>Ga0182747_1002897_pt1 | contig 11789 bp, 9 predicted proteins | sample eDN3rd30CBELigBY_FD_128526 | JGI IMG/M metagenome (GOLD analysis project Ga0182747, IMG submission 128526) | Enriched backyard soil microbial communities from Emeryville, California, USA - eDNA 3rd pass 30_C BE-Lig BY (version 2) (version 2) | ecosystem: Environmental > Terrestrial > Soil >...
GTGGCCGTGCCGGACGATGCTGCGCGCATCGCGATGGCCACCTTCGCCGATGCTGGCGAGGTGGCCGGAGAAACCGGAGCCGCTGGTCTTGCCGGGTTGCTCTCGCTCGCGGTATCGGATGACTGGCCAACGATCCGCACGCGGCTGGGTCTGGATGGCACGAGCCATATCCTCATGCTGATCACCGAAGGCGCCACCGATCCCGCTGCCTGGGAAGCGGTGACCGGACGCAGCCTGCCGAAGTGAATCCCGGGGGGCGCGCTGCCTGCCCCTCCACCACCCCGAACCGATCATCCGGATCATCTGACGTCATGCTCATCCAGAGATCCCTCGACTTCGCTCGGGATGACGGCGATTCTAGGTGGGAGAAGGGAATTCGGCCGAGGTGACCGGAGTATCGGCAACTGCGGGGCCGATGGGCGATGATCGGCCGCAGCTGCGGACATCGCCCGTACGGGGTTGGTTTTTAATTCCACGTAATACCCGGATTCGGTATGATATCTCGTGAATTTTCGCTGAGCATCGCGCTATGGGACAGTGATCGTTTCCTCAACGTCGAACGTGGTGAGCATCGTTTCGGTCGTGCCATTCACTGATGAGATGACAAGCTGGAAGCTGTACACGCCCGGCTTCCAGCCATCCAGCGGGATGTAACGCTGGTTAATTACCGTTTCTCCCCGTGGCAGGGCCTGGTTCTGTGCCAGCAAGTAGCTCTCGACCTCCTCGCCGTCCAACTGGACATTGAGCGCCACGTTGGCCGTCGGAATGTCCTGACCGTGGTTCGTGATCGTGGCTGCCACGGCAGCGTACTGGACCGGATCGCCGTTCGGTGAAATCGAAACGGCCCCGATTTCAAGACCCGGGGCTTCCTCGATCTCCGGTTCGGCAAGCGCTACTGGCGTGTCCGTGATTGATGCGGTTGCCCCGGTCGCTTCGTCTGCCAGATCCAGCGATACGAGATACTCGCCAGGCGCGAGCTGATCAGGAATTATGATGCGGATACTGGTAGTGTTCCCGCCATAGACGGACCCCATTTCCACATCTGTGGTGGAGACCACCTTACCCTCGGGTGTTGTCATCACAAGCTGCCCGGCAGGACGCACACGCGCCGTACCGGTGTTGGTAATCGGGATATTCAGCGACTTCATGTCAGCGGTATCCACGATTTCCGGCGAGCCCAGTTCGAACCCGGACGTCATCTCGCCGGGAACGGTGATCTCCACAGAAACGGTATTGCGGACGATCTGCTGGAATGTTGTCGTGCCAGGAATCTCCACGGGTCCGGCAGTCTGGACCACGAGGCCGGCAACATATTCACCCGGCATCGTATCCGCAGGAACGGTGACGGTGAAGTCGATCTCGCGAATCTCACCGGCGGCCAGTTCAAAGGTCTCGGCGGGGAACCCGACCCAGTTCGTCGCTCCTGTTGGCTCCTCTTCATCTGTCCCCGCGGAAAACCCACCATTCACGGGGTTTGATGCATTGGCGACATACGTGCGCAGACTATAAGGCGCACCGGCGGCATTGATAACACCCGCGGTGAGTTGGACCGAACTACCTGGCTCAACCGTGATCTCAAACCAGCCGTGCTCGTAGTCCCCAACGGGATAGATACTGAATCTCGGAGCTTCGGGCGATGGTGTTGATGAGGCCGTCTGCGTAGCCGACGTGGTTACTGCTCCGGCTCCACAGGAGAACAGAATCAGCACCGCCACGGCCAGTCTTCCCAGTACCGTGCGCATCAATTACCTCCATGATGAGTGGGTATATTCGAGATCTGGTCGTGATCATCGGGATAGCTGCGACGTTGTCACGCCCCAACAGCCAGGTACGCCTGCACAGTATTTGGTATGAGGCCTGGATGTTGACAGACTACTAGTTGGATGATGATACGCTCGTTATCGTAATCGTTCCGGTGTACATCAAGGGATCAAACCTGTTGTCGAGCGTCGTATTGGTCCGGACATAAATCGTGACGCTCGTTTCCGGTACGATCGACGTCTCAAACGAACTTGATATTCCAAAGTCATTTAACAGGACGACCGGAATTGTTGCGCCACTTGTATTTTCGCTATTGGTCAAATCGGATGCGGTGAGTGTTACATCACAGTTGCTAATGGATTGTTGTACTGATCCATCGACAGCTGTCACTGTCAACGTGGGGTTATCCTGTGAACCGGATACCAACCGGTATTGATTGACGGATGGATCATAGCGCCACGTACCAAAGTCAATATTCCCGCTCGTAATACTCGCCGAACAGGCAAGTTCGGTCAGCGATATTGATGTGGTTACCGACCCATCCGCCAACACGCCGGTTGTCATGGTCAGCGCAAGAAACGCCGCTGCAGCAAAACTGGTGATCCTGGATTTGAGCTTCATGTTTTCTCTCACAAAAAGGTAATCAAATTTCCGGTATTCCGTATTCGGCAAGATCTACTGGTCTGTCAGCGCTCAAAACATGGGTGCGGCAGGGCATTTCGAAAGATTGCTTCAAGCCGATTGGCCCGGGACGGCGGGAGACCGTTATGGTCTCCCGCCCATCTCACGGTCCTCATCCCTGCCACAAACCTGAGATGCGCTCTAATTGGCGGCAGTCACGCTGGTCACCGTTACCGTGCCGGTATACGTCAGTGGATCGAATTCGCTATCGCTGATGTAATTACGAACCCCGACCCCCACGGTTTTGCTCTCGCCTGTCACCACACTCAATGTCATGGGATTGCCCCCGCCGCCACTGTTGGGCCCAATCCAGTACAGATCAACCTCGACCCCGGAACCCGTGCCCGTGTTTGCAGCGTTCACGAGATCAGACGCCGTCATCTCCACCAGGCATGTCGCAGATGGATCGTTCACGACACCACCACTCGCGGTGACGGTAAACTCAGCGTTTTGACCGGTATTCGCCGCACGACTGTACGTACCTGCCGATGGATCATAGAGCCACAATCCGAGGTCGACCTGCGCATCAGAAAGCGATGCAGAACAGTTAATTTTGGCCAACGTAATCGTGGTCCCCACCGAATCCTGGGCCCACACGCCGGTTGTCATGGTCATAACAAGAGCCAACGCCGCGCCGACACTGACGATTCTGGATTTCAGGTGCATCCTTGATCTCCCTTCGAACCACATCACTTCTACCCACCTCCCATCATGCCCCGCTTTGCCAGCAAGTCCCCGTTCACTTCCTCCCCCAACGTTCATTTCTTCAACGCCCCCTGCAGCCAATAGCCTCTGCTCTCCCGCTCGCCAGTGTGAAAACACATGAGCGGGATGCCCTGAAGGCTCACGGAGAAGAGCTGCTCGTGGAGACCTCAATCGTCATGGTGTAGGTCCCCGGAGGGACACTGCTATCCGGAGTGAGACTGAAGACAACCTCGACATACCCTGTACCGCTGAAATCGCTGGCCACTGCCGCCACGATGACGGCATGTTCAGCGTCGGGAAGGCCGCCATCGGTCACTGCACTGATCCCGTCACCGGACGCGGTCGTAGTTGTCACGAACGGCGTGATGCCCGAATCTAACCCGGTAACGTTCACCTGGACATCGTAGGCACCGAGATCCCCGCACCCGTCGCGTGTAATCGTGATTGGTGCGATCCCCGTCGTCGTCCCCCAGGCGGCCCCATCCCGCTTCAATTCACCGAAATCGGGAGGTGCGATGCTGACGCCGGGAGCAACGGGCTCCACGGGCGGAATCTCCAGGGTAATGATGGTTTCGGTGTATGCCGCCGGGACATTAGCATAGATGTAGTCAACCGCAACGGTCGCTTTGTCCTGCACAGCAGGATCGGCACAACCGGCAATGAAATCCGGAACAAGGGTGAAGCTGCCCGAGAGCGCGCCATCCCACATCACCGACGCAAGATCAATAGCAGCAAATTGGGGAATCTCTACTCCGTTGGCCGTGAACGTCCAGCCTTCCGATCCACTGATCGTTAACGATCCGCCGGTCACATCGGCGCGATCCGGAGCGACCGTGCACGTATATGTATACGTGCCTTCGCCTTCCGCCTCACAGGAGATCGCGGGGTGGGCCGGGGTGGCTTCGGCAGTTAGCGTGGCGACGTTCTGGACCTCAATACCCGTTTCAAATCCGGCATCGGTCCACACGTCACTCCAGAGTTGAAATGAAACGGCATGCGAGATTTCGACAGATTCAGGCGCCGTGACCATGAAGCTGGTCGTAAATGATGTGTCTGGCTCCAGCGCGCTGGTATCCTCGGTCGCATCTGTATCCAACGTCCAGCCATCCACAACATCCCCGGCATCATCAACAAGCGCAGCATGTACGGTCGTGCTTGCGCGCGGTGTCGTCACGTTGTAGATGAGTGAAATGGTGATCGAGTCACCTGCGCCGATGCTCTGAATCGGTTCCCCGTCAAGCTGCACCGAATCGGCATTCACCGCAATCGCAGGCTCGTCATCAGTGTCGATGAAATCTGTCGTCTCTTCGCTGATTGTGGAGGAAGAATCCAAATCGAGCGACTCATCAAGGGAAACCGTGTCCGCATCCGGCAGTGGCCCATCCGGGGAATCTGTGTCCGTGGTCGTCTCCCCGGACTCCAGACTGCTCATCCCGGATTCGGCTTCCGTGGCGATCCCGGTATCAATCGCCCCTGGCGTGCCGTCTTCCTGCGCATCCAAGGTGAGTGGCGCAAGCAGAGACATGGCGAGCACGAGCAACATCGCCATACATCTCAATGAAACTCGACGGGAAACGACTGGTGGTTGGTTCCACATGAACGGGTGGCCTGACACACGGTGATCGCAGATTGCGGTGACTCAATGACAAGGAAGACGTTAACCTGAAGGACAACGTCCCCTCAGTACCAACGTCTGACTCCGACAGCAACCACAACAAGGTTTGGATTTTGCACGTTTACAACACATTTGTTGCCCTGCCCAAATGCAGCATGCAATATGGATGAGTGATTGTCAATAAAACCCTATGCCCACAAGACAAATCCGGCGATTGACGAGCAGGCAGGCCAGGGGTGAACGGCCACACCTTACTGTCGCATGGCTCCGGAGTGCCAGTCACTCCATGGACCAGTGAATCCGCCAGTAAAAGATGATCGGGTTATACGAGATCCGGATGATTCATTGAGGGGCACCGGGATCAACCTGCGGTCGCTCGTCTCGGGCACAGGGCACCGAGACTACGCAGGCCCCTCCGACACACTGCCGAGCGTTCATCCGGATTCCATATTAGAGGCCGCCACGGCTTCGGTCACCTGGCCGATAACGGAAAAGAATCCTTCCCAACTCGAGCCGTACCCAACCATTGGTTCAGCTCGCCATTTGCCCGGCATTTCGGCACCCGGCACATGGTTCGGCCTGCCCATCGGTTCTTGCCGAACTGCCATCAATGTGTAGAATTCCTGTACTCAACGATTGACTAGATCAGGGTCGAGACGGCAGTATGGAGCGTCGTCGGTCCGGAGTCCGGTACAATCCGCAATGGCACGCTTCGCATTTATGCAAGGACGATCCCATTCACGCGTCACGATCCCGGAGAGCATTTGCCCCAGGTCCATTCCGGATATCGCTGGTTGCGATCACGATCTTCGGTCTGGTGCTGCTTACCCTGCCGACGGTGGCGCTTGTCTGGCGGGCCCTGGGTGCGGAGAACGTGCTGGACGATCCACGCGCGCGGGAAACCCTGCGGGACGCGTTGGTCCTCAGCCTCACCACCTCCGTGATCGCGATGGTCTGCATTATCCTGATCGGTATTCCCATCGCCTATATCCTGGCTCGCAGCAGTTCGCTTTGGGCAAAAATCGTCGATGCGCTTATCGACCTGCCCATCATCCTGCCGCCAGCCGTCGCCGGTATCGCCCTGCTCACCGCCTTCGGGCGCACCGGCGTACTCGGATCATTCCTCAACGACCGGGGAATCACCATCGGATTCACCACCACTGCCGTCGTCATTGCCCAGATCTTCGTCTCTGCTCCGTTTTTCATCAGGACGGCCCGGGCGGGATTCCTGCGGGTGGACAGAATAGTTGAGGAATCCGCCGCCGATCTCGGTGCTCCCCCATTCCGGGTGTTTCTCCGGATCACGCTACCCCTCGCCCGGAACAGCCTGCTGGCTGGGGCCGTCCTCGCCTGGGCGCGTGCGCTGGGGGAATTCGGAGCCACGATCATGTTCGCCGGCAACCGGCAGGGCGTCACCCAAACCATGCCCCTGGCCATCTATGAGCGTTTCGGAGCCGGGGATATGCCAGCCGCGCTCATGCTCTCGGCCATCCTGCTCGGGACATCGATCGTCTTCCTCATCGCCATTCGCCTGATCGGCGAACCGGGAAACTAGCCAGAGCGCCGGACAGCTCGCTCCAGAGCATTGACATCCCTGCCAAATGAGACAACCAAAAGAGCAAGCGATGTGGCCGTCAAGAACGTTGCAAGCCACACAGGCACAAATGGGACGAGAACCAGGCAAAGCACCACCCCCTGCACCAGACCGATTGCCCGTCGGAAATCGCTGTGATCCAGTGAGCCGCGTAGCGACTCCCGAAACCACGTCGCAGCCATGAATCCATAACGCATCGCACCGATGGCCAATGCCCACCATCCGACCACATGAGCGACAGGAGCTGCCATGACCAGGATGTGGGCGGCATCTATTTCCGTATCCAGCCGGGCACCAGCTTCCGTTGCCGTGTGGGTTCGCCGCGCAACGGCACCATCAATTCCATCAAGCACCAGCACGGTGCCACCGATCAAGACGATCCACCACGAACGCATTGGATATTCCTCGAAAGATGCCAACACCACGAGGGTCGCCACGGTACCGGTGAGGATCGCACGCGCAAGCGTGATCCGATCGGCGGGCCCGGAATACGAAGGTTGCCGCCGCATGATGCTTGATACCGCAAGGAGTGGCACGGCACATCCTGCGAGGACTCCCACCAGCATCGCGATCCAGGAAGCCTCATGCACCGCCACAAGGAGAATGCTCAGACTCAACGAGACGATGACCGCATAGATACATTCAACCCTGGCAGGTTGGTATTCCTTTGAAACAAGCGAGCTGGGCTTTTCGGGCACCCGGGTACTCCTCTCGCGATCCACACCACACTCAAACCCGACGCAGCAAAACGCTGCCATTGCCCGATCTCAAGGTCTCTTTGCAGGGACTACGCCAGTGCGACACGCATTTTTCACACATCCACGTCTCTCCCATCTATACTGGGAAGTCGATCTTGCCCGGGGAATCTCCCCTGTTCCGAGGACGTTTATGCAGATCCCCGTGATGGACAGGCAGCGTATTCCGGTTCCGGCAACCAGTCTGGTCGGGCGGCAGGATGAGCTCGCGCGGTTGACTGACCTGCTGGTACGTCCGGATGTCCGCCTGGTCACGTTGTTGGGTCCGGGAGGGGTCGGCAAGACGCGGCTGGCCCTCCAGATTGCGCAGGATATCGACCGGGACGATATCGGCACGGTCCATGTTGTGCCGATGGCCAATATCACGGAATTCGAAGCCGTGCTGCCCACGATCGGACGCGCCGTTGGTGCATCCCATCTCGGTATTCTGTCACTTGAGCAGGAGATCGTGGAGATTCTCGGTACGCGCTCCATGCTGCTGATCCTCGATAATGTCGAGCAAATCGCCGAGCACCTGACCATCCTTTCAGACATCCTTGTCACCTGCCCCAACGTCACCGTGCTCACCACCAGCCGGGTGATGCTCCGTCTTTCGGCCGAACACATTTTCCGGGTCGAGCCGTTGCAAACGACAAGCGCCGGACCGGATCATCTGGCTCCGGCCACCACCCTGTTCGTCGAGCGGGCCCGCGCCGTCCATCCCGCCTTGCCTCTCACCAGCGAAAATATCGCCGCCATCGACGACATCTGTCGCAAGGTCGATGGTCTGCCCCTCGCCATCGAACTCGCTGCAGCCCGAACCCGGTTCCTTTCGCCCATAGCCATGCGCGCCCGGCTCGGCGAGCGCCTGGCCATGCTTGTCGGCGGTCCGCGTGATGTCCCGGAACGGCACCGGACACTACGAGCGACGCTCGCCTGGTCACACGACCTCCTGACCGACGACGAACGGGTGCTGTTTCGGCGGCTTGCGGTGTGCATCAATGGTGTGCCGTACGATGCCGTGGCTCCCATCTGCAATGCGACCGGCGATTTGGGTGAATCCGTCGATCACCTGCTCTCCGCGCTGGTCGATCACAGCCTGGTCCGGATCGATAATCACCTGGAGACGGGTCCGCGTATACGCTTGCTCCATACCATCCGGGAATTCGCCCAGGAGCAACTTGAACTTGCCGGGGAAGCTGATGCAGCCCGTGAGGCACATACGCGGTGGTTCGCAACCATGGTGATCGAGACGCCTCCCGACACCTGGCGCATGGGTACCGAAACACTGCGAATCTGGACCATTGCGCATGAGCCAGATCTGGAAACCTTCCCGGTGGTGCTCAGCCGGTTGATGGATGCGAATCTTCAACTCACAGCATTACAGATGGTGACGCAACTGGTGCCATTCTGGATCGAACTCGGGCACATGCGGGGCGCCCGGGAATGGACGAAACGGGTCATGCCCTTTGTCGAAGAGGCCGCGCCCGAAACGCAGCAACGCTTCTTCTACATGACCGCGATTGCCCTGCACGACGCGAACGAAAATGACTTGGCAATTTCGTATGCTACGCGGGCCCTTGAAATCGCGGTGCAGTTGGGGAACAAACGCATGATCGGCAATAGCCAAAATCAGCTTGGCAGCCTCTACTGGCAGACAGGGAACATCGAACGTGGCGAGCACTTCCAACGCGCCGCGATCGAGACCGCCCACCAGAACGATGACGAGGTCGGCTGGGCCATATTCACCTCACAACTGGCGGATCAATTAATCAATACGGGGCATTTTAAGCGTGCCGAGTCCCTGCTGAAAGAGGCGATACCGGTCATCAAGCGCGAGCGGCCCGATGCACTCCTGCTTTCGCAAAGTGCCATGGCGTACCTGACCATAAAGCTCGATCGGCTTGATGAAGCCGGCCTGAATCTCGAACAGGGGCTGGTCTACCATCAGCCACCCCCGCACCGGCGCCCGGATGTCCTCTCGATGCTGCTCTTTATCGGGGCAATGCTGGCGTTACGCCGCAATCAGTCGCCTGAAGCCACCCGGCTCGAAGCCTCTGCAACGCGCCTCGCCGAACGCATAGGGCTTCGAATACTCCCGGCAGCGCAAGAAGAAATGCAGCAGATGGAACAGGTACTCCGCACTCGCCTGGGCCCTGCTGAATTCACGCGGGAATGGGAGACGGGACGAGGATTATCCCTGCCACAGGCCATTGCCCTGGCCATCGACATCTCCCGACTGCGTGACGAATCGCCCAGTGGGAACAATGCACCAACCCCGGATGACGGTCTGACACCCCGCGAGCGCGAGGTCCTGACGCTCCTGGTGGAGGGAAAATCCAACGCTGCCATCGCCGATGCGCTCTTCATTAGCCAGCGCACGGTAACCACGCATCTCACCCGGCTCTACGCCAAATTGGAGGTGACATCCCGCACCGAGGCGATCTCCACCGCCATCCGGCTTGGCCTTGTCGATCCCACATCACGGTCCTGACAGGGACGCCGGGAGACAGCATATTTGGTTACTGCTCTGGTTTTCCGGTGCCCTCCCGGGATATCTGGATTCGCAACTGTTGCGTCGCCCCTTCTTCCTTGAGGGCCTTTTGTATCTTGCCGACAATCTCCGCCGCTGGCTCAGGAGGAATGGTCGGGACGTTGGGATCAGTCACGGCATCAATAACCACGGGCCTGTCAGATTGCAGGGCAGCATCCCAGGCTGCCGCGACATCTTCCGGGCGTTCCACCCTGATGCCCCTTAACCCCAGCATCTCCGCATAATCTGCGTATGGTACATCAGGCACGACCTGCGAGGCATCAAACCGTGCTTCACCTTCCATGGCACGCTGCTCCCAGGTCACGTAATTCAAGTCCCGGTTGTTCAACACCAGGAGAATCAATCGAGGGTCATCCCATTTCTGCCATTCCTGTGCGACAGTCACCAGCTCGGTCAGTCCGTTCATCTGCATTGCGCCATCCCCAAGCAAGGCAAAGGCGACCCTATCCGGATAGGCGAGTTTCCCGGCCAAGGCGTAGGGTAAGGCACACCCCATCGTGGCCAGCATGCCGGACACAGATCCCATCATGCCGCGACGCATGGGAATATGACGGGCATACCAGACGGTGGAGGTACCGGAGTCTGCAGCCAGGATCGCGTTGTCCGGTAACCGCTTGGCCAATTCGGTAAAGTGAAGTTGCGGATTCACCGGATCCGCCGGTTCCGCAGCCCGTCGTTGGGCATCAGACTGCCAATCACGAACCAGCGTCTCGACATGCGCGCGCCAGGGCTGCTCCTGCCTCTCAGTGATGAGCGGCAGCAGGGCACGCAAGGTTTCGGCGCTGTCTCCCACGAGTCCCACTTCCATCGGATAGCGAGTGCTGATTGTGCCAGGATCGAGATCAATCTGGACACCTCGTGCCTGCCCGGCCTTTGGCAGGAACTCAGTGTAGGGGAAACCCGATCCAACCATCAGCAAGGTGTCGCATTCTTCCATCATGCGGTTACTGGCAGTCGTGCCCAGCCAGCCTACAGAACCGGTGACATACGGCACGGTATCGGGAACCGCAGCCTTACCCAGGAGCGCTTTGGCAATGCCCGCCCCGAGCTTCTCCGCTATCTCTATCACTTCGTCGGTTGCCTGCAGGGCGCCCGCCCCGACGAGCATGGCGACGCGCTCGCCAGCATTCAGCACGGCCGCCGCCTGTTCTAATTGGCGCTCTTGAGGAATGATGCGAGGAGCAACATACCCGGGTGCGGAGTGCATCGCACCATGCTCGTGCGCGGGCTCCTCTTCTGCCGGCTCGTTTTGCAGATCGTGAGGAATGATGACGCAGGTAACAGTTCTGGAAGCCCTGGCGATACGAAAGGCCCGATCGACCACGTGTCGAACCTGAGCGGGATCGTTGACAACCTCAACAAACGCGCTGGCCACATCCTTGAACAGTGTGGGTAAATCGACTTCCTGCTGGAAGTGACTTCCCTTCGCCATCTGCGAAACCTGTCCCACAATAGCCACCACCGGTTGGTGATCGAGTCGCGCATCATAGAGACCATTGAGCAAATGAATTGCACCCGGGCCCTGGGTCGCCAGGCAAACACCGACTTCACCGGTGTATTTGGCATGGGCACAGGCCATGAGCGCAGCGGTCTCTTCATGACGCACCTGGAAGAATTCAGGATCGTTACCAGCGCGATTCAGGGCTCCCAGAATACCGTTGATACCGTCACCCGAATAGCCAAAAAGCCGCTTGACTCCCCACGCCTTGAGATGCTCCACCAGGAAATCACTTACCGTCTTTGAAGCTGTCACCCATCGATCCCTTCACTTCTCACCTGCCTGTCTCATAACGAGGAAAGCACATCTTGTGCCCTGCGGCATAGGTGAAAGCCGGGATATGACGCCGAACTTGCCGTACCGGCGAGTGCTCCAGAGTGGCCAACCGCAGGACAAGAACTGGCTGAGGTGCCATACCGAAAAGGATCGTGGGTTCTCGCTCCCACCCTGCTCATGCCTCGGCCGAATGCCGATTTATCCGATGCCTGGTCATGGAGCTTACGTACACCATACGTACGTAGCGCCCGCATCCCAATTACGCACTCTCTACGATGTGCAGCCGTCAGTGCCCCGGCAAGATGGAGTCATGACCTCGTTCGTGCCACATCTTCATCCAGGGAGCACCATCATGTTTTCATCGCTATCTA
>Ga0182747_1002899_pt1 | contig 11781 bp, 10 predicted proteins | sample eDN3rd30CBELigBY_FD_128526 | JGI IMG/M metagenome (GOLD analysis project Ga0182747, IMG submission 128526) | Enriched backyard soil microbial communities from Emeryville, California, USA - eDNA 3rd pass 30_C BE-Lig BY (version 2) (version 2) | ecosystem: Environmental > Terrestrial > Soil >...
ACGCGAGTTGCTTCATCAGGCAACCCAGGATCGCGTCAAACAATTCATCATCAAGCATGGATTCCAGCAAGGAGACCCCCTGCCTGCGGAGGCGGAACTTGCCCGTACCCTGGGGATCAGCCGACCTTCGTTGCGGGAAGCCATGCGGTCGTTGCAAACCCTTGGTGTGGTGGAAACCCGGCATGGTGCCGGGACGTTTGTTGGGCGTTTCTCCTTTGAATCACTGACGGCCGGTTTGGCGTTCCAGATCCGGATCGGGGGTGAGGATGAGCGGCGAATTGCCCGTGACCTGCATGAACTCGTGGCGATCCGCGAAGTGCTGGAAACCGGCCTGGTTTCCCGGCTGGCAGGAACCTACACACCGGAAACCCTGACCGCCTTGTATGTCCTCACGGCCGAGATGGAGAAGCTGACTGCCGAAGGCGAGATGTTTAGCGCGCAGGATTGGCGTTTTCACGACATGCTGTATCGCCATACCGGAAATGTGTTGTTGCTCGATCTGCTTGGCTCGTTCTGGGGTGTTTTCGATCGGGTCCGCCAGGCGATTCCCGCTCCGGAGCAGCTCCAGAATACCGCGCGGCATCATCGGGAGATCGTTGACGCGCTCGCCGCTGGCGATGGTGAGGCGGCCGGTTGTGCCATGGCCACCCATTTTTCCGGCATCCTGCGATGGATCAGCGAACGGGGTGGCGATGACACCCTGATCAGTGCCGAACAGGTGAAGGCACAGACCGCACGGACCGGAGCAACGCCATGATCCGCCGGATCGGCCTGGTTGGGGCAGGTGCCATTGCCCGCGAGCACGCTCAGGCGCTTGCCGGGATTCGCGGTGCACGGATTACGCATGTAGTCGATCGGCATCCGGACCGGGCCAGGGCATTGGCCCAATCGATCGGCAATGCCACCTGGGGCACCGATCCGGCGTTGATGTTCGCTGATCCGGATATCGATGCCGTGGATATCTGCACCTCTCCTGACAGTCATGCCGATCTCACCATCATCGCGGCCGGGCATGGCAAGGCAATCCACCTCGAAAAACCGGTGGCCCTGAACATGAACGAGGTCGACCGGATGCTGGCTGCCGTGCAATCGGCTGGAGTGTCGTTCCTGGTGGGACAAACCACTCGCTTCCAGCCGGTGCATCTGGAGATGGCTGCCGCGATTGCCGCTGACCAAATCGGGAAGCCGCGAATGCTTCATGCATCCTTTTATGCTGGGCATCTGTGGCCCGGCGGGTGGAGAGCCTGGCAACTCGACGCGGCCCGGTGCGGTGGGCATCTCGTTCACAACGGCATTCACATGATCGATCTCGCTGTGTGGCTGATTGGTGGGGCACCGGAACGCGTTTTCGCCCGTGGTTTCAAGACGTTCTCGCCTGATTTGCCGACACCGGACAGTTTTCATGTCACCCTGCGGTTTGCCGACGGTGCGATGGCTCTGCTGGAGTGGAGCTATGCCCTCCGGAAGCGGGGAGATTTCCTGCGGCGTATCGTGGTGGTCGGGGAGAACGGGTCATTGCATCACACAACGGAAGGTGAGGCCGGGTTGCATAGTGATGCTGCCAACCCGGTGCCACCGGCGACTCTCGGTGCGTTCACCAACCAGATGCAACACTGGGTCGATGTCTTGCGTGGCAAGGTCGATCCGTTGGTGACACCTGACCAGGTCCGGGCGGCTTTCGCTGCTGCGCTTGCCGCACAGGAGTCGTATGGCTCCGGTCAGGCCGTCACGCTGACAGCACCGGAGGTGCGGACATGAGTGTGGCCCCGTCGTTTGGCGTTGTGGTGCTCAGCGCCGTGCGACATGCCGGGAGTTACCTTCCGGTGCTTCAGGCGATCCCGGATGTTCGTGTCGTCTCCATTTGTGAGGAACCCGGCGCTCCGGATTGGGCGCATCAGGATGCTGCGGCCCTCGGCCACCGCTATGACATTTCCGTTTCCACCAACGTGCAGGAGACGCTGGACCGTCCCGATGTCGATCTCGTCCTCGTTTGTTCCGAACCGGTGCGTCATGCCCGGCTCGCGATGCAGGCGCTTGCCGCTGGCAAACATGTGATGACGGACAAGCCGTTCGCGACCCATCTTGCCGATGCATCCGCATTGCTTGCGGCATCGCAGGCCGCAACCGGTCGGTTGACGATGATCCACCGCCTGTTTTCGCCACCCATCCAGCGCGCCAGGGCGGCGGTCGATGCCGGTCATGTGGGGTTGCCGCGTGCCCTCGATATCGAGTGGCTTGCCAGCGATGGTCTCTCTGGCGAAAGCGTGGAGCGCGCCGATCTTGTGGCCGATCCCGGGCTTTCCGGTGGCGGCGAGATCATGAACTTCCTGACGTATCCCATCAGCACCATACGCTACTTGACGGGCGCAGAAATCCGCTCGGTCTACACTGAAGCCGGTACCTTCTTCTTCGATCCCCACCGGCAATCTGGTGTTGAAGACGCTGCGATGCTTTCACTGGAGCTCGATCACGGCATTCTCGCAACAATCACCGTTGGCCGCGTGCCACAGGCACCGGCCCCCGGGGCTGTCAGCGCAAATATGCGCCTGATTGGCTCCCATGGACATCTGACGCTCGATGAAAGCCAACCTGTGCTCGATGCCTGGTGGCCAAAGGAAAGGAGGGGACTCCCAATAGGCGGGGACGCCGGACAGGAAGCTGTCCGCGCAGTGATTCAACATGCAATTGATGACCTGCGGGTGGAACGACAGCCGCTGTTTACGGCAGCGGACGGCTGGTCCACGATCGCGGCAATCGATGCCGCGTATCGATCGGTGACGGCCGGTCAACCGGTTGTCGTTCAATCGTATCCCGAAGCAACACGCGATCATCACGTGTAAAAGGAGAGACACATGAATATGGGATCTCATTCGTTCAGGGGTATTGGCCGCGCCTTGCGGGCCTTGCTCATGCTCACACTGCTCATCGCTCCTGGCACGGCGATGGCAAGCCAGACGCCCGATTCCGGCGGTGGTGGCACGCTGGTTGGTGCCTTCGATGCCGGACCGGGAGGATGCCCGGAGTGCTTCAACCCATTGCAGGCTACAGCAGGCTTCACCTGGTTGGAGAAGTACTTCTCCAAGCTCGTACTTTACGATGTAGATTTCACCGAGATTCAGGGTGACCTGGCCAGTTCCTGGGATATCTCTGACGATGGCCTCACCTACACCTTCCATCTGCAGGAAGGGGTGACCTGGCATGACGGTGAACCGTTCACCGCTGATGACGTCAAGTTCACGATCGAGCTTGCCCAGAATCCAGACAGTGCCAGCTGGATCGGCGCCAAGTTCTCTGGCGTCACCAGTGTCGACGTTGTGGACGATCTGACGGTGACCCTGACGCTGGACGCCCCGAATGCGGCGATCCTTGATGCGCTCACGTTCCTCGTCATGCTGCCCGAACATGCGCTGGCTGATATCGCCCCGGCTGACCTGATTCAGTCCGACTGGTGGCGCACGAACCCGATTGGTACAGGCCCCTTCATGTGGAGCGAGTACAAGCCGGGCGAGTATGTGAAGCTTGATGCCTTCCAGGATTACTGGCGTGGGGCACCGCAGCTCGATTCCATCATCAATCGTTACTATCCGGAAGCTGGCAGCAGCGTTATCGCCATTCGCTCCGGTGAGATCCAGTTCACCTATCTGAACGCGGACGAAGCTGAAGCGATGGGTGACGAGGAAGCCATCACGATCCTGCAAGGGCCGTCTCAGGTCGCCAATTACCTTGGGTTCGACCTCACCGATTCTCGCTTCGAGGATGTCCGGGTGCGGCAGGCGTTCATGTACGCGATCGACCGCGCGTCGATTGTGGAGCAACTCTATGCTGGCGGGGCCAACGTCATTGCCTGCTCGCTAAGCAACGAAGTCTACGTGCCGGATACGGCGAATGGCTACGATTTCGATCCCGATCAGGCGAAAGCCTTGCTGGATGAGGCCGGCTGGTCCGACATCCAGGGTGAGCCCATCGAGATTGTGACCTATTACGAGGATCAACTCTCGAACGATGTGCTCGTGACGATGCAGCAGTACCTCTCCGAGGTCGGCATCCAGGTTGAGTTGCGCTTCGTCGATACACCTACCTTCAATGAAACAATGAATGGTACGGATTGGGACATCTTCTACGGCGGTGGCGCCAACGGCCCGGACCCGGATGTCACGCGCCCGTACTTTACGGGTCCTCCTTCGCCGGAAGGCGTGAACCGCGTGCGTCTGGAATCGCCAGAGATGGACGATCTGTATACCCAGGGTATGCAGGAATCCGATCCTGAAGCACGCGCGGCTATCTATCAGGATATCTGCCAGTGGCAGAACGAGAATGTGCCGTGGGCCTTCATGTGGGTTGCCAACCGCTTCGGCGGGGTGACCAACGACGTTGAGAATTTTGTGTGGACGCCTGCCCCGGGTGGTGGACGTTACTACGATGCGGCGGAGACCTGGTCGCTGCCATAACGCATTGACGGCCGGATCGTCATGCGAGGGCCGGGTGGTCCGCTTCAGGCGGGGCATCCGGCCCGTGGCATCAGGTGATTCGTGAAATGGGGTGGATATGGGGAGATATATACAGCGTCGCCTGTTGGTGAGTATCCCGGTGTTGTTTGCCATCACCGTGATTGCATTCCTGTTGCTGCAGGCGGCTCCCGGCGATCCCCTGAATTCCTATATTCCGCCAGATGCTCCGCTGCCACCGGAGCAGCGGGAAGCGCTACGCCACGAGCTTGGGTTGGATAGACCGCTGGTGATTCGCTACTTCTACTGGCTGTGGGAAGCGATGCAGGGGAACCTCGGTGTCCGGGCACAGAACTTTGAACCCGTCTCATCGGAAATCATGCGCCGACTCGGTCCCACCTTGCTGCTGATGGGCACCGCCCTCGCGACGGGGATCGCACTGGGAGTGGTGCTTGGGGTTGTTTCCGCCATCAAGAAGTACTCGTTCCTGGATATGTTCCTGACTGTCATGGCTTTCCTCGGTGTTTCCTTTCCGGTGTATCTCGCGGGGCTGATCGGTCTCTATGTTTTTGCGCTGCGGCTGGGATGGTTGCCTGCCGGTGGCATGTCATCGCCCGGTCAGGATAGTGGCCTGCTGGATTACCTGCAGCATTTGTTGTTGCCCTCCGTGATCATTTCCCTGAACTATGTCGCCTCGACGATGCGGTACACGCGGTCGGCGATGCTGGAAGTGCTGGATCTGGATTACATCCGCACCGCTCGCGCCAAGGGGTTGAAAGACAATGTCATCATCGTCCGCCACGCACTGAAGAACGCCTTGATGCCGGTGATCACCATCATCGGGTCCTATATTCCTGGTTTGCTCGGGGGTGCAGTCTTCATCGAATCCATTTATTCGTGGCCCGGCATGGGACGGCTTTTCCTCGATGGTGTCGAGGCGCGGGATTATCCCCTGATTATGGGGCTCATTCTCATCCTCGCGATCGTGATCCTGGTCGTGAACCTGCTGACCGATGTCGCCTATGCGCTTGTCGACCCGAGGGTTCGGTATGACTGATACAACAACCATTTCCAACCCCCCACCGGTACAGGAAGATTCCGGAATCGCCAGGGAATCCGGGGCGATCCCCAGCCCGGGCGCGCTGGCCTTGCGGCGCTTCCTCCGGCATAAACTGGCCGTGCTTGGGCTTTCTGTGCTGGCGATCATCGTGCTCTCCGCCATCCTGGCACCGGTGCTTACGCCGTGGGAGCCGAATCAGGTCGATCTTCGGGCACGGAGCCAACCACCTTCCGCAGATCACTGGCTGGGTACGGACCGGACGGGACGGGATGTCCTGACCCGGACGCTTTATGCCGGGCGTATTTCGTTGCTGGTCGGCGTCGTTGCGGTGGCGATTTCTGTCGCGATCGGGGCGATTCTCGGGTCCATTGCCGGATACTTTGGCGGCCTCTGGGATTCCATCATCATGCGATTCACCGATGTGGTGATGACGTTTCCGCCAATTGTGGCTATCCTGACGCTGGCGGCCATCGCTGGCCCCGGAGTGCGCAATATCATCATCATTATTGGCATCCTGAACTGGCCGGTGCCGTGTCGCCTGGTGCGTTCCAAATTACTGACAATTCGCCAGCAGGAATATGTGCACGCGGCGCAATTGCTGGGAGCTTCGCCAACCCGCATTATCACCCGGCATGCCTTGCCGAATGCGCTCGATGTGCTGATCGTGTATTCCAGTCTGGGTGTGGCCACGGCGATCCTGCTGGAGGCTGGGCTCTCCTTTCTTGGTCTTGGTGTACAACCTCCGACGTCGAGTTGGGGGAATATGCTCAATGTGGCACGGAATGTCAGTGCCCTGGAGGGGCAGCCCTGGTTATGGCTCCCGGCAGGTATTGCCATTGTGCTGACCGTGCTTGCGGTGAACTTCGTGGGGGATGGATTGCGGGACGCGCTCGATCCGCGTCTCAAACTTTGATCAAGGTGGATTGGATAACGGATGTTGCGCTCACTACAGCCAATTTCAGGATGATTGACACGGGCATCCCATGATCGATCCATTCGACTCGCTGCGCTCGCTCAGGACAGGCTGGCGCCGATGGGCAGCGAGCTTTCAGCCGACTGCCCCTACGCCGAGCGGTATGTCTCCCTGTCAATCAAACTGCGGTGCGCTCTAGTTAATGCGGTATTGGAATTGGGTCTTCACGGACAGGACAACAGGATATGGCTATCCCGGGGAATTTCGGTGGCGTGGTGCCGCCGGTGTGCACGCCGTTCACGGCGGATTATGAGATTGATGTGCCATCGCTGGAGGCGTTGATCCGCTTCCAGCTCGATGCTGGTGTGCACGGGCTCTTCATGCTCGGTTCCACCAGTGAGACAGCGGTGGTGACTGATGCCCAGCGCGAACAGGTGCTGGATATTGCCGTGCGGATCGCCGGTGGACAGGTGCCTGTCCTTGCCGGGGTCATCGACATGGGGACGGCGCAGGTGATCGAACATGCGCGAACCGCGAAACGGCTTGGAGTGGACGGGCTGGTCTCGACGGCTCCGTTTTATATCCGGCCTGGCCAGGCTGAGATCATCGAGCATTTTCGGGCGTTGAAAGAAGCGGTCGATCTGCCCGTTTTCGCCTATGAAATCCCTTCCAACGTCCAGACCAGCATCGCCCGGGCCACCATGGCCACCATGGCCAGGGAAGGACTCATCGTCGGGCTTAAGGACAGCAGCGGTAACGAAGGTAACTTCCGGGGAATGCTGCTCGATACGAAGGATGTCGATGGCTTTGCGGTGTTCACCGGGTCCGAGTTGACGGTGGATGCGGCGCTGTTGATGGGCGCGGACGGCGTGGTGCCAGGTTTGGGTAATGTGGATCCCGCTGGCTATGTGCGCCTGTACGACCTGATGCGCGCTGGCGATATCGATGCCGCGCGTGCCGAACAGGAGCGACTTTTCCGCCTGTTTGACATCATCTGGCAGGCCACTCCGGGACGAACCGGTTTCACGGCGTCGGCGCTGGGCGGTTTCAAGACAGCGCTGATGTTGCGAGGCGTCATCAAGACCAACGTCCTCGGACGGCCCATGACGCAGCTCAACGATGAGGAAACCGATCGCATCCGCGACATCCTGGTGGCATCGGGACTTCTTTAGTGCTGTGCCAACATCTAAACCCCCGGTAGCGTTTGAGTGTTGAGGGGTTACTGGCAGTCTAATATGGAATCCGTGTAAACAAGTTGGGGGTATCCCGATGATCGATCCATTCGACTCGCTGCGCTCGCTCAGGACAGGCTGGCGCCGATGGGCAGCAGATGGGGTCGCTTGCGCTATTCGGTCACGGGGGTGACCTCACCCTACCGCTATGCCCGACTGCCCCTACCCCCCCCACGAATTATCCGCGTTCCGGCATATTCCGGAACGCGGATAAGACATCGGTACCATAGGTAAAAGAATCCCCCTGGCGGATCGTCTCACGTCAGGGGGATTCTTTCGTCCGAAAGATTGATCACGGAACGTAGCGGGGCGTCACAGGGTTTCGCCTGTTCCTGGTGCTGGCTACATATCAACGAAACATGTGAGTGGTAGACGTGGTTCCGTGATCGCGTCAGTTATCGAATTAGTGCGGCCAACCGTACGGCATATTCGTGCGATCGTACGCGGTCAAATCGCGTCGGGCCTCATCGGCGGTCGGGAATCCGGCGCCAGAGCGGGCGATGGTTCCGTAGTAGCGCTCGAAGCGGGTGCCATTGGAACGGGAATTTCGGTTGAAGATGCGGCGGATGATGTTCACGTATTTGCTCCTTGCCTGCCAACGACCTTGTTGGGTTTCGGAGGTGCCCCCCTCCGGTATGTATATCATTATACAGATATGAGTATAAAAGGTCAACCCTTCATGATCATATCGTTATAAAGTTGTGAATGGCTGACCGAACCCGCTCCGGTGCGTAGAATGAGCGTCACTGGGCCGGATATGATACATATGGCGTTGAGGGCAGGATACGCACTGCCTCCGATCGCGATTAATTCCTGTGGAGCGGTGACGATGCCCAGCCCTTCAATGACGCGGACCAGGCCGAACCAACGGCGTTGGCCCCACCTGCTGAGCACGGTGCTCTTCATCGCCGCCATTGTTTTTGCCGCCGCCGCGATCTACCTCTATTTTGAGGGTGGTGATTCGCCCAATGGACCGGAACCGCCAGCCGCCGAAGTGGGTCGTAATGAGTTCGCCAATGTCGTGACCGGACTCAAGGATGCCGGACTTTCCGCGCAACCCGGGCGTTACAGCGCCGAAACCAGCCAACTCACCCAGCCGGGGCAGACCATTGAGGTCAACGATCACAATCTCTTTGTCTTCATCTATCCGGATTCCAACGGCGATCAGGCAGTCGCGGATCGGGAAGCGGATGCGGCAGATCTGGATCCCGCCACCATGCAGCTGACATCCAGAAGCGCGGAACGGCCGTTAAATGAGGGTGAGGATGTGCATATCTTCCAGGGAAGTAATGTGATCGCCATTCTGGTCGGCGGTGATGATGATCTGGTGAAGAAAGTCGGGGACGTGATCGCGGCCCTGCCCTAAGTGTGAGTATTCATGAGCGAAAACGAACAGCACGCAAATCCACAAGACGAACCCGCATCCCGGCATCATGTTGAGGGTGCTCCGGAAGGCGCCGTCCTCGTCGACGATGATGAGGATCAGGACCAGCGGGGCCGGATCGGTTATGGCCGGAATGAGCGGAAATCTTCATGGATGCTCGGTCTGGCGCTGGTGGCGGTGATCGCCGCGATTGGCATTTATTCCGCGGTCAGTAATGGCGACGACGGTGGTGACGATGACACGCTCGGGGTGGGGACATCCAGGGTCGGTGATGTGGCTCCTGATTTCGAGATGACGACTTTCGATGGCCAGACATTCCGCCTCTCGGATCATCGCGGTGAGGTGGTGATCGTCAACTTCTGGGGGTCGTGGTGCGAACCGTGTCGTGAGGAGATGCCCGCCTTCCAGCGCGCTTCGGAGACGTCTGGCGATGATGTGACGTTTGTGGGTGTCGGCTCCAAGCGCGATCCTGACGACAAGGCCCGAGCGTTCGCCGATGAATTCGGGGTGACGTACCCGATTGGTCGTGATACCGAGGGGGGCACAGTGGCAGCGGGTCAGATCACCAAGGCTTTCGGCCTGGTGGTGTATCCCACCACGTATATTGTTGATCCCCAGGGGAACATTTCGGCCATCGTCATGAATGGCATGGATACCGACGATCTTGCCAGCTATATCCAGCAAGCCCGCGACGGAGCGGAAGGGTAATCATCACCGATAGGCGCGTGGCCTTGTGCCCGAGACATCGACCGGAGGTCGATCCCCGGGCATCCCAACGGATGAGCCGGGTTCTGCATTACGGTGCAAACGTCGCGATCGCCCGCACCATCTCGTCGATCATCTTCGGGCCGCCGTGCCCCTCATCGTTCACCACAATGAGATCGCTCTTCGGCCAGTTCTGATGCAGTTCCCAGGCGGTCCGCAACGGTGAGCTCACATCCAGCTTGCCGTGGATCAATACCCCCGGGATATCGGCTATGCGGTCCATGTGTGCCAGGATCGGCCGTTCTCCCATGAATCCGCCATGTTTCCAGTAATGGACCACCAGCGTCGCGAAATTTTGCTTGTATTCGGTGGCATCGTCACTCAGCATTGGCCTCCGGTTGGGATCCAGCGAGACATGCGCGTCTTCCCAACGACACCAATCCTCAACGGCCTTCGCGCGGATTGCCGGATCGGTGTGGGTGATGAGGGTGTAGTACGCATCGATCATCCGCTGCCCCGGAGCTGCATTCGCGGCTTCCGCGAAGGCGTCCCACTCGGCCGGGAAGATGTTGCCGACAGATTCGGTGATCCATTCGACTTCTTGCGGAGAGGTGGTGGTGACGGCCAGCAGCACGATTTCACTGACTCGCTCCGGATGTGCCTGGGCATAGGCCAGGGCCAGGGTCGTCCCCCACGACAATCCGGTGACCAGCCATTGATCCACCCCGAGATGTTCGCGCAGGGCTTCGATATCCTCAATCAAGGTCTGGGTTGTGTTGGTGGCAAGATCGGAATCCGTCGCTAACGGTCGGCTCCGGCCGCAACCGCGTTGTTCGAACCCGACGATCATGAATGCTGCCGGATCGAACCGGCGGCGATATCCGGACATCATCCCGCCACCGGGGCCCCCATGCAGATGTAGCGCAGGTTTCCCCTTCGGGTTGCCCGAGGCTTCCCAGTAGATGACATTGTTATCGCCGACGGGCAGCATCCCGCTGGCGAAGGGCTCGATGGGTGGAAACATGCGGCTATCCTCAAGATGAGAATGATGCCGCTGCATAACAGGGGCATCATTCTCGCAGAATATCGTATGGCAGGGCGCTGAAGGTTAATCGCCGATCTTCACCGAGGTCAGCAAGTCCTTGTGCGCGGCATCGCGGCCGCGGAAGATGTCGAAGAGCTTGTCGTAAAGCTGCTTCGCCACCGGTCCTTGCGTGCCCTGACCGATGACGCGGCCGTCGATTTGCTCGATCCAGGCCACCTGGACGCCGGTACCGCAGAAGATTGCCTCATCCATCAGGTAAAGCTCGGAGCGGTCAATCGAGCGCTGCTCGGTGGGGATGCCAAGTTCCTCGGCCAGTTCCAGCACGGTCCGGCGGGTGATACCCTCCAGGATGTCGCTGTTGATTGGCGGGGTAATCAGCACGCCGTCACGCACGACAAAGAGATTGCAGGCGCTGCCTTCGGCAATCTTGCCGCTGGCATTGAGCATGATCGCATCGTCTGCGCCATAGACCATTGCCTGGTCCTTGGCGAACGAGGCGTTGATATAGGAGCCGGTGATCTTGCCGCGGCTCGGGATGGCGTTGTCCGACGATCGCGTCCACGATGTCACGATTGCGCTCTGTCCACGGGTCGTATCGAGGTAGTCGCCCATCGGCAGCATGTAGATCGCCACTTCGTCGTCAAGCCCCTGCAGGCGCGGCGACAACTGAATGGAGGACTTGTACACGAATGGCCGGTAGTACACATCCGTCGTCGGCGCATTCTTCTTCGTCAGTTCGACGACCGTGTCGGCCAGGGTATCCGGTGTGAACGGCAGATCCATCCGCAACAGCTTCGCCGAGCGCAGCAGACGCGCGCAGTGATCCTTCAGCCGGAAAATGTTGATGGAGGTGCCGTCTTCAGAGCGGTAGCCACGGATACCGCCGAAAGCGCCGGTCCCATACTGGAGGGCGTGGGTGCCGATGCTGACCCTGGCCTCGGAAAACGGGACAATCTCCCCCTCAAAGAATGCGAACTCCAGTGTCGTATCGAACGCC
>Ga0182747_1002900_pt1 | contig 11778 bp, 13 predicted proteins | sample eDN3rd30CBELigBY_FD_128526 | JGI IMG/M metagenome (GOLD analysis project Ga0182747, IMG submission 128526) | Enriched backyard soil microbial communities from Emeryville, California, USA - eDNA 3rd pass 30_C BE-Lig BY (version 2) (version 2) | ecosystem: Environmental > Terrestrial > Soil >...
CCGCAGACCGACCACGTCGTGTACAACCACAGCCGCGGCCGCTGCGGGGTCGGCGAGACGGTGACGATCTTCGATGCCGTCCGACTGTCCTGCAACATCCCGATGGCCGAGCTCGGCCAGCAGCTCACGTACCGCACGATCCGCGACCAGGCCGTCGCCTTCGGCTTCGACGAGTCCGTCGGCGTCCCGATGGCGTCGACGCCGAGCGTCTACCCGCGGGTGCTGGATGAGCCACGGACCATGCTCAGCGCCTTCGGGCAGGGTGACGTGCGCGCCTCCCCGCTGCAAATGGCGATGATCGCGAGCGCGATCGCCAACGGTGGGACCATGATGCAGCCGAGCCTCGTCGAGGCGGTCGTGTCCCCGGACCAGACGACGCTGCAGCGATTCGAGCCGGAGCCGATCGGTCAGCCGATCAGCACAGGCACGGCACGGGCGTTGACTGCCATGATGGTGGCGAGCGTCGAGAGTGGGGCCGCGAGTGACGCCGCGATCCCGGGGCTCGCGGTCGCCGGCAAGACGGGGACCGCCGAAAACGGGCCCGATGAACCATACTCACTGTGGTTCGTCGGGTTCGCGCCCGCCGACAATCCCCGGGTCGCCGTCGCCGTCGTGGTGCAGGATGGCGGGGCACTCGGGCAGACCGGCAGCGGCGCGGCAATTGCGGCACCAATTGGAAAGGCAGTGATCGAGGCGGTGATGGCACGTTGAGACCGACGAATGGCATGACCTTCGGCGGCCGCTACCAGCTCGGCAGCCGCATCGCGATCGGCGGCATGGGTGAGGTGTGGCAGGCCACGGACCTCGTCATCGAGCGCACCGTCGCGATCAAGATTCTCAAAGAGGAATACACGGGCGATCCCGGCTTCCTCGAGCGATTCCGCGCCGAGGCCCGCCACGCCGCCCTCGTCAACCACGAGGGCATCGCCAATGTGTACGACTACGGCGAGGAGGACGGCAGCGCCTTCCTCGTCATGGAGCTCGTACCCGGCGAGGCGCTGTCCGCGCTCATCGAGCGTGACCGCGCGCTGCCCGTCGACCGCGTGCTCGACATCGTGGCGCAGACGGCCGCGGCACTCCACGCCGCCCACAGCGCCGGCCTCGTCCACCGCGACATCAAGCCGGGCAACCTCCTCATCACACCGGACGGTCGGGTGAAGATCACCGACTTCGGCATCGCGCGCATCGCCGACCAGGTGCCGCTGACGGCAACTGGTCAGGTCATGGGGACCGTGCAGTACCTCTCGCCCGAGCAGGCCAGCGGCAAGCCGGCCTCGCCCGCGACGGACATCTACTCGCTCGGCATCGTCGCCTACGAGGCGCTCGCCGGGAAGCGCCCCTTCACGGGCGAGTCGCAGGTGGCGATCGCGATGGCGCAGATCAATGACACCGCGCCCGAGCTGCCACCGTCGATCCCGGAGCCGGTGCGCAACCTGGTCACCGCCTGCATCGCGAAGCATCCGAAGGACCGCCCGGCGAGCGCGGCGCACCTCGCGCGCGCCGCCCAATTCCTGCGTCGCGGTGATGTCGCGGCGGCCGCGACGGCGGTGCCGGGTGTCCTGAGCACGGGCACGCTCGCGTCCGTTGCGGCGGGCGCGGCGACGGCCGGCACCGCGGCGACCCGGGTGCTCGGCAGCCCCCCGCCGCCGGTAGCGGAGGCCCCCCCGCGGGGTCGCACGAGCCCGTGGGTGTGGGCGCTCATCGCCGTCGTCGGTGTCCTCGTCGCCGCCCTCATCGTCGTCGTCATTGCCATTGTGTCGAATGCGGGGGACGAGCCCGCCCCGCCGCCCGCGACGAGCAGTTCCCCGGGCCCGACCGCGACGCGGCCTACCCCGTCGAGCACGCCGACCAACACGACGATCCCGCTGAACCGGGACGACCTCATCGGCAAGACGCAGCCGGAGGTGCAGGGCTATCTCACGGCGCTCGGCCTCGTCCTCGATCCGGTCGTTGGGACGGTCGCGCCCGACTCGTCACAGAACGGGCTCGCCTACGAGGTCTCGCCCTCCGGTCAGGTGACCAAGGGCCAGGTCATCACGGTGAAGTTCTACGCACCGTATGCCGCCCCGCAGCCGACCCTCGGCAGCCCCGCACCACTGTCCGCCGACCCCACCTCGAACCCCGGTCACCCCTACAAGCCGGCCGACACCGTGACGATCAGCTGGCCCGCCTACACCGAGTGCACCGGGGACTACCCGCTCGCCAGCTACGGCTTCTCCATCCAGGTGACCGGGAGCGACCCGGTCATCGATGAGGTCGCTCCGGACGTGCGCGCGCGGCAGATCACGCTCGGCGGCGCCGGTCAGACCACGACGATCACGTACTACGCGAACTGCAGCGGCGTGCTCTCCCCGGCGAGCGCACCGCTGGAGCTCGTCGTCCCCGAGGACGACTGACTCGGTGCCCCTCAGTCACCGCTCGCTAGACTCTCGAAATACTTTTTTTGTGACTGAGGAGCCGTCGTGACCGAAGGGCTAGCCGAGAGCGTGCGCACGCTCGCCGGGCGGTACGAGCTCGGCGAGCCCATTGGGCACGGCGGCATGTCCGATGTGTTCCTCGGCACGGACACGCGGCTCGGCCGTCGCGTCGCGATCAAGCTGCTGCACGCGGAGCTCGCGGAGGACCCGCAGTTTCGGGTGCGGTTCCGGCGCGAGGCGCAGGACGCCGCGAAGATGACGCACCCGACGATCGTGCGCATCTTCGATGCGGGCGAGGAAGCGGTCACCGGTACCGACGGTGCGGAGCGGCTCGTCCCATTCATCGTCATGGAGCACATCGACGGCGAGCTGCTCAGCGCCGTCATCGCCCGCGGCCCGGTCCCCGCGGAGGAGTCGGCGCGGATCGTCGAGCAGATCCTCACCGCGCTCGAGTACTCGCACCGCGCAGGCATCGTCCACCGCGACATCAAGCCCGGCAACGTCATGCTCACCCCCGGTGGGCAGGTCAAGGTCATGGACTTCGGCATCGCCCGGGCGATCTCCGATTCGGCGGCGACGATCGCCGAGACGAGCGGGATCGTCGGCACCGCGCAGTACTTCTCGCCCGAGCAGGCGCGCGGCGTCGCGATCGACGCGCGCAGCGACCTCTACTCGACCGGCGTCGTCCTCTTCGAGCTCCTCACGGGGCGTGCGCCATTCGGCGGCGACAACCCGGTGGCGGTCGCCTACCAGCATGTGAATGCGGCGCCGCCGATCCCGAGCACGCTCGCCGCCGGCATCACCCCGGCCCTCGACGCGGTCGTCCTCAAGTCGCTCGCGAAGGAGCCCGCCGAGCGATACCCGTCCGCTGCCGACTTTCGCGCCGACCTCAGCGCCGCGGTCACCGGCGACCTCGCCGTCAAGCGGGCGCCGCGCGCCGACGAGTTCTCCGCCGCCCTCTTCGGCTCGCAGGCCGCCGCCGCGCAGGCCGCACAGCGGCAACTGTCCACCGATGTCGACGACCGCGCGCTACGGACGCAGTCCGGGCCGCCCGTGCTGTGGCTGTGGGCGGGCATCGTCGTCCTGCTCGGGATCACGGCCGCCGTCATCTACTGGGTGTTCACGCTCCAGCCGCAGAACCTCGCCCAGGACCTCGTCGTCGAAGTCCCCGACGTCGTCGGCACCCGATTCGAGGACGGCGTCAACCGGCTCGTCGACGAGAACGGCCTCGTCGTCGTCCGCGTCGACGAGGCGAACGAGACGGTCGCCTCGGGGCTCATCCTGCGCACCGAGCCGAGCGCCGGCACGACGGTGGAGCGCGGCCAGCAAGTCCAGGTATTCGTCTCGAGTGGTCCGTCCCCCGTCGACATCCCGGACGTGTCGCGGATGGATGAGGCGAGCGCTCGTGCCACGCTCGAGGGCGTCGGATTCCAAGTGGGGACCGTGACGACGAGCACCTCCGTCGATGTGCCCGCCGGGCTCGTCGTCAGCAGTGACCCGGTCGGGGGCAGCGGCGCACCGCCGGCGACCCTCGGCACGGTCATCAACCTCGTGGTGTCGAACGGCCTCGTGACCGTGCCCGACATGGTCGGCAAGCCGCTCGCGGAGGCGAACACGGTCTTCTCGAACCTGCGGCTGCAGATCACCAACACCACGTGGGACGCCTCCTGCACGGGCCTGACGCTCAAGGCGCAGTCGATCGTCGGGGACGTCGCCCAGGGCTCGCCGATCTCGCTCGTCTCCTGCCAGCCGTAGCGGCAGGCGGTACGCGAGAAGCCGCCGCGACCGGACTACCCCGTGACGAGTGGCGAGCGCCCGCGGGCCCGCTCGGCGGCCTCCGGGAGGCCCGCGACGGCGAGCCAGTTGCCGAGCATCTGGTAGCCGCCCTCGGTGAGCACCGACTCGGGGTGGAACTGCACGCCGTAGATCGGCCGCGCGACGTGTCGGAGGCCCATGATGACGCCGCCGTCGGTGCGGGCGGTGACGATGAGCTCCTCGGGCACGGTGCCGTCGACGACGGCGAGCGAGTGGTAGCGCGTCGCGGTGAAGGGCTGCGGGACCCCGGCGTAGAAGGCGCTGTCGTCGTGGACGATGCGCGAGGTCTTGCCGTGCATGAGCTCCTCGGCGTGCGTAACGACGGCGCCGAGCGCCTCCGCGATCGCCTGGTGGCCGAGGCAGACACCGAGCAGCGGCTGCCCCGACTCGACCGCGGCGCGCACGACCTCGATGCTGACGCCCGCGTCGGTGGGCGTGCCGGGCCCGGGGGAGATGAGGACGCCGTCGTAGTCGGGGAGCCGGTCGAGCACGCCGGCCGCGTCAGTGGCGTCGTTGCGGATGACCGTCGTCTCGGCGCCGAGCTCGAGCAGGTACCCGTTCAGCGTGTAGACGAAGCTGTCGTAATTGTCGATCACGAGGACCCTGGTCATGTCGCACCTCCGACGGTCGAGTCTGGCACGAAGAAGGTCGTGTCAATCCACGGGAAGATCCAGAGCACGCACGCGGTGAGCACCCCCGCGACAAGGAGGACGAGGAGGAGGACTCGGACCCACACGGGTCCGGGCAGGGCACGCCACAGCGCCGCGTACATCAGGCGGTCCCCGTCACGAGGGCCGCGATCTCCGGCGGCGGCCCGCCCGCGCGCGGGTACCAGGCGTCGTACACGCCGTAGGCGATGATCCGCTCGAGGGTGGAGTGCTTCGGGTTGCAGGTCGTCAGCGTGATGTACCGCTCACCATCGCTCGCGCCCGGCACGCGCGGCACCGGCAGCAGCACTTCGACCGCGGTCGGGACGACGACCTCGTGATTGCGGAAGACGTAGCGATACCAGCCGTCCGCGGTCTCCACGTAGATCGAGTCGCCGACGTCGAGCTGGTCGATGTGCTCGAAGGAGCTGCCGTACGCGGTCCGGTGCGCCGCGAGCGCGAAGTTGCCGACCGCACCTGGCATGGCCGTGTCCGGGTAGTGGCCGACGCCGAGCACGTTGAGCACATCGTCGATGCCGATGCCGCTGGCGATGGTCCGCTGGTAGTCGGCCCCGAATCGCGGCACGATGAGCTTGGCAAAGACTTCCGCGTTGGCGACGCCCGACGCGAACACGGTCGGATCGCCGTACACCGGCGTGGGCTCCGGGGTCGGGGTGGGAGTCGGGGTGCGGCTCGGCGTCGCACTCGGCGCTGGGCCCGCGGATTCCTGCCAGCTGGTGCCCAAGTCCCGCGCGAGGCTCGTCTGCTGCTCCGCGATGATCGCGTCGTTGAGCCAGAGCTGCCAGCCGATGAAGAGGAGGACCGCGACCCCGGCGGTCAGCAGCACCTCACCGGTGACGCCGATGGCGGCGGTGAGGAATGCGCTGCGCCGACGACGGCGAGCGCGCTCACGACGCGACGTCGGCGCGGGAGCCTCCTGCGCATTCCTGCCTGGCATAACACCCGATTGTAGGGAATCGGGCTGTCCGTGAATCGGGCGCCGTGTCCCACGCGGGGCCGGTAGACTGCCGGCATGGCCAACGCGAAGTCCCGCGACGAGCGGCGCGACGCGTCCGACGCGACCGCCTCGAAGGAGGCCCCGCCGAATCCGGTGTGGTTCAAGCCGATCATGTTCGGCTTCATGTTGCTCGGACTCGCGTGGCTGCTCGTCTTCTACATCTCCGGCGGCATGTACCCGCTGCCCGAGCTCGGCAACAACAACATCTGGATCGGCATCGGGATCATGCTCATCGGCTTCCTGATGACGACCCGCTGGCGCTAGCCCAGCCGGAGTACGACGCCCGCGATCGTCAGGACGATGAGCCCGGCGAGCACCGCGAGCACGAGGCCGACCTGCCGATGCCGCAGCCTCGGCCCCCGCGTCTTGAGGTAGATCCACGCGACGAGCCCACCGACGACGAGCCCACCGATGTGCGCCTGCCACGAGATCCCGGCCGCGAAGAAGCCGACAGCGAGGTTGAGCACGATGATGATGACGAGCTGTGTCGGATTCGCCCCGAGTCCGCGCTGCAGGACCACGAGCGCGGCGAAGAGGCCGAAGATGGCGCCGGAGGCCCCGACCACGAGGACGCCTGGGTTCGCCAGCAGCAACACCGCGACGGAGCCGCCGAGTGCGGCGAGCAGGTACAGGGCGAGGAAGCGCCAGCGCCCGAGCATCATCTCGATGAGCGGCCCGAAGATGAGCAGCGCATACATGTTGAAGAGGATGTGCCAGAACGAGCTCCACGAGTGCAGGAATGCGCTCGTCAGCATCCGCCACGGCTCGTACGGCGTGACGAAGGGCGCGTAGCCGAGCGTGTTGATCACGAGCGCCTGCGTCGGGGGCAACAGCTCGAGCAACCACACGACGATGCAGATCGCGGCAATCGCCCAGGTCACCACGGGTGCATTCGGACCCGGCCGGAGGAGCCGGCGGGCGACGGTCGTGAAGCGGCTCACCGGCGGCGTGGCGTCAGCGCGCGGTGACGTCGACGCCGGTGATGACGACGTCCTCGACCGGGCGGTCATTCGCGCCGGTCGGCACCGCCTCGATCGCGTCGACGACGGCCTTCGAGGCGTCGTCGGCGACCTCCCCGAAGATGGTGTGGTTGCCGTTGAGCCACGGCGTCGCCACGGTCGTGATGAAGAACTGCGAGCCGTTCGTCCCCTCGACCTCACCGGTCGCGGGGTTGCGGCGCTTCCCGGCGTTCGCCATCGCGAGCAGGTACGGGCGGTCGAAGACGAGCTCGGGGTGGATCTCGTCGTTGAAGTTGTAGCCCGGGCCGCCGATGCCCTGGCCGAGCGGGTCGCCGCCCTGGAGCATGAACTGCTTGATGATCCGGTGGAAGATGACGCCGTCGTACAGCGGTGCCGTCGACGTCGCCCCCGTCTCCGGGTGGGTCCATTCCTTCGTGCCGGTGGCGAGCCCGACGAAGTTTTGCACGGTCTTCGGCGCGTGGGTCTCCCACAGGTTGAGGGTGATGTCCCCGTGGTTGGTGTGGAGGACGGCGACATGCGATGGCTGCGGCATATGACCATTGTGTCATCCGCGCGGGGGTGGGCGCTGGGCCCCGGCTGGGCCCGTCTGGGCTGGGGATGCGACGGGCTTGGCGCGAATGTGTCAGTGCATCATCCAGACAACTGCGGCACAATGGCCCCCATGGCCCGCAAGCAGCTCAGCGACATCGAACGCCTTCGCCGCGAGGCAGAGGACCTCTGGGAGCAGCAGCAGGACGTGCTGCACCAGGCCCGACAGCTCGCCCGCGCGGCGGGCCGCCAGGGCGTCGACTATGCCGCCCCCCGCATTCAGCAGGCGGTCGGATCCGGGGCCAATGCGGTCCGCTCCCTCGCCGATGGGGCCCGCGAGCGCGTGCAAAAGGATGTCGTCCCGGCGCTGACGACCGCGCTCGGCAGCGCGATCGCGACGATCGACGCCTTCCGCGATCGTCAGCTGCGCCCCGCCCTCACCGCGATCGGTCGCGGCCAGGTCCCCGTCATCGTCCAGCCCGCGAAGCCGAAGCCGAACGTCGGCCTGTGGGTCGGGCTCGGCATCGGCATCGTCGCGGCGGCGGCCGTCGGCTACGTCGTGTGGCAGACGCTCCGTGCCGACGACGACCTGTGGATCGAGGAGGAGCTCGCCGAGGTGCCGGAGACCACCGAGGGCTGAGTCGTGCGGCCGGGGGGAGCCAGGGTGTCGACGGCGGCGCGCGCCGCCGGGGTGCTCGGCGCACTCGGGGTCGCGCTGCTCGTCGCGATCGTGCCGACAGGTGCCGCGGTCGCCGCACCGGAGTCGCCCGTCGAGATCCTGCCGCCAGTGACCGTCGGCGACGGGGCCTTCGCCGTCGGGGTGTCCCCGGATGGCAGCCTCGCCTATGTCCTCGCGCTGGTCGACCAGGAGCTGCACGTGGTCGACACCGCGACGAATACGCCAATCCTCGTCATCCCGATGTCGATCTCGCTCGGCTTCCTTGACCCGTCGCTCGTCGTGCACCCGGACGGCCGCGTCCTCATCCTCGACCCTGGCGACGGCGCCGGCGTGACCGAGCCAGCGATCATCGAGATCGACCCGACGACCTGGGACGTGTACACGCACAGCCTCGCCCAGCCGGCACCGTGGGACGCGGGCTTTGCGGTATCGCTCGCGCTCACGCCCGACGGGACGAAGGCCTACGTCGCCGATCTGACGAGCGGGCGCGTTCTCGCCGTGTCCGTACCGCCCACCGCGGGCCCCGGCGCCTGGAGCATCACGCCGATCGACGTCGCCGCGGCGACCACGCCCGAGATCCTGCCGGGGAGCCTCGCCATCGCGGGCGGCACGGTGTACGCGCTCGACATCCTCGGCGAGGACGGCGGCGAGCCGACTGGGATCGCGGCGATCCGCGTCGCGGACGATCAGCTCGAGCCGACCGTCATCGCCTACTCCGCGCCGGCAGGCACGACCGGCGGGATCCTCACGATGCCGACGATGAAACCCAGCCCCGATGGCACCACCGTGCTCATCAGTGGCGCTGCGGAGTTCGACGACGGCAGCGGGGACACCGGCGGCTTCTTCTGGACGATCCCCGGCGGCACGGTCCCGGCCGCCGCGACCTACCTCGGCGGTGGGCTCGGCGACGAGGTGGCGGCATTCGCATTCGGCGCGGCTGGACAGACCGTGTACCTCATCGACTGCGCGTGCGCCTCCCTCGCCTGGACCCTCGACGTCGGCAGCGGTACCGGCACGATCCTCGACGTCGCCGCGGCGACCGACCTCGACATGCTCGCGTCCGTCGCCGTGTCCCCCGACGGCACCCGGATCTTCCTCACCGGCACTGACTTGCTCGGCGACAGTCGGCTGTGGCAGCTCAGCGCGGTCGCCGATGACGTGCTGCACGTCACCGGGCCGACGGCCGCGACGCAGGGCGACCGTGTGACCCTCACCGCGATCGCCCGCGACAACTCGGGCAACCCGGTCGACGTCACGTCCCTCGCGACGTTCACGAGCAGCGTCGCGACCGACGTCATCAGCGGCAATGTCGTCGCGTTCCCGCACGCCTCACCGCACACCATCACCGCAAGCTACGCCCCGCTCGCCGGGGGTCCCGCGGTCGCGGCCGGCTCGATCACGATCGAGGTGGCGGCGGTTCTCCCGCCGACGGGCGTCGAGGACCCGCGCCCGTGGCTCGGCGCCGCGGCCGCGCTCCTCCTCGCCGGCGCCACGCTCGTCCTGACCCGCTCACGCCTCAGCCGACGTGCTCCGCGATGAATGCGGTGGCGCGCGCCCACGCGTCCGCAGCGAACTCGGGGTGATGCGTCCGCGCATTCGTGTCGTTGAAGAATGCGTGGAGCGCGCCCGGGTAGACGACCCCGGTGAAGTCGACCCCCGCGTCCGCCATCGACTCGCGGACCTCGGGAAGCTTGTCGATGAGGGGCGGGTCGAGCTCGCCGTACAGCGCGAGGATCGGCGCGGTGATACGGGCGATGCCCTCGGGCTCCGGAGCGGTGCCGTAGAACGGGACGGCGGCGCGCACCCGGTCGTCGGCCGCCGCGAGCGCGAAACTGTACGTGCCGCCGAAGCAATACCCGGTCACCGCGATGCGACCCTCGATCCCGGGCATCTCGGCGAGCTCATCGACGATGAGGCGGAGCTGGTCGACCGCCCAGGTCGCGTACTCCGGCTGACGGATGGGGGCGAGCGCCTCGCGGAGGCGGGGCTGCATCGCATTGCGGACGTCCTCATCGAGCGACTTCGTCGCGATCGAGAGCTCTTCGCCGACCTCGGGCGTGATCCCGATGTGCGACATGATGTCGGGCGCGATCGCCAGGTAGCCCTCGGCGGCCCAGCGATCCGCGATCGACTTGATGTGGTCGACGAGACCCCAGATCTCGTGGATGACGATGATCGCGCCCCGGGGCGGGACGGTCGGCTCCGCGCGGTAGACGGGGACGCCGTTCAGCTGCTCCATGGTGCCCATGATGGCCAGCCTAGCCAGGTGCGCGAACACTGGGAATGTCCCAAGTCGGATCCGCTAGCCTGCCGCGCGTGAGCGGTCAGAGCTGGTTCCTCGTAGCGATCCTCCTCGGCGTGCCCGCGCTCGTCGCGGGGTGGGCGTGGTGGTCCGCGAAGCAGGGCCCGGAGTCCGCCGACACCGCCCGGCGGCAGGGCAGCGCGATGCTCGGGGCGGGCGTTGACGAGGTGTTTCACCCGAATGCGAGCGCCGCGCGGCAGATCTGGGAGACCGAGGTCGAGCTGCCGGCCCCGTCGCACCTGCCTGGCGATCCCGGTCCCGACCTCGAGGCGGGCCAGATCACGCTCATGCTCCCGGAGGAGGAGATCGAGCGCACCCGCTAAGGCCGCGGGCGGGCGTGGTGCCGCCCGGGCCCTGCGACAATGGCGGGCATGGAGGAACCCGAGCCGGATCTCGCCGAGCAGCGCTGCACGAATTGCGGATCGACGCAGCTTCGCCAGGACACGAATGGGGTGTGGCACTGCGAATTCTGCCGCTCGACCTTCCGCGCGGACGACCCGGCGATGATCGTGGTCGATTCACCGAACGTGCAGCAGGCCAACGAGAACGTCATCGACACCGCCGACATGCTCACCTATGAGCAGCAGGAACAGGTCTCACAGCACCTACGCCGACTCCGTGACCGCAGCGACGTCGTCGTGGTCGTCGAGACGGTCAACACGATCACGCAGAACGTCGAGCACTACGCGCGGAATCGTGCCCAGGAGCTCGGCGTCGGTGACGACGTCAAGGACAACGGCGTCTACATCCTCATGGTCCGCCAGCCGCGCCGCGTGCAGGTGCAGGCGGGCGACGGGATCTCGCGCCACCTCAGCTCGGACGACATCAACCGCGTCGTGCAGGAGTCCTTCATCCCGCGCTTCAAGGCGGACGACTACGTCGGCGGCCTGACCGATGGCGCCGACGCGATCGTCGCGACCTACGAGGCGAATCGCGGCAGCGGCCGGACGTTCAGTGGCGGGGCCTCCGGCTCGGGCTCCGGCTCGGGGGCTCGCGGGGTCTCGGGACTCTCGGGGAGCTCGGGTGCCCGCCCGCGGCGCGGCAGCGTCATCGGCTGGGTCATCCTCGCCGTCGCGATCGGTTGGATCTTCCTCAGCCTCATGAACGGCCAGGGCCTCAGCGGCTCCGGCGGCAGCAGCACCGGCGGGGACTCCGGCATCAGCTGGGACTTCGGCGGCGGGGGTGGCTCCGACTGGGGTGGCGGCGGCTCCGACTTCGGCGGCGGGGACTTCGGGGGCGGCTCCGGCGGCGGCGGGGACTGGTAGCCGCCAGAATGCGCGGGCCGGGCCGGGTGGGATCCGCCGGCTACCGCGGGCGGTCGCGGCGGAATGCGCCGGGGGCGACCCCGAGCACCTGCCGGAAGTCGCGCGCCAGGTGCGCCTGGTCGCTGTA
>Ga0182747_1002909_pt1 | contig 11760 bp, 10 predicted proteins | sample eDN3rd30CBELigBY_FD_128526 | JGI IMG/M metagenome (GOLD analysis project Ga0182747, IMG submission 128526) | Enriched backyard soil microbial communities from Emeryville, California, USA - eDNA 3rd pass 30_C BE-Lig BY (version 2) (version 2) | ecosystem: Environmental > Terrestrial > Soil >...
GACCAACTTCTCAGCTTTTGGCTTGCGGCCGCCCCTGCACCACGTGCCGTTCTGCGCCAAAAATCGGTGAGTAGTCGGATGATTGATCTCTTAGATACGAACGAGGACTTGGCTGAATGAGCGGCGATCCCGACATATCGATCATCGGCCTGCCGGAATCCGGCAAGACGACACTCCTCGCAGCCATCTGGCACATGGTGCGCGAGGCTGGTTCGGTGACGGCTTTGAAGTTCGACGGTCTGAGCCAGGGAAACTACGAGCATGTAAGCGCCCTCGCTAAACGATGGCGCGCCGGGAAGAGGCAGCAGCGCACGCAGACAAGCGGCATGAAAGTCGTGTCTATGCGCCTGAGGACTGCTCAAGGCCGCTCTGTAGAAGTGTCTTTTCCCGACATGCCGGGTGAGGACTTCAGCGGCATGTGGGAGAAGCGTGAGGTCGATCAGGCAATGGTCGAAACCTTGGAGGCCAAGGCGATCGTTCTAATCGTCAACGGGGACACGATCAAGTTTCCGGCATGGATCGTCGAGCAGATGGCCATAGCCAAGGGCGCGGGAATCGATCCGGCGGAAGTCGATCTCGTTGATTGGAGTCCCCATCTGGCGCCCACCCAGGTGCAGGTCGTCGAGCTTCTCCAGTTCCTGATGACCGGCGATCTGTTCGTCGGTCCCCGCCGGCTGGCGGTACTCATATCCGCATGGGACGAGGTCGAAGGTGACGGGCTCGATCCCGAGGAAGTCCTGGCGACCAAGCTGCCGCTCTTGGACCAATATCTGCGTAACGGTCGGGACCCGTGGACGTGGCGCGTCTGGGGAGTGAGCGCCCAGGGCGGCGTCTACGAGGATCAGGACAAGGGTGAGCAGCTTGAGGCTACTGCTGCGCTACGCGATCTGGATAGACCCTCGGATCGCATCAAGGTCGTGGAAGGTAAAACGGTGAGCACCGACATAACCCTGCCATTGGAATGGCTGATCGGCTGATGACGCCGACGATCAATCAGGCTCTGCATGGTTATAATGACGGCCACCGCCTGATCGCGAGCTCGATCTCGTTGAGTAGCGCTGACGCGCGGACCATGATCGTAATGAGCGATCTCTCCGGGGCGGGCGTGAAACCAGAGGTTACCGGCTATCTCACCGGCTATCCTCTCGAAGGAGCAGGAAAGTACGTTCTGGCTCGCACCTGGGCGGCACCGGAGATGCCGCGCCCTGGGTGCGTCTGGACGCATTCGCTCATCATCGAGAACGCGGACTTGGCGGCCCTGAAGTCGGCGGCAGGACTGCTTACCTCTTTCCGACGGCCCGATGCGGCCCTGGCGAAGACTGAATATTCGTCACCCACGACGATTCCCGTCGAAGACGTCCCGGTGCGCCGCGTGCTGTTGACGCTACGCGAGCGTGAGATCGTCAATGCGCTTTATGCTGCGCCGGAGAAGTTGATCGTCGCGGAAGCCGACGATACCGAGGAGGACGAACGCCTGCTGACCGCGATATGGATGCAGCAGTGGCCTCGGCTCCGACGGGCCTTCGGCTTCTGCACCCTTGCAGGAATGGACCGTTCGAAGAAGGGAACCCGGGTCGATATTCAGCTCACCCCTTCGACCGACCGCCAGATGCGCTCGAAGTTTCCGAATTCGGTCGTTCCGTCCGAGGTTTTATCAGAGCCGGCGCTGGAGCCGCTGCTCGTAGACCTTGAGGGAAGCGAGCCGACCCAGGTGAGGGAGTTCCTTCGCAAGACCGGTGGTGACGTGGAGGGCGGTCGTCAGGCTATGCTTCCCCTCTGCAGGATGTACTCGTCGCTCTTCGCAAGCAGCCGTCCAGATCTGCGGTCTGCGGTTTCAGCCCTCGCGACCCTGGACGCGTTCGGCTCGCGCCAGGCACGCTCTCTGCGGACGCTTGTGGCTCGCAGGGCGGTCGAGGAGGTGGACGATCTCGATGACACGGTGTTCGACTTCGTCGTCGGCTCCATTGAGCAGACTGCCGGGAAGGCCGATCCGGCCATCGCCGCCGATCGCATCGCCATGACGCTGTGGCGTCGATCCCCTGATCGCTTCTTCGACGCCTTGGATGCGGGGGGAGTGATCGGGGGAGGAGCGACCGAGGCTCTCTCGGCCATCTCGGCGGAGGAACTAGTGAAGGGTCTCATGTCCGCCCCTCATCTGGCGGACCGCGTTGCCAAACGCCGTCCCGACATCATGTCCCGCACGGAATTCTGGCTGCTCGACACGGCGGACGTCAATCTTCTGGATTTCGTCCACGCCGATCAGTTGGGGCGCGTTGCGCCCGCGCTATTGGAAGCTGGTGTCACGGCCGCCGCGCCACTAATCGTCTCCAGAATGGAACCTGGTCCGCTGGCCGCTATCCTTGCGGATGCGATCGGTCGTCCGGCTCTCGATGCATGGTTGAGCACGTTGGCGGACAGATCCGACATTGCAGCCGGTGTGCTTGCCTCTGGGCGCATCGTTGATCGCGGCATCGTCATTCGGTTGGCGCGGATGAGCGAACCGGACAATGTTCCTAATGACTATGGTGAGGATCCATGGCTGATCGCGGTGCGTGCGACGAGGAAGGGCGTCGGTCAGCCGGACGAGGATTTCCTCTCAGCGTTCTTGATGTCGCGCGCGCTCGGCCGTCGATCACGATCGCAGGCCGAACTCATCCGCTTCACCTACACGACGGTCTATCGCGCACTTGAGCAAAGCAGGTTGTCGCGTGACGCGGAGCGTCTCGTGACTGAGCGACTCAATTGGGGTGGCTGGTTCAGCTGGGACAACTGCTCCCGCTTAAGGGAAACCGTCGTGGCTGCTTTCATCGATCGCCATCTCGATCCTGAGACGTTTGGCCGTCTCACGGAGGATGGCGCTCTTGCGATCTCGTTGATCGACGAAGCAGCCAGGAGCGGCCGCGGTAGGAGGTACCTCGCGGACGTCCGAAGGCAGCTCAAGGACGCGCAGGAGAAAGACATTAGGGCAAGGGCGCACTACATCGCCGATAAGATAAAGTGACGAACTCGATTTGACGCCTATGCGCGAAGGCGTGGGAAGGCGTGGGTACGCAAAGCTCTGGACCGAGGAGATGCAGGCCCATTTCGAGGAGGGGACCTTCGCCAGCATCGCAGCCCATTTTCTTGGCGGCGAGGATCGCACCGATTTCGTGAAGGCCGCTGTAAGGAAACAAATGGCTCGGCACCCACAACGGAGTACTCCAAGTAGGTCGTGCGGAGCGCTTCTACTCGCCGAAGAGCTGCGACTTCAGAGGCAGTCCGCCATAGATTGGTCGCGTCATTCCCAGTTCTTCCGATGCTTGAATTGTTCCATTCGAAATCCGCTACGGTGGTCCTTGGCGCCGAGCATGCGGCAGGTGAAATCGAACTCATTCTGTGATTGAAGCGATCTAAGGACGTGCAGGCCCGGGGAGCCCTTGCATTCCCGGCATCGGGATGCGGCGGCCTTCGAAGATCGCGTAAAAAATCGTGATGCGCGGATGCGCCACCTCCAGATTCCGAAAGCGGCCGTTGCATTATCCACCATTTTTGGCCGCAAACAGACGGCTTGACCGAACGGCAGCTTTCAGTGACGGCGAGCAGTAGGTCGAACGGCTGAGATGAGGGCGCGAAGCCGCCATTCGTGGCTTCGCGTAGAAGTCCGGTTCAAGTCCTAGCATGTGGCTACGAGGACCTCGCGGCGACATGTCAGCCGGGAACCGTTGCGCTCTTCATCCGCCGCGTCAGCTCCTTGAACGTACGAGGCGCGAAACCCGTGTCCGGACAATCGACCCCGACATCCCTGGAGCGGTGATAGTGGGGCATCTCGCCATGGGCATGGCCGTAGAAATGCCAGGCGCCTTTCAGGAATCCAGGCCATGTCCGGCAAGGATAGTGACAGAGGAACACACGCTGCCCCTCGTCGGTGATTTCCAGCTGCTGCGTCGGCGGCTGGTCCCACTCGAGTGAGGCGATGACCGGATGGATCCTGTTCTGCCGCTGGTAGTCATGATTGCCGAGGATCAAGAACTTGCGGCCCATGAGCCGCGAGAAAATGCTTCGGACACGGTCGCCGTCATGCAGGCCCATGGAAAAGTCCCCCAAATGATAAACCACGTCATCCGGCTTCACGACGGAATTCCAGCAGCGGATCAGGGATTCATCCATGTCCCGCACGTAGGCAAACGGCCGGTTGCAGGCTGACGGCGACAGCATCAGCGCATGTGAAAAATGCGTGTCCGCGGTGTAGAATTTTGTCGTGCTGACCAAGGAATTGTTCCCCTCGCAATGTGCGTGATGGCCATTCGCCGTCCCGCCTAGACCCGCACCACAAGCATGGGATCGAAGCTGGCGTTCTCCTCGCCGTAGCCGCGGGGATTGCAGATGATGCGTGTGTCGCCGACCACGTAGTCGCAGCTGTCATGGGTGTGACCGTGCACCCAGAGCGCGGGCCTGCGGGCCTCGATCACGTCGGACAGGTCCGATGCATAGGCGGCGTTGAGCAGGTCGCCCTTGAAGCGCGGCGGGATGGATCGCGCATGCGGCAGATGATGCGTGACCACGACGGTCTTGATCGGGTCGGCCTTGAGGGCCGTGTCGATGAACAGGCGTGAGGTCTGGTGCATTCGAAACGCCGTCTCGGGGACGAAACGCTGCCAGGGGTTTCGTTGTTTGGCGATCTGGCGATAGTCGTTCATGCGCTCGCGCGCGTGGAACATCGCCACCTCCGGATGCCCTTCGATCCGGTAGTCGGTCCACAGCGCGGCGCCTATGAAGCGGACGCCGTCGATGACGGCAATTTCGTTCTCGAGGAAATGGATGTTAGGAAATTGTGCGGCCGCTGACCGTCCGTCTTCCAGAGCTTCCTTGATCGAGCCTTTGTAGAACTCGTGGTTTCCGGCGACGTAGACGCAAGGCATGGCGTGGCCGATGTGCCTGGCCAGCCAATGCACGCCATTGGCCGGAGCCCGGCACAGGTCTCCGGCCATGACGCAGACATCGGCGTCGGGAATGGCCAGGGGCTGCCTGAGGTCGGCATATTCGAGATGCAGGTCGGAGAGCAGCCAGATCTTCATGTCATCGAACCATTTCGGGGCTCAGGCATTGTCCGTTCTCTTGTTTTCCCATCCAAACCTCCGTTCCTGGCAGCTGCGACACGCGTATCGATTCCTTCCGATCAACCGGGCCAGACGCCAAATGCCCGCGCGGCAAAGGTCTCTGATGCCGTGACGTGCGCGGCCAAGGATTCGTGCAATTGTTGACAAAGGATTTGCGGGTCGAATGCTTGGCCCGCGCCTCTCTCACGGTGGTGGGTCGACCATCTTCCGCCTCACCTGTTCGAGAATGGCGTCGAGTTGCGGGCCCTCGAGCGTTTCCTCTGCCACGAGGGTGTTCGCCAGGAATTCGATGGCTGCCTTCTGCACGCGAACGAGGCCGCGAGCGGCCATGTAGGCGCTGGCGAGCCGGACATTCACGCTATCGGCGAGCTCCCGCCGGTCGAGACTGTATCCGTTGCAGCGGTTGACTTCCCCCAGCAGGACCAAGCCGCGCGCCAGAAGGTTGAGAAAGCATTTCTCGAAATGCCTCGTACCGCAATGAATGGCGACGATCGGCTGCCGCTGGCGCAGGATGTCGAGCACTTTGCGTTCGGCATTGGTGAGCGCCTGCGCCACGAGCAACAGGCACGCGACCTCGGATGGCCGGGGCGGCTCGGCGGCTTCCCGCACGGCGCGCACGATCTCCGTTGCTGGGGCGGCCTCATCCGGCGGCGCATGGTCGCGTCGAATCCTTGCCGCGGAGGTTGTAGGTGGCAGCTCCGGTTCGTTTTCCTTGACGGACTCGCTGCGACTGCCGAGGACAGGATGTGTGGTTTCTTCGACCAGCCTGCGCCTGCGGCGCGCCAGCATGGCGGCGGCCTGCTGTCCCGACGCGGCTTGCGGAAGCGCTTCTCTGCGATGGAAGACCTGGAGAACACGGCCGCCGCTGTCGACATATTCCTCCCGCAGGAATCTTGCCGCGACTGCCTCACCCATGGCATTGCGCTCGGCCTCCCGGCGAAGCCGCCGCACGAAGTGCCGCGCGAGGCGATCGTTCAGTCCGGACGTGTCCTGCGATGTCGCAGTCATCACTGGTCCTTTCTCCAGCCCAGTCATGGAAGCATTCATCATTGCGGTTCCCGGTGCCGTTCGCGGGTTTCGACAAGCATTTCGACAAGTCGCACCACCTTCCGGATCGAGCCGCCCTTCCAGGCGCGGACCAGGGCCTCGGTCTCGTATCCTTCGAGCGGCGTCGCCCAGCGTGGATCGTGACCCTGTTCGAGATAGAGCTTCTCGAGGATGCGGCTGGCCAGCAACGGAAGGTGCTCCGGGCCGGGTTCTGGAAAGCGAAGGATCCGGCATCTGTCGCGCAGCACGGCCGGAACACTTTCAACCTCGTTCGCCGTCATCAGCCAGGAGATGTGCGACAGGTCGCAGTTCGACTCGACATATGGATCGAACCAGCGGGAGGATGTTTCCTTCTCGAGAAGGCCGATCAGCACGTCATGGACATTGCCATTGTGACGGCTGTTGCCGACCTTCTCGATCTCGTCGAGGATGATGGCGGGTCCTGCGCATTCATGGCGACGCACGGCCATGACGGCGAGACTCGGTTCGCCCGATGACCAGCGGCGCGGTGTGCCGCCGATGGCGCTGTCGCTCAAGCCCCCACAGGAGACCAGTTCATAAGGAATGCCGAGTTCCTCGATCAGTCTTCTCGAAAACCTCGTCTTGCCGCATCCGGGCGGTCCGAGCAGGATGGTCGGTCGTATCAGCACATGATCCCTGCCGACGAGCCCCTTCAGCATCTCGTCGGCAATCGACATGGCCCAGGGAAACTCTGTCGTCAGCAGCGTCCGCACGGCGGCGAGGTCGGGAACGTCGGGCAATGGCAAGCGGCGCTGCACAAACCTCGCGAATTCGTTCTCGACCCGTTTGCCTTCCGAGGTGGTGTTGTTGCCGATGGAGGTGAACACGACCACCGTTCCGTCCATCTCGGCATCGCCGCCCGCAGCCTCGTCTTCCTCGAGCGCCATCAAGGCGTCGGCGGCAGAAGCTTCCTTTTCCTCACGTAACCTCTTTTTCACCGCGCGCTGGATAGCCTTTTCGAAATCGCGCTCATAGCCATGCAGCGTGTGGGACAGCGATCGGCGCGAGGCATAAAGACCGTCGACCCTGGCCGCATGGGCGAGCGTGCGCGTCATCACACCCCAACCCAGCGCCCGCGCAGACATTCTCAGATCGTCGCTTTCGTTGATGTCGCGCAGCGCGACAGTTGCAGCTTCGCTCGCGATGGATGCCGCAGCATCGGGATCGCCAAAGGAAGCGAGATAGTACCGGCACCGCAGCCGGCACGCTTCGACCGGCACGCCGGTTACCTCGTCCACGCCATCGAGGCACTGGACCAGGGACTGAACACCGTCTTCGCTCTGCTCGACAGTCAGTTCCTCCAGGGCGGCGGCGAGAGATGCGAGCGCGGGATCGCCGCGCTTCCTGACCCGCCGTGACAGGCGCTCGGCGTATTCCCGGATGTCCTCATCGAGTTCATTGCGGAAGAAGTTCATTCCGCGAAGCAGTTCTTCCTCGCTCGGGAGGTGCAGTCCCTGGAGGGCCGCAGTCAGGCGGCGGCTGAAATGACGGTCTTGCGAATCCTTGGAGTTCATGGCCAGCCTCAGGCATCCAGGCCGGAGTTTTGGGCGGGGCGGCCGAGCCGATACCAGCGCGACAGCGTTCGCGCCCAGCTATGGTCCTTCGACAGCAGCCACAACTCCGACGTGCTGATTAGGCGGCTCTCACCGACAAGCTTCGGGTGGCCCGTCGACAGTCCGGCGAGGCAGGGCGCGCCCCTCTTGGCGAGGACCCACCGGTCGAGAACCGGAGCATCGTCGCCGGCCATGACTTGTGGAGGCACGCCACGACGGATGCTTTCCATATCGGAGACCAGTGCGGCGAGCCTCTCCATCTCGCGGGCGAATTCGGCACTGGGTTCGTCGCGCTGGTTAAACAGCAGCATTCGCAAGCCTCCATCTGTCCGCACAAGGATCCGATGCATTCGGATCCTGTGATTCGCTGGAATCAGCGGGACAGACATACGGCGTCGGGTGCGCGGCGTCCATAGAGCCTTACTAGGCGTCACTGACGCCGTATGCCCAAATGCTTATGGATTGCCGCCCGCGCCATCTGGAATGCCGACGAGCCGACCGCTAGGAAATGGGACATGGATGTACCCAACGAACTCTTGCGGGCTGCTCGTGTCGCCCTCAATATCGGTCAACGAGAGTTGGCCAAGCTCTCCGGTGTCGGTCAACGCACCATCCTGCGCATCGAACGCAACGACGAAACGGTTACCATCGAGACGCGCCGTCGCCTTCAGGATGCTTTCGAGAAGGCAGGTGTCACCTTCGTTTCGGATGACGGCGTGTCGGGTCCGGGAATGCGGATACGCCGCGATCTCATTCAAAGCGGAAATCTGAGGTTCTGAGAGCTGAAATCCAAGCAGGCCGTGCCAAGTCGCTGCGCCGTAAATCCTGCACGCAACTGTTCAGGCAGCCTCCCACACTTGATTGAGAATGCGTGCAGCCAGTGCCGCCTTGTCCTGCGGCAGGAAACGTCCGTAATGCTTGGCAACCATATCGGGGGTGTCCTGGATGGCGTAGCTGGCCTGTTCGTATGAGCCGGTCTTCTTCAGGATGTGCGTCGCCAGGATGTCCCGAACATTGTGGGGGCCGTGGGGCAACAACCCCTTGATCACGCCGCGCTGGGTGTAGGGATTGTAAATGCCATAGCGCTGGATGATGAGCCGCCAGGCCTCGAAGAAGGTGTTCTGGTCATAGACTGCCGTCACACTGTTCTCCTTCATCGTTTTCACGAAGAATGTACCTGGATCGTCCGCTCCCTTCAGGAGGCGCGCGCGGTGGCGGCCGACATAGGCGTCGATGTGACGGTAGAGGTCGCCGATGTCGGGCAGGACCAGACGGAACGGCTTGTCGCCGAAGTATGACGAATTGGCGTTCTTGAAGGCCACCGAGGGGATGAACAATTCCCATCCCTGGTCACGTTCGCTCCAGCGCAATTCGCCAACCTTCATGTCTTCAAGCTGTCGCTCGGAGGTCGGTGGCCGCCCCCTGGGACACAGCAGCAGCTGGCGCAGGTTCTTCTGGCGAAGGCCGGTGTGCAGCCCGAAGCGGATGATCAAGAAGGATCGCGTCGCTTCCGCAGCCGCGACCGGATAGCGCCGTTCGTCTGGCATTGTCCTCACGATCTCGTCGGCGATCTTCCGGTACTCGCCGACGGGGCTTTCTGCTTCCAGGATCGGCATGATCGCCTCGAACGGATTGCGGTGGACCTTCGCGACGCGCTGGATCTCCTTCACGCGTCCGGCGCAGTGCTTCTGGCAGGCATCGCATGAAGCGTTCCAGTCGGCCCGTGCTGCCGCAACCTGTGCCTCGGACACCATGCCGGGGATGGGCTGGAGATGGGCGGCAAGGTCTGGGCGCTGGCGAAGCCAGCCCGTCTCTGCGCGTGTCAGGGCAAGTGCGATGCGCAGCATGTCGACTTCCCAGGCCGTGTAGAAGCCACGGCGCTTCTCGCGCCAGGTGAGATACCAGTCCCATATGAAAGGAAAGACCAGCATGGCGAATGTGAGCGCTTCAAGCGGAATGCCCAGACCACGCACGGCACTGCGTTTTGGAGCTGCGAGCGCGCCGAACAGCAGTCCGAAATGTTCGACCTTCTGGGCAGCCGTCTCTTCACCCCACACGCCGATCCGCTGGAAGCCGAACGTGGTGAGGGTGGCCGTCTTGAACTGCAGCAGTTCCGACATCTCGGTCCAGAGGTGGTAAGGTGCGTCAACAGCGACGTTGGTGGCGCCTTCAAGGTCGTCATCGTCCGGATCGAGCTCGAGGCCCTGCCGATCGTGCGTGAGATCGTTGATCGGACCGGATCCACCTTCCAGAACGCCCGGGAAGCGCACGCCATAGCGATTGCGAAGCGCGAGTGCCTGGAAGCGACGGTAGTCCGTCCCGCCAGAAACGATGTTGTCCTGCACCCACTGGAGGATCTCTTCGCGCTCCTGGTGCGGCCTTCGGTCGAAATCGTCCGGAAGATGCCAGGCAATGCGACGCAGCTGCGAGGGCGTGATGTCGGCCGGCCGATGCCCGGAAGCGGCCCGCGCGGGATGTGAAAGCTTTGCCTTGAAGTAGCCTTCGGGAAGTCGATATCGCCGCTCGATGCGGTTGAGAATTTCGAAGCTCGATACCGACCGAGGCGCTCTGGTTCCCTGGATCCACGTGACGAAGGTCTTGTGGTCGAAGCCCTCGGTGGCCCGCACGACGGCGCGGCGCAGTTGCCAGGCGCTGTCGCCGTGGCGGTCCATATGGAGCTTGAAAGATTCCGAGAACGTCTCCGGTTCTTCCCATTCCGTCCAGAGCGGTTCGGGAAACTCGACGATAGGCTTCGGCGGGGTCCCCCGCCTGCGGCGAGGAGGAGATGCAGGACGATGATCAGCCGCGCCATCGTTTGCCGCCGGGGGAACAGAAGCAGCTTTTGGTGGCCGCCCTCGCTTCCGGGGCGCATCGGTAGGCCGTCTCTCAGCTGTGGTCGCATCGACACCGCCCCTCCGCTTGGCGGTCTTCGTCGCGGGTTTGCGAGCCGTGGCTCCTGACCCCAAGAACCGTGTGATGGCGTCGATGCCCGGATTGAGCACGCTTCCGGCCGCCGTCAGCGCATCCCCATCCACGCCGCATGCGGCCGCGATGGCCGCCCAATCGGGATGGCCCCCTGTGCGAGGAGGGAGGATCGCCTCGTTGATAAGGGTTCGAAGGTAGTTGCTCAGGCGCTCAAGGTCGCGAGGAGGAAGTACCGAAGCGCCGCGCTGGCGCAGGAACCGGTCGATCATGCGGGGGAAGGTCGCCCGCTGTGCACTGGTCGTCATTGTCATCTCGTCTGAAAACAACGACCCTGTGCCGTTGCCGGCCAACATCCCTAGCCGGTGGATAACGCGGCGTCACCGGCCGGCCAGCGCAATGGTCGGCGTCCTGTGGAAGAAAATTCAGCTGAGAGTTTTCAGCTTTGAGAGCGGCGAAGGGTGCCCGTTCGGAACCGGTGTCGCAGCCTCGGCCCCTCAGAATTTTGATCGCCACATGTGAATTGGAATCGGCGCGCGACTGTGTCGCACACCGTTTCCAATCCCCCTGTGACGATGCCGATAGAGGTGCTAGTTTACAGAGGTCGAGTTTACATCTGGATTTTTGGGAGTGCGTTGGAATGCTTGAACCTCAACCGTTTGGCTCCCTAGTTGACATTCTTCACCGCACAGAACCCTTCTAGGGCATATTGCAGCCAGGCGGAATCGCTTGGCGTCGCAGAAATGCGGCTGGGACAAAGAGCTTGGAGCGGGTCGGCGGTTCCGTGAAATGCTGAACCGCCCCAGGCGAGGCGAAGCGGTATTTGCGATATTCCGGGTCCTGCGCCACGGGCCCCGGCATCTTGTCCGCCGCGTGGAGGCTGATTGCTTGCCATCGGCGCGCGCTTTGGATAGCCAGCAGCGATGACCGTGACCGTTCGTTTTGCGCCGTCTCCGACCGGCAATATCCATATCGGCAATGCGCGTACTGCATTGTTTAACTGGCTGTTTGCCCGTCGGCATGATGGCCGTTTCATTCTCCGTTTCGACGATACGGACACGGCGCGTTCGCGGCAGGAATATGCCGACCAGATTCAGAAGGACCTGTTCTGGCTAGGCATC
>Ga0182747_1002910_pt1 | contig 11759 bp, 9 predicted proteins | sample eDN3rd30CBELigBY_FD_128526 | JGI IMG/M metagenome (GOLD analysis project Ga0182747, IMG submission 128526) | Enriched backyard soil microbial communities from Emeryville, California, USA - eDNA 3rd pass 30_C BE-Lig BY (version 2) (version 2) | ecosystem: Environmental > Terrestrial > Soil >...
CGGCGACGATCTTGCCGGATCGTCCCAACATCGCGTTCAACCCCGCATCAGCAGCGGCGGCAACCTCAATACGCTGATACGGTTTGGGCTCCTCCCGGTTCGCTCGCCGCTACTACGGGAATCCTCTCTTTTCCTCGGGGTACGTGAGATGTTTCAGTTCCCCCGGTTCCCTCCGCCGCCGAAGCGGTCGGTCATCTGTCTCCAGATGGGGTTGCCCCATTCGGATTCCGTTGGATCATCGGTTGCCAGCACCTCCCCAACGCTTTTCGCAGCGTGGCCACGTCCTTCTTCGGCCCTCGACGCCCAGGCATCCACCATGTGCTCTTCTTTGACTATGTCTTGTCTTTGGTCTTCGTTCTTCGTGGTGCGCGCGGTGAAGTCTGTTTCGCCTTCAGCCACGCTCGCAAACCCGGCGGGTTCACTTCAATTCAACAAAGTGCGCTCCAGACATCGGTCAGCCTGCCTCCCGGGGTGGAGCCGCGGGGATTCGAACCCCGGACCTCCGCCGTGCAAGGGCGGCGCTCTCCCGGCTAAGCTACGGCCCCCTCCGCGAGTTCCGCACGGACCCATTCGTGGGCGCGCCTGGACTCGAACCAGGGACCTCGGCCTTATCAGGGCCGCGCTCTAACCACCTGAGCTACGCGCCCTCTCTCGGCCACGCGGGCGGCTTGTTGACTGTCTGGATTGCGACACACGCCTCCGGCGCTGTGCCGAAGACGAAGCAAACCCGATGTCCTGTGCCATTCACCTGCACTCCCGGCTGTCCCCAGGCGCCCCTGCCGGGCCGCGAACGCGTCTCGCGTCCACCAGCACCCCGAGGCTCGGTCCCCTGTGACAACCACTCACCATGCAGATGCTCAACCTTCGGGATAGTTCCCTAGAAAGGAGGTGATCCAGCCGCAGCTTCCGCTACGGCTACCTTGTTACGACTTCGTCCCAATCACCAGCCCCACCCTCGACAGCTGCGCCCTCCGAAAAGGTTCGCCCACCGGCTTCAGGTGTTGCCGGCTTTCATGACGTGACGGGCGGTGTGTACAAGGCCCGGGAACATATTCACCGCAGTACTGCTGACCTGCGGTTACTAGCGACTCCACCTTCACGTGGGCGAGTTGCAGCCCACGATCCGAACTGGGATCGGGTTTGGGGGATTAGCTCCGCGTTACCGCTTGGCTACCCGCTGTCCCGACCATTGTAGCGTGTTTCTCGCCCAGGATGTAAGGGCCATGCTGACTTGACGTCATCCCCACCTTCCTCCGGTTTGCTCCCGGCAGTCTGTCTAGAAAATCATAACTAGACACAGGGGTTGCGCTCGTTGCGGGACTTAACCCAACATCTCACGACACGAGCTGACGACAGCCATGCAGCACCTGTATCGCACCCTCGTAGGCCTTCCGCTTTCACGGACATGCAGCGATATGTCAAACCCTGGTAAGGTTCTTCGCGTTGCGACGAATTAAAGAACACGCTCCGCCGCTTGTGCGGGCCCCCGTCAATTCCTTTGAGTTTTAGCCTTGCGGCCGTACTCCCCAGGCGGCAGACTTCATGCGTTAGCTTCGGCACGGAAGGGGTCAAGTCCCCCCACGCCTAGTCTGCATCGTTTACTGCGTGGACTACCGGGGTATCTAATCCCGTTCGCTCCCCACGCCTTCGCGCCTCAGTGTCAGGTGTATCCCAGCTGGCCGCCTTCGCCACGGGTGTTCCTCCCGATATCTACGCATTTCACCACTACACCGGGAATTCCACCAGCCCCTGATACCCTCAAGCTCACCCGTACCCGACGACCTTCCCCGGTTAAGCCGGGGGCTTTCACGCCGGGCGTAATGAGCCACCTGCGCGCGCTTTACGCCCAGTAACTCCGGACAACGCTCGACCCCTACGTATTACCGCGGCTGCTGGCACGTAGTTAGCCGGGCCTTCCTCCATGGGTACCGTCAGTGCTTCGTCCCCATGAACAGTGGTTTACACGCCGAAACGCGTCATCCCACACGCGGCGTTGCTCCGTCAGGCTTGCGCCCATTGCGGAAAATTCCTTGCTGCTGCCTCCCGTAGGAGTCGGGGCCGTGTCTCAGTCCCCGTGTGGCTGATCATCCTCTCAAACCAGCTACCGATCATCGCCACGGTAGGCCGTTACCCCACCGTCTAGCTAATCGGTCGCAGGCCCCTCCATCGGCGGCCCGAAGACCTTTCCTCATCACTCCCACTCGAGTCATGAGCGTATGCGGAATTACCCCTCGTTTCCGAGGGCTAGCCCCCACCAATGGGCAGGTTACCCACGTGTTCCTCACCCGTCCGCCACGTAAGCTGCCCGAAGGCAACCCCGTTCGACTTGCATGCATTAGGCACGCCGCCAGCGTTGATCCTGAGCCAGGATCAAACTCTCCACCAATTTCGCTTCCGCTCCAGGTCCGCTGCCCCAGGGTCGTGATAACCCCGAATCCAGCCCCTGAAGCCATTGTTTCTTCTTTGTTCGTGACGCCCCGATCCCGCGCCCGAACCCCGCTTGCGCAGGATCCGTCACAGCACCGGCCATCACTGGCACATCATGCCGCAAGCACCAGTTCCAGTCTCCCGCCTCTTCCAAAAGAAGAAGCCAGATCCCGAACCAGCCCTGCGTCACACATCGGCTTTGCTTCGTCTTCCGCACACCACCAGCGATAGTCCGACAACCTCCCACCTCACCGCAGCCTCGCAGCTCGTCAGGTCCCAGCCTCTTCCTATCCCGTGTGTGCCACTTGTTAAGGTTCCCCACCTTACACCGCCTCCCGGCAACGTAAGCGCCCACAAGCCTTCACTCATGGGCGGAAATCGCTAACCCCTTTCGCAGGGGCCGTTTCAGTTTCGTCCGTTTAGGAACGTTCCTGCAACAGCGCGACCTCCATGGTCAGGAGTTTCGTTTCCGAATCTCCTCTTCTGCCGGTCTCCCAGCAGCGGATGTACATCCTAGCACACCCATCCGGACCGCGTCAATGAAGCCTCTTGGAGGAGGCCTCCCGACCGATCCGCGCCGCTGATTTCTCAGCGGCAGACACAGTCTAGTGTGTCTCCCCGGCGGTGTCAAGGGAGTCTCGAAAGACTCTTTTTACCGACCGGCCTGTCTGGAGATTCTCACCTCCGGGCAGTGTTTGCGCCGGGCTTTCGACCGGCGCGAGAAGAACTATAGGACCCTATCCACCGGATTGCAAGGAAAATTTGAAGCAATTTTGAAATTGCCTCGATTTCCCCGGAACTGCGCGGATTTCTTCAGGCATTCCTGAATCCAGATCTCCACCATCCCCTCTCCTGCCCTCCACGTTCTGGCATCCAGGAAGCTCGATGTGATTGCTCCTGTTGATAGTCCTCCCCTCCCTCGACCAGTGCCCACAGCATGCATTCTCGACACGTCGTCCTTGGCAGAATCAGGTTCATTAAATGAAGCATGCGCCAAGTCACAGGTTCCGCTTGCCAACGACGCGTTATTCAACCAGAAAACCGTCTCGCGCAGGTAGTGAGGATTTGGCACAATAGCGAAAGAGAAGAAACCATTTTCTTCGCTCGATACGTATCGGGTGATTTCACACCGAAAGGTCCACCATGTCCCAGATCAAGGCAGTTGTCTCCACCAAAGCGCCCGCGGCTATCGGGCCATATTCCCAGGCGATCACCGTGAATGGCATGATCTATACATCCGGCGTCATCCCGATGGACCCGGAAACCAAGGAGATCGCTGGCGACACCATCTCCACCCAGGCGGATCGTGTCTTCAAGAGCCTTTCTGCCCTGCTGGAAGAGGCCGGCTCTTCCCTCGACAACGTCATCAAGACCACCTGCTTCCTGCAGGACCTGAATGACTTCGCCACCTTCAACGAGATCTACGCCTCGTATTTCACCGGGGACAACGCCCCCGCCCGCAGCACCGTCCAGGTCGCCAAACTCCCGCTCGGTGTTCTCGTCGAAGTCGAGGCCGTCGCACTCATCAAGTAGGGTGCCGATCCACAGCAGTGATGTGTGAACACCCAATCGGCAGATGTGTAGGAGACCATCGTAGTTGCGATGGTCTCCCGTCTGGACTTGCACGGCCCGCGTTCAATGGCGTTCCGCTCCGTGTGTGAATCGGGGGTTGGCGTCACCCCCGATCGGCATGTATACTCGCCCCACCATCACCGCGATGGGCGTATAGCTCAGCTGGCCAGAGCGCACGGTTCACATCCGTGAGGTCACAGGTTCAAGTCCTGTTACGCCCACCACGTACTTCCAAAGATTCCCGGATCCCGCCCGTTGATCGCATCACGGGCGTTTTTCGCGCCCGGCCCCGGTGTTCGCGGTGTAGAATTGCATCAGGAAAACAGGTGGAAACGGCAGCGGGACACTAATTCTCCCCGCCTGGACTTGACCCGACAGAAAGCATCGGACCACAATACCCAAACGCACTGCGTCGGTAGTGGGCCGGCGAATGCTGTCCACCGTCACTGAGTTGGATGCAACAACATCGAGCCATGCACGGTGGGTCAATTTGGTCGCAGAACCGGTGGCATGCACCGGACAGGTTAATCAGATGTCCCGTATTGTGGAGGAGGAAGTCGCATGAGGCGCGAGCAAACGCTGGCCGATCGGATCACTGGCTCAGCGTTATGGCGGTCGGTGGTACGACACGGGTACCCTGACACGCAGCGTAACCAGGCGCTGATCATCGCCAGCAACGTGTTCTTGCATATCCACCCGGTCAAGATCAAGCGGTATGCCACCAAGGTGACATACACATTCTGCCTGGGCGGTTTGTCCTTCTTCATGTTCCTCGTCCTCACAATGACGGGGGTCCTGTTGATGTTCTACTACGTGCCCTCCGCCGATCAGGCGTACCAGTCGATGAAGGACATTGAGGGCAGCGTCACCTTCGGCCAGCTCATGCGGAACATGCACCGTTGGTCCGCCCAGGGCATGGTTATCGCCGTGTTCCTCCATATGGGACGCGTCTTCTATACTGGTTCGTACAAACCACCGCGAGAATTCAACTGGGTCATCGGCGTGCTTCTGCTCGTCGTCACCTTCCTGCTTTCCTTCACCGGTTACCTGCTCCCGTGGGACCAGCTCGCGTACTGGGCCGTCACCGTGGGTGCGGAAATCGGTGGCGCGGCGCCAATCGTCGGTCCTCAGGTCAGCCGCGTGCTGCTTGGTGACTTCCAGATCGGGCAGAGCACACTCATTCGCTTCTACACCCTGCACGTGATCTTCCTGCCGCTTGTCGCAGCATTCCTGATGGCGGTCCACTTCTGGCGCATCCGTAAGGACGGCGGCATCTCCGGTCCTCTCTAGGCTTGGGTTTGTTTATCCGCTTTCCAGTGATCTGAAGGAAACACGCACATGGCAGATATCGCAGGACACCAACCGGGATCAGCCCCGGCGGCCATTGATGAAAAGAAGCGGCAAAAGCTGCTTGAACTCGTTCGCGGACGGGCCCTGGCCCGTCCCACTGACCTCGCTGAAGACGAAGTGATGGTTTGGCCAGCGCTCGTCGTCGTCGAGGCCGTCAGCGCTGTTGTCTTTACGCTCATTCTGGTGCTGCTCTCACTCACGGTGAACGCACCACTCCTTGAGCGCGCCAACCCAAACCAGACCCCAAACCCATCCAAGGCACCGTGGTACTTCCTGAACCTGCAGGAAATGCTGCTGCACATGGATCCAGGTCTGGCCGGCGTCATCATCCCGACACTTACCCTGGTCGGCATCGCGGCGATTCCTTACTTTGATCGCAGCCCTCTTGGCGTCGGCATCCTTGGCACATCGACCAAGGGTCGCAAGATCATTGCATTCACCGCAGTCTTCACGACCGTCGTCCTCACCGGCATGGTCATTCTTGACGAGATCACCGAACGCGGCACCCAGTTTGGCATCGGCACAGCGCTCCAGGATCAGGGCGCACCGGAGTGGATGGGCGGCATCGTCGTCTCCACACTGGTCATCATCCTGTCCATCGCCGTGCTCGTCGTCCTGGTCAACGCCATCTTCAAGCCCACCCGTCGTGAGCTCATCATTGCGTTGTTCACTGGCTTCTTCGTCACCTACCTCGTGCTCGCCATCTTCGGCACATCATTCCGCGGCGAAGGTCAGAACCTGACATGGCCATGGGATCTCCCGTTGGTGCACCACTAGGCCCATTCATCGCATTCACTTGATGGCCAGTCACTATCCGCTGGCCATCATCGCAAGGATGACACTCGTATGAATCCTCTCGTCAGAACAGTCGTTGGTCTCGGCACCGGCTGGGTCGCCAGCCAGGGAGTTGCCGCCCTGGCCCGCCTCCAAAGCGGACCAGCTGGCACCACTGCCCGGAAGCTGCACTCCCGGCGCTCATTTACCCGGAATGCCGCCCTCGGCGCCACCGGAATTGTGGTGGCCCAGCTTGGCGTCATGTTTGGCACGCTCATGTGGCCGAACAAGACGGGTGCCTTCGGTGGCGAAATCACCGTCGGTGCCAACAGCATCCCCGAAGTCAACGGCGCCCCCTTCCGCGATCAGGAAGGCAAGTTTTACATCGTCCGTACCGAAGACGGCATCATGGCCATGTACTGGAAGTGCGTTCATCTTGGCTGCACCGTCCCGTGGGTAGCTGCCGAGAATCACTTCCACTGCCCGTGCCACGGTTCGGTATTCGAATACGATGGCGCACGAATCGGTGGCCCGGCCACCCGCAGGCTGGATATCATGCCAACCACGGTTGCGGATGATGGTTCCGTCACCGTCAACACAAGCCCGACAACAGTCATTCAGGCTTCCGGCAGGACAGAATACTTGCCGAGCGACGCGACACCGTACCCATAGCGGGAGACGTGCATCTGGAATTCGCCGTCACATCCGGTGAGGGTTTGGGTTGGAGAAGGAGTAAGCAAGGGTGGGAGCTGTACGAAGGCTCGCAACGGTCGTCATCATCGGTTTGGTCGCACTATCCACAGTGATGGTCGTTTACCTTGCCGCTGAGCCGAACCGGCGGGGGAGCGAAACCGACGAGCAGGATTATACGTCCATCGAACGAGGAACAAGTCTTTATATTACCTATTGCTTGCAGTGCCATGGACCCGCAGGGCTTGGGTATATGGGGCAGGAGGAACCTGCCCGGGTCGGGGCTCCGCTCAATCAGGATGCTGTCTTCGATGAGGAAACACAGGCGACATTGAACGCCAACTTCCAGTCAGACGACCCGGTCCAGCAGGCGATCGCGGAAGATTGGATTCGATTCAGGATTACCTACGGTATCCCGGCGGAACGACCCGCTGGTTTCGACAAGCCAATCTCCATGCCTGCCTTCGGCAACGATCTCAACGTCGAGGAGATGAACGACCTCGTCTACCTGATCATGAATGGCGACTGGAACTACGTCTACAACACCGTGGTTCATCAAACGGGTGTCAGCGTGGCGGAGGCCGAGTGCGCCGAGAATCCGGAGGGGCAATACTGCGACGATCCATCCAAGGCACCACCTGCCTATCCGACCGTTCCCGCTCCAGCTGCTCCTGAAGGTGAAGCATCACCAGAAGCATCTGCCGAGGCCGCGCCAGCGGACGGCGCCGAAGCCGCCGCATCCATCGAAGCGTTTGATATTGGTTTCTCCGAGAGCGAGCTCACGCTCAAGCCAGGCGACACCATCTCGTTCACTAACACCGGCGCCCTTGAGCATGACTTCGTCGTTGATGCGTTGGGCATTGAGGAATACGCCGAAGCCGGTGGTCCTGCCGTCACCATTACTATCCCGGAAGACGCCGAACCGGGCGAATACGAATTCTATTGCTCGATTCCGGGCCACAAGGCCGCAGGCATGGTCGGCACGCTGACTATCGAAGCCCCGTAATCGAAGGAGGACAAGCACATGATTGTCAGTAATCTCGCCACCACATTCGGCACACGGGCCGAGACAGTCGAACTCTTCCTGGCCTTCGCCATGATGATTGCCGGTATCATCATCACCTTCCTCATCCAGAAATGGGCGGACAAGACCGGGGGCGATCACCCGGCCGCCGCCAACGTCGGCCAGGGCGGCATTGAGCAGCATGAAGCCAACACCATGCGCGATTAGGAATCGCCTTGCCGTAGTCCCGGCGCCCCGCAGCTGCGGCCGGTGCCCGGGATATCGACCACAGGTCGATCCCGGCGGCCACGTAACCTCATCGCAGATCATCGAGAGCCTGGTCGCCTGTGCGATCAGGCTCTCCCGCGTTAGGGTCGGCTGCAGATCCCTGGATTTCTCTCCAAAATGGCGCACTTTGCCATCCTGGATGCGTATAAAGAGTGTATGGATGTGAATGAAAGCAGACGCTCGCAATTGCGGCCGATGTTCGCCCGATTGATGTCGAGAATGCCCTGATCCGGGATAGGTCGAATATATCGATCATCAGGAACCACTGATTGCAAGATCACGGTCGGTCGCCAACCATGTGTAGGGAACGGCTCGCCTGCGCTGATTCACCGGTGGGCCACGCCACGGAATGCCTTTGTAACTATTTTGGTCCTGACAGAGGTTGATATCGAATCTGGCTGATGACCGGGAGGAACGCCGACACGTACGGGCGATGCTCGCAGCTGCGGCTGGTCGTCGCCTCTGCCGCGAACCGGGAGCACGGATGGGCGGGCAGCTTATGCCGTATCCGACTGATGACCGGGAAGCATGCGGACTCGTACGGGCGATGCCCGTCATCGCCTTTGCCGCGAAGCGGCAACATTGCACACGAACTCGGTACCCGAATCCTGTATGACACGGAGAGCATATGGCTGAGCAACAAAAGTCTTCCAAAACATATCTCTGGTGCGATACCTGTCGCCGCAGTTACAGACATGAGGAAATCGAGAACGGGGCCTGCCCGGTATGCGGTCACCCCACCCGGGAAGTGGGCAAATTCTCCGCCATCCTGCGCGGCCTCATGGCAAATGAACTCGCCACCTCACCAATCGTCACCAAACACCGGCAACTGGTAAAGCTCATCTGGACGCAGAACGGTATGGGCGAACAATACTACCGGGTCATAGCGCCAGATATGACCTACAACAAGTTCGAGGCTCGTGTCACGGAAATCCTCTGCCGTGGGGCCGAAGAAGGTTGGGTGAAATTCAACATCCCGCCAGCCCCGCGCGACGATGAATCCGCCTATAAACTCGATCTCATTGATGAAGATCGCTTCGTCACCGAGCTCCAGGCACTCGCCGGACCAGACACCGCAGAACAGGATAAGAACTGAATGACAGACTACGACGACAAACTTGAGTCCCGGCAGATTGGCAATTACCTGGATGCCCTCGCCTCGTCCGCCCCGGCGCCCGGCGGCGGTAGCGTCGCCGGTCTGGTGGGCGCGCTTGCAGCAGGGCTCGGCGAAATGGTCGTCAACCTCACTCGCAATCCGGATCCCACCCTTGTCGAGACCGCTGAACGCCTGACGGATATCCGCGCTTCAACCATCGCCTCCGGCGCGGCGGACGAGCTTGCCTACGGCGCCTACGTCCGTGCTTCAAAGATGCCTCGTGACACCGAAGATCAAAAAGCCCTCCGCAAGGCAACCATGCAGGAGGCCCTCGAAGAAGCCGCCGCCGTCCCCATGGAACTCGCCCGCACCGCCGTGCAACTTCTGGAGCATCTGGAACCCATCGTCAGGCTCGGTAGCAAGCACGTCATCTCCGACGCCGCCATCGCCATCACCCTGGCCCTTGCCTGCGTCGAGGCGTCCATGATCAACGTCCGCATCAACCTGCCCATGATCAGGAACACCGAAGTCGCCGAAAGCCTCGACCAAAAAGCCCGACAAACCGAACAACACGCCCGGGATCTCGCCCAACAACTTCGGTCTCAACTCGCATCCCGCACCTGATCCGGGCACCGCGTTCGTAAGAAACCCGGATGCATATGTCACCACTGCGGTCACCTGGCCGCACACGATTTCGTACGGTCGGCCCTCGTGGCCGACCTCGCTATACCATCTCCGTGGTTTCCATCGGAAACTGGCCACGAGGGCCAGTTCTACGAAGGTATGGCCAGCACGCGGGCGAAATTCGTGAGAAGCCCAACTATGCAGCACACGTCTCGTGGCCGGCTTCGACGGTAATACCGAATCCGGATGAGTACTTGGTGATATGCGAGCGAGCGATCCGTAGTCTCGGTGCCCCGCAGCTACGGCCGGTGCCCGAGACGAGCGACCGAAGGTCGATTCCGGGGTACCCCCAACACGTCATTCGGATTCCGTATGACATCCCACCAACCGTCATCTCGAGCGAAGTCGAGAGATCTTTGCGCCCGGCAATTGCCTGGCTCTCGCTTCTCGCCTTACTGACTCGGCCACGGGAACTTCGCGCACAGCGAAGCAAGAGCACATCGTATCAACGCCACTCCCGTCCTCCCATCGAACGATCACCATACTCTCCTGTGTAAATGAGCATGATCATGATCGTCTTGCGCCAAATCAACGAAATTCGCCCCGTGCAACATGATCATGCCTACATCTCGGCCTGCCGTGGCCGGTATTGCAACGCCTCCGCCACATGCTCCGACCGAATGTGTTCCACCGCCGCCAAATCAGCAATCGTCCGCGCCAGCTTCAACACGCGATGATACGCCCGGGCCGAAAGACCAAGCTGCCTCACCGCCATCCGCACCAACTGCTCCCCGGCCTCATCGAGCCGCGCGAATTTCTGCACTTCCTTCGGCCCCATATCCGCATTCGTCACCATAGCCGACCCCACGAACCGCTGTGTCTGGATCGCCCGCGCCGCCTCAACCCGCTTGCGAACCACCGCCGACCGTTCACCCGCCCGCCGATCGGCAAGCTGTTCGTAATCGATTCTCGGCACCTCCAGATGGATATCGATCCGGTCAAGCAACGGCCCGCTAATCCGCTTCTGATACCGCGTCACCGCCGAGGGAGCGCACCGGCATTCCCGCACCGGATCGCCAAAGAAGCCACAGGGGCACGGATTCATCGCCGCAATCAGCGTCACACTCGCCGGAAAACTCAACGTTCCGGCCGCCCGCGCCAGGGTAATCTTCTTGTCCTCCAGCGGCTGTCTCAGCACCTCCAGCGTTTGCAGGCTGAACTCCGGCAATTCGTCGAGGAACAACACGCCCCGATGCGCCAGGCTGATCTCACCCGGACGGGGCCATGTTCCGCCGCCCACCAGCCCCGCATGACTCGTTGTGTGATGCGGCGAGCGGAAGGGCCGCTCCCGCACCAGCGGCGTCTCCGGCGGCAACAATCCCCGGACGCTGTAGATGCGCGTCACCTCCAGTGCCTCTTCCAGACTCATCGGCGGCAAGATCGAAGGCAACGCCCGCGCCAACAGCGTCTTCCCGGAACCCGGCGGTCCCGACATCACCAGGTTGTGCGCCCCCGCCGCCGCGACCTCAAGACCACGTTTCACATGCTCCTGTCCCCGGATATCCGAAAAATCGGTCAGGCTGGCATCGTCAATGGCATCAAAGCGATCCGGATCCGCAACCACCGGCACAATCGGGTCATCCCCGGTCAAGTGATTCACCAGATCCGAAATCGTCCGCACGGGGAAGACCTCCACCGCATCGATCAGCGCCGCCTCATGCGCATCAATTGCCGGCACAAAAGCCCGCTTCAATCCCTTCTCCGCCGCCATCGACATCATCGAAATGATCCCCGGTGTATGCCGGACATTTCCATCAAGCGACAGTTCACCGACCACTAGGGCATCATCGACACTGGCCAACAGCTGGCCAGAGGAAAGCAGGATCCCCAGCGCAATCGGCAAGTCATACGTCGGCCCCGCCTTCTTGATGTCAG
>Ga0182747_1002911_pt1 | contig 11757 bp, 7 predicted proteins | sample eDN3rd30CBELigBY_FD_128526 | JGI IMG/M metagenome (GOLD analysis project Ga0182747, IMG submission 128526) | Enriched backyard soil microbial communities from Emeryville, California, USA - eDNA 3rd pass 30_C BE-Lig BY (version 2) (version 2) | ecosystem: Environmental > Terrestrial > Soil >...
CAGTGCGGCAACCTGCCGATCGTCGGCTTGCTGCTTCTGCGCGACGGCGGCCGTTACCGAGGCGTCGCCGCTGAAGGCATACTGCCCGCTGGCGACGGACACGCGCGGCTCGTCCCTGGCGATCTCGAAATAGTCCGAGCCCTCCTTCAGATTCTTCCAGAAGCCGATGTTCGGGTCGAGGCGATGCTTGGCCAGGTTCTCGGTCGTCATCCGGAACGGATAGGACTGGAACTGGAAGCCGCGCTGGCCGCTGGCGAAGGCCTCCCGCGCCAAGGCGTAGACCTCGGAGATGGCCTCGTCCGTCATCGCGAAGCACCCTTGCGACGAGCACGAGCCGTGCACCATCAGATGAGATCCGGTTCGACCGTGGGCGCGGTCGTACTCGTTCGGATAGCCGAGGTTGAACGAGAGGTAGAGCTGCGAGTTCGGGTTCATCTGCGCGGGGGTGATCGTGTAGAAACCCTCTGGCGCCTGGCGGTCGCCCTCACGGATCTTCGGCCCGAGCTGGCCCGACCAACGACACATGGGATAGGTCTTGAGCAACGCGTATCGGCCATCGCGTCCGCGCTTCCAGACCTCGATCTCGGATTCCTTCTTGTAGGCCCGCATCAGGATCGGGCCGTTCTGGGACAGGCCCTTTGACTCCATCAGCGCCATGGTGGCGGGCGGGATCGGCGCCAAGTGGCGCGTGGACATGTTCTGGCCTTGGCAGGCGGCAAGCGCAAGTACGAGGCCCGCCGCCAATACAATACGTTTTGTCATGGGGTTCCCCGCGATCTGATCTGTCCGAGCGTTGTAGTCAGACAGTTCCCCGATTTGCTTAGATCATTTGCTTTAACTCTGTCTTACAGCGGCAGTGCCTTCCTACAGCAGTCAAGCTCGATCCAGGGTAGAAGTTGTCCTGAACTCTGGCAGGATTGAGGCGGCCCCGGCTCCTGTCATCAGTGGTCTGTGAAACAGAACCCGGCTTGCAGCCTGACCGGAGGCATTGCGCCACCCTGCGTGAGAATCGAAATCGTGACGGCCGACCATTAGCGCGGCCGGCGCTTTGTCGCATGGATCCGCTGTCGGCGCATTCAAGGCTGATAGGCCCCCATACAAGCGACGCGGACGGACCTCGGGCGCACAAGCTCAAGCAGCCGGGTGGAGACATGAACGGCGATGGAGATCTCGTTCTTGTAGGGAACATGAGGAAGCGTGAGACAACCTTGGCTCCTGCAATCGTGGCTCTCATTGCGCTGCCGCTGATCGGGCTCAATCGCCGCCGTGCCGAGGGACTGCCCTCCCAAGCTGCCTCACAATTTCCTCTGCTGTCCTCTTGCCTCTCCTGGCCATCCTGAACGACAGCGGTAATGCATGTTCAGGTCCGCAGTCGAGCCTTCCTCGGCAGCCTAATCCGTCCTCGGAGGCGATCAGCCATCGGTTCGTGCTGTGAGCAGTGGCACCTTCGGCTTGACCGGGAACCGCAACGGGCGCATCTGCCATTTCATCTGCGGCCTGCTTCGGCGCGCCGCGGGCTCACAGGAACCATAAACCTTATGCCAAGCGACAGTCACAGTCGAATGACCAGGCCGTTGCCGGCCGCGCAGACGCCTGATCGCTTGATCGGTTCGCCCGCGACCGGCCTGCAACGGCTGGTCGAAGCTGAAGTGAGCCATGACCCTCCTGAACCTGATCTCGCGCTGCGCCCGTGAGCGCACCGAGCCTGCTTCCGCGGACGAGCGCAGCATCCTGCTGCTGGTCGTCCTGCTCCTTGGCCTTGTGTTCGTGCCGATCATCGGGCTGCACATCGCCACTGTCGCCTTCGATCTTGAGGCGTCAGCCTCCTCGCCGGACAGCCTCGCCCATCACGTCACACCGCCGACGAAGCACACGCGCGGCTGATCCGCCTCGCGGTGGACCGTACCGATCACGCACTTCCATGGCCTGCGCCAGGGCCGCCACATGCGCCTCGCGTCGGAGGGCGCGGCGCTTCTTGTTCCTCCGACGCGCTCTGGATCGACCTCCTTGATCTCACCCACGAGGAGACGATGGTCGAGACCCTGCTCGGCTTTAAATGCTGACGAGGCACGAGAGGGATGGACCCTCCTGGTTCGCCTGCATCGAACGAAGGGCGTGAAAGCGCAGCGTCAAGATCAACGCTGGCCTTGGTAGGTTGGCTCTGACACAATGGTCGCGCAGACGGCGCCGAGCTCCTTGTGAAGGCACACATTCGAGGACGTTCAAAAGTCGGAGAGCAGGATGTCGCAGCGGTGCCTTTGTCCAGCCTTGATCCTTGCTCGAAAGAGCGAATGACTTCATGGTTGGAGGCATCAGCTGACAGACTGATTCCCAAACAATAAGAAACACACATGTGCAAATGGATGGCGGGACGTCACGACTGTGATGTCGTCGAGAGCGATGTCGCGCGGGCAAAGTCGCTGCTCATTGGGCTTCGCGTTAAGATCGACAATGGGGGCAATAGAAGGGCTCAGGTGTATGGGCAGGCGCTGGTGCATGTTGCTGGCCTGCTGCCCACGTCCTTGAGTATCGCAGCATCCGATGCGTTGCTGGCACGCGGTGTCCGTGCGGACGATCTGGACTATGCGTTCAGAGATCTTCAACGCAGTGCCGCTCGTTGTCGGACATTTCTCGATGAGCCATCCCCGGTTGGCGAGATGGCCGATAGTCTTGCAGTTGCTTGTTCGATCCTGTCAGATCTTTACCGCATGAGGTTTCATGCGTTGAAAGCTGTCCACCCTCAACGGAGTGCGGCGGCAGATCAGGCCAAGATGTCCGTTGAAGTAGTCGAAGCTCTGGTGCAACCCGTCGAACGGAACGGCCGGTTTAGTAGAGAGAGGCAGTTGGCGGCTTGAGAGGCGCTGCTACGTTGAAGAGTTTCGCTTCGGTCTTGAGGCTTCGCCCCGGGGCGAAGCGGATCGCAACCCGGCTCCGCACGTGAGTAAAGGTGTGATTGGTGGAATTCCCGATCTTGGCTGCCAGAATTGTAGACGCTACCAAAAGATGCCTCACGGCTTCGGCTAACCACTTGTCGCGTCTGCACTTGTTTTTCGAGTTTCCTTCAGACTTTTCCTGAAAAGACCCATTAATCTACCTCACCCTTAAATGTGCGGATTTGTTAGTCTGCTTGGGAGGGCAGAGCGGACGCTTAGAGCAGCCCTGTCTTCTTCCGGAGGTAACCCGTTGCGGTCATTCCGATGATGGGGCTGACTGCAACCAGTCTGAGATTTCCCGAGTGCAGGGGGCACCATGCTACGTCATAGAGGCAAGCGAGAAGGGCCCAACCGAATTCCGTTAGCCCCGAAACCTAAACCCTGTTCCACCGAGAAGGCCAAGTTGCGCGGTGAGACACCTCTACCAGATCGACGTAGTTCCAGCGTACGGGCTAAGCAGTCCGTCGACCAGCAAGACCATCCCCAAGAACGATTCACACGCTGGAAAATGTCCGAGGCGAATGGCTGAAGCGGGATCGGGCCACAGCCTGCCACCCCCAGTAATCCAAAAGGGCTGATGAGGACGCGTCACCTTGCCCATCTGGCAGCTTCGGGCATAGCATGTCCGGCAAAAGACTTTCCGGTCATTCGGACGGGAGGAAGGGATGGATCGCCCCGGGCCTTCACGCCGGAAGGTGGTTTCAGGCGCACTGGCACTGGCAACGGTGGCGGGCACCCATCAGGTTCGTGCCGCGTCCGGCGAACTCAGGTTCGGTCTGACCCCGGTTTTCCTCACCTCGGATCTTGAGCTTCTCGACCGCCTCCGCTCCTGTCTCGAGCAGGCCACCGGCCTTTCGGTTCGTTTGGTAACGCGCCGTACCTACCAGGAGATCACGTCGCTCCTCCTCTCGGGGCAACTCGACACGGCATGGATCTGTGGCTTCCCTTACGTCGTGAACCGCTCGCGGCTGGCGCTCGTCGCGGTGCCGGTCTGGCAGGGCAAGCCCCTCTACCGCTCCTACATCATCACCGACCGCGATCGGCAGGCGCGCACCCTCGACGACCTGCGTGGCGACGTCCATGCTTTCTCGGACCCGGACAGCAACTCCGGCTGGCTGGTCACCGCGACGGCCCTCGCCAGGGACGGGCTGACCCCGGAGCGCTTCTTCAGCCGGACGATCTTCACCTACGGGCACCGGAACGTCATCCGGGCGGTGGCCTCGGGCCTCGCCATGAGCGGGAGCGTCGACGGCTACGTCTACGAAATCATGCGCGAGACCGAACCGGACCTGATCGCGAGGACCAAGGTCGTGCGGCAATCCGAGCTTCTGGGATTTCCTCCGGTCGCCTGCCCGGCCGGAAGCATCGACGATCCCGGGATCAGGAGCCTGCAAGCGGCTCTCGTTGGTATGCCGGAGCACCCGGACGGCCAGGCCGTTCTGCGCCTGCTGCGCCTGGACGGGTTCAGCATCGAGGACCCGAGCCTCTTCGAGGCGATCGCCGCCGAGGTCGCCATCGTGCGGGGAGGAGGCTGATGATCGCGCTCCGGCTTCCCATGGCCTTCAAGATCCCGCTGGTCGTGACGGTGTTCATGGCGGCCGTAGCGGTCTTCGTCTCGGAGCGCGTGCTCAGCCGCTTCCAGGAGGCTCAGACGAGGCATGTCGGCGATCTCGCCACGATCTATCTCGACGGGATGGCATCAGCCCTCGTCGAGCCGGTGGTGCGCGAGGACGAGTGGGAGGCCTTCGACATCATCGACCGCGCCCGCCAGATCCATGCGGGCCTCAGGCTGACGGAAACAGTGGTCGCGCTGGCGGACGGGCGGGTGCTCGCGTCGTCAGACCCGCGGGCGCACTCTTCGTGGTCTCCCCTGCCGCCGTCGTTTCTGACTCAGCGGACCCAGGCACCCATGGTTGACGTCCGCGACGACGAGGCGCAGGCGGTGTCCCGGCGCGACCTTGCCTCCGGCGGCACGATCGTCGGCTCGGTCCATGCCACATTCGACATCGCGCCGCTCCTCGCGGAGCGTCGCTCCGTCCTGTGGTCCCTCATCGTCACCAATGCGGCACTGACGCTCGTCCTGGCGCTCGCGGCCTGGCTGACGGTTAGGCGCATGATGCGCCCGATCCAGGTCCTGGCATCCCATCTCGAGGAGGGGGCCGGGCAGCGCGTTGAGCCCATTCCCGAACAGTTCGTGGAGGCCGCCCCCCTCGAAGTCCGCCGCCTGTTCCAGGCGTTCAACGGCATGGCTGAGGCGGTCCAGGAGCGGGAGGTGTTATCGCGGCAATTGGTCGAGGAGGAGCGGCTGGCTAGTCTCGGCCGCCTGGCCTCGGGTATGGCGCATGAGATCAACAACCCGCTTGGTGGCCTCTTCAATGCCCTTGATACCCTGAAGGAGCACGGGGAACGCGGCGACATCCGCCGTCGCACGATCGACCTGATCGAACGGGGGCTGAGAGGTATCCGCGACGTGGTCCGGACCACGCTCGTGACCTATCGGGCCGATCAGGACATCCATTCGCTCAAGCGCGCCGACGTCGATGACCTCAGGCTGCTGGTCGAGCCGGAGGTCCGACGCAAGTGGCTGGCGCTTCGGTGGGTCAACGAGGGTTACGATGAACTCCCCATGTCACCCTCGGTGGTGAGGCAGGTTCTCCTCAATCTCCTTCTCAACGCGTGCCGGGCAGCGCCGGAGGGAAGCCAGGTGGGGTTCGAGGCCCATGTCGACGGCCCGTGTTTCGTCGCCACCATCGAGGACATGGGCCCTGGCCTTCCCATCGGTGCACGGAACGCGCTGACGGACCCGGGGGGCAAGCCCCTCCCAGGCTCCGGCGGCGGGCTTGGCCTGTGGATGGTGCATCGCCTGATCAAGGAGGTCGGCGGGACAGTCGCGGCGCTGCCGCGAATCCCCGCCGGAACCATCGTTCGCATCACAATCCCGCTCAAGGATGAGGAGGGAACCGCCAATGTCGCTTGAGGGACGGACCATCGCACTGGTCGAGGACGATCCGATCATGGGCGAGTCGCTGGCCGACCGCCTCTCCCTCGAGGGTGCCAACGTCATCTGGTGGCAGGACTGCCGGGCCGCCGTCGACAACCTCGCGACCTCGTCCCCCGACCTTGTCGTCTGCGACATCCGCCTGCCGGACGGCACCGGCGAGGACGTGTTCCAGACGGCCTCTGCCTTACCCGAGGCGCCGCCATTCCTCTTCGTCACGGGACACGCGGACATCGACCAGGCCGTCAGGCTGATGCGCAACGGGGCCGGCGACTACCTCACGAAGCCGTTCGAGATGAGCGCGTTCCTGAGCCGACTCGGGCAGTTGCTTCGTCCTACCGTGCAAACCGGCGCTGCCGTCCTCGGGGTCAGCCGACAGATGCTCGAAACCCAGCGGCTGCTCCAGCGCATCGGGCACCTTTCCGCGCCCGTCCTGCTGACCGGGGAGACGGGCGTCGGCAAGGAGGTGTGCGCGCGCTACCTTCATGGGCAGCGCGTTGCCACGCCCGGTCCCTTCATCGCCGTGAACTGCGCCGCCATCCCGAAGGACCTGATGGAGAGCGAGCTGTTCGGCCATGAGAAGGGGGCCTTCACGGGAGCGTCGTCCCGCCATCTCGGGTATGCCGAGCGCGCCCGCGACGGCATCCTGTTCCTGGACGAGATCGGCGAGCTGGACCTGAAGTTGCAGACCAAGCTCCTCCGGTTGCTGGAGGACCGCGCCTTCCATCGCGTCGGCGGCGAGAGCGAGGTCCCCTTCAAGGCCCGGCTCGTCTGCGCCACCAATGCCGACCTGGAAGCCCGGATCGGTGCGGGCGGGTTCCGCGAGGACTTGTACTACCGGATCAACGTCCTGACCGTTCCGGTCCCGCCCCTGCGGGACCGTCCGGACGACGTCGAGTGGCTGGCGGTCCGCTTCGCCGACATGTTCCGCCAAGACACCGGAGCCGAATTCGCGGGGATCAGCGGCCTCGCCCTCGAGGAGCTGCGGGCCCATGCCTGGCCGGGCAACGTGCGTGAACTCCGCAACCGGATCGAGCGTGCCGTCGCGCTGTCGCCCGGGCCGTGGATCATGCCGGGCGACCTCTTTCCGGAACGGAACTGGTCCGCTGCCGAGGGCAGGAGGCAGGGATTGGGAGTTGCCCGGGGCCAAGCGGAGAGACGTGCGATCGTGCAGGCGCTCCGCCACAGCGGCGGTGTCATCAACGAGGCCGCCGCGGCCCTCGGAATCTCCCGAAGCACGATGTGGGAGAAGATGCGACGGCATCACATCGAGGCATGACCAACCCAGCGACGCAACCCGGTCGATCGGAGAGAGCCCCATGGCTGAAGCAAGGAAGGCACGTGCCGTCGGTGTGAACCACGTCGCCCTCGAGGTCGGTGACCTCGACGAGGCCTTGGCCTTCTACGGCCGGCTGTTCGACTTCGAGCTCCGCGGCAGGACGGAGACCGCGGCATTCGTCGATCTGGGCGATCAGTTCCTGGCGCTCCAGAAGGGGCGCAGGCAGCCTGCCGACGACGGCCGTCATTTCGGCCTGGTCGTCGATGACAGGGACGCCGTCCGTGACGCCCTCGTCGCGGCAGGCATCGAGCTGCTGCCCGGCCCGTTCCTCGATTTCCTCGACCCGTGGGGCAATCGCATCGAGATCGTCGGATACGAGGGCATTCAGTTCACGAAGGCACCCTCCGTGCTGCGGGGGATGGGGCTGGCCCATCTGGCGAAGAACGAGAAGGCGATCAAGGAGCTGATGGACAAGGGCATGGCGCCGGGCTGAACGAGCGTCGGCAGCGGCAAGCACGTCATTCCAAGGCGAGCCGTGGCGTCAACGGGGTCGATCGACAACCATTCTCCGTCAACTTCATCCGACGCACCAACGTGCGGACTTCCGGACATCGGTCGAACCGATGTCCGGAGGTCCGCACGCGAACGGCATTCCAGCGGCGATGCATCCGCTGTTCTCCAAGCGCTTCCCGCGGGCTGTCAGGCTGGCACGGTCATTGCTTCATTTCCTCCCGCCATAAGGATTTTTGGGAGGAAACCTATGAAACGCTGCGATCTGCTTGTCGACGTCGGCCGCCGGCGGTTCCTGTCGGGCGCCGGCATGGTCGCGGCGGGTGCCGCCGCCAGCACGGTCCTGCCGCCGGAAGCTAAGGCGGCCATCCCCACCGCCCGGGTGACCTATCCCTCCAATCGGCTCGGCAACGTGAAGGACCTCAAGCTCAACGAGCCAGTGGACGTCGCATACCCCGATCCCGATGCGCCCGGTGTCCTGCTCAAGCTCGGCAAGCGGGTCGAGGGCGGGGCCGGACCCGACGGCGACATCGTCGGCTTCACGACGATCTGCCCGCACAAGGGCTATCCGCTCGCCTACAACGCCCAGACCAGGACCCTGAATTGCTCCGGCCACTACTCGGTCTTCGACTGCGAGGCCGGCGGTCAGGAGACCTGGGGCCACGCGACCCAGAACCTGCCGCAGTACTCGCTGCGGGTCGACGACAAGGGCGACATCTACGCGGAGGGCCTCGACGAGCTCCTCTACGGCCGCCTGTCCAACGTGCTCTGAGGGAGGGTGAGATGGCTTACAAACGACAGATCGACCGCCTTCCGATCATCCCGGCGGACGCCAGGGAACACAACGTCGTGTGCCACTACTGCATCGTCGGATGCGGCTACAAGGCCTACACCTGGGACATCGACCGGCAGGGCACGACCGACCCAGCCGGCAACAAGTTCGGCGTCGACCTCGCCAAGCAGCAGGGCGCCGAGACCGAGGCCTGGTACGCGCCCGCGATGTACAACGTCGTCCGGCAGGACGGGAAGGACGTGCATATCGTCATCAAGCCGGACAAGGACTGCGTCGTGAACTCGGGCCTCGGCTCGATCCGCGGCGCCCGGATCGCCGAGATGTCCTACTCGCCCGTGCGCAACACCGAGCAGCAGCGCCTGACGGACCCGATGGTCTGGCGCTACGGCCAAATGCAGCCGACGAGTTGGGAGGATGCCCTCGACCTCGTCGCGCGCGTCACCGCCGCGGTGATCAATGAGCAGGGCGAGGACGGCCTCTTCGTGTCCGCCTTCGACCACGGCGGGGCCGGTGGCGGCTACGAGAACACCTGGGGCACGGGCAAGCTCTACTTCACCGCTATGAAGGTGAAGAACATCCGGATCCACAACAGGCCCGCCTACAATTCGGAGGTCCACGCGACGCGCGACATGGGCGTGGGCGAGCTCAACAACTGCTACGAGGACGCGGAACTCGCCGACACCATCGTGGTCGTCGGCGCGAACTCGCTCGAGACCCAGACCAACTACTTCCTGAACCACTGGATCCCGAACCTGCGCGGAACGACCGCGGACAAGAAGAACGCGCAGTTGCCGGGCGAGCCGCACGAGCCCGCCCGGGTCGTCGTGGTCGATCCGCGGCGAACGGTGACGATCAACGCCTGCGAGGTCGAGGCCGGCAAGGACCGGGTCATGCACCTCGCCATCAACTCGGGCACCGACCTTGCGCTGTTCAACGCGTGGCTGACCTACATCGCGGAGAAAGACTGGGTCGACAAGGCGTTCATCGAGGCTTCGACGAAGGACTTCGACAAGGCCGTCGCCGGCAACAAGACCAGCCTCGAGGAAGCGGCACGGATCACCGGGTTGACCGTCGATCAGATCCGGCAATCGGCGGAGTGGATTGCCCAGCCGAAGGACGGTGGTGCCCGGCGCCGCACCATGTTCGCGTACGAGAAGGGCCTGATCTGGGGCAACGACAACTACCGCACCAACGGCGCGCTGGTGAACGTGGCGCTCGCCACGGGCAACATCGGCCGTCCCGGCGGGGGCTGCGTCCGCCTCGGCGGCCACCAGGAGGGCTATTCCCGTCCGTCCGATGCGCATGTCGGCAAACCCGCAGCCTATGTCGACCAGCTCCTGATCAACGGCAAGGGCGGCGTGCATCACATCTGGGGCTGCGACCACTACAAGACGACGTTGAACGCGCTCCAGTTCAAGCAGGCCTACAAGAAGCGCACCGACCTGGTGAAGGACGCGATGTCCGCCGTGCCGTGGGGCGACCGTCCCGCGATGGTCGCGGCGATCATGGACGCGGTCCGCAAGGGTGGGCTGTTCTCCGTCGACGTGGACATCATCCCGACCCAGATCGGGCAGGCGAGCCACATCTGGCTGCCGGCCGCAACGTCGGGCGAGATGAACCTGACGTCGATGAACGGCGAGCGCCGCATGCGGCTGACCGAGCGCTACATGGATCCGCCCGGGCGGGCCATGCCGGACTGCGTGATCGCGGCCCGGATCGCCAACAACCTGGAGCGGGTCTTCCGCGAGGCGGGCAAGACAGACGTCGCCGACCGCTTCAAGGGCTTCGACTGGAAGACCGAGGAGGACGCCTTCACGGACGGCTACCATGCCAACGCCAAAGGCGGAGGGTTCGTGACCTATGATCGGCTGCGCGCGATGGGCAACAACGGCTTCCAGGAGCCGGCGGTCGGCCTCGAGGGTGGTCCGGTCGGCACCGGCAGCTCGCCGGGCGGAACGACCACGGGGCAGCAGCCCGGCATGGTGGTGCAGGGTCCGGCCATCGAGGGCGCTCGCGGCAAGGAACCCGTGCAGCAGGCCGCGGCCGGATCGGCGGCAGCACCCGTGCCACCAGGCGGCACCGAGCGCATCATCGGCACGAAGCGGCTCTACGCCGACGGGAAGTTCAGCACCAAGGACGGCAAGGCCATCTTCATGGAGACGCAATGGCGCGGCTTGCAGGCCGCCGGCAAGCAGGCGGAGAAGGACAAGTTCGCGTTCCTGATCAACAACGGGCGCACCAACCATGTCTGGCAGAGCGCCTACCTCGACCAGGAGAACGATCTCGTCATGGATCGCTGGCCGTTCCCGTTCATCGAGATGAACCCGCGGGACATGGCGGAGCTCAACCTGAAGCCGGGCGACCTCGTCGAGGTCTACAACGACAACGGCTCGACGCAGGCGATGGCATATCCCACCGAGGCGGCGAAACCGAAGCAGACCTTCATGCTCTTCGCCTATCCGATGGGCGTCCAGGGCAACGTGGTCTCGGCGGGAGTGAACGAGTTCATCATCCCGAACTACAAGCAGACCTGGGGCAACATCCGAAAGATCGCGGATGCGCCGGATTCGGTAAAGGGACTGTCATTCAAGTCGAAGGAGTACAAGGCCTCGTAGGCTCCTTCAGAAATGTCCGGGCGGCTTGTGCTGCCCGGACATTCTTACAATGATCACATGAAGCGCAATTCCGCGGGAGGAAACGTTCGTGGATGCCGTCAATCACCTACGAGAGATCAAACGGCCTCGACTGACGGACCCGTTCGGGCGTGCCATCACGTACCTGCGCGTCTCAGTGACCGATCGCTGCGACTTCCGCTGCGTCTACTGCATGTCGGAGCACATGACGTTCCTCCCGAAGCGGGACCTGCTGACGCTGCATGAACTCGACCGCGTGTGCTCGGCATTCGTCGCACACGGCGTGCGCAAGCTCCGGATCACGGGCGGCGAGCCGCTCGTGCGGCGCGACGTAATGGGCCTGTTCCGGTCGCTGTCGCGCCACCTCGCATCCGGCGCCCTCGACGAGCTCACCCTGACGACCAATGGCTCGCAGCTCGGGCGCTTCGCCGCCGAACTGGCCGATTGCGGCGTGCGCCGGGTGAACGTCTCGGTCGACACGCTCGATCCCGAGAAATTCAGGAGCATCACGCGCTGGGGCGACCTCGCGCAAGTGCTGGCCGGGATCGCCGCCGCGCAGGCAGCAGGCCTGCGCGTGAAGGTCAACACGGTCGCCCTCAAGGGCGTCAACG
>Ga0182747_1002912_pt1 | contig 11756 bp, 11 predicted proteins | sample eDN3rd30CBELigBY_FD_128526 | JGI IMG/M metagenome (GOLD analysis project Ga0182747, IMG submission 128526) | Enriched backyard soil microbial communities from Emeryville, California, USA - eDNA 3rd pass 30_C BE-Lig BY (version 2) (version 2) | ecosystem: Environmental > Terrestrial > Soil >...
GATTATCGAGGATGAAACACCAGAGGAACGATCACCAATGGAACGAGCAGAACAGATCGCAGGACCGGTGCATGGGAACCCCAACGAGGAATCGCAAGACGCGGTCATAGGTGATGACGGTTTGGGGCGATGTCCCTGGGCGACATCGTCGCAGATCTATGTGGATTATCACGATACCGAGTGGGGGATGCCCGTGCATGGCGAGCAACCCCTGTTCGAGCGGATCATGCTGGAGGCATTCCAGTCCGGGTTGAGCTGGTTGACCATCCTCCGCAAGCGCCCGGCTTTTCGCGAGGCCTTTGCGGATTTCGATCCCGATGTGGTCGCTCGATTCTCGGACGCCGACCGGGAGCGCTTGATGCAAAACAGCGGGATTGTTCGCAATCGGCAGAAGATCGATGCGGCATGCAGGAATGCACAGGCGGTCATCGCCCTCCGCGAGTACGGAGGATTGGACGCTTTTATCTGGGATCGCAAACCTGCGGTGACACCGGTTCCTCATACGATAGCGGAAGTTCCAGCGCAGACGGCGGAATCGAAGGCACTGGCGAAAGATCTTAAGACGCACGGATTCGCCTTTGTGGGACCGACCACCGCGTATGCTCTGATGTCGGCGATCGGGATGGTGGATCTCCATCTGGCGGGATGTCACCGGCGGGGATCATCTGGCGTATTTGGGCCGGAAGGAGAAATGGGATCATGAATGGACCCCGAAACCGGATCGAAAAGCTGATCGACAAGGTCGATGCGGCCTGGGCAGATTTCCACGACGCTTACGCCGGACTCTCCGATGAGGAGATGCTGATCCCCGGCGTGACCGGCGAGTGGTCGGTGCGGGACCTGATCGCTCACGTCACCTGGTGGGACGTCGAGGCAATCACGCATCTGCCAATGGTCCTTGAAGGCAAGACCCCGCCTCGCTATTCGGACACCTACGGTGGGATCGATGCCTTCAATGCGATGAAGACACGGGAAAAGGCTGACCTGACGCTGGATGAGGTCCGTCATGAGGCGAACGCTACCCACGCGCAGCTCATTGCCTGGCTGGAGCGTGTGCCGGTCGACCGCCTGAAAGGGAACTCAAAGTTCACGCATCGGCTACGGCTGGATACCTATAGTCACTACCCGATCCACGCGGCGGATATCCGGGCGTGGCGGGAACGCCGGGGGTGAGGCCGGTCCGGTCACGAGCCCGGATGACGATGACGGGCAAATCCCTGCTAATCGAGGTGCGCGTCTTCGTCAGGATCGACAGGTACCAGATTCACCACGGTACCGCCGAGGTCGTCCTGCAGGCGTTTGGCCAGAAGCGAACGGTGACAGGCTTCGGGGACTTCCTCAATGCAGAAGATCAGGAGTGATGTTATGTTGTCGCCGAGGGAAGCGATAAATGCATGCGAGTCAAACCCCTCCAGGATGTCGTGCTCGTAGGCAGAGCGTAATGCTGGTGAGATGACTTTCCTTTCGTGACGGAGGATTTTGGCCTGGCGATCTGTTGCGTCCTGGGCGTGGACCATCTCCATAGTTGGCGCCAAATCGAGGCGATGGATGTAGGGAATGCCCAGGTCCGCCAGCGTTTGCTGAAGGCGGGCGCTATTGGCGAAGCTGTATTGTGAGCCCCTCACGCCCCGTCGTCGCCTGGTGTCGACGAAGATGTCTACATCAGCATTCGCCAGGGCCTCCCTGAATTCCCCGGCCGTATATCCATACACACCCATCGTCACAATTCGCATAATTTTTTCTTTCAACTGATGTGTGCCAGAAGTTCGATTGCCCTGATTTCAGCATAACATCAACGGTTTTCCGGATACGGGTCCTTCCCATATGCCATGCCATGTGCGTCAATGACAGTATTGGCCGGTGAATCATGCCGGATCGGAGCATGGGTGAGATGGGATTATCCATTTCGCCCCACCAGAAGGAGAAGGGTCGTGAGCAAGCCGATGTATCCGGAGCGTACGCAGGAACTCCAGGCGTGGCGGAAAGAGCTCGCTCCCAACCAGGCCCAGGCATTCCAGGATTTCAGCAAGGCTGTGTTCGCCGAAGGTGCGTTGGATGAGAAGACGAAGCAGCTGATTGCGGTGGCGGTTGCTCATGTGACGCAGTGCCCGTATTGCATCAAGGGGCATACCAAAGGGGCGAAGGCCAAGGGAGCCAGTGCGGAAGAGATTATGGAAGCGATCTGGGTGGCTGCGGAGATGCGGGCGGGTGGTGCGTACGCCCATTCAGCCCTGGCACTTCAGACGTTGCAGGATCTGGATTCCGAATCTGGCGAGTAGTATCTGACCTCCTGAGTGGGATGTCATCAGTACATCAGAACGACAGGCGTTATTTCAGAAGCCCTGGTTACCACTGGTCTTTGCCAGTGAAAACCAGGGCTTCCTGGTTTATTGAAACGCGTGAAACGAATTCCGGTTGATACAAAAGTCTATGGATCTTCGGTCTTGTTGTAGCCTGGGTCTCGCAATCGCTGTCGGTACCCGGATATTGACCAGAAGTCGATCCAACGTTCCCCAAGGAGATTACCTGAATATCGTATGTGGCAGCCTCAATGCCCAGAAATGATATTGAGCAAGGTAGCAAACCAGCCATGACGACAGGGAGCGATTCATGCTTGCGATAGGTTGCTGCCAGGAATAGGATAAATACATGATGAGGCGATGAGTGTATTTTATCTTCATGATTGCAAGATTAATGACCAATGTAAAATCCTATATTATGATCGTACAGTATATTAACGAATAAGTTAAAATATTTGAATTCCGGATACCTATTCAGTCATTGACTATGAATCAGATTGCCGGTAAGAGACCCGTTCATTGTCATTCTGATCTTGGAAATAGGACTCATTCTCTTGACAGGCCTTTCTTCCCATGGTTGTATGGGCGAGGTTTTCGAGAAGGGTTTTCGGCTGTCATCTCATGCTCCAGAACGGGGCATTTAATGGCGCCGGAGAACAGAAGGTATGTGCATCGGACCGATGTATGGAGAAAAGTCATGGCAGAGACGACGATTAAGGTGAATGGCGAGGAGCGGACGATTCCCGACGGTGGATCGACGATGCTCTTGTGGGCGCTGCGAAACGATCTCGGAATGACGGGAACCAAGTTCGGTTGTGGTATGTCCGAGTGCGGTGCGTGCACCGTTCATGTCGATGGCGTCGCCACACGATCATGCATCACGCCGGTGTCCTCCGTCGCGGGTCGGGAGATCACAACCATCGAAGGGCTGGCAGAAAACGGGGAACTTCATCCGGTGCAGCAGGCCTGGGTCGAGGCCCAGGCGCCACAATGCGGTTACTGCCAGTCTGGTCAAATCATGACGGCTGTGGCATTCCTCAAGAACACTCCCAATCCAAGCGATCAGCAGATCCGGGAAGCGATGAACGGCAATCTGTGCCGTTGCGGTACCTACAACCGTATTTTTGACGCAATCAAGCTGGCTGTGAGCCAGGAATAGGGTGGGGAGAGACATGGTTACGGAACCAAAAGAACGAGTGTCGGCTCTGCCCGGTGAAATGATGGAGCAGAGAATCTCCCGTCGGGGCCTGATTCAGCGATTTGGGGTCAGTGCCGGGTTGATGATTGCCTTCTCATCGTCTGCGGTGGCAGGAAGCACGCGAACGTCATTGCAGCGAGGAGTTCTGGCGCAACAGGCTGCCCGGCCCGAGCCGCCGACGGATCTCGACTCTTACATCCTGATTAATGAGGATGGAACGGTGACCGCGCTGACCGGCAAGGTCGAATACGGTCAGGGTATCCAGACCGGATTCGGTCAGCTTGTCGCCGAGGAGCTCTCTCTTCCCTTCGAATCGGTGGAAGTGATCTGCGGTATCACAGACCGGGTTCCCTATGACGGGACGACTTCCGGAAGTAACAGCACACGCCGCACAGGCCCAAGGCTCCGTCAGGCCGCTGCGGAAATGCGCGAGTGGCTGATTGAGCTGGGAGCTGAAGAGCTTGGCCTGCCCGCGACCGATCTTACGGTTCAGGATGGCGCGGTGGTTGCTACCGGGAGTCCGGAAAAGAGCGTTGACTTCGCGGCGCTGGCAGCCGGGAAAGCGGCCGCACGTGAGATGCGTGAGGACGTTCCGCTCAAGGACCCTGCCGATTATACCGTCGTGGGACAGGATATCCCGCGGGTTGATGTGCCGCTGAAGGTCAACGGCGAGATGAAATATGGCATCGATGCAGCCGTAGAGGGGATGGTCTACGGCAGGGTCGTGCGCGCACCGGCCCGGGGTTCGACCCTGGAGAGCGTTGATTTTTCCGCAGCGGAATCGATGCCGGGCGTGGTGGGTGTCTTCCATGATGGTGATTTCGCCGGACTCGCCGCTGAGCGAATGGAGCAGGCGGAGGCCGCATTGGCGGCGGTTAAGGCCGTCTGGACACCGCCAGCCACCACCACAACGGACAAAACGATCTACGACTTGCTGAAATCGACACCTGACGATGGACAAATTCTTGAGGAAGAACCGGTTTCCGAGCCGCGCGAAGCGGATGCGGACAAGACTATCGCGGTTACCTTTAAGTCGCCATATGTGAGTCACGCGCCGATGGAGCCGAAGGCTTCGCTGGTCCAGATCACGGATGAGCGGGTGGATGTCTGGACTTCGACCCAGGCGCCATTTGGGACGCAGACGGCGATCGCGGAGCTCCTTGGCCGTCCGGCGGAAGAGATCGTCGTGACGCCGTTGATGGGTGGCGGGGCTTTTGGTAGCAAGACTCGCCCTGATGCGGAGATTGAAGCGGCTCGCCTGGCGCAGGCATTCGATCGGCCCGTGAAAATCATCTGGACGCGGCAGGAGGAGTACCAGGAGGCGCGGTTCCGACCAGCGATGCTGATCGAGCTGGAAGCCGGACTGGACGAAGCGGGGAATCTCGCCGTCTGGAACTTTGACCTTTACAGCAGCGCCTATTTCCCCGAAGGTGCGGCTGAACCTACGCCTTGTGCTGCCAGCGCAAGTGCCAATGTCAGCCACACGTACGACATTGAGACCTCGGTCACGACCTGGTATCAGAGCCACTCGCCGTTGCCGCCACACTACTGGCGTGGAAACGGGGCGGCGATCAATACGATGGCGCGGGAATCGGCGATGGATGAGCTGGCGGAACTCGCCGGGCTCGATCCTGTTACCTTCCGTTCGAATCTGTTGCTCAGCAATCCGCGTCTGAAAGCGGTAATGGATGCCGCGGTGGAAAAGGCGGGTTGGACCCCGGGCGTGGGATCCACCGGGCAGGGCGTCGGGATTGCGCTCTGCTACGAGAATGACACCTATGTCGCGGAGATTGCGCACGTTGAGGTGGATGAGGCCTCGGGTCAGATCCGGGTGCTTCATGTCGATATCGCGACGGACTGCGGTCTGGTTATCAACCCGCAGGCCGTGCTCATGCAGGCGGAAGGCTCGGTGATCCAGTCGCTTAGCCCGACGTTACGCGAGATGGTGACGTTCGAGAATGGCCGGGTGACCAACCCGTCATTCGGTGGCGCGCGGCCCATCACGATGATGGAATCGCCCACCGTCGACCTCGTCTTCGTTGAGGACAAGACCCAGCCGATGGGTGGTGTTGGCGAGCCATTTGTGGCTCCGGTGCCGGGTGCGGTTTCGAATGCCGTCTACGACGCTGTGGGTATCCGGCTTCGGGAGCTGCCGTTCACGCCGAACCGCGTGCTGGCGGCGTTGGCTGAGCGGGAAAGCCAGGCGACGCCGATGGCGTAATCGAGAGATACGCGATGAAGCCAGCCCCGGGACTCATATTTGAGTCCCGGGGCTGATCCGTTTGCGGTGTCTTTTCCGGTCATGTCTGCGAGATCAACGAATCAGGCGTCGGGCATGATGGTGAATGCGGCCGGGGTCGAATCCGATGGTGCGGGCGTTGCGACCGGGGTGACGGGTGGAAGTGGCTCGGCGTAGCCGCCTTCGATGATGGCCCAGACCACGCCGCCGATCATCAGGGGGACGGCGAGCAGCAGAACGATCACGATTTCATGCTTGCCCTGGGTTTTGAGAATCTTGTTCATGAAATGCTGGGGCTCCCGGGAAGGTGAGGGGGGTGAAGGACCACGCTTGCACGGTGGACCGTAGTGCACCCCAACTATCGCATATGTGTCGAGTCGCGATCTCGTAGATCAGGCGTCGTTGCCCGGTTCATCGAGAATATCCCGCAGGGTGGGCCAGGTGATGTTGCGTCCGGTGACGATGGCGACGGTGTGACGGTTCGGCGAAGGCGGCAATTGGCGCATAACGGCGATGGAGGTGGCGGCGGCCCCTTCCGCGACGAGTCCCTTCTCATGGAACAGCCAGCGGATACTGTCCCGGATCGCTTCCTCGGAGACGGCGACGAATTCCACTGCGTGGTCACGGAGGATGTCGACCGTGATCGAGCCTGGTTCGGCATTGCCGGCAAGCCCATCGGCGAGCGTGTCGCCGACCGGGACTTCGACGGTGTGGCCGGCGGCAATCCCGGAAGAAATGGCCAATGATTGTTCGGCTTCGACACCGATGAGGTGTATGCCCCGTTCGGTATATTCGGTCGCGCGCAGGGCGATGCCGGAAAGCAGCCCGCCACCGCCAACCGGGGTGACGAGCGTTAATGGCAGTCCATCGTTGGGGAGTTGGCTGAGGATTTCGTCCAATACGGTGGCCTGACCGGCAATGACCTGCGTGTCGTTATAGGCGGAGAGGAAATGCCCTCCTTCGCTGGCCGCGAGGCGAATGGCGAAGGCTTCGGCCTCATCGAAATTGGCGCCATGCAGGATGAGATCGGCACCCATGGTACGGAGGTTGGCGATTTTGACAGGGGCGGCGGATTCGGCGACGACGATGGTGACCGGGATGCCCAATTGCTGCGACGCCCAGGCGGTGCCAAGGGCGTGATTCCCTGCCGACGCGGTGACGATGCGTTTGCCGGGATCGATGGATTTCAGCGCGGCGATGGCGCCGCGTGCCTTGAATGCGCCAATCGGCTGGAAGGATTCCAGTTTGAGCCAGCGGCGGTCTCCGGCCGGGAGCAGAGGTGTTGGTGGGAGATATTCGGCCACGATGCCCCGGGCCTGTGCGAGATCGGCGGACGTCGGGATCGGGACAATACGACTCATGGTAGGCGGCGCTCCTGATACGTGATACAACATTCCGGCTAATGTCAGTATGATCGCACGATGGGCAACATCATGGACGACCGGATAGAACCCGCAAGCAGTATCCGCACCGAAGCGGTGGAACCCTCCTACATGCGTGGCGTGACGGGATTCGAATGAGCAAACGTTTCAGCCGCGAGCATTTAAGGGTCGCGATCTTCCTCTCGGGAAGCGGGTTGTCGGTCACGGGGAACGTGATGGCGATGGTCGCCCTGCCGTGGTTTGTCCTGCAAACGACCGGGAGTGCCGCGCAGACGGGGCTCACCGGAATGGCATCGATGCTGCCGGCGTTCCTAGCGGGTATTTTCGGCGGGGCGCTTGTCGACCGGGTTGGTGGGCGACGGATGAGCGTGATCTCGGACATCGCGAGCGGTCTGGCAATTTTCGCGATTCCGGTGCTGTATCTCACTATTGGCCTGTCGTTTACGCAACTCCTGATCCTGGTTTTCCTCGGGGCGTTGCTGGATGTGCCGGGGATCACCGCCCGCCGTATGTTGCTGCCCCGGTTCTCCGAGAGCGCCAACGTCCGGCCGGAGGCGATGAACTCATCGTTCGAGATGATCGGTGGTATCGCGGGGATCATTGGCCCGGCATTGGCGGGTGTCCTGATCGCGCCATTTGGCGCGGTGAACCTGCTCTGGATCACGGGAGCGGGGTTCATGGTGTCGGCCGCTGCCGTGTACGGGGTGGTGCCGGCGGAGCCTGCGAAGGAAGCCAACCCGTTTCGGGTACGCAGCTACCTGCGGGAGATCCGTGAAGGCATGACCTACCTGCGGAATGATGCCATGCTCTTCGCGATGGCCGTTCAGTTCGCGGTGAACAATTTTGTCACGAACGGTTTCTTCAGTGTCGGACTGCCAGTGCTGGTTTACGAGCGTTATGGTGATGCTTCACGGTTGGGTCTGATATTTACCCTGATGAGTGCGGGGAACCTGATCGGGGCCGCGGCATACGGCATGTACGGGCACCGTTTGCGGCATCGACGCCGGGGATTGATGCTGGCAGCGGTGATGCCCCAACCGTTGTTCATGTTGGCGTTCGTGTTCGATGCGCCGTTTCCGGTCGTTTTGGTCAGTGGGTTCCTGATCGGGTTCTCGGGTGGTCCGATTGGCCCGCTTTCGGTGACGGTTCGTCTGGAACGGATTCCGGAGCATTTGCGGGGGCGGGTGTTTGCCACCTTCTCGGCAATCACGGCCGTGATCGCGCCGTTGGGGATGGTGTTGATGGGGGTCCTGATCGAGCGATACGGTGTTTCGGTCGCATTGCTGGCGGGTACTATCGTGTATCTGGGATTGTCGATAGCGCTGCCGTTTGTCCGCTCCTACCGTGAAATGAGCGTGATGCCTGAACCTGTGGGTGGTGGGTGACGTGAATGTTGCCCCAAGACGATCACGATCATGATCATTTACACAGGCGTTGGTGACGATCATCGGTGAGGGATATGGAAGCGCTGCGCGCTGTTTCGATGTGCTCCGCAGCTGCGGGCATTGCCCGTACGGGTAGACAATCCGCTCCGGGTAGGCAAATGACGCCGCTTCGCGGGGCGATGCCCGTCATCGCCCGTACGGGTAGACATTCCTCCCAATTCGACATTCATCCGATGCGTAGAACTGCCCCTCGCCGCTGCGGACAGTGGCCGACCGTACGAAGTCTGTTGCGGCCAGGTTGGCCCGCAGTGTTGAACTACGAAGCACGCGTACGAGGGCCGGTTGCATGGGTGGTTACCTGTTACCCGGTGGGAGCATGCTGGTCGGGATGGCTACCGGTTCGGTGCAGGAGGCGTTGCCTTCGATGCAGGATACCTGGAGACCGGCGAGTTCCTGCAGCCCTTCGGGGTCGATCGCGTATGTTGCCCGTTGGGAGATTTCGAATATGGTATCCCCCGATCGCACCAGGACGGTCTCAGAGGTGACGGTTTCCAAATCCTCACTCCAGCGAATGCTTTCATCTCCGAAGTCAAGGTCTCCCAGATCCGTGATGTTGGTTGTCCGGCTTTCGCTCAGTTCGTCAAATCGTGCTTCGGCGGATTCCTCATCCTCGAACGTCCTGAGCGACACGGAGACGAAGGAACTGGCATCGTCATTATCGGTGGCGATATTCACCATGAGGTTGTAACGATCGACCTCGTTGAAATCATCAACGAGATCCTGGAAGGATTCGCATTCACTGGCTACCAAGACCTCCGACGTGCAGATGATTTCTCCGGCGATTGTCCCGTAGGTATCGTAGAAGGAACCGATGGCCGGGACATCAAGCCGGACAATGGTTGAACCCAGTCCAGGATGGTTGCCCGCCAGTCCGGCCTCGACCCGCTGCAGGACCGTGTGCCCGAGTGCCTCATTGATGTCCTGGCTGAAGGCGCCGTCGCTGTTGCTGTTGTAAGTGAGGATGCCCGCCACGATGGTGTCCCGCTGGAAGACGAGCAGGGTACGCTCGGTCGGCAGTCCGCTGTAGTTGTCGATGCCTTCGCCTTCGAGATAGAAGGCATCGTCACCGATCTTCTGTGTGAGACGTTCTTCGAGCAGTGTGTCGCTGCTGCTCCAGACGTGCCACATGGCATCAAGGCCATTTCCAGCATCGTCGGCGGTGTCATATTCGAGGATGAGGCCGACCACCTTGATGTTGTAGAAGACTCCTTCATTCTCGTCGTCATAGAAGGAATCGTCGATCTCCTGAATGTAATATCGCTGAGCACCGGCTTCCACATAGGCGGTGACGTCATCGCTTTCGGGGTCGATCTCGGAGTAGGCGACGAACTCGCCGGCTTCGCGAGCATCGTTGGTGAGCACGCCGTACGATTGTCCAAAATTTCCCATGCCTTCATCGGAGAGATCGGCCGGACGAATGGTCATGGCAGGGAGATCGAGTGGGGCCTGGTTTGACCGACCGAGCCCGTCCAGGACGGGAACACTGCCCTTCTGGGCGGATGCTGATCCGGCGGCAAGCGGGAAGAGAATGAGCATGACCAGAAGAGCCAGGCTGAGTGAACGGAAATGCGATGAAGGTTGTGGTGGAGGCAACGGTTCGTCCTTTCCTGATGACATCGTATGGGAATCTGGGTTCATCTTAGGATATCGGTAGGGCATGCGCCTGCGGTATTCGACGTAATTCAGGGGGCGGGACGTACGTCAAATTGATGAGGCGGTTCCTGAAATGCGGGTCGCCTAACGGACGGACGGGATTCGGAAACGAGGTTGTCGGCTGTGTCGCTTCGCGGTAGGGCGATGACGGGCATCGCCCGTACGAGTGAGTATTGTTACCGAGATGATCGGGATTTGGTATCAGGTGGGCGCTGACGTAAGGATGCCTCGACTGCGCTCGGCATGACGGCGGCTTTGGGTGGGAGTGGGGGAGACGAGCCAGGATGCCAGGGTATCGGCACCTGTGGTGATGATCGGGCCGACACGGGGTACGGCCCCTACCTGCCAGAAGGATGGTTGAGGATGCCGGCTATGGTCAACCCTCTAACCTCTATACGCATTCAGGAAGCAAAAGTGCGCCACGATGCCAGCAAAACGCAGGAAACTGCCGGGCATCGTGGCGGGACGAGTGCCGGATACGGTTAACTATCCAACTGCTCAAGGACGGGAGCGAGGGCGGCGATGGATTCGGCGTTGATGGGATCGAGGACAAGCTGGACGTGATCCACGCCCATTTCGGCACAGGCATGCAACTCTTCGGCGATGCGGCCCGGCTCGCGGCCATCGATGGGTTCGGGTGCGCCGTAGTCCGAGATGCGTCCACTGCCACCCTCCATGCGGATCATGGGGCAGATCGTCTTGATCAGGGTGGCGGGGTCGCGGCCGACTCGCTCGCACATGCCGTCGACTTCGGACAGGAGCGCTTTCAACCCCTGCCGGGTGTTGCCGTAATCGGCGCTCCAGGCATTCCACATGGCGACATGCGGCAGGGTAAGCTCCAGCATCCTGTGGCCCTTTGACCCGATCATGATCGGGGGGCCGCCAGCCTGCACCGGTTTGGGAAAGAGCAGGGCGCCTTCGATATTGTAAAACTCGCCGCGAAATGTGGTTTCCCCGGTCGTCAACAGGTCACGGATGATGGCGTAGGCTTCGGCGAAACGCCCGAAGCGACGATCGAAGGGAAAGCCGAACCCCAGGTATTCCGGCTCGTGCCAACCGGCACCGAGACCGAGGACGAAGCGGCCATTGCTGATCTGGTCGATGGTGGCCGCTTTCTTGGCGATCATGGGTGGACTGTGGAAAAGGGCGGAGGCGACCAGTGGCCCGAGCTGGACGCGTTCTGTCACTGCCGCGAGGGCGGCGAGCGTGCTCCAGGCTTCAAAGGGGCCGCGTGGCTGGCGGCTGGCATCGCTGTAGCGATACATCAGGTGATCGCCGAGCCAGATCGAATCGAGCCCGATATCTTCGGCCAGGATCGCCATTTCCTTCAATTGGGGCCAGGTGTATTCATATTCGACTTCGGGGAGTTGAACGCCGATGTTCAGGGGTCGCGTCATGGGTTGATCCTTGGTGATGGGCGAATGTATTCCTGATGAATGATATATGCACCGGGAAGCTGGATGTGTGTGTGCTGGTGGATATCTCTATCTTAAATACGCATTCAGGATGCAAACGTGCGCCACCGTGTTGCGTTTCGTA
>Ga0182747_1002923_pt1 | contig 11720 bp, 7 predicted proteins | sample eDN3rd30CBELigBY_FD_128526 | JGI IMG/M metagenome (GOLD analysis project Ga0182747, IMG submission 128526) | Enriched backyard soil microbial communities from Emeryville, California, USA - eDNA 3rd pass 30_C BE-Lig BY (version 2) (version 2) | ecosystem: Environmental > Terrestrial > Soil >...
GCCGTGCTGCCGCTGCTCGAGTCCGACCTGGCCGAGTTGGCCTTGGCCGCGGCCACCGGCGGCCTCGCCGGGCGGACGGTGGCCGTCAAGCCGGGGTCGGCGTGCACCGTCGTGGCCGCCGCTCCGGGCTACCCCGACGAGCCCCACCTCGGCGCGCCGGTCAAGCTCGACGGGTTCTCCACGACCGACTGGGCCAACGCCTCCACTGCGGTGCCCGAGGCGATCCTCTTCCCCGCGGGCGTCCGGGACGGCAAGGTCACCGGCGGGCGGGTGCTCGCCGTCACCGGGTTGGGCGACGACCTGGCGGCCGCCCGAGCCGCCGCCTACCGCGGCATGGACGGCGTCAAGTTCACGAACATGCAGGTGCGCCGCGACATCGGCTGGCGGGCCCCCGGCGCGTTACTGACGTCGTACGCCGAGACCGGTGTCGACATCGACGAAGGCAGCCGGGCGGTCGCCCAGATGACCGGAGCGATCGAGCGCACGCTCGGCCCCGACGTGTTGCGCGGTGTCGGCAGCTTCGGCGGCGTGTTCTCGGCCCGGCGACTGCTCGAGCTCGACGACCCGGTGCTCGTCGCGTCGACCGACGGCGTCGGTACCAAGGTCGAGCTGGCAGCCCGGCTGGGCAAGGTGCGCGGCGTGGGCCTCGACATCGTCAACCACTGCATCGACGACGTGCTGGTGCAGTCGGCTCAACCGCTGTTCTTCCTCGACTACATCGCCGCCGGCGAACTCGACGCCGACCTCGTCGCCGACGTGGTGAGCGGTATGGCCGAGGCCTGCGAGGCGGCGGGTTGCGCCCTCTTGGGCGGCGAGACCGCCGAGATGCCCGGCGTCTACCTCCCCGGAGCGTTCGACATCGCCGGCACGCTGATCGGCGTCGCCGAGCGCGGCGCGCTACTTCCCCGCGGCGACGTCGAGGCCGGCGATGCGCTGATCGGCCTGGCGTCGTCGGGGCCACACACGAACGGCTACTCGTTCCTGCGCCGGCTGTTCGACTGGATGCCGATGGACGCGACCCCACCGGGGTTCGATCGCACGATCGGCGAGGCGCTCCTGGAACCGCACCGCTCGTACCTGCACGTGCTCGCCGGTGCGCTGGCGACCGGGCACGTCAAGGCGCTCGCTCACATCACCGGCGGTGGGCTGCCCGAGAACCTGCCCCGCGCGCTGCCCGACGGTATCGACGCCGAGATCGCCCTCGGCTCGTGGCCGCGCGGCCCGCTGTTCGATCTGATCGCCGAGCTCGCCACCGGGGTCGACCCGTACGAGTTGCACCGCATGCTCAACATGGGCATCGGCATGGTCGCGGTCGTCGCCGAAGCCCACGTCGCCGAGGTCCGGGCGGCGATCCCGGAAGACACGTGGCTGATCGGCCGCCTGGTCCGCGGCGAGCACGGCAGCCGCACCGTCCACCTCGTGTAGTCGAGATGCACGATCACTCAGATTCGTGAGGGTGACCGGCGCACTGGCCGGGATTGTTCTGGATTCTGCAAGATCATGCGTATCAATGCTTGAGTTTGCGTTGTTTCGTCAGTACGCTCGGAACATATGCACAATCGTTCAGATTGGGGAGATTGGCTCCGTGCGCGTCGCCGTACCCTCGGCCTGCGACAGGACGAAGTGGCCGCGCTCGCCGACGTCTCGACGCGGTCGGTTCACGCACTCGAGGCGGGGAAGGCCACCGTTCGCCTCGACGTCCTCACCGCGGTCGCCGGCGCGCTCGGTGTCGATGTCACGGTGTCCGCCGGGCCAGCCGACGGGGCGCGGATTCCGCCGGTGCCTCCTCGATGAAGCTCGACGAACTTCCGTCGCTCGACGCCGCCGATGTGTTCATCGGGGCGACGCGCGTCGCACAACTCACCACGGACGGAACCTTCACACGGTTCCGGTACCTGCCCGAGACACCGGACTCGCTCGCCGTGGCGACGACCCTGCCCGTCGGGAACGAGCAGCCGGTCACCACTCCGGGTCGCGCCGTCCCCCCGTACTTCGCCGGCCTGCTCCCTGAGGGCCGCCGGCTGAGCGCCCTCCGCACGGCGATCAAGACCAGCGCCGACGACGACCTCTCGCTGCTCGTGGCGGCCGGCGACGCTCCCGTCGGTCGTGTCCGGGTCGCCGCGGCAGGCACCGGGCTGCCCCCCGTCTCCCCTCCACCACCACAGGTCGGCTCGCTCGAACAGCTCGACTTTGCCGACGTACTCGAACGTTCCCTCGGAGCCGACGGGCTCGACCGGGTCGCGCTGGCAGGCGTGCAGGACAAGGTGTCGGGGGCGATGATCACGGTGCCGCTGTCGGTGGCAGGAACCGATCACCTGCTCAAGCTCGACCCGCCCGAGTTCCCCCACCTGGTGCGTAACGAGGCGTTCTTCCTGACGATGGCACGCGCCTGCGGGCTCGCCACCGTCGACGCCCGCGTCATCATCGACCGGCACGGTCGCCCCGGGCTGCTGGTCACCCGATTCGACCGTATCGGCGACCGGCATGCCCCCACGGCGTTGGCGGTCGAGGACGGTTGTCAGGTGTCCAATCGCTACCCGAGCGACAAGTATTCGATGTCGGCCGAAACCGTCCTCACCAACCTCGCCGAGCACTGTCGCGCTCGCGCGGCAGCGCTCCTGCAAGGCTTCGAGCAGGTGCTCTTCGCCGTCATCACCGGCAACGGCGACCAGCACGCGAAGAACTTCTCGATGATGCACACAGGATCTGAGTGGCGCCTGGCCCCCGCCTACGACATCCCGTCGTCGCAGCCGTACGGCGACTCGAGCCTCGCCATCAACCTCGGTGGCACCCGCGACCCCCAGGTGTCGCGGCGACGCGCCCTCACGTTCGCCGACGACATCGGCCTGCCGACTGGGGCCGCCCGACTGGCCCTCGACCGGCTGCTCGAACGAACCACACCCTGGACCGAACGACTCGACGAGCTGCCCTTCGACGACGCACGCATCCACAAACTGCGCCGCGTGATGCTGGCTCGCATCAGGCTGCTCTCCACGTGACCTGTGGTAGCGACCGGCTCACCACCCTGTAGGACGGGACCAAGGCGGTTGAGCCTGTCGAAACCAAGCCGGCTGTGACGGATTTTTCGTTCAGGTGGCTCGCCGAAGGCCGCGCGTACGTCTAGCGTCGAAGCATGTATCGCCTGGCTGTGCTCGTCTCCGGGAACGGCAGCAACCTCCAGGCGATTCTCGATGCGTGCGCCGCCGATGAACTGGCGGCCGAGGTCGCCGTGGTCGTGTCGAACCTTCCCGACGCGTACGCGATCGAACGGGCTGTCGCGGCCGACGTGCCCACCGTGGTCGTCGAGCGGCTGCCCGGCGAAGACCGCGCCGCCTACGACGCCCGGCTTGTCCAGGCCGTGGCCCCGTTCTCACCCGACCTGGTGGTGCTCGCCGGCTGGATGCGCATCCTCACCCCGGTGTTCGTCGGGACGTTCGACGTGATCAACCTGCACCCCGCGCTGCCCGGCGAGCTGCCCGGCACGCACGCCATCGAACGGGCCTGGCAGGAAGCCCTCGCCGGGCAGCGCTTCGGCTCGGGCGTGATGGTGCACCGGGTGGTCGACGCGGGCGTCGACGACGGGCCCGTACTCGCCAGCGAGGCGGTGGCCATCCGCCTCGACGACACGTTCGACACGTTCGCCCAACGCATCCACCACACCGAGCGCCGGCTGCTGGTCGGCGTCGTCGGTGAACTCGCCACCGCTGCTCAAGGAGCCCCCACATGAGCCACCCCAACGACGACCTGTTCACCCGCTACGAGGGCCTGACGTTCGACGACGTCGTGATCGTGCCCGGCTACTCCGAGACGCTGCCCGACTCGGTCGACACCGCGACCACGTTCGCGGCCGGCATCGAGCTGTCGATCCCGCTCGTGTCGGCGGCGATGGACAAGGTCACCGAGGCCCGGATGGCGATCGGTATGGCCCGCAACGGGGGCATCGGCGTGATCCACCGCAACATGTCGATCGAGCAGCAGGCGGCCGAGGTGCAAAAGGTCAAGCGCAGCCAGTCGGGCATGATCTCCGAACCGGTCACCCTGCCCGCCCATGCGCTCTTGGCCGACGCCGAGGAACTGATGAACCGGTTCAAGTTCTCGGGCGTGCCGATCACCGACGCCGAGGGCCACCTCGTCGGCATCCTCACCAACCGCGACATCCGCTTCTGCGAGCCGTCCGACTACGAGCGCCCGATCAGCGAGTTCATGACCTCGGCGCCGCTGCACACAGCGGCCGTGGGCACGTCACTCGACCAGGCCAAGGCGATCCTCCAGAAGTACCGGATCGAGAAGCTGCCACTGGTCGACGACGACGGCAAGCTGGCCGGGCTGATCACGGTCAAAGACATCCAGAAGCGGCTCGACTACCCCAACTCGGCCCGCGACGACCGGGGCCGGCTGGTGTGTGCCGCGGCGGTCGGCGTGGGTGACGACCTCGAGGCCCGCGTCGAAGCGCTCGTCGCGATGGGGGTCGACGCGGTGTCGATCGACACGGCCCACGGCCACTCGGCCGGAGTCGTCAAGGCGATCGAGCGCATCAAGGGCGCGTGGCCCGGCCTTCCGGTGACAGCCGGCAACGTCGTCACCCCCGAGGGCGTCGAGGCGCTCGCCGGCGCCGGCGCCGACGCGGTCAAGATCGGCGTCGGTGCAGGTTCGATCTGCACCACCCGGATCGTGTCGGGTGCGGGCATGCCGCAACTGTCGGCGATCTACGGGGCGGCCCAGCGGGCCCGCCAACTCGGCGTGCCGGTGATCGGCGACGGCGGCATCACGTACTCGGGCGACATCGTCAAGGCGATCGCCGCCGGGGCCACCACCGTGATGCTCGGCTCGCTGCTGGCGGGTACCGAGGAGAGCCCCGGCGAGACCGAGCTGTTCGAGGGCCGGCGGTTCAAGAGCTACCGCGGGATGGGGTCGATGGGCGCCATGCAGGGCCTGGGGGCCGACCGCTACGCCACCAGCCAGTCGAACCTCGCCAAGACCACCAACAAGCTCGTGCCCGAGGGCATCGAGGGCCGCGTACCCTACGCCGGTCCGCTCGGCGAGACGCTGTACCAGCTCGTCGGGGGCCTCCGCTCGGGCATGGGCTACGCCGGCGCCGCCGACCTCGAAGGCTTGCGCACCGGCTCGCGCTTCATGCGGGTCACCACCGCTGGACGCGAGGAGAGCCACCCGCACGACGTCACGATCACCAAGGAAGCCCCCAACTACCAGCGCTCGTAACCAAACCGCAAACGACCATTTCGCGAACTCGTGACAGAGGCCGACCTGGCCCTGTGATCGCGGCCGCGTAGGTTGAGTTGATCGCCTCGGCAGCGTGAACAACTGCTCCGGCGAGCCATAGCACACCGGAGCAGGAGGCTGTCCTGAATACTGCTGCGCTCACGCATCGGCCTGATGCGACCCCCTGGGCGGACACAACCGATCGGCGTATAGATGTCGGCCTCGCCGCGTTCTTCGTGACTGCGCTGGTCGGCCCTCCCGCCGTCACGCTGGCAGTGTTCGCCGCGTTGGCGGTGCTGTTCGCTCGCCTCCGGCCCGTTCCGGCGCCGCATCTGTCGCCACCGACTCGCCAGCTCATGCTCGCTGGTGCGCTGTTCGTGGGCAGCGGCTGTGTGGCCTATCTCATGTCTCCACCCGATTGGGCAGGGGTCGTGACCGTCGCCCAACTGTCGCTGCTGCCACTCGCCTGTTGGGTCGTGCGCGGGGCTGGCGCCTTGATCACCCGTTTGGTCCTGTGGCGATCAGCAGCATTGGCGTCGGCCGTATCGGGACTGGCCGCCATTGTCCAGACCGGCCTGGCTGATGCCCCCCGAGCAGCTGGCTGGAGCGTCAACTCGATTGCGTTCGGCAATCTCGCGCTCGTGATGGTGGCGTTGACCGTGCTGTTGGCCGACACCCCGCACGACGGTCGCCGAACAAACTCGTCCGTCGCGCATCGTCGGGCTACGTGGACGTCGGCCACCCTCGGGTTGTTGGCGGTCGCGCTCTCAGGTTCGCGAGGGGTGTGGTTGGCGGTGCCGGCGGTTGCCGCCGTGTCGGCAACAAGGAGCCGCCGTCAACAGCCGGACCGATCGCCCAAGGCAGTCGCCGCGGCGGTGGTGGTCGCGGTGCTCGGCAGCGTGGTGATCGCCGGCCCGACGCTGGCCCGCCGGGTTCGCGCGGCCCTGGCCGAAGTTCTCGCCTACGTCGGCGAGGGCTCGCGCTCACCAGCGTCGGGCACCTCGATCGGCGCCCGCTTCGAAGCGTGGCGAACCTCCTTCGCCACGTTCATCACCGACCCGCTGACAGGAGTCGGCTGGGGCAACTTGCCAAATGCGTTCCGCGACGACGTGGCCGCCGGACGGCGTCATCCGCGGATCGCCGGGTTCGATCACGGGCATCAACAGTTCCTGACCGCATTGGGCAGCGGTGGCATCGTCGGCGCGATCTCGATGGTCTTGTTGTTGGCCGTACCGGCCGCCTGGTTCAGCGGCGCCCGCCGTGGCTCCGGTGGGCTCGACCAGATCGGCGACGCCGGAATCGCGCTGGTCGCCGTCTGCGCCATAGCTGGCATCACTGACACGGTACTCGCCAACCCGTCGTTCCTCCTCGTGTACGCACTCGCGGTGGGCTTGTTGACGGTCGCGTTGGAGAACGCCCCCGATCGGGCGCCCGCGCGATCCCCGTGACGGCTGCCACACCGACCCGCACTCTGGGATACGGTGCCGCCGGTGGGCGACAGCTACTTCACCACCGCTGACGGCGATCGGTTCCAGCCAACCGACTTCTGCCGAGGCCCGTGGAGCCCCGACGCCTGCCACGCCGGGCCGCCGACCGGGCTGCTTGCCCGGGCCAGCGAGCTGGCGGTGCCGCACCAGCGTCTGGCGCGAATCACCGTCGACCTGATCAGGCCGATCCCCCACGCCGGGTTCGCGGTCGCCGCCGAGGTCACGCGCTCGGGGCGCACGGTCTCGACCACGCTGATGCGCGTGATCGACGGCGACGGCAAGGAGGTCGTCACCGCCCGCGGCTTGCACCAGGCAGCTGTCGCCGAAGGCGAACTTGACGACCTGCCCACGACCCCGTACCAACCGCCACCGTTCGGTGAAGCGGTCGACGGCCCGTTCCCGTTCGGTAAGCCGGCCCATGACCTGCCGTTCTTCCGCGACTCAGTGCAGGTGCGCTACAACCCCGGCGAGCCGACCACAGCGGGGCCGAAGCGGGCGTGGATGAAGACGCTGCCGCTGCTGCCCGACGAGGAGCCGTCGCCGTTCCAGCGGATCTGCCCGCTCGCCGACTGCGGGAACGCGTTCGGCCGCAACACCGACTCGTTCGACTACGCCTACATGAACACCGACCTCACCGTGCTGCTCCACCGCGCTCCACAGGGTGAGTGGTTTGGCATGGACGTGGCCGGCCGCTGGGAACCGACCGGCGTCGGCATGAGCGACGCGCTCCTGTTCGACCAGCACGGCGCTGTCGGCCGCGCCCTGCAAACCCTGCTCCTTCGCCCGCGCTGACCTGGGGGTTTCCCTACCCCGCCGCCAACTTGGCTACGGTCGTCGGGGTGGGTGAGCAATTTCAGTGGTTGTCAGTTCGGCGCGCCCCCAGTGCCCCGGCCCGTCGTTCGATGCGGGTGGGAGCGGCGTTCGCCGCCGTCGCGACCTCTGTCGTCGCGGTGTGGGCGGCACCCGCTGCGCCGGCTGCTGCGGCCCCGGCTCCTGCGGTGCAAGCCGTCAACCCGGCCCGCCTGCTCGACACCCGAGCCGGCGAGACCACCGCCGACGGCCTTCATCGCGGTACCGGGCGGGTTGCCGCGCGGGGCGTGTACACGCTGCCGGTGCTCGGCCGCGGCGGCGTGCCCACGGCGGCCGACGCGGTCATGCTCAACGTCACTGCGGTGACGCCCTCTGGGCCGGGCTATCTGACCGTGTTCCCGTGCGGTACCGAGCGCCCGACCACCTCGAACGTCAACTATCTCGCCGGGCAGACCTCGCCGAACGCCGTGCTCGCCAAGATCGGTAACGGCGGGGCGGTGTGCATCTTCAGCCTCGCCGAGGCCGACCTGGTGGTCGACGTCAACGGGTTCGTCCCGACCGGGGGCACACCCGTGGCACTGGCGCCCGCCCGCCTTGCCGACACCCGCCCTGGTGAGCCGACCACCGACGGCCAGTACACCGGCGATGGCCAGCTTGGCGACGACGACATCTACGAGATCCAGGTCGCCGGTCGCGGCGGGGTGCCGTCGGGTACCCCCGCGGTGCTGCTCAACGTCACCGCGACCGGGTCGTTCGACGCCGGCTACCTCACCCTGTTCCCGTGCGATCAGGATCGACCCCACGCCTCGAACGTCAACTATCTCGGCGGGCAGACCTCGCCGAACGCGGTGCTCGCCAAGCTCAGCAACGAGGGCACCGTCTGCGTCTACGCCAAAGCGGCCGCGCACGTCATCGTCGACGTCAACGGCCACGTCCCGATCGGTGGCGCGCCGATCGGCCTACTCCCGTCCCGGCTGCTCGACACACGGCCCGGCGGGCCGACCGACGACGACCAGCACTCCGGGTCGGATTGGCTCGCCGCCGGTGCCACGTACGTGCTCCCGGTGCTCGGGCGCGGTGGGGTGCCCGGCAACGCCGCGGCGGTGATGCTCAACGTCACCGCGATCGCTCCGCACGCAGCCGGCTACCTCACCGTGTTCCCGTGCGGAGCAGAGCGCCCGAAGGCGTCGAACGTCAACTACGGCCCCGGCGATGTCGCCCCCAACGCGGTCCTCGCCCAGATCGGTGCCGGCGGAGCGGTCTGTATCTACACGCTCGCCAACGTGCAGCTGGCGGTCGACGTCAACGGGTACGTGAAGGCGCCGCCACCCCCACTGCCGCCCGGGGCGACGTATTCGGCGGTTGCCGCCGGGGACGACCACACCTGCGCAGTCGTCGCCGGCTACGTGCAGTGTTGGGGGTCGAACGTGTTCGGCCAGCTCGGAACCGGCAGTTACGGCGTCGACTCGGCCAGTTTCGACTCGCCGGCCCCGTTGCGCGTCGAAGCACTCGCTGACGCCCGCTCGATCGACGCCGGCCGCTGGTTGTCATGCGCCAGTACGGGGAACGGCGCGGTGTGGTGCTGGGGCGACAACAGCGAGCGGCAGCTCGGGGGCGCCAGCCGGTACCGCGACGAGCCGGCTCCGATCCAGGTGGTCGGCGTCACCGACGCCACGGCGGTCGCCACCGGCGAGGAGCACGCCTGCGCGCTCCGTTCGACGGGAGCCATCGCGTGCTGGGGGGCCAACTTCACCGGGCAGCGCGGTAACGGTACGACTAGCAGTAGCGACGCTCCCACCCCGGTGTCCGGCGTCAGCGGCGCCACCGCGATGACCGCAGGCAGGCGTCACAGCTGCGCGGTCACCGGTACCGGCCTGCGTTGCTGGGGCAGCAACGGCAGCGGCCAGCTGGGCGACGGCTCCCACGACAACCGGCCCACCCCGATCACGGTCACCCTCGGTGGCACCGCCACTGCGGTCGCTGCGGGTGATTCACACACCTGTGCCCTGCGCGGCGATGCCACGGTGTGGTGCTGGGGCGACAACACCTACGGCCAGCTCGGCCGCAGCGGTGGCAGCTCGACCACCCCTGTGCAGGTCACCGGGTTGGCCGGGGCTACCGCGCTCGCCGCTGGCGGTAACCACACGTGCGCGGTCGTCGGTGGCGGAGCGGTCCGGTGCTGGGGCAACAACGCCAATGGCCAGCTCGGTCGGCCGATCCCCACCGTCTCGTCGGATGCTCCCGTGGTAGTGACCGGGTTGACCGGCGCCAACTCGCTCGCCGGGGGTGCCGCCCACACGTGCGCCCACCGCTCCAACGGCACGCTGACGTGCTGGGGCAGCAACGCCTACAGCCAGCTCGGGTCGGGCGAATACCCCTGGCGCGACTCACCCGGGCCGGTCTCCGGCCTGACCGGTGTCGCCGAGATCGAGGGCCGCCGCGACTCGATGTGCGCCCGCCGGACCACCGGCGCGGTGATGTGCTGGGGCGCGTACGACAACGACACTCCCGACCCGCGACACTGGTGGACCCCCCAGGCGATCGGCAACCTCATCAACGCCACCGCGCTCGGCGGGCGCTGCGCGGTGCGCACGACCGGTGTCGTCGCCTGCTGGGGCACCAACTACCCCGCCGAGGATGTGAGCGGGGTCTCCGGTGCCACCGACGTGTTCGGCACGCACCCGTCCGGCTGCGCCGTGCTGACGTCGGGTTCCGTGCGTTGCTGGGACGACCCAGGCTGGTTCGGTACGCGCGTCGTCACCAACGTCGCGGGAATCTCGAACGCGGTGTCGGTCACCGGCAGCGGTCACGACTACTGCGCGCTTCGCTCCAACGGCAGCGTCGCCTGCTGGAACCTCGAAGACATGGACTCGGTCAGCGCCCAAGCTGTCAGCGGCGTATCGGGGGCGACCTCGGTCAGCCCGGGCCTGGCCAAGGACGACTGGGGCGCCGCCACGTTCTGCGCTGCGGCCAGCGGCAACCTCGCCTGCTGGGAGCCGGGTGCGGCGGCGGCCGTGGTAGCTGGCGTCGGTTCGGTGACGGCCGTATCGGGCACGTCCGAGCCGTGGACCGGGCACCTGTGTGTGCTCGTCGGTGGTGGCGCGGTCGAGTGTTGGGGCGAAGCCAACGAGGGCCGCCTCGGCCGGCCGCCGGCGGTGTCGGGAGAGTCGACCGACCCCTCGGTCGGCCCCACTGAGCGCGGGCGCCCGATCCAGTCCGGCGCGGTCGCCGTTGCGGTCGGCGAGCGCGTGAGTTGCGCGCTGCGGGCGAACGCCACCGTGGCCTGCTGGGGCGATCGCCGCGACGGCAAGCTCGGCGATGGCACGGGCGCCTGGAGCTACGCCCCGGTGCCCGTCGCCGGCCCCTGAGCCGAAGTGCTGTACGTGGAGCCCGGCCTGCGTGACGTTTGAACTACATCCAGGCTGACCGCCGCCAAGGATGGTTGCGTACCTACTCGCTGAGCCTCTGACCGGCGCGGCGACGACCGCCGCGTTCGGCGAAGGCGTCGAGCGCGGCGAGTACGGCCGGGGCTTCGAACTTGCGGTTGCGGCGGCCGTCGGTGAACTGCCGCAGGGCGCCGACACCCACGAGTAGGTCGATCGCCGCGTTGGCGGCCTGGGCGGTTACACCGAGTTCGGCCTGGAGCAATGCCGAGTCGAGCACCGGGCGGCGCAGCACCACGTCGATCGCCCGCCACACCGTGGCCTGGCGGCGCGCGTCAAGTTGGTCGACCCACATCCCGCGGATCGTTTCGAGGTCGTCGACCAGCTCGCGCCCGTTGCCAGCCGCTGCGAACGCGGCCTCCGACATCCGCTCGACGATCGGCAGCGGGTCGCCGGCGCGATACGCGGTCAGCGCCTCGAAGTAGGCGTCGACCTCCACGAGCAGGCCGGCCGACACGGGCACGGTGACACGACGGGTCAGGCCCTTGGCCCGCAGCAGGCTGTGCAGCAGCGCCCGCCCGGTGCGGCCGTTGCCGTCGGTGAACGGGTGGATCGTCTCGAACTGGGCGTGCGCCAACGCCCCGTGCACCAGCACCGGCAGGTCGTCGCGGTGCATGAACGCCACCAGGTCGTCGATCGCTCCGGGAATCCGGGTGTGGTGGGGCGCCACGAAGTCGGCGGTGTGGGGCCCGTAGCTGCTGCGTCCGATCCACACCTGCCGGGTGCGCCACCTCCCGGCGCCGTCCGGGTCGACCGTGCC
>Ga0182747_1002924_pt1 | contig 11710 bp, 8 predicted proteins | sample eDN3rd30CBELigBY_FD_128526 | JGI IMG/M metagenome (GOLD analysis project Ga0182747, IMG submission 128526) | Enriched backyard soil microbial communities from Emeryville, California, USA - eDNA 3rd pass 30_C BE-Lig BY (version 2) (version 2) | ecosystem: Environmental > Terrestrial > Soil >...
GCGCACGCTTTACGTGGACGTACTCAATCGCGACGAACTTGCGGCAATGGCTGCGTTGCCGAATCTGCCCGACAACTGGCGGCGCCATGCGCAGCGCCGACTGACGACTCACTCGGTCGAGGATTGGTCGCGACGCCTGGAAGGCACGCCCGCGCCTTGATACATGCGAAGCACCGCAGCCGCATGGCTCCTTATATAATGCGGCCCGACGCCGTCGCGCTCCGGCACGAGTTCGGAGCTCGTTCGGAAAATGACGGCTCGAGCCGTTTCCCTTGTTCCACCACGGCGTACCGAACGCCTGCGAGATGTTCATTCGATGACGACCTTGCCTGCCTGCCCGCAATGCCAATCCGAGCTCACCTATCAGGATGGGTCCATGTACATCTGCCCGGAGTGTGCGCACGAATGGAACGGCGAAACGGTTGCGGAGAACGCGGAGCCGCAAGCCGTGGTGCGCGATGCCAACGGCAATGAGCTCAAGGACGGCGACACGGTGACCGTGATCAAGGATCTGAAAGTGAAAGGCTCCTCGGCCGTGGTCAAGATCGGCACCAAGGTCAAGGCGATCCGCCTGGTCGACGGCGATCACAACATCGATTGCAAGATCGACGGCCTGGGCGCCATGAAGCTCAAGTCGGAGTTCGTGAAAAAGGCTTGAGCCGCGCGCGCGGCTTCGAGTCCGCCGCTGCTATACTGCGCGCGCCCATGGATCCCCGTCGTCGACATCGATGGATTGCGTGGCTGTTGCCACTGTTCATCCTCCGTGCCTTCGTGCCGGTTGGATTCATGCTGCATGGTTCGGATCAGGGGCTGCAGCTCGTCCTGTGTACGGGCGTAGGTCCGGCACCGATCGGGCCATGGAGTGCCGGGGCTGCAGCCGAGCATCAGCATCATGAGCACGCAGCCGGACACGATGCTCATGCACAGCATCATGTCGCCAGTCATGATCATCACCACAGCTCCTCCGAATCGCACGCAGATTCCCTTTGTCCTTTCGCCGCGCTTGGCGTCGGCTTCATCGATGCAGTAGCGCAATGCTCTGCCGTTGCGGGCCTGGTCGCCTCCCAGGTCGTTCTTCTTCCTTCCCAGCAGCTTCCGACCCAGGAGCTGATTTCTCTTCACCGCATCCGCGGTCCTCCTTCTCTCCCCGCGTAGAAACGATCAATCACGAGTGCACGGTTGGCGCCTGGTCGTCAGCTGCGTAGTCGACGTCGAGAGTGCCGAGGCTGGTGTCGAGCCGACTCGGTCACGCGTAAGCGGCGTTCGACTGGGTGGCCGTTCGACATGGCGTGGTGCCGTGCGGCTGAACGGTGCTGACCTTTGAAACGCGAGCCGCGTCATGCGAACGCCGTGCTCGACGGTGCGGCTGCGCCACGCATTTCATTTTTGGGAGACTTTCATGGATTCAAGAATCATTGCCGCCACGACACTGGCTTGCCTGGCGGCACCGGCCTTTGCGGACGTGCCGTCGGCAAGCAGGGTGGAGAGTGTCATCGTCACCGCGACCCGGGTCCCTGAGGATCCGCCGATAGTCGCTGCAACGCGCGAGCGGCTGTCCCGCACTCCGGGAGCCGTCGCGATCGTTGCAGCGGAGGCGTACGAGACACGGCTGGCCGTGGGAATGCCCGACCTGCTGCGTGATGTACCGGGTGTGCTGTCGAACAAGCGCTACGGCGAGGAATCGCGCTTGTCGATTCGAGGGTCGGGCATCGATCAGTCCTATCACCAGCGCGGTGTGCTGATCGCGCAGGATGGCGTGCCGTTCGCGGACGCGGATGGCTTCTCCGACTTCCAGAAGGTCGATGCGCTGGGTGCACGCTACATCGAGGTTTACAAGGGTGGCAATGCGCTGCGCTTCGGCGGCGCGCAACTCGGAGGCGCGGTGAATCTCGTGACGCCGAATGGACGCACGGCGGAATCCGAGAACCTGCTGCGTGTGGAAGCTGGTTCCTTCGGCACGTTGCGCGGGGCAGGGGCTCTTGCTCGTACGTTCGGCGATTGGGACCTGTATGCGTCGGTCTCTGCATTGCAGGCCGATGGTTACCGCGAACACTCCGCGCAGGACCAGGTGCGCGGCACGCTCAACATCGGGCGTAGTTTTGGCGAAGATCAGGATGTCAGGCTCATCGTGTATCGCGCGGACGTCGACCAGGAAGTGCCCGGCACCCTGAGTCTGTCGGACGCTCTCGATCATCCGAAGCGCGCGGGCGCTGGGGTCGTGGCCAACGACTGGTTGCGTGATCAGGACACGACGCGCGTTACGTTGCAGACGCACTGGCGCTTCAGCGATGCGTTGGTGTTCGAAGGCGGCATCTACACCACCAGCACCGACGTGCATCACCCGATTCCAATCGTCATCGACCAGAACATCGACACGCAGGGTGCCTTCGGCCGTTTCGACTGGAGCGGCGAGCTGGCTGGCCACAAGGCCGACCTGTTCGCGGGCGTCTACTACCGTCAGGGCAGGAACGACCAGGGATTGTTCGTGAACGACGGTGGGCGCAATGGCTTTCAGTTCGGCGATGGCCGCCAGGAAGCCACGGCGCTCGACGTGTTTGCCGAAGGCCGCTGGTTTGCAACCGAACGCTTCGCACTGGTTGCGGGCGGCTCATACGGCCGCGCCACACGCGACTATCGCGACAACCTGAATGCGGCAAACGACGCGCAGAGGAATTTCGATTGGTTTGCGCCGCGCCTGGGGATCTTGTGGCAGAACGAAAGCGGCGTGCAGGTCTATGGCAACGTCACACGTTCGGTCGAGCCGCCTCACTATGGGGCGCTGGTGCAGGCGCCTTATCCCGGACTGGTACCGGTGGATTCGCAGGAAGCATGGACCGTGGAGGCCGGCACCCGCGGTCGCAACGGTGCGTTGACCTGGGATGTCGCGCTCTACCGTTCACGGATCGAGGGCGAGCTGCTCAGTTTCAATGCGGCCACCGGGTATCCGGCAGCGTTCTTCAATGCCGGAGACACGGTTCACCAGGGTCTGGAAGCCAGCCTTGATTGGCGCCTCATCGAGGGATCCCAAAGCTCGCTCACGCTGCGCCAGACTTACGCGTGGTCCGATTTTCGTTTCGATGGCGATCCGATCTATGGCAACAACCGGCTGCCCGTGGTGCCGCAGCATCAGTACCGGTTGGTCCTCAAATGGGCGCATTCGTCCGGCTTCTTTGTCGAGCCGGCCGTGGACTGGCGCATCGGCGACGTCCAGGTCGATTACGCCAACACCTTGAAAGCACCTTCGTATGCGCTGATCAACCTGGATGTCGGCTGGCGCCGCGGCAGCTTGTCGCTGTTCATCGATGGACGCAATCTCACGGACAAGCGCTACGTGGCCGAGTTCGGTGCAGTTACCGATGCCCGCACCGCACAGACGAACGTGTTCTATCCAGGCGAAGGACGCTCGGCGTTCGCGGGAGCGAGCTGGCGATTCTGACAGCCGGGTGCTGAACGGATCGCTCGTGTGCCGGTACGAGCGATCCGTCGGTGGCAGGCTCCGTGGTACCTGGCGAAGTCAGTCGTTTGCCGACCGCCGCCTGGATGCCGCGGTGCACGCTCATTTCTACGGCGTAGACTAGCGAAACCGAGGCCGAGCGGATCGCACTATCGTGTGGCGCAGCAATGCCGGCGCGCATCGAGCCACTGCCAAAGGCGCGAGCCGAAGCCCGTTCCGGCCAGCGCAGTCGGCAGAGCCGCAGCATCTCCTGCGCCTCAAAAAATATCTGCTTCTCTACGCGGGCACGGTGCTGCTGGTGGGGTGGGCCTTCGGCGTCGCGTACGTCTTCACCGACTATCAGCGGACGTTCGCCGCTGCGCGCACTCATCTGCTCAGTCTGGCAATCGCTCTGAACTCGCACACCGAAGCGATCTTCGCCGACGGTCTCGGCGCTGCGCACGCGGCCGCCAATCATCTTGCTTCCAACGGCGGCCTGTCCCAGGTCCCTGCGCAACAGGCCATGGCCTTGCTGCACAACGAACTGACCGTTGGCCGGTACGTAGCCGCGCTGTTCGTTGCCTCTGCCGACCGGCTGCTGATCGCCGGTCGAAACGATTACTGGTACGACGATCGCCGGCCTGCATCCTGGCTGCGCGCCGCCTTCCTGGACAGCCCGGCATTCTTCATTGGCGCCCCGATGCCGTATCCGGCCAGGCCAGACCGGCTCGTCATTCCGATCGCCAGGAAGGTGACCGGGCAAGATGGCGTCGTCTATGCCGGCGCCTGGTTCGACGTCGAGGCATTGCGCAAACGCTATGCGAGCGTCCTGCCGCACGATGGCGTCATGGGGTTGGTGACGCAAGACGGCGGAATTCTCGCGCAGGAGGCATCGGGCACGCTCACGAACGTACCCACCCGACGCGGCGTGCGTAGCGCCGCGATCTATCACTACGCCGTCGAGCAGGCGCGTGGGCGACCGACGATCCTCATGGCAGATTGGCCGAACGGCATCGACATGGTTTATGCCGTCTCGCGGCCGGAACCCGACGCCCTGTTGATTGCCGTCGTCGGTCTCACGCGGCAATCGATCGTCGCTCCGTGGCATGCGCGCACGTGGGCAGTGTTCGCTCTTGCCGGGCTCTCCACGATCGCATTGTTGCTGCTGACACGCTTGCTGTTCCGCTACATCGACGAATTGAGTCAGGCGCAGGCCGCTCTTGCGCGAATCAACGAAACGCTCGAGCAGCGAGTGGCCAGTCGCACCTCGGCGTTGCAGAGGGCCAACGAAGAGCTGGAAGCCTTCAATGCAGCCGCATCGCATGACCTGCGTGCGCCGCTCACCACGATCTCAGGGCAAGCCGGACTGCTCGCGTTGAATCTCGGTGATGGCGTGAACGCAGAAGCGCGAGATCGCCTGGAACGCATTCAGTCGAGCGTGCATCGCGCAGCTGAAGTGATCGACGGGTTGCTTTCGCTGGCGCGCGTTTCACGGCACGAGCTCCAGAGCGAAGAGGTTTCGCTGAGCGCGCTGGTGCATGAATGCATCAGCGAGATCCGTGAGCGAGAACCGGCGCGCGAGGTGGATTACCACGTTCAAGAAGGCGTGGTGGTGATGGCCGACCCGCGCTTGATGAAATCCTTGATCGCCAATCTCGTATCCAACGCGTGGAAATACAGTGCGGACAAGCGGCAAGTCGAGATCGAGTTCGACTGCGAGCACGACGCTAACGGGACCATGTATCGCATTACCGACCACGGCGCCGGATTCGATATGTCGTATGCCGCGCGCCTGTTTCAGCCGTTCCAGCGGCTGCATTCGGTCAGTGAGTTTCCGGGAACAGGCATCGGACTGGCGACGGTCGAACGCATCGTGCGCCGTTACGACGGAATCGTCTCGGCACACGGCGAAGTCGGGCAGGGTGCGACTTTCTATTTCACGCTGCCGTTGGCTCAGTTCGACAGGCCGGACGACGATGCCGATCATGAAACGACATAATCGCGTCTCGCACACGACGCACGGCGGCGACTGACTGCTATCCCTGATGACGCCACTGTGGTGCCCGGGCAGGCAGCCATACGGAGCTCCGCGTGCCGGCTAAGCAATGAGCGCTCTCTTGACGCAGGTCAAGGTCCGGCGGCCGTACTTGGGCAGGATAGGTGCATGAACGCCATGCCCGTCTTCGACGCGCAGCTGCTGCAGCGCTATGACCGCCCCGGCCCGCGCTACACGTCGTATCCCACCGCGCCGCAGTTCACCGATGAATTCGACGAAGCGGCGTTTCGCGACCAGGCGCGTCGCAGCAATGCAGATCCCATCCCGCGCCAGCTGTCGTTGTATGTACACGTTCCGTATTGCTTCAGCCCCTGCTTTTACTGCGGCTGCACCCGCATCATCACGCGCGATCAGAATCGCGCCCGACCGTATCTCGAACGACTGATTCGCGAGATCGAGCGGGTGGCGCCGCTGTTCGACCGCGATCGTGACGTAGTGCAGCTGCATCTGGGGGGCGGCACGCCGAATTTTCTACGGCCCTCGGAACTGGGTGAGCTGCTGGAGAGTCTTGACCGGCATTTCCATTTCGGCGCCTGCGCGACACGGGATTTTTCGATCGAGATCGATCCCCGATATAGTCAGGGCGGTGACATCGCGGCGTACTCTGCACTGGGCCTGAATCGTGCGAGCCTGGGCGTGCAGGATTTCGATCCCGAAGTGCAGCGAGCCGTCAATCGCGTGCAGAGCGTCGAAGAGACGTTGCGCGTGATCGATGAATGTCGCGCCAGCGGCTTTCGCTCGGTGAACGTGGACCTGATTTATGGCTTGCCGAAGCAAACTCCCGAGGGCTTTGCACGCACTCTCGATACGGTGCTGAACGCGCGGCCGGATCGGCTCGCCATCTACGGCTATGCGCACCTGCCGGAGCTCTTCAAGCCTCAGAAGCATATCGACAGCGTCGACTTGCCGGACGCGCAGGCCAAGCTTGGCCTGCTGCAACTTGCGGTCGAGAAGCTCTCCCTGGCCGGCTATCGCTACATCGGCATGGATCACTTTGCGCTGCCGCAGGACACGCTCGCGCAGGCTCAGGCGGCGGGCCGGCTGCACCGGAATTTCATGGGCTATACGACACATGCCGATTGCGACCTGGTCGGGTTCGGGGTCAGCGCCATCAGTCATGTGGGTGACAGTTTCAGCCAAAGTCCGCGCGATCTGGCGAGCTGGGAGATCGCAGTGGATCAGGGGCATCTGCCGGTATGGCGCGGGCTGAGGCTTGGCTTCGACGACATCGTGCGTGCTGACGTCATCCAGCAATTGATGTGCCAGGGCGCTGTCGATATTGCCCAGGTCGAGAAGCGTTACGAAATCGACTTCAACGCCTATTTCACCGAATCGCTGCAACGCTTGCGGCCGCTGGTAGAGGATGGGCTGGCGATCGTCGATGGGACGACGATCGGCGTCACGTCGCGTGGGCGCTTCCTGTTGCGTATCATTGCCATGTGCTTCGACAGCTACCTTCACCATCCGGATCCCGCTGTACAACCGCGTTACTCGCGGGTCATCTGAGCACGGCCGTTCGCGGTGGTTGTGTCCGGGTGGGAAGTCCGCCCGCGGCGACTGCGAGATGCGAATGATGGAGGCAACGTCGCGCCGTCCCGGACGCTCTGCGATTGCCGATGATGGCGACGAGCTGAATTTCTGCTCGACCTGCGCCTTTTCGGCTGCCTGCATGGGCAGCGGCTACGACAAGGAGCATCTGCGGGAGCTGCACGTGCTGGTGGATCACGTGGGGCCGTTCCATGAAGGTGAGCATTTGTTCCGCGAGGGCGATCCGTTCAATGCGATAGCGGCGGTGCGCGCAGGAACGGTCAAGACCTACGTCAACGATGCCGATGGCCGCGAACAGGTGCTGGGGTTCTTTCTGCCGGGCGAGGTGATCGGGCTCAACGCCATCTCGCAGGCGCGCTATCCGTGCAATGCGGTAGCCCTGGAGTCGGTCATGCTGTGCCGGTTCTCGTTTCCGACCATGTCGGCGCTGGCGTTGCGCATGCCGGGATTGCAACAGCAGTTGTTTCGGCTGCTGAGCGAGGACATCGGCAAGGCGGCGCTGCTGGCCGGAAATTTCGCTGCGGACGAGCGCATGGCGGCTTTTCTGTTGGGATTGTCCCGGCGCTACGCGGCGCGCGGGTTCTCGGCCGATCGATTCGTGCTCACCATGACGCGCACCGATATCGCCAACTATCTGCGTCTGGCTGCCGAAAGCGTCAGCCGTGTCTTCCGTCGCTTCCAGGACGAAGGGTTGCTGCGCGTGGAACGCCGCGAGATCGAGCTTCTCGACCGGCCGGGACTCGAACGGTTGGCGCGCAGCGTTCTAAGAGGCTGAGATCCGCCCGAGCATGACTCGGGCACATGGCGAGCTGACCCCGCTCCGGGCCGGTCCCTAGCTTCCTACGTAGCTTTCACACGCTGCCGGCGCGACGGACGTGATCTGGATCAGTGTCGGCTGTCGTAACCGGGCCCAGCATCGCGCAACGTTCTAGGAGAAGGATCATGACCGCTAGGAAACTCTGGATCGGATTGGGGACGTTGCTGTTCGCGTCTTTCGCCGTGTTGCTGTGGGTCGGCAGCGAGATCCATCGCCTCATGCCGCCGATCCCGGCTGCGGTCGTGACGCCCGAAGGCACGACGGTTTATACCCGGGCGGACATCGAGAAGGGCCGGCAGGTATGGCAGTCCATCGGCGGGCAACAGCTCGGCTCGATCTGGGGCCACGGCAGCTACGTGGCGCCGGACTGGACCGCGGACTGGCTGCATCGGGAGGCGCTCGCCTGGCTGGATATCGAAACCTTGCGCAACACTTCCCAGCCGTACGCGCAGCTGGCGCCTGACGTGCAGGCCGGGTTTGCCGCCCGGTTGCAGTCGCAGATACGAGAGAACACGTTCGACAGTCAGGCCGGAACGATCACGGTGTCTGCAGATCGTGCCCAGGCGATGGCGCAGGTCGCGCAGCATTACGTCGCGCTGTTCGGCAATGACGCCGAGCTTCTCGAACTGCGCAAAGCCTATGCGATGAAGAACGATACGGTGCACGACCCGGAATATCGCCAGGCGCTGACGGCCTTCATCTGGTGGTCGGCCTGGGCTGCGGTCACCGACCGGCCGGGGAAGCAGATCAGTTACACCAACAACTGGCCGCACGACCCGCTGGTCGGCAACCAGCCGCCCGGCCATCTGCTGCTGTGGACCGTGTTCAGCGTGCTGTTCCTGATTGCCGGCATCGCGCTGCTCGGCTGGCATCATGCGCGGCATCGCGATGAGGCGCCGGCGAAGCTGCCGACGGTGGATCCGCTCGCCTCGATCCAGGTCACGCCTTCGATGCGGGCGAGCGCCAAGTATTTCTGGCTGGTGATCGCCTTGTTCCTGACGCAGATCCTGCTGGGCGCGATCACGGCGCACTATCAGGTCGAAGGGCAGGACGCCTACGGCTTTGCGTTGTCGGAGTTCCTGCCGTACTCGCTCAGTCGCACCTGGCACACGCAGCTGGCGGTGTTGTGGATCGCCACGGCGTGGCTCGGCATGGGCCTGTACATCGCGCCTGCAATCTCCGGACATGAACCGAAGTTCCAGCGTTTCGGTGTGAACTTCCTGTTCGCGTGTCTCGTCCTCATCGTGGTCGGCGCGTTTGCCGGCCAGTGGCTGGCCGTCATGCAGAAGCTCGGGCTGGACAGGAATTTCTGGTTCGGCCACCAGGGCTGGGAGTATGTCGACCTCGGGCGTTTCTGGCAGATCTTCCTGTTCGTGGGGCTGTGCCTGTGGCTGGCGCTAGTCGGCCGGGCGCTGTGGCCTGCCATCCGCAAGGGTGGCGAAGCGAAGTCCATCACCGTGCTGTTGTTCCTGTCGACCGTTTGCATCGGTCTGTTCTATGGCGCGGGGCTGATGTGGGGCGAGCACACGCACCTGTCGATGGTCGAATACTGGCGCTGGTGGGTCGTGCACCTGTGGGTGGAGGGCTTCTTCGAAGTCTTTGCCACTGCAGTGATTGCCTTCCTGTTCACGCGCCTGGGACTGCTGCGGGTGAGCACCGCGACCGTGGCCGTGCTGTTCGCGACGATCGTGTTCCTCGCTGGTGGCGTGCTGGGTACGCTGCATCACCTTTACTTCGCGGGAACTCCGACGGCCGTGATTGCGCTCGGCGCGAGTTTCTCTGCCCTGGAGGTGGTGCCGCTGGCCTTCGTCGGCTTCGAGGCATACCGGACGTTCAAGCTCGGAGAGGCGACGCCGTGGATGCAGCGCTATCGCTGGCCGATCCTGTTCTTCACCGCCGTTGCGTTCTGGAATCTGGTCGGTGCCGGGCTGTTCGGGTTCCTCATCAATCCGCCGCTGCCGCTGTACTACATGCAGGGTCTGAACCTGACCCCGCTGCACGGACACACGGCGCTGTTCGGTGTGTACGGGTTGCTCGGCATCGGCCTGATGCTGTTCTGCCTGCGCGGTATCCGGCCCACGGTGATCTGGAACGAGAAGCTGCTCAAGACGAGCTTCTGGGCGCTCAACATCGGGCTGAGCGGCATGGCGCTGCTGACGTTGCTGCCGATCGGCGTGATCCAGCTGAGTGCGGCAGTCCAGCACGGTTACTGGTACGCGCGCTCCGCGGAGCTGATGCAGCAGCCGATCATCCAGTTGCTGGTATGGATGCGAGTGCCTGGCGATACGATCTTCAGCGTTGGTGCGCTGGCGCTGGCTGTGTTCGTGCTGCGGCTGTGGATTGCTCCCAAGCAATCCGTGGTCGAGGCGCCTGAAGGCGCACGCGTGGCGCAGAACGGGTGAAGATCATTGGCGGATCACAAGGACAGGGCCGGGTGGTCACAAACCGCTCGGCCCGCATCGGTGATAGGCGCTACGTTGGCAATGGACGCCAATGTGCTGCGGACAATGACGCTGGTGGCCGCGCGCCGGGATCGCAAGTCGAGCTGAGCAGATGATCGAGTTCTACCCGCAGATCAAGTGGGTTCATGTCGCAGCAGTGATGGCGAGCGGGTCGTTGTTCTTTCTGCGTGGCCTCGCGCTACATGCCGGAGCGCGCTGGGTGATGGCTGCGCCGCTGCGATATCTCAGCTACACGGTCGACACGATCCTGCTCACGGCGGCGCTGATGCTGGCGACGATTCTGCATCAGTATCCATTCGTGCATACCTGGTTGACCGCGAAGGTCGTCTTGCTCGTCGCCTACGTGGTGCTGGGAAGTTACGCGCTCAAGCGCGGGCAGACGCGAAAGATACGCGTCGTCAGCTGGCTCGCCGCTCTCGGCATCTACGCGCTCATCATCAGTATCGCCCGGGCGCACCATCCGCTCGGCATCCTTGCCAGCCTGGCAAGCTGAACATCGTCGGACGGTCTGCGTGCTCCGAGGATCGGGTCATCCTGCGGATGCTTCCTTGCGTAACCAACGACAGAAGGCATCGATGGTCGGGTCGTTGTCGGCGCCATGCCGGCGAATGATCCAGAAGGCGTAAGTGTTGGCCAGGGAATGATCGAACGGTTTGACCAGGCGACCGCAGCGCAGGTCCTCCGCAACCAGCGGTGCGACGCCCAGCGCAACGCCATGCCCTGCGACGGCAGCCTCCTGGGCCAGGTAGATGCTCGCGAATACCGGACCTCGGGTCGCGTCCACCGGACTTGCGCCGGAAGATTCCAGCCATGCTGGCCAGTCCGGTACGCCGGGACGGCCGGTTGCGCTTTCGTCGTGGAGCAGCGTGTGGTGTTGCAGGTCGGCGGGCGCCGTCAGAGCGGCCCCCGCCAATGAAGGTGCGCACACCGGAAACACGGCTGCATCCATGAGACGCTCGGCGTGGACACCGGTGTAGCCGCCGGGCCCGTAGCGGATGGCGACATCGATGCCGCCACGGACGAAATCGACATGCTGGTTGCCAGTCTCGATGCGTACCTTGAGGTCGGGACAGTCGCGATGGAACCGGTGCAGCCTGGGCGCAAGCCATTTCGCGGCAAAGGACTCCACGGTGCTGACGCGCAGGTGTGCGGCAGCGGGCGCGGTGGCCCGGTCCAGGGCCAGGTCGAGCAGCCCGAAAAGCTCGCCCAGCGATGCGGCCAGCGCTTCCCCTTCAGCGGTCAGTTCGATCGAGCGATGACCGCGCCGGAACAGCTCCACGCCCAGGTAAGTCTCCAGGTGCTTCACTTGATGGCTGACGGCCGCAGGCGTGACGAACAGCTGCGCAGCCGCGGCTTGAAAACTGCGGCATCGCGCGGCCGCTTCGAAGGCTCGA
>Ga0182747_1002930_pt1 | contig 11701 bp, 8 predicted proteins | sample eDN3rd30CBELigBY_FD_128526 | JGI IMG/M metagenome (GOLD analysis project Ga0182747, IMG submission 128526) | Enriched backyard soil microbial communities from Emeryville, California, USA - eDNA 3rd pass 30_C BE-Lig BY (version 2) (version 2) | ecosystem: Environmental > Terrestrial > Soil >...
ATTTCGAGATCTCGGTCGCGGCCTATCCGGAGACGCACCCGGCCGCCAGTTCGCCGCAGGCCGACCTGGACAACCTGAAGCGCAAGATCGACGCCGGGGCCACCCGCGCCATCACCCAGTATTTCTTCGATACCGAGGTGTTCCTGCGCTTCCTCGACCGCGCCCATGCCGCCGGCATCACCGTGCCGATCGTGCCGGGCATCCTGCCGGTCTCGAACTTCAACCAGGTGCGCAAGTTCTCGGCCATGTGCGGCACCACCGTGCCGGGCTGGATGGGCCGCCTCTTCGAGGGACTCGACGAGGACCCGGAGACCCGCCGCATGGTGGCCGCCGCGCTGGCCGCCGAGCAGGTGCGCCTGTTGCAGGCCAATGGCGTGGACGAGTTCCACTTCTACACCCTCAACCGCGCCGATCTGACCTATGCCATCGCGCATATCCTCGGTGTTCGTCCGCAGCCGGCCACGCTGTCCTGAGGCGGAATTGACTCCGCGCCGGCTGCGGCGCAAATCTCCAAGGCCGGCGGAGGAGTTGCCATGGATATCGGAGTCCCGCTGAAAGACCTGGGTGCTGTTGAGGTCACCGAGCTTCTCAAGCTGGTCGACTCGCTCACTGAGGAGGACTGGACCGGCAACACGATGCGGCGGGACATCCTCGCCTCTGGCGCGCATGCCGCAGCCGACAACATCGTGATGAAGACCGAGTGGCACCCCTCGGCCAACAGCACGGGCATCCAGCACTTCGAGGACCTGATCTACGTCTGGGCCAAGGAGCGCGGCGTGGACCCCGAGAAGTACATGCCCATCGCGCGGGAGGACACCGACCTCTGGCCGGTCTTCACCCTGCCGGACTGGCTGCGCTACAAGGATGTGCTCGCCCCTGTCGTGGAGCAGGTCATCGCGCCGCTGAAGCAGCCGCGCGGCGTGGTCACCCGGCTGGCGCTGGTGCGGCTGCGGGCTGGTTCGCATGTCGCGCCGCATACCGACGGGCACCCGATGGCCGCGCGCGCGCACCGCATCCATCTTTCCCTCAGCAGCACGCCTTCGGTCGAGTACAAGATCGACGGGCGCAAGTTCACCATGCTGAAGGGGCACGCCTACGACTTCAACAACCGTGTCCGTCATTCCGTGCGCAACAATGGCAAGCGCGACCGGATCAACCTCTTCGTGGACTACTATCCCAATCCCGGACTGGTGATGCGCAACCCGCTGGATGTTTCCGCGCCGAGCTTCGCCAAGCCGACGCCGGTCATCAACTGAGCGCAGCTGCCTCAGCGCCCCTGCAGGAGCCGGTTGTAGACCGGCTTCAGCAGGAAGGGGCTGAGGAAGAGCGGGAACTGGCAGAGCGCGAAGAACAGCAGGATGCGGGGGTCGGTCGTTGCGGGCAGCACCGCCAGGTAGAGCGCCATGTTGCGGTTGCCCGAGAGCAGCCCGGCGGAGAGCGCGAGCCCCTGGCCCGCGGGCAGGAAGGCCAGCGCCGTCAGCAGGTTGAGGGCGAAGCTGCCGGCGAAGGCCAGCAGGATGCCGCCCAGCACGAAGCCCGGATCGGCCAGCAGCTTCGCCAGGACCCCGTCCATCACGCCGAAGCCGTAGAGCACCACCGAGAGCACCACGGCGCCGTCCACCGCCGGGCCCCAGCGGTGCAGGCGGGCGGGCCCCGCCAGCCGGCGGATCACCAGCGAGGCCAGCAGCGGCAGGCCGACCACGAGCGCCAACCGCCCCATCAGCGAGCCGATGGAGAGCGAGAGGTCCATGCCCAGCAGGCCGAGCGCCAGCGGCGGCGCGGTGAAGGGCACCAGCAGGGTGGAGAGCAGGGCGGCCACGAGGGAGATCTCGCCATCCAGCCCGACCAGCCGCGCGAAGGCGGGGGAGGAGGTGGCGGCGCAGCCAGTGGCCATGATGACCAGCGCCGCGCCGAGCGGAGCGAACTCGCCAAGAGCCAGCCCGGGCAGGTGGACGACAGCATAGGTCAGCAGGGGGCAGGCCAGCAGCAGCCAGCCGAGCAGCGCCGCCACCATCAGGGGGCGGCGCAAATAGCCGAGCACCTGTGCCGGATCGACCCGCAGCAGCACCAGCGTCATCAGCAGGGCCACGACCGGCGTGACCACGTCCCGCAGCGCCGCCGCAAGGGGCGGCAGCGCGAGGCCGGCAAAGATGCCGATGGCCAGCAGCAGGCTGCCCTGGCGGGCGGACCATTCGAGCAGGCGGATGGGCAGGCGGAGAATCGGAACGTCCTCGGGGCGGAGCGGCGGGAGGTTGGCCGCGTTCGCCTCCCGTTCTATATCCGGTCGGTGCGCACGCCAATCCTTCCTCTCCTCGCCCTGTTCCTGCCGCTGCTGCTGGGAACCATCCCGGCCCTGGCCGCCTGCACCGACGCGCCCGCGCCGAAGGTGAACTGGCGCCGCTGCCTGCAGGATGGGCAGGACCTCCGTCAGGCCGACCTTTCCAACGCCGTGCTGAACGATGCCAGCTTCGGCCGCAGCCGCATGCAGCAGGCGAAGCTGACGGGGGCGGAGGCGCCCGAGGCGCGCTTCACCTCCGCCGAGCTGACCGGCGCCGACCTTTCCGGCGCCACCCTGCGCGGCGCCGACTTCACCCGCACCCGGCTCGTCGGCGCCAAGCTGGTGCGGGCCGACCTCCGCCGCGCCCGCTTCTTCCGCGCCGACCTGACCGATGCCGACCTGACCGGCGCCGAGATCGCCGGCGCCGACTTCGCCGCCGCAACGCTGGATGGCGCCCGCTGGGTGGATGGGAAGAAGCGCTGCGCCGCCGGTTCCGTGGGGATCTGCCAGTGAGCAACTTTCCGACCGCGCCCCGCGCGCCCGATTATCTCTCCCGCCTCAACCCGGAGCAGCGCGCCGCCGTGGAGACGGTGGACGGGCCGCTGCTGGTGCTGGCCGGCGCCGGCACCGGCAAGACGCGGGTGCTGACGACCCGCTTCGCGCATATCCTGATGACGCGCCGCGCCTATCCCAACCAGGTGCTGGCCGTCACCTTCACCAACAAGGCGGCGCGCGAGATGCGCGAGCGCGTCTCCAGCATCCTTGGCCAGCCGGCGGAGGGGCTGTGGCTCGGCACCTTCCACGCGCTCTGCGCGCGGATGCTGCGGCGGCATGCCGAGTATGTCGGGCTTTCCAGCAACTTCTCGATCCTCGACACCGACGACCAGATGCGCCTGCTGAAGCAGGTGATGGAGGCCGCCGGCATCGACATGAAGCGCTGGCCGCCGCAGGGCATGATGGCGCTGATCCAGCGCTGGAAGGACCGCGGCCTGACGCCCGCGCGGGTCACGCCCGCCGAGGATTCCGACTACGCCAACAACCGCGCCCGCGCGCTCTACGCCGCCTATCAGGAGCGGCTCAAGGCGCTGAATGCCTGCGACTTCGGCGACCTGCTGCTGCACATGACGGAGATCCTGCGCACGCAGGAGGCGGTGCTGGCGCAGTACCACCGCATGTTCCGCTACATCCTGGTGGACGAGTACCAGGACACCAACCTGGTGCAGTATCTCTGGCTGCGGCTGCTGGCGCAGCGGCCCGACCCGGCCGAACGCAACATCTGCTGCGTCGGCGATGACGACCAGTCGATCTATTCCTGGCGTGGCGCCGAGATCGAGAACATCCTGCGCTTCGAGAAGGATTTTCCCGGCGCCACCATCGTGCGGCTGGAATCCAACTACCGCTCCACCGCGCCGATCCTGGCCGCCGCCTCCGGACTGATCGCGAAGAACAGCGGGCGCCTCGGCAAGACGCTGCGCCCCGGGCGCAACGACGCCAAGGGCGAGAAGGTGCGCGTCGTCTCGCTCTGGGATTCGGAGGAGGAGGCGCGGATGGTGGGCAGCCGCATCGAGGCGGCGCGGCGGGCCGGGCACAACCTTTCCGAGGTCGCCATCCTCGTGCGCGCGGGCTTCCAGACCCGCGCCTTCGAGGAGCGGATGATCACGCTGGGCGTGCCCTATCGCGTCGTCGGCGGGCTGAAGTTCTACGAGCGCGCCGAGATCCGCGACGCCATGGCCTATCTGCGCGTGCTGAACCAGCCGGCGGATGATCTCGCCTTCGAGCGCATCGTCAACACGCCGAAGCGCGGGTTGGGCGACACCGCCCTGCGCGCCATGCACGACATGGCCCGCAGCGAGGGCAAGCCGCTGATCGTCGCGGCCTGGCGGCTGATCGAGACCGGCGCGCTGCGCCCCAAGCCGCGCCAGGCGCTGCGCGAGCTGCTGGAAGGCTTCGCGCGCTGGCGCGAGATGCTGCCGCGCGAGGGGCATGTCGTCGTCGCCGGCACGCTGCTCGACGAGAGCGGCTATACGGAGATGTGGAAGCAGGACAAGTCGCCCGAGGCGCCGGGGCGGCTGGAGAACCTGAAGGAGCTGCTGCGCGCGCTCGGCGAGTTCGAGAGCCTGGCGGGCTTCCTGGAGCATGTCGCGCTCGTCATGGAGAATGACGAGAATGCCGAGGGCGAGCGGGTCAGCCTGATGACGCTGCACGCCGCCAAGGGGCTGGAATTCGACACCGTCTTCCTGCCGGGCTGGGAGGAGGGGCTCTTCCCGCACCAGCGCGCGCTGGACGAGGGGGGCGAGAAGGGGCTCGAGGAGGAGCGGCGCCTCGCCTATGTCGGCATCACCCGGGCGCGCAAGCACTGCATCATCAGCCATGCCGCCAACCGGCGCATCTATGCCAACTGGACCAGCGCCATTCCCAGCCGCTTCCTGGACGAGCTGCCGCCCGATCAGGTCGAGGTGGAGGGTGGCGCCGGGGCCGCGCGGGCGCGGATGATGAGCCAGCCTTCCGCCTTCCCCGACCAGTTCCCGCTGGTGGCGCGCAAGCCGCGGGTGATCGAGGCCGGTGCCTGGGAGGTGGCGGAGCGCCCGGCGCGCGCGGCAGGCATTCCGGTCGGCACGCGGGTGTTCCACAACAAGTTCGGCTATGGCCGCGTGGTGGCCGCCGACGAGAACAAGCTCGAAGTCGAGTTCGAGAAGGCGGGCCGCAAGCGCGTGCTCGACACTTTCGTGGAAAAGGCCTGACCGTGAACCGTCGCCACCCCCAGACGCTGGAAACCCTGAGCATCGACGGCCTGCCGGAGGAGGCGGTGCCGGCCTTCGAATCCGCGCTGCAGACCGTCTGCCCCAGCGTCGGCTATTTCCGCGACGATGCCACCGATACCTGGCGCCTGGAGGCCGTGCGCGAGACGGGTGTGGGCGATGAGGAACTGATCCCCGCCCTGGTGCTGGCCGCCGCGCTGTCCGGCATCGAGGCGCCGGAGCTGAAGCGGGAGCCGGTGGAGGCGGAGGGCTGGCTGGCCCGCACGCTGCAATCCTTCCCGGAGCAGGAGATCGGCGCCCGCGTGCTGATCCGCCCGACCCACCTGCCCAACCCGCATACCTATGGCCGCATCGTGCTGCGGCTGGATGCCGGGCTGGCCTTCGGCTCGGGCGAGCACGGCTCGACGCGCGGCTGCCTGATCGGCTTCGAGGGCATGGCGCATCGTCGGCCGCGCCGCATCCTCGACATCGGCACCGGCTCGGGCATCCTGGCCATGGCGGCGGCCAAGCACCTGAAGCGGCCAGTGCTGGCCACCGATATCGAGCCCTGGAGCGTGCGGATCACCGAGGAGAACGCGCGGATGAACGGGCTGCGCAACCTGATCCGCCCGCGCCTCGCCGATGGCTGGCGCCACCGGGCCGTGCGCTCGGGGACCTATGACCTGGTCTTCGCCAATATCCTGGCGCGGCCGCTCTGCTCCATGGCCAAGTCGCTGGCGGACCATCTGGCGCCGGGTGGCACCGCCATCCTGGCCGGGCTGCTGGGCACGCAGGTGCGGATGGTGCTGGCGGCGCATCGCCGCGCCGGGCTGGTGTTGGAGCGCCGCATCAACCAGGGTGCCTGGTCGGCCCTGGTGCTGCGCCGCCGCGGCTGAGGCGGAGGCTTTCCCGGCCGCTGCGGAAAAAGAAAACCGCCCCGCATCGGGGGAAGATGCGGGGCGGCTTGCAACGGAGCGGCGGGGGAGGGGGGGGAGGAGGCACCGCTCCGCTTGTTGTATCCGGATAACCTCGGCCCGGCCTGCGGGTTGCAGGCCAGGACTCGATTTTCAGGCAGCGTTGGCCGGGCGGGCCTTGGCCGGCGCGTTGGCGGCCAGCCGCTCGCGGGCGCGGAACTCGTCCTCGAACACATGGGTGATGTCGCCACGGTTCAGGCCGATATCGGCCAGCTCGCGGTCGGAGAGGGTGGCCAGCTCCTCATAGACCCGGCGGCGGCGGGGATACTCGGCAACGGCGCGGAACAGGGCACGGGCAGCATTGCGGATCCAGCGGCCGATCGCCTCATCCCGCATACGGGTCGCCTCAAGGCGGATCGCCTCGGCGTTGCTCAGCACGTTGGCGCAGCTGGGGATGGCGGAGTCGAACTCCGGCTTGGTGATACGGGCGTTCATTGTCTAGCGTTCCATTTTCGCGTCGGGGCGGTCCGTGGGACCCGCTCGTGCCGTCGACCACCCGTCCCTGGCGCGTTGGCCATGATGTAGTCCTTTACGCTGGCGAACAGGAGCGCAGCGATTGAAGCGGAGCCATGCGCAAGGCGCATTGAAACCTCTGGAAACATACCTTTAACGGGATACTAACCGAAGTGACACATGCCGAACGCCTCGCGGCACTCCGTGCGGAGCTCGCCAGCCTGGACATTGACGGGTTTCTGGTCCCACGCAGCGATGAGTACCTGGGAGAATACGTACCGCCGAGCGCTGAGCGCCTTGCATGGCTGACCGGCTTCACCGGCAGTGCGGGCATGGCGATCGTCTTGGCGGAGCGGGCGGCGGTGTTCACCGACGGGCGCTACACCACCCAGGTGGCCAGCCAGACCGATCCCGCCCTCTGGGAGCGGCGCCACATCATCGAGCAGCCGCCGCAGGACTGGCTGGCCGAGCACGCGGCCGGGCGCAGCATCGGCTACGATCCCTGGCTGCACCCGCAGGCCGCCATCGAGCGGCTGGCCGGCTCGGGCGCGCGGCTGGTGCCGCTGGCGGCCAACCCGCTGGACACCGTCTGGCATGACCGCCCGGCGCCGCCGCACGCCCAGGCGGTGCCGCATCCGGCCGAGTTCGCCGGCGAGGGTTCCGGGGAGAAGCGCGCCGGGCTGGCCGCCATCCTGCGCCAGGCCGGCGAGGACACGGCCGTGCTCGCCGACCCGCACTCCCTGGCTTGGCTGCTGAACATCCGCGGTGGCGACCTGGAGTACACCCCGCTCGCCCTGGGCTTCGCCCTGCTGCACAGCGACGCCACGGTGGACCTGTTCATGGACGCGGCGAAGGTGCCGGAGGCGACGCGCGCGCATCTCGGCAACGCGGTGGTGGTGCATCCGCCGGGCGCCTTGCCGGCCATCCTGACGGGGCTGGCGGGGCAGACGGTGCGGGTGGACCCGGAGAGCACGCCGGCCTGGTTCGCCGCCACCCTGCGCGAGGCCGGTGCCACGCTGCGCCCGGGCGAGGACCTCTGCCGCCTGCCGCGCGCCTGCAAGAACCCGGTCGAGCAGGCGGGCGCCCGCGCCGCCCACCGGCGGGATGCCGTGGCCATGGCGCGCTTCCTGGCCTGGTTCGCCGCCGAGGCGCCGAAGGGCGGCGTGACGGAGATGAGCGCCGCCGACCAGCTCCTGGCCTTCCGGCGCGAGGCGCTGATGTTCCGCGCCGAGAGCTTCCCGGCCATCTCGGGCGCCGGCGAGAATGGCGCCATCGTCCACTACCGCGCCACCGAGGCGACCAACCGCACCGTCCACGCCAATGAATGCTACCTGGTGGACAGCGGTGGCCAGTACACCGATGGCACCACCGACATCACCCGCACCCTCTGGACCGGCCCCGGCACACCGCCGGCCGACCTGGTGGAGCGCTACACCCGCGTGCTGCGCGGCCATGTCGCCCTGGCCACGCTGCGCTTCCCGCAGGGCGTGGCGGGGCCGCATATCGACGCGGTGGCGCGGGCGCCGCTCTGGCAGGCCGGGCTGGACTATGACCACGGCACCGGTCATGGCATCGGCAGCTTCCTTTCGGTGCATGAGGGGCCGGTCAGCATCAGCCGGGCGGCGCGGCCGATTCCGGTGCGGGCAGGCATGATCCTCTCGGACGAGCCGGGCTACTATCTGCCGGGCGCCTATGGCATCCGCATCGAGAACCTGCTGCTGGCCCGCGCGGCGGCCGAGCAGCCGGACCAGGTGAAGCCTTTCCTGGAGTTTGAGACGCTGACGTTGGCGCCCTATGAGCGGCGGCTGATCGACGTGGCGCTGCTGAGCCCCGCCGAGCGTGCCTGGGTGGACGCCTACCACGCCCGCGTGCTGGCCGAGGTTGGCGAGCAGGTGGAGCCGGCGGTGCGGACCTGGCTGGCGGAGGCCTGCGCGCCGCTCTGAGGCGGGGCCGAAGCCGGGCCGCTCGAGCCCCGGCTTCAATCCGGCGGGAGGGCCGGGGATTCGCTTCCCTGGGAGGCGGGCGCTGCCGCAAGCTGCGCCCGTTCCGCCGCTGCCTTCGCGTGCACCGGCGCGCCGCATCTGATCGCGCCTCCGGAGCGCGGCCCTGGCACGGCGGCAGGAGCCCAGGACGCCGCCGCGTGCCCGCGGACCCGGTCCGGCCGCACGCGGCGCGCCTGCGGGCCCCGCCTGAGGGGAGAACGCAGATGTCCACCGCAACGGCGGTCGATGAGGGCCGCATGCAGGCCTTCATGGGCAAGATGCTCGACGACATGAGCGCGGCGATGAGCGGCGCGCTCGTGCTGATCGGCGACAAGCTCGGCCTCTACAGGGCGATCGCGGAGCATGGGCCGCTCACCGCCCAGCAACTCGCCGAGCGCACGGGCACCAAGGAGCGCTACGTGCGCGAATGGCTCGCCGCGCAGGCCGCCTCGGATTACGTGACCTATGACGCGAAGTCCGGCCGCTTCTCCATGTCGCCCGAGCAGGCCATGGCCCTGGCGCGGGAGGACAGCCCGGTCTTCGTGGCCGGCGCCTTCGACATCATCGCCGCCGCCTATATGGACGAGCCGAAGGTGCGGCAGGTCTTCCGCACCGGGGGCGGCGTCGGCTGGCACGAGCACAGCCAATGCCTCTTCCAGGGCACGGAACGCTTCTTCCGGACCTCCTACGCGGCGCATCTGGTGCAGGAATGGCTGCCCGCGCTGGAAGGCGTTGTCGCCAAGCTGGAGAAGGGCGCGAAGGTGGCGGATGTCGGCTGCGGCCATGGCGCCTCGACCATCCTGATGGCGCGCGCCTTTCCCAACGCCCGGTTCTTCGGCTTCGACTATCATGACGGCTCGATCGGCCGCGCGCGCAAGGCGGCGGAGGCGAGCGGGCTGGGCAATCTCCATTTCGACGTCGCCTCGGCCAAGGCCTTCCGCGGCTCGAACTACGACCTGATCACCGCCTTCGACTGCCTGCACGACATGGGCGACCCGGTGGGCGCGGCGCGGCGCATCCACGAGGCGCTGGCGCCGGACGGGACCTTCATGCTGGTCGAGCCCTTCGCGCGCGACCGCCTGGCCGACAACCTGAACCCGGTGGGGCGGATCTACTACTCGGCCTCGACCATGATCTGCACGCCGGCCTCGCTGTCGCAGGAGGTCGGGCTGGCGCTCGGCGCCCAGGCCGGGGAGGCGCGGCTGCGCGGGGTGCTGGAGGAGGCGGGCTTCACCCGCATCCGCCGCGCCGCCGAGACGCCCTTCAACATGATCCTGGAAGCGAGGCCCTGAAGGCAGGCGGGTTCAGAGGCCCGCCATCTCCCGCCACTCGGCCTCGCTGAGGGTGCGGATGCCGAGCTCGGTGGCCTTCTTGGCCTTCGAGCCGGCATCGGCGCCGATCACCACGAAGTCGGTCTTCTTCGAGACGCTCTTGGTCACCTTGGCGCCGAGCCGCTCGGCCACCGCCTCGGCCTCGTCGCGTGAGGTCTGCTCCAGCGCGCCGGTGAAGACCATGACCTTGCCGGCGAAGGGGCTGTCCCCCTCGGCGAAGCCGGCGGCCTCCTCGGGCGTCACCTCGCGGGCGAGGTCGTCCAGCGCGGCGAGGTTGCGCGGCTCGGCGAAGAACTCCACCAGCTCCTGCGCGATGGCCGGGCCGATGCCCTGGATGGAGCCCAGCTCCTCCCGCGCCTCGGAGCCGATGGTGGTGGCGGCCAGCATCCGCGCCCGCCAGTTGGCGAAGGAATGGTAGTGCCGCGCCAGCAGCTTGGCGTTCTGCTCGCCGATGCGGCGGATGCCGAGGGCGAAGATGAAGCGCTCCAGCGGCACCTGGCGGCGGGCCTCGATGGCGGCGAGCAGGTTGGCCACCTTCTTCGTCGCCGTGCCCTTGGCCGACTTGCCCCAGCCTTCCCACTGCCGCATGCGGTCGGTGTGCTGCGCCAGGCGGAAGATGTCGGCGGGGCTTTTCACCAGCCCCTCGTCGTGCAGCTTGAGGATGTTCTCCTCGCCCAGCCCCTCGATATCCATGGCGTTGCGGCTGACGAAGTGCTTCAGCCGTTCCACCGTCTGCGCCGGGCAGATCAGGCCGCCGGTGCAGCGCCGCACCACCTCGCCCTCGGGACGGACGGCATGGCTGCCGCAAGCCGGGCAGAGGGTGGGGAAGGCGAAGGGCTGGCTGTCCGCCGGCCGCTTCTCCAGCACCACGCCGACGATCTGCGGGATGACGTCGCCGGCGCGCTGCAGGATGACGGTGTCGCCGATGCGGACATCCTTGCGGGCGATCTCGTCCTCGTTGTGCAGCGTCGCATGCTGCACCATGACGCCACCGACACTGACCGGCTGCATCACCGCGCGCGGCGTCAGCGCACCGGTGCGGCCGACCTGGATCTGGATGTCGAGCAGGGTGGTCATGGCCTGCTCGGCCGGGAACTTCCAGGCGATGGCCCAGCGCGGCGCGCGGCCGACGAAGCCGAGGCGGGACTGCCAGTCCAGCCGGTCCAGCTTGTAGACCACGCCGTCGATGTCATAGGCGAGGCCGGCGCGCTGCGTCGCCATCTCGGCCTGGAAGGCCTCGGCGGCGTGCTCGTCCGGCAGCGGGCGGGACAGCGGGTTCACCGCGAAGCCCCAGCCGCGCAGCCGGTCCAGATAGCCGGAATGCGTCTCCGCCACGGGCTCGCTGGACTCGCCCTGGGCATAGGCGAAGAGGCGCAGCGGGCGCCTGGCGGTGATGGCAGGGTCGAGCTGGCGCAGCGAGCCGGCGGCGGCGTTGCGGGGGTTGGCGGGGATGCGGATTTCGGGGCCGACCTTCTCGCCCCGTTCGCGGCGCTCCTCGCGTTCCTCGGCGAGGCGCTGCTGCTCGGCCTGGAACTGGAGGAAGTCCGCCTTGCTCATGAAGACCTCGCCACGGATCTCGATGCTGGCGGGGTGAGGAGAGGGGAGACGGCGCGGCAGGATGGCTTCGTCGAAGGTTTCGAGGTTGCGGGTGATGTCCTCGCCCACCGTGCCGTCGCCGCGGGTGGCGCCGCGCACGAAGCGGCCCTCCTCGTAAAGCAGGTTGACCGAGAGCCCGTCGATCTTGGGCTCGGCCACGAATTGCAGCGTCTCGTCCTCCGGCAGCTTCAGGAAGCGGCGGATGCTCTTGGCGAACTCGGCGAAATCCTCCGGCGCGAAGGCATTGTCCAGGCTCAGCATCGGCGTGCGGTGGCGGGACTTGGCGAAGCCGGCGGCGGCGGGGGCGCCGGGGGCGGCCTCGCTCGGGCTGTCCGCCCGCTTCAGCGCC
>Ga0182747_1002933_pt1 | contig 11700 bp, 10 predicted proteins | sample eDN3rd30CBELigBY_FD_128526 | JGI IMG/M metagenome (GOLD analysis project Ga0182747, IMG submission 128526) | Enriched backyard soil microbial communities from Emeryville, California, USA - eDNA 3rd pass 30_C BE-Lig BY (version 2) (version 2) | ecosystem: Environmental > Terrestrial > Soil >...
TACGTCCGCTACTATGCCACCTTCATTCACGATGACTTCCGCATCAGCTCCAAGCTGACAGTCAATGCAGGCCTGCGATATGAATACGAGACAGGACCAGCGGATAAGAACGACCGATTTCTTATCGGATTTGATCCAGACAAGGCGAGCCCCTACGCAAGTGCGTTGCCGGGGCTTACAGGGGCGCCGCTCTATGCCGGAGTGAATGGAAACGGACGCCAGGCTGGGAACCCCAACCGGAACAAATTCTCTCCGCGCATTGGCTTTGCGTTCTCACCCGATTCGAAGACTTCCATCCGCGGTGGCTACGGTATATTCTGGGCTCCCGCGCCCTTTTCGTTTCAATCCACGCTGGGCTACTCCCAAAGCACACCGATTGTCGCGTCGTATGACAACAACGCAACGCCCGCCACGTCTTTGGACAACCCTTACCCCGATGGACTTCTGCAACCCGTGGGCAACAGCGCCGGGGAAGCCGCAGGCATCGGACAAAGCCTGACCTTTTATGATCGCGATGCTCGCCATGGCTACGTCCAGCAGTATTCTTTCGACGTACAACGGCAGATTCCGGCGGGCTTTGTGATCGCGATGGGCTACATCGGATCGAAGAGTTCGCAACTGGCGCAGGACGGTCGGAATATTAACCAGTTGGCGCCGGAGTATCTTGCTCTGGGTTCACAGTTGAACCAGAGCGTACCCAATCCGTTCTACGGCAACGGAGGCACACTGGCGGTTGGCGGCGTGAATGTCACCCGATCGCAGTTGCTGTTACCCTTCCCGCAGTTCGGCACGATCTCACTTTCCCGCTCGGACACAAACCGCGCCATGTACCACGCCATGTACATTAAGGTACAGCGACGCTTCGCCCAGGGGCTTAGCGCGCTTGCCACCTATACTTGGTCGCTCAATAAAGACATGGCCTATGGATCCACGGGCAATAGCTTTGCGTCCACGCCAAGTTCTCCCCAGAATGCCTACGAACCTGATCTCGAGTATGGCTTGTCTTCTTCCCATACGCCTCATCGGCTATCGATGACCTTCACCTATGAGTTGCCCTTTGGCGCGAACAAGACCTTTCTGTCGACGTCCCGCATGCTGGACTATGTCGTAGGCGGATGGTCCACCAACGTATCGAGCGTGTTGCAGAGCGGTTACCCGCTATCTATCACGCAGCTCAACAATAATAGCGTCATCGGTTCGAGCGTGCAGCGCCCCAATGCAACCGGCGTATCACCGGTTACTGACGGTTCGCTTTCTGACCGCATCGACAACTACATCAACCCGGCGGCGTTCTCTCAGGCTTTACCCTTCACCTTCGGCAATGTGAGTCGAACCATTCCGATGCGCGGACCAGGACAGGTGAACTTCGACGCTTCTCTGTTCAAGACCTTCAAAATCGGCGAGAAGTTCCGGGCGCAGTTCCGTGCTGAGGCATTGAATCTGACGAATACACCCATGTTCTATGCACCAAACACCACCTTCGGCAATCCCAGCTTTGGCCGCATTACCAGCCAGGCAAACTTCTCTCGAATGATTCAAATCGGTGTCCGGTTCTATCTGTAGGCACAGGGAACAAACTTGCAGAGAAGCCAATTGGCTTCTCTGCAAGGACCACCCGCGCTACGGAAGATGGCACGGCTATTTTCCCACCGCGAGAGCGCCGTTCCCAGCCCGCATGGAAAGCTGTAGTACAGAACCGTATGAATCTTCAACGTGCATACGAATCACTCTACGCACATCTTCAGGCTGCCTACTGGACAGGGCCTCTACAAGGCGGGCATGCGCCAACGAAGGATCGCGCGACAATGGCTTCTGGCTGTTGGATACGGCCATGTATGCGAAAACAGGCGTGGATATCTTCTCCAGCGTGCTTAACATTACAGGACTCTGCGCGCAGGCCCATATAAATCGATGAAACTCGATATCTGCCAGGGTCATGGCATAACGATCTTCCTGTGAAATTGCTACATCGATTGCTTCCGCAAGCCGTCCCAGATGCTGGAGATCTGCATCTGTCATCAGATCCATAGCCCGCACCGCAGCCAGTTCTTCCAGCGTCATACGGATCGTCAAACGATCTCGCACATCGTCGGGGCTGAAGTCCGTTACCTTCGTCTTGCGGTTCTGGGAGCGGATCACCAAACCATCCTGTTCCAACCGCAGAAGAGCCTCGCGAACCGTCGCCTGACTGACAATAAGCGTGCGCGCCAAATGCAATTCGCGAAGGGGTTCCCCCGGTTTCAGCACACCCGTGAAGATCTCTTTTTTCAGAGCGGCATAGACCTGTGTTGATAAAGAATCGGATTGAATCGGACTACGCATTTTATGTGATGGAAGGCCGAAGTCTACAGAACTGACGGTTCAAAGAGGCATGTCCCGCAGGCCGCACCCGCTGGAAACAACATATGCCATTGTAACGCTTTGGCATTTGGCAGCATGGATAAGCAGAACGGCAATCACGCCCCAATTCCAATGTATGAGGGTGTACATCTAAGCCCCCTCGTTAGGCTGCTGCACTCTCGGGACCAGCAGCAAGAGCGCGGAGCAGCCGAGCACGACAATCCCAACGATTCCCAAAATTGGGCCAATGCCGACAGTCGCCTTGAGTGCACCCGCCACATAGGCCATCCCCCCGCCAGCGAGAGTGCCGGCAAAATTCAGCAGGCCATAGGCGCTGGAGCGTTCTTCCTTACGCACGACTTCACACAACACAGGCATGATGTTGCAGTCATAGATTCCGCGCCCTACTCCGTAGCAGATCAGCGCCAGGTAGAGCACCCAGACCTCAGAGGCAATACCGATGAGAAACAGAAAAGGGGCAGCCAGGAACAGACCGGCGATCTGCGTATACAAGCGGCCCTTGTTGCGGTTGTGCCCGTATCTATCCCCGAGCCAACCGCCCAGCAGAATGCCCGCAACGCCAGCCACCTGGATGTAGAAAGTTGCGGTAAAGCCTGCGCCAGAAAGACTGAGCGAGAACTTTTCGAATAGGAACAGCGGCAACCACGTATAAACCAGCCAACTGGCCATCGACATGGCTGTGAAGACAGTCAACATCAGCCACAAGGCGCGCTCGCGCAGAAGAGAACCAATCGTAGTCCAAAAATTCCGCTCGTTTGCGGTCCGTAGCACCGATGTTTCCGCACGCGGAAGAAATCGACTCAGCGTGACGGCGTAGACGATGCCCAGAGCGCCCAGAAGCCAAAACACCGACTTCCATCCGTAGTGGTCACCCATCCAGGCGCCGCCGTAGCCGCCAATCAGGATGCCCGCGTAGATACCGCTCTGATGAATGCCGATAGCGCGCGAACGAGTCCGGTCATCATGCCAAAAAGAGATCAGCGCCAAAGCAGCAGGGATGTAGAATGCTTCGCCAATACCCATCACCGCCCGGGCAACAATTAGCGACGTAGCATCGGGGGCAAGCGCCGTGCATGCCGTTATGCCAGACCAGAAGAACAAACTGAAGAGAATCACACGGCGATGGCCAAATCGATCACCCACATATCCGGCAACGGGACTTGCAAACGCATAAACCCAGAGAAACGCCGTCCCCAGCAACCCGAGTTCGACATCGCTCAAGCCCAGATCGCGCCGCAACAACGGGAACAGTGAGAAAATCACTTGCCTATCCAGGTAGTTCAGCAATGCAACCACCCAGAGAAGCACGACCACCAGCCAGGCGCTTCTTTTAGCCAAAGGCACCCCCAACGAAATTTTGCACGACACACGCGAAGCGTCCAGAACTGCAACGGAAGCGCTGGCGATTCACTGCATGTGCTCAGTTGTCGCTCTTTAATCGATAATCGATTAAGCTGATAGCTCAGTCTGTATCAGTCAATCTTGGTTGTCAATGCGATCCCACCAGATCGACACCTTTCAGAACCGCAAGGTAAGATCCAGCCAGAGAATGTGAAGGGAAATTGTACAGGATGAACACAGCATTGAAGGGCATCTACCCCGCAGTAGTGACGCCGCTGACTGTTGACGGCGAGTTCATGCCGGAGGCATTCGCGGCTCTCTGCGATAGGCTCTATCAGTCAGAGATCGATGGGCTGTATGTTTGCGGACAAACGGGGGAAGGTCTGGCGATGTCCCCGGACCAGCGTAAGGCAACACTTGAAGGCGCCATCGCCGCCACGCCGCCAGGCAAACAAGTCATTGCCCACGTGGGAGCCGCGAATACCGGGACGGCCATCGAACTGGCGAAACACGCGGAGAAGGCCGGCGCACATGCGCTTAGTAGCCTTCCGCCAACTGGAGCCTATTCCATGGACGAAGTCTATGGGTATTACAAGGACCTAGCATCCGCGACTGACCTTCCCTTTTTGGTGTACTTTTTCCCGAATCATGCGCTCAACCCCAAAACCCTTCAGGACCTGCTAAAGCTCTGCGAAATTCCGAATGTGGTGGGGCTGAAGTTCACCAGCACCGACCTTTATACCCTCGGCGAATTGAAGAAGACGGGGGTCACGATCTTTAATGGCTTCGACGAGATGCTGGTCGCCGGTTTGCTGATGGGCGCAGACGGGGGAATCGGAAGTTTCTACAATGTCGCGCCCCAATGGTTCGTTGCTCTCTATCGGTCAGCGCAATTGGGGAACTGGATGGAAGCTCGGGCCATGCAGAGCAAAATCAATCAACTCATCACGCTTGGACTGCGTCACCACGCCCACGTTGCGGTCAAAGAGATGTTGCGGTGGCAGGGCCTGGACTGCGGGGTATGCCTATCCCCGCGCAAACGCCTGAGTGATGCAGAAATCGAACAACTGCATCGGGACATGGACGTCCCGGAGTTTGCCTCGCTGCGCGCCTGACATCTGGCGCAGCGCAGCTAGGAATCTACGAAAAAACGCACACAGAAAGTGAAGTGCATAGGCCGCATGTCCAGGTACCCTTCGATAGAACTTCTGCTCCGGGCCATACGAGGTCGGTTGCTGGTATCCTGCCAAGCCACCACTGGCGACATCTTCGACGATGCAGAATCCATGAAGCGTTTCGCCCTCGCTGCGATGGAGGGTGGAGCTGCAGGCATTCGTGCCAACGGTCCCCGAGACATCCGAGCCATACGCGCGGTGGTCTCGGCCCCCATCGTTGGCATAGACAAGCGGGTTGCACCGGATGGCCGCATACTCATCACCCCTGACTTCAGCGGAGCGCAGGCGCTAGCCGCTGCGGGAGCCGATGTCATCGCACTTGACTGCACGAAGCGGGGACAAGAGTATGGGGCTCTGGAAAGACTGAGAGCAATAAGCCAGGAACTCGGGGTGTTGATTGCAGCCGACATCGCGACGGAAGCAGAAGCGATCGCAGCGGCAAAGGCCGGCGCCCATTTGGTTCTTAGCACCATGCGCGGGTATACCGATGACACAGCCCACCTGGAAAAATTCGATGCAGACTTCATTGCCCGCCTCGTTCGCGCGGTTGAAGTGCCCGTCATCGCTGAAGGAAGAATCAACAGCCCACAGGAAGCTCGATCGGCTCTGGAGGCTGGAACAGACGCCGTCATCGTGGGAACGGCCATTACGCGTCCAGCCACCATTACTCGCTGGTTTGCCGAAGCACTGGATCCCGTCAAGAAAGCGGAGCCGTCTACCCATGTCGTGGCCATCGACATGGGAGGCACGAATACGAAATCGGGCATAGTCTCATCCGACGGGTTGATTACAGCGCAAGCGACAGAACCCACGCCATTCGATAGTCGAGACGTGATTCTGGAGCATCTTAAGCGAACCGTGCACGCGAGACTGCGTGACGCCCAGGATCACGGTCTGCACGTCAGCGCCATTGGAGTGGCTACGACGGGATGGGTGGATGGAGATAGCGGGGCCATCGCCTTCGCGACGGAGGTTGTGCCTGATTGGACAGGAGCTCCCGTTAGAGATGTACTGCAGCATGAATTCCGGCTTCCGACCTTTGTGGAAAACGACGCCAACGCGCTTGCCCATGCAGAGTTTCAGTTCGGAGCCGCCCGGGGCTTGCGAGACTTTCTCTGCATCACATTGGGAACCGGCGTAGGTGGGGGCTACTACGCCAATGGACGTCTCGTCCGAGGCGCTCACTCCATTGGCGGCGCCATTGGGCACATCAGCATTCGCCCTGATGGCTTGCGGTGCGCATGCGGTCAGACTGGTTGCCTGGAAATGTATGCGAGCGCAGCTGCGTTGCTGCGCACGGCAGCTGACCCACAGCTGGATTCTGTGGAGAAAGTGATCGCCGCGGCCAATGCGGGGCAACCCGCTGCACGCAATGCAATTCGAGAATGCGCGGAAGCGCTGGCAGAAGCCTGTACGCCCGTCATTCACTTGCTGGATCCGCAGTTGATTGTGCTTGCTGGCGGCGTCGCGCAAGGCAATACATTGCTAGCGGAAGATCTGGCAGCAGCACTGCAGGCAAAAGTCATGTACCCGGAACGACGTCGCCTGTCTGTCAAGCTGTCGGGGCTTGGCTACCATGCCGGGGTGTTGGGCGCAGCCACGCTCGCGCTGCGTCCTGGGACAACTGCTGGCTGAAGCTGCGTTACGCTGAAGATCGCAGTATGAGCACCACAGAAGTTTCCAGACCACGCATTGACCTTCGTAGCGACACGGTCACCCACCCCACTGCTGCGATGCGGCAGGCCATGGCGGCGGCTCCGGTGGGCGATGATGTTTACGGCGAAGACCCGACGGTTCGCAAGCTGGAGTGGCGCGCGGCGGAGATGCTGGGCAAGGAAGCTGCGATCTTTGTGCCTTCCGGGGTAATGGGTAACACCATCGCTGTGAAGTTGCATACCCAGCATGGCGATGAGTTTGTGTGTGAGTCGCACGCCCATGTGGTGGATTGGGAACTCGCCATGCCCGCCTGGTTTTCCGGTGCGATGCCTCGTACCGTGCCAGCTCCCGATGGCGTCTTGCGCTGGGAACACATTGAACCCGTACTGCGGCCCGCCTCGCCGCACAATTCAGGGACTACGCTGATTTGTCTCGAGAATACTCACAACATGGCTGGGGGTATTGTCACGCCGGTTGCGGAGATGGAACGCATCTATAGCGAGGCCAAATCGAGGGGACTGGCTGTACATCTGGATGGGGCTCGCGTCTTTCATGCCGCCACTTATCTGGGCCTACCCGTTTCTGACATTACGAGAAATGCCGATACCGTGATGTGCTGCCTTTCGAAAGGCCTTGGCGCACCGGTGGGCAGCCTGCTGGTAGGCAACCTGCGGGACATTCAGCGCGCCCATGGCCTGCGCAAACGCCTGGGCGGGGGAATGCGGCAGGCCGGCATTCTGGCGGCGGCGGGGTTGATCGCTCTAGAGGAAATGTCGCAGCGTCTGCAGGAAAACCACGATAAGGCTCTACGCTTGGCCAACGCCCTGAGCACCGTGCCCGGCATCACAGTTCTGCACCAGGTGCAGACGAATATTGTCATCTTCGACGTTGCGGCCACGGGCTTGAGCCCTGACACCATCAGCGCCCGGCTACGCGCGCAGAACGTACACATTAGCGGCGTTGGCGGTACTCGCATGCGCATGGTGACCCATTTTGACGTGAGCTTAGAACAGTGTCTGGCGGCTGTGGAACTGTTGCACCATGCAATATTGGGGGACGCGGCCGTGCGGTTGCAGTTGGGAATGTCTCGCTTGGGTTGAGGCACTCCGGCTGGGAAGATAGCATTCACCGCAGACGTTACCGATAGTCCACTTACCGGTTCGCCTTTTATTCCGAGTCAGAATTTGAATTTTGCTGACAAAATGGGGCTGTATCTAAATATTTGCTAAGGTGGTCAATGTGTCCAACCAGCACCGCATGGAGCAGCTGAGTGACCAACAACTGCGCCAAGAATCTTCAAGACGGCGCTTGCTCTATATTGTTATTTCCGTAGCAACGACAGCTCTAATGCTGGTGGCCCAAGTCGTCATACGAACGTTCAGCGCCGAAGGACCGAGCCCAGGTATCGCGTTCGTGCTGGTGCTATCGAACCTTCTGATTGTGTACTACCTATTTCGTTGGATGTCAGTGCCCGCAAAAGAACGCGCTCGCAGACGCCGTCTCTCTGTATTGAAGATGCTAGGTGTCGAAGATCAGCCAAAGCCGACGAATTCCGCTGCAGACTGACGCTCACGGCAGACTACCGCCCACCGCAGACTAACGCTTCGTCCTACGTTTTTGTCCTAGGTTTGATCCCCTACCGAGATTTGCCGTGTGCTTAGACTTCCTGGAGGCTTAGCAGATCGCACAAGGCGCCAAGGTTAGGAATCTCGGTCCGGAAGCTGTTCCACTTTGGCGCGAGCCCTGCCTTTTGCGAAACGAAGCCAGATGTCTTCGTCCAAGCTAAGTTCCCGCGCATCCCTTACGAGTTGCCCTCCATCGCGCTGCACCAGCGCATAGCCGCGATCTAGAATCGCCAGTGGGCTTAGTGCGCGCAGGCGAGCTTCCAGGGTGAACGTCCGAGACTGGCGGAGCCGCAGCGACTGCTGCATCTCTTGCTGCAGACGTTGGTCGAGTCGTTGAAGGCTCTCCCGCAAACGGCCCAAGCGCACGCGCAGGTCAAGGCGGGCCAGGCGCCCTGCCGCCGTTTCAAAACGCCTGCCCGCCTCGGCGCAACGGGCGCGTATGGCGTCACGCATACGGAAGTCGAGGTCGTCCAGACGTTGGGCCGCCATGTGCAGACGGCGCTGCAGCATACCGTGAGCGCGATCTGCGCCAAGCGCATGCAGTTGCCGGGATTTCTGCAGAATCTGTAGACGGCAGGCCTGTTCCAGCGTCGCCCGACGACGAGACAGCGCCTCGATCAGATCTGCTTTTCTGGGGACTACGATTTCCGCAGCCGCCGAAGGGGTGGGCGCACGCAAGTCCGCGACAAAGTCAGCAATGGTGAAGTCGGTCTCATGACCGACCGCCGAAACCACCGGGATCTTCGATGCCGCGATGGCGCGCGCGACAATCTCCGTGTTGAAGGCCCACAGATCTTCCAGAGATCCACCGCCTCGCCCGACAATCAGCACATCCGGCCAGCCGCTCTCTGAAAAGAAGCGAATGGCCTCGGCAATTTGGGCAGGAGCAGTTTCGCCCTGCACTACGGTGGGATAAATGCGGATGTGGAGACCAGGAAAGCGGCGATCTAGCACGCTCAGCATGTCCTGGATGGCGGCGCCTGTAGGGGACGTGACAATGCCGATGCGCTTCGGCAAGGAAGGAAGCAGTCGCTTGCGTTCCGGGGAGAACAGACCCTCGGCTTCGAGCTTTTGTTTCAGCAGTTCGAAGGCGCGCTGCAGGGCGCCGAGGCCACGAAGTTCCATGGCTTCCACGACGAACTGGTATTGCCCTCGCGCTTCGTAAACGTCGATCTTTCCTCGCGCGGATACGGCGAGGCCGTTTTCTGGTCGCACGCGCAGCAGACGAGCCGCCCCACGAAAGCAGACACACTGCAACACCGAGTTCTCTTCCTTGAGGGTGAAGTAATAGTGACCCTGACGGGAAAGCTTGGGGTCCGAGATTTCGCCTTCCACCCAGATGTCGCTGAACTCGACGCTCAGCATGTTGGCGATTTCTCGATTCAGTTCGCTGACCTGATAGCGGCGCTCCCGCGCGTGGAACAGAAAACTGGCCTGCATTTCATTCATGGTGGATCTGACTATTGATCGAGCTATCGGTCGAAAAAGCCTTCATCCAGCGTAGCGCGCTGTCCCTGGGAAGAGACACAGGGATTGAGGCCGACCGTTGGATTGCCGTTGGCGCATTCCTCTCGTCTGGGGTGCATATTTCCCATCCTGGAGGCTTTGGGCCGACCGGACTTGGGGAGTTTGGCACGCTGCGTGCTTGTAAGTTAGCGGAGAACCCGCGCCAGACGTGTGTCGGCAGAGGAGTACCCCTATGAACAAAGATCGCATCTACGTGACGGAAAGGGACATGAATCGCCTGCGCCAGTTGACGGACGCTCGTCTCTCTGGGCACCAGGCGAATCCCCGCATTCTTGCTCAGTTGGAGCAGGAACTCGACCGTGCGGAAGTGCTGGATGACGACGAGATTCCGGACGGCGTGATCACGATGAATTCCCGAATCTTGATGCAAGATTTAGACTCCGGGAAACAAAGGACTTACCAGCTTGTCTACCCAGCCGAACGACGCATCAGCGGCGAGGAGCTCTCCGTGCTGGCTCCGTTGGGTATTGCTCTACTGGGCTACCAAGTGGGGTCCATTTTCGAAGCGGAAACGCCGGGTGGCGTCCGCCGTTTGAAGATTTTGAGTTTGCTGCCGCCGGCTTCGGCGGAGCGAAAGATTGCGTGACGCACCCCGTCTGTGCTGCACCCAGTTGTGCGGACGCAAATACACAGGCCTGCCTCAAATGAGGCAGGCCTGCCTGAAACCAGGCAGCACCCCTCCTTCTCCCCGGCCACACAAGCCCCAGAATTGCGAAACGAAGCCAGATTTCGACTACTCGCGGCAGAAAACCACCGAGAATCGCTTGTCCCGACTGCCAAAGCGGTTTGGCCCTGCAAATGCACAAGTGGACCGTACAGCGGCCAACACAGGTCTGCTAGCAAGTATTGGGTTGGGGGTTGGGCTGATGACCAAGTATGTCGGCAGGCACACCAGCTTACGCACGTGGCGTTTCCTGGGCAACGTGTTCTACACCGCTATCATCGCGGGCATGTGCTATGTTACTGTCCTTCTGATGATGATGTGGTCGCAGGAGTTCGTGAACACGGGCACCGTGCGGCCCCTGATTCCCTAGCGCTTCGGCGAGGGCCTTACCGGCGGCCACGCAGATCCGCGGGACACGGCCACGCACAAGGAGTGCAGGTTCGCGGATGACCCTTGCAAGGCAACAGATCCGGCTCGTCGCATTGGCAGCCATTATCGGGACTCTTCTCGCGATCCAGGACCTGATTCCCGTACAACATACGGTCGCCCAAGTGGTGATGGGGCGATTGCTGATTCTGCCGGTGCTGGCCGCAGGCCTGATTGGCGGTCTATGGATGGGGCTGGCCTACGGGATTGTTGCCGCAGGGGGAGTGCTGCTTCTGCGCCTGTTGGGCGCGGGAGAATCTCCACAAGACGTACTGTTGTGGCTGGACGCCGTTCTCCTTCCACTGGCGGGAATAACGGCCGGCGCCTTCACCGAACGGCAACGCATCCGCAGCGAAGAGCGACAGCGGTTGGCCGAGCAACTACGCATTGCCCACGCCGAGTTGCAGGAAAATTTCGAAGGCATGAAGCGTGCGGAGAAGCTTTTTGCCCTGGGGCAGCTATCCGCGGGACTGGCGCACGAAATCCGCAACCCGCTCGCCAGCATATCCGGAGCTGCGGGCATCCTGCGCCGTAGCGCGGTTTCCAACGATAGACGCGAAGAGGTGCTGGAGATCATCGAGAAGGAATCTCAGCGGCTCAATGTCATGCTGACCAACTTCCTGGACTTTGCCCGCCCTAGGCTCCACAACTGAAGCTGACGCCGATCGCGCCCACGCTACACCGCGTAATTGCCGTAGCAAGCCACTCGTTGGGAACCCGGCGAATCCCCATCGACCTGCACGTGAGCGATGACGATCCCGAAGTTCTGGTGGATAACGAGCAGTTACAGCAGGTTTTGTTGAACATGCTGATGAACGCTATTCAGGCGAGCAGCGATGGTCAGCGCGTGATGATGACCACACGCGTGGAACCGGACCGACTTTGGGTGGATGTACGCGACCAAGGCATCGGCGTGAAGCCGGAA
>Ga0182747_1002936_pt1 | contig 11696 bp, 10 predicted proteins | sample eDN3rd30CBELigBY_FD_128526 | JGI IMG/M metagenome (GOLD analysis project Ga0182747, IMG submission 128526) | Enriched backyard soil microbial communities from Emeryville, California, USA - eDNA 3rd pass 30_C BE-Lig BY (version 2) (version 2) | ecosystem: Environmental > Terrestrial > Soil >...
CGGTCATCGAGCCGGGGGATGCAGATTATGCCCGGGTGAAATCGACCTACATGCGGGGCGGGGCGCCGGGGATCGTGTTCAAGGTGAGATCCTCCAGCGAAGTAGTCGATGCCTTAGCCTTCGCCCGGTCACATCCCGATCTGCCGCTTTCGATTCGCAGCGGCGGGCATGGTATCAGCGGACGCTCCACCAACGACGGCGGTATCGTAATCAGCCTGGCCGACATGCATGCCATTGAGGTGCTGGACGTCGCCACACGGCGGGTGCGGATCGAAGCGGGGGCACGATGGATGGATGTGGCAGCGGCGCTGGCTCCCTACGGCTGGGCGCTGAGTTCAGGCGATTACGGCGGCGTCGGTGTGGGCGGTCTGGCGACCGCCGGAGGTATCGGCTTCATGGTCCGTCAGCACGGGCTGACCATCGACCACCTGCGGGCGGCCGATGTCGTCCTGGCTGATGGATCGGTGGTACGAGCCAGCGATAATGAACACCCCGATCTCTTCTGGGCCATCCGCGGCGCAGGGGCTAACTTCGGGATCGTGACCTCGTTCGAGTTCGAGGTTGACGAAGTCGAAAACGTTGGCTGGTCCCAGTTCGTTTTCGATGCCAGCAATACGGCCGGTTTCCTTGAGGAATGGGGAGCCACCGTTGAGGCCGCACCCCGGGACCTGACCAGCTTCCTGATCATGGGTCGACCACGGCGCGGGCAACCGATGATCGCGCAGACGATGACGATGATCGCCTCCGATCAACCTGAGACGATCATCGACCGGCTGCAACCGCTGGCCAATATCGCGCCGATGTACGACCAGAGCATCGTCATCACCTCCTACGCCAACGTGATGGCCAATGCCTCGGCGCAGGACCACAACGGACAGGGCGAACCGGTGACACGATCCGGCCTGATCAATCACATCACTCCGGAATTCGCGGCTGCCGCCGAACGGTTCATCCAGAGCGGCGTCACCTATTTCTTCCAGATCCGATCGGTGGGCGGGGCGGTATCCGATGTGCCATCCGATGCCACCGCGTATGCGAACCGGGCAGCCAACTTCTCGGTGATCACCTTCGGGCCGAACCTGGCCCGGATGAACGCCGCCTGGGACGAACTGAGCGAGCATTTCGACGGTTTGTATCTCAGTTTCGAGACCGACCAACGTCCGGAGCGTCTGGCGGAGGCATTCCCGGGCGCGACCCTGGATCGGCTTCGGATCCTGAAATCGACCTACGACCCGGACAATGTTTTCCGGGACAATTTCAATATCGTGCCGCACGCTCTCATGCGCTGAGACAGAATCCGAGTAAACACTGTGGGGTGATCTCCGAAGATGATCGGTGCCTGCGGCACCGATGGGCAGCGAGCCTAACGGCCGCCTGCCCCTACACCACCCCTTACAAATCACCCGGATACCGTATAAGACGGATGACTCGCCGGGGATACAGGCAGCAGGGCAATTACCAGTCGCAGCTGCGGGCATCGCCCGTACGGGGTGGGCTTGTACCTCCACGGCACACCCGGATTCTGTATAAGGCAATCAAAAACAAAGGACATTACCATGCCAGATTACGGACACGACCTCCAATTCGGAACATTCATTACCCCGGTGGCCCAGCCAGCACAGCACGCGGTGGAGATGGCCATCGCATCAGAACGGGCCGGGCTCGACCTGGCGACCTTCCAGGATCACCCCTATCAGCCCACCTTCCACGATACATGGACCCTTCTGTCCTACGTCGCGTCACGGACAGAACGGATTCACCTCAGCGGCAACGTGATCAACCTCCCGCTCCGGCAACCGGCTGTGCTGGCGCGGAGCGCGGCCAGTCTCGATCTGCTCAGCGGTGGTCGCCTGGAGTTGGGGCTCGGGGCTGGGGGATTCTGGGACGCGATCGCGGCGATGGGAGGCAGACGCCTGACCCCGGGACAATCGATTGAAGCGCTGGAAGAGGCGATTACGATCATCCGCGATATCTGGGATGCGGATACCCGGGGCGGTGTCCGTTTCAACGGCGAGTTCTATCAGGTCAACGGCACGAAACGCGGGCCAAAACCGGCGCACGATATCGGCATCTGGATCGGGGCCTACAAACCCAGGATCCTGAAGATGACGGGGCGGGCGGCAGACGGGTGGTTGCCTTCTCTCGGATACCTGAAGGGAGGACTGCCGGAACTTGCGGAGATGAACAAGCACATTGACGAAGGAGCTGAAGCCGCCGGGCGGGAGCCTGCAGCGATTCGTCGGTTCCTGAACATCAACGGTCAGTTCCTGTCGTCCGGGCGAGGTTTCCTGCAGGGGCCACCGAAGCAATGGGCCGAGGAACTTGCCAGTGTGGCGCTGGAATACGGAATTTCCGGATTCATCCTCGCAGCGGATGATGCGGGAACCATTGAGTTGTATGGCGCTGAAGTTGCTCCGGCGGCACGCGAGTTGTTTGCGGCCGCCACGGCCGGTACCAGATAACCCGTCCAGGATATCGGCCCAGGAGAATCCCCGCCTCAAGCGTGATGAGTGGACATCGGCAAAGCTGACCTGCACCCTTGGTCCGAAAGAGTTGGGTTCCTGGTGAATATACGAATATGGAGTGGGACGCACCATCGGGACCAGGTGAAGGCAGACGCAAGGATCCCTCGACACGGATGCGTCTCGCTACGCTCGTCGCCCCGGCTCGGGATGACGGGGGGAGGATGCATCTCGCTGCACTCGTCGCCCTGGCTCGGGATGACGTTGTTGGTTTTTGGCTGTAAGGGATGATGCGCAGTTTAACCTATTACATTGCCTATCACGTACACTTGTGTAACAGGTTACTGGCAGCTACTTCGTTACAATCCTGGAAGGAGGGAGAGACGATCCATGGCTGGCGATCTCGATTTACTGCTTCCGCGACCGCATCACGTGGACATCAATGCGGGTGCAGTCTGTCTCGCCTTTCTCAATTCCACCGATCAGCCGGGTGGGTTTTCCCACAGCGATGACCTTCAGCCGGGATACGCGAACATGCTTTCCTGGGCGCGGGCAGCAGGGGTCATCAGCGATGAGGAAACGAGGCGGCTACTTGGTCTGGCGCGCCGCAACGCACGGGAAGCATCCGCGATCCGGCGACAAATCCTGGAGTTCCGTGGGGCTTTGTACCGGATCGTTCGCTGTGGTATCAGCGGTGAAGAGCCGGACTCCACTGACCTGGCTCTCTTCGAGCAGGAAATCCGGAATACGTATGCCCACGCACGCCTGGCCGTCAATGAAGACGATGGTGCACTTACCTGGGCCTGGCCCAGGGATCTTCATCTCGAGCAGCCTTTGTGGAAGATCGTGCGCTCGGCCGGGGAGTTGCTCTTCTCCGGGCAGCGTGACCGTATCCGGGAATGCGCCAGTGAGGACTGTCAGCGCATCTTCCTGGACACAACGAGGAACCGGAGTCGGCAGTATTGCTCGACCGGCGGCTGCGGCAACCGGGAGCGGGTCCGGAAGTTTCGGCAGAATCCGGCGGCCCCGTAACTTCGGTCACTTCGCTGGAAAGAGCAAAGAACTGTGCGACACACAATCCTCGCAATCACGTTGGCAAGGCAACCGATGCCCCATGATGGTTCAAAGATTCCTCGACTTCGCTCGGAATGACGAGATTTTGGGCGGGTGTGTGAGTTAGGAACGAGGTGACACAGACGTCGCTTGCGAGTTGTCAGATGCTATCTCACCTTATACGGCATCCGGCTGATGCATTGATGGTTACCGGGATCGACCTCCGGTCGCTATCTCGGGCACCGGCCGCAGCTGCGGGGCACCGAGACTACGCAGACCGGCCCGAAAACACCCCCCGACTGTTGTCCATCCGGATTCGGCATGAACTCCAGCCATCCGGTCTGGTATGATGGGCCGCTGCTCATGTGATGCAGGGTTCGCGCTGCGAACATGTGATAGCCAGAAAGGCAGCACCATGACCGAGGCTTCGTACGATCCCTACGCCCCGAACTCCGATTCAACCGTGCCTGTCAACACCAGGACATCAATCAACGGCAAGGTGACGATCGTTGACTATGATCCCGCGTGGCCAGAAATGTACCGGCGCGAGGAGGCACGGATTCGTGGCGCCCTTGGGGAACGGGCTTTGCTCGTGGAGCACATCGGATCGACCGCCGTTCCCGGTCTTCCCGCCAAACCCTGTATCGATATCATGCTGGCGGTTAAGGATTCGGCAGATGAGCCCGCATACGTCCCGGATCTCGAGGCGGCCGGGTATGTCCTGCGCATCCGGGAACCCGATTGGCACGAGCACCGGGTGTTCAAAGGGCGCGAGATCAACCTGAACCTGCACGTATGGACCATCGACGATCCGGAACTCAAGCGGCACAGGGATTTCCGCGACTGGCTGCGCCTGCACAAGGATGACCGCGACCGCTATGCTGAGGCAAAACGCTCACTCGGCAGCGAGACATGGAGCACCATGCAGGATTATGCTGAAGCCAAGAACGACATCGTCGCGGAAATCCAGGGACGCATCAGGAAAGCGCAAGAATGACCGGTGACCAACCATCCCTCATCCCGCTGGGGCCGATTGTCCGGCTCCAGGTCCAGGCGGAGAAGATCAAATCCGGCAAGGGTCCACAGGAACGCTATACACCGGCGGGGATTCTCACCCCGGTGCAGTCTCTGCGGCTTGACAGTGGCGGGGTTCACGGGATAACCGTAACCGGTGACGTGGTGGAGGATGTGCATCACCGCGATCATCCCCGATCCCGTTTCCGGGGGATCAACGGCATTTCGTTTCTTGCCACGAGTCACTATGCGAAGATGCGCGAACAGTTCGGGGATCACCTGGTCGACGGGATTGCCGGCGAAAGTGTTCTGGTCGATTATGACGACATCCTGACCCTGGAGGATCTGGCGGGCGGCATCGTCCTTGGCTCAGCAACACAACCGGTGGAAGTCCATACCTGGTCGGTCGCTCACCCGTGCGCGCCATTCAGCCGGTTCGCCACGCGATTCCCGGACGACGCGAAGCCAGACCGGCGAATCACCGAGGCATTGCGGTTCCTGGATGACGGCACGCGGGGTTTCTACGGGGTGCTGGACGATGTGCCAGAAGGCAGGGAAATCCACCTGGGAGATATGGTGTATTTACGCCGCTAAAGTGAGTTGCATGATGGTTGACGTGGGTGCCCGGATGTCGCCGGGCCGATAACCCTGCGGGGTCGGCCCGACGCCAGGATGCCGCACAGATGGTCGCCGTTTGCCAAGATGCCGCTTCGCGACAGAGGCGATGACGGGCATCGCCCGTACGTGGCAGTGCTCCTCTCGATCGGGCCAATAAGATCGCTTTGGGACATAGGCGATGACGAGCATCGCCCGTGCGTGGCGGCGTTCGTCTCGACCGAGCCAATAGGTCGCTTCGCGGCTGTGACCGTCCGGATCAGGGGCGTTTCAACTCTGGATGGGCCGCCATATAGCGCCGGATAGCTTCGGGATAGAGCGAACATTCCTCGGCAAAAACGCGGGCGGCCAACGAGGAAACCGTATCATCCTTTTTCACCGGGACTTCCGACCGCATGAGTGGCGGGCCATCATCGTAGGTGTCTGTCACTACATGGACAGTAGCGCCGGAAACCGCATCCCCATGATCGAGCACGGCCTGATGAACCCGGTCTCCATACATTCCCTTCCCGGCTGCATAGGGGGCGGCATCCGGCAGCAAGGCCGGATGGATATTCAGAATCCTGCCTTCCCACCCGGGGAAGACCAGCAACCGTCTCAGGAAGCCGGCCATGATCAGCAGATCCGGAGCGTATGGCGTCATCACATCGTACATCGCCTGTGAATACCGCTCGACACCGGGATGATCCAGCCTGGTAACCGTGTGCGCCGGGATGCCGTGGCTGGTGGCAATATCCAGACCAGCCACGCCGACACGTGAGCTTGCCACGCCTACCACCCTGGCATCGAGCTCACCCCGCTCGATCACCTCCAGCAGGTTCCGTAGCGTTCGGCCAGAGCCAGAAATGACAACACCCAGCCGCCAGGGTCTACCGTCGCTACGTTCACCGATTCGATTGGTCATACGAAAGTCGTTCCCTTGTTCGTGTGTTCGGGTCCAGCACTCTTGCGGGAGAGGATTTCCCTTCCCGATCACGTATTATCAACTATCGTTAGGAGGCACGGTCATTCCGTGTCGCACCCGGTCCGGAGTACACCCATGACACCATCGCAACCCATTGCCTGCTCGCTCACCAGCCCGGAATTACGACAACGTCTCGATCATCTCAGAACCACACTCTTTGCGGAGACACGAGCCCTGCAAGAAGATGCATCCGGATTCACGTTTCGCTTCGAGAACACGGATGCCCATGTGGACGCCCTGATGGAAGTCGTGCGTCTGGAACGGCAGTGTTGCCCATTCCTTCATTTCCAGATCGACATTGCGCCAGAACCCGCGACGCTCTCCCTGCATCTTGGCGGTGCTGACGGGGCGCGGGCCTTTATCCTCTCCACCTTCGTCCCGCTCACCCGGGTTCCGGGTGATGGGCAGAACATTGCCAACGATCGACCGGAGGGCTTCCTTTAGCCCCTACGTCGGATTGCATATTGATTGACAGGGTTTCTCACGAGCATCAGGAGGACATTGAACGCAGCTGCCACCGAGTTAATAGGGCGATTTGTGCGTTCAAGTCCTCCGCTACGGACGATCCCTCATGTCAATATTCGTTCGATCCACTTTAGTATCCACCCGAATTTGGGATCACCCTGCAGGACATGCATTCATGAGCCAGACTGTACAAGACCGCGCAACTCTCGACGTCACCATCGACCGCATTGTGGGCGATGGCAAGGGGATCGGTTTTGCCAATGGCAAAACGGTCTTCGTTTCACGCACGGCTCCGGGCGATGTCGTCCGTGCCCGCATCACGCGGCAGCAGCGTACCACGCTCCACGGGGTGATCGACACGATCCTGACGCCTTCGCCGATGCGGATCGAACCTGATGTAGCCCACCCCGAATTTGCGGTTGGCTGCGACCTGATGCACATCGGGTATGAAGACCAGCTCGCGACCAAAGTTAACATGATCCAGGACAGTCTCCGCCGGATCGCGAAGCTGGAGGATATGCCGGAAATTCCTATCCGTTCCTCCGCACAGCAATGGGGATACCGGTCACGCGCGGAATGGCAGGTGAATGTCCCCAACACGTTGGTCGGATACTTCGCCGAAGGTACACGCCAGATCGTCGATATCACGCAGGATCCGGTATCAACGGAAGGCGTCAATACGCTGCTGACGACCCTGCGGGATGACGTTGCGGCTGGACTCGTGCCGGAAGCCGCCAGGGAATACCGGGCGGTTTCGACCGAGACGGGTTACGCACTGGAGCCGACCGCCTCCACCCGGTCGGCAGTGCTTCAGCGTACGCTCGGTGGCGAGACGTATCACTTCTCGGCTGAATGTTTCTTCCAGGCCAATATCCCGGTGGCGGAATGTCTTCTGGCCGATGTCGTGAAGATCGCCGATATTGCCCGGCAGGATCCGGGTATCGCTATCGACCTCTATTGTGGCGTCGGGTTGTTTACGATTCCGCTGTCCCGCCGTTTCAAGCGAGTGATCGGGGTGGAAAGCTTCAAGCCGGCGGTCAAGTTTGCCAATGACAACCTGGCCGAATCCGATCTCACCCGGACAAAGATCCTGGAGTCACCGGTGGAGCATTGGGTGGCGCAAAACCAGTCACGTCATGGACGAGTGTCCCTGGTGGTGTTCGATCCACCCCGGAGCGGTGCCGGTGCAAAGACCGTGGATGGCATTATCCGCCTTAAGCCGGAGCATATCGTCGCGGTTTCCTGCGATCCCGCCACGTTCTCGCGCGATTTGCGGGGTTTGCTGGACGGTGGATATGAGCTGGTGGATATCACCGCCTACGACATGTTCCCGCAGACGCACCATGTGGAACTGATGGCGTACCTGCGTCGTAGCCATTCCTGATGAGCGCGAAGCCGATCACTCTCAGCCTCACCTTGCCATTGCCACCAAGCATCAATGCGCAATACACACTGGCGAAAGGCACGAAGAGGCGAATCCTCACCAAGGTGGCCAAAGACTTCAAGAAGCAGGCCGGGAATGTGATCCTGCTGTTGCAACAGCAGAGCAAGATCACCCCGGTGGAAGAGCGGGCGTTCGCGAACAACCTGCTCGGTGTGTACATGACCTTTTATTTCGAGACGCCCATGCGGCGCGATCTGGACGGTGGGTTGAAGATCGCGCTGGACACCATCGCTACCAGTCTCGGTTTCGACGATCGTAATGTCGTGGATCTACATTTGACGAAGCAGATCGATCCCCTGCATCCCCGGCTGGAAGTCGAGATCGAGACGATTGCGGAATGGACGTTCGATCGCGAGTATGTGTTGCTGCCAGAGTCGGATTCGGACGAGAGAGCCTGATCCATTGGTTTCGACAAGGATGCCTCGTCTTTTCCAATATCGTGTTGGCCCGGAGCAGAGATCTCTCGACTGCGCTCGAGATGACGGGTTTTGGTTTGTGGGTGAAATATTGCCGCGGGGATGTGCCGAAAAGCGGGAGGGAACTCCTGTACAGGACCAGCGTCGCTCTTTCCCAGCGCTGTCTAGGTTCTGATGGGCGCGTCGGGTAAAATGCTGGTGACTGACGATCGCTCGATCGCTCGCGCACATCAGGAGAATCCCCACTTGTCTTCCCCAGACCGAACTACACCGTCAACCATTGACCCGACTGAGGGAAAGGTCGCCGGCTCGCACGCCGTTGAGGCCTCCGCCCACCTTCTGGAGGACGCAAGCCGCGACGGCAAAACCGTGGATGCTGTTGTCATCCTGGATTACGGCTCTCAATACAGCCAACTCATCACGCGCCGCGTGCGTGAATGTGGCGTGTATGGCGAATTGATGCCGCATGACGCTGCCTGGGACGATGTCGCGAAGTTGCATCCCAAGGCCATTATCCTGTCCGGTGGTCCCAACAGCGTTTATGCAGACGACGCCCCGGCGTTACCTGACTGGGTGCTGGATCAAAACCTGCCGGTGCTGGGTATTTGCTACGGCATGCAACTCCTGGCGCGGGCACTCGGCGGAACGGTTTCGCCCGCGGATCGCCGGGAATATGGTCCGGCCACCATCGGGATTTCCGAAGCAGGCGCGCAGGCTGCCTTGTTCGACGGTATGCCGGACACGCTGGATGTCTGGATGAGCCACGGCGATCACATCGATGGTCTCCCTGAGGGATTCGAGGCGCTCGCGACATCACCAAACTCGCCTTATGCCGCGATGGGGAATGGCAGTATTGTCGGGTTGCAATTCCATCCGGAAGTCCAGCATACGACCAATGGTACCCAACTCCTGCGGAACTTCCTGACCAAGGTGGCGGGGTGCGAAGAGAACTGGTCGCCGGAATCCTTCGTCGATGCCGCCGTCAAGGAAATCCGGGAGCAGGTCGGTGATGGTCGTGTCCTGCTTGGATTGAGCGGCGGTGTCGATTCGTCCGTGGCCGCGGCGCTGATCCATAAGGCGATTGGCGATCAACTGACGCCGGTCTTCGTCAACAATGGTTTGCTCCGGCTTGGCGAGGCCGAACTCGTACAAGAGACGTTTACCCGCGCCTTCGAGACCCGGTTGGTCTATGTCGATGCCAGCGATCGCTTCCTTGAGAAGCTGCAGGGCGTCAGCGACCCCGAGCAAAAGCGCAAGATCATCGGCGAGACGTTTATCCGCGTGTTCGAGGCGGAAGCTGACAAAGCCGGGCCATTCGAATTCCTGGCGCAGGGCACGCTCTATCCGGATGTGATCGAAAGCGCCACGGCCAGCTCGAATTCAAAAACCGCCGTCAAGATCAAGACCCACCACAATGTGGGTGGCTTGCCGGAGGATATGGAATTCAAGCTGCTGGAACCGTTCCGCTTCCTGTTCAAGGATGAGGTGCGCGCGGTGGGACGACTCCTCGGAATGCCCGAGGAAATCGTTGAGCGGCAACCATTCCCCGGACCTGGTCTGGCGGTGCGGCTGCTGGGTGAAATCACCGAGCCGGATCTGGACCTGCTCCGGAAAGCGGACGCGATCGTCCGTGAGGAAATCGAGGCGGCCGGACTGGCCAGGGACGTCTGGCAGTATTTCGCGGTGCTGCTGCCGGTGAACTCGACTGGCGTGATGGGTGATTACCGAACTTACGCCCGGGTCTGCGCGGTGCGGGCCATTACCAGCCAGGATGCGATGACCGCAGACTGGGCTCGACTGCCACACGACGTGCTTGGCCGCATCAGCAATCGGGTGGTCAATGAGGTGAACGGTATCAACCGGGTGGTGTACGACATCACGTCCAAGCCCCCGGCCACGATTGAGTGGGAATAACTGGATGATTCTCGAAATCGCGATGCTGGATGTCCGCCCCGGTCAGGAAGATGGCTTTGAGCGCGCGTTCAGCCGGGCGTCGGCAATCATTGCGTCGATGCCCGGGCATGTGAGCCACGAATTGCAACGGTGTATCGAGAATCCGTCGCGCTATGCGTTGCTTGTCCGCTGGGAAACGTTGGAAGACCACACGGAAGGGTTTCGGGGATCGCCGCAGTACCAGGAATGGAAGGCGCTACTCCACCACTTTTACGATCCCTTTCCAACGGTGGAACATTTTCGGATGGTGTCCTGATACGAGATCCGGATAAACACTCAGCGGCTTACGGGAGGATCCCACGCTTCGCTTTGGACAGGCTATTGAACGCAGAGTGAGCAAGGTGGGTTGTGCGTTCGAGCCCTCCGCTACGAATGGTGGCATTCACCCTGAGACGACGGAGTGATTGTTCGCACATCACCACGTGTGTATCCGGATTCCGTATCAGGCTACAGAAAAGTATCCTGCATTTGCCCTACAGCCTGATTACGCTGCGAAGGGTTTCGCCGCGTTCCATGGCGTGGAATGCTTCTTCGCTTTCTTCCAGGGTAATAACCCGGGTAACGACACGATCGAGGTCGAGTTGTCCCTGGGAATACCAGTCAGCCAGGAGTGGGAAGTCGCGGGTCGGCAAGCAGTCACCATACCAGGACACTCGTATGCTGCCGCCGATATCGAAGAACTTCGCGACCGGGAGTTGCAACTCCGCCTGTTGGTCCGCAACGCCAACGACAACGCACACACCTGCAAGATCACGGCACATGATGGCCGTTTCGAGGGTTTCGACGCGACCAACCGCCTCGAATGAGGCGTTGACGCCGTACCCGCCCGTGATCTCCTTGATCATCGCCACGGGATCGCCGTCCCGGGGGTTCACGGTATGCGTGGCACCGAATTCCCTGGCCCACTCCAGTTTTCCGGGGTCAATATCAACAGCGATGATCGTTGTTGCCCCGGCGAGCCGGGCACCCATGATGATGGAATCACCCACGCCACCACAGCCGATCACGGCAACCGATTGCCCCGGCTCCACCTTGGCGGTATACATGGCGGCGCCAACTCCAGTCATCACCCCGCACCCGATCAGGCTCATCTGCTCCGGCGGCAACTCCTTGTCCACCGGGATACACTGCCGGGCATGAACGAGTGTGTGGGTGCAGAAGGTACCGATCCCCAGAATAGGAGTCAAGACCTCACCATCCATCGTCCGCATGCCGGCATGCGCGTTCAGGCTGGCGGAACAGAGATGTGGCTTGCCAGCATGACAGAAGCGGCATTCGCCGCAGGGGGCTCGCCAGGCGAGGATGACGTA
>Ga0182747_1002938_pt1 | contig 11695 bp, 12 predicted proteins | sample eDN3rd30CBELigBY_FD_128526 | JGI IMG/M metagenome (GOLD analysis project Ga0182747, IMG submission 128526) | Enriched backyard soil microbial communities from Emeryville, California, USA - eDNA 3rd pass 30_C BE-Lig BY (version 2) (version 2) | ecosystem: Environmental > Terrestrial > Soil >...
GCTGACCGGCGAAGGGATTTCCACCGTGGCCTTGTCGGTCATGACATCGGCCACCACCTGGTCTTCGGCGATCACATCGCCGACCTTGACGAACCACTCCACCAGCTCGACTTGCGCGATGCCTTCGCCAATGTCCGGCATCTTGATGACGTGCGTGCCCATTCAGACCTCCATGACCCGTTTCAATGCCGCGCCTACCCGCGATGGGCCTGGGAAATACGCCCATTCCTGTGCATGCGGGTAAGGGGTGTCCCAGCCGGTGACGCGCTCGATCGGCGCTTCGAGGTGATGGAAGCAATGCTCTTGCACCAGCGACACCAGTTCGGCACCGAAGCCGCAGGTACGCGTGGCTTCATGTACCACCACGCAGCGGCCGGTCTTCTTCACCGACTCGACGATGGTTTCCAGGTCCAGCGGCCAGAGGCTGCGCAGGTCGATCACTTCGGCATCGACACCGGTTTCCTCGGCGGCCACCTGGGCCACGTAGACGGTGGTGCCGTAGGTCAGCACGGTGACATCGTTGCCGGGGCGGGTAATCGCCGCCTTGTCCAGCGGCACGGTGTAGTAGCCGTCCGGCACTGCGCTTTGCGGGTGCTTGGACCACGGGGTCACCGGGCGGTCGTGGTGGCCATCGAACGGGCCGTTGTACAGGCGCTTGGGCTCCAGGAAGATCACCGGGTCGTCGCATTCGATCGAGGCGATCAGCAGGCCCTTGGCGTCATACGGGTTGGACGGCATCACCGTGCGCAGGCCGCATACCTGGGTGAACATCGCTTCCGGGCTCTGGCTGTGGGTCTGGCCGCCGTAGATGCCGCCGCCACAAGGCATGCGCAGGGTCAGCGGGGCGATGAACTCGCCGGCCGAGCGATAGCGCAGACGGGCCATCTCCGAGACGATCTGGTCGGAGGCCGGGTAGAAGTAGTCGGCGAACTGGATTTCCACCACTGGCCGCAGGCCATAGGCGCCCATGCCCACCGCGGTGCCGACGATGCCGCTCTCGGAGATCGGGGCGTCGAACACGCGCGACTTGCCGTACTTGTTCTGCAAACCTTCGGTGCAGCGGAACACGCCGCCGAAGTAGCCGACGTCCTGGCCGTAGATCACCACGTCGTCGTCGCGCTCAAGCATGACATCCATGGCCGAGCGCAGGGCCTGGATCATGGTCATGGTGGTGGTGGCCATGGCGGTTTCCGGTTTGATGCTGTTGTTGTGGTCGTTCATCTCAAACCCCCAGTTCCTGGCGCTGACGGCGCAGGTGGTCGGGCATGTCCTTGTACACGTCCTCGAACATCGAGGCCGCGCTCGGGATGTGGCCGTTGGCCAGGGTGCCGTATTGTTCGGCTTCCTTCTGCGCGGCAATGACCGCGGCCTCGAACTCGGCGGTGACCGCCTGGTGTTCTTCCTCGGACCACTGGCCGATGTTGATCAGGTGCTGCTTGAGGCGGGCGATCGGGTCGCCCAGCGGGAAGTGGCTCCAGTCATCGGCGGGGCGGTACTTGGACGGGTCATCGGAGGTCGAGTGCGGGCCGGCGCGGTAGGTGACCCACTCGATCAGGCACGGCCCCAGGCCACGGCGGGCGCGTTCGGCAGCCCAGCGCGAGGCGGCGTACACGGCGACGAAGTCGTTGCCGTCGACGCGCAGCGAGGCGATGCCGCAGCCCACGCCACGCCCGGCGAAGGTGGTCGATTCACCGCCGGCGATGGCCTGGAAGGTGGAGATCGCCCACTGGTTGTTGACCACGTTGAGGATCACCGGCGCGCGGTACACGTGGGCGAAGGTCAGGGCAGTGTGGAAGTCGGATTCTGCAGTGGCGCCATCGCCGATCCAGGCCGAGGCGATCTTGGTATCGCCCTTGATCGCCGAGGCCATGGCCCAGCCGACCGCCTGCACGAACTGGGTCGCCAGGTTGCCGCTGATGGTGAAGAAGCCGGCCTCGCGCACCGAATACATGATCGGCAGCTGGCGGCCCTTGAGCGGGTCGCGCTCGTTGGACAGCAACTGACAGATCATCTCCACCAGCGACACGTCGCGGGCCATCAGGATGCTCTGCTGGCGGTAGGTGGGGAAGCACATGTCGGTGCGGTTCAGTGCCAGGGCCTGGGCGCTGCCGATGGCTTCCTCGCCCAGGCTCTGCATGTAGAAGGACATTTTCTTCTGGCGCTGGGCGACCACCATGCGGCTGTCGAAGATGCGCGTCTTGAGCATGGCACGCATGCCTTGGCGCAGGATCTGCGGGTCGATGTCTTCGGCCCAGGGGCCCAGGGCATTGCCTTGCTCGTCGAGCACGCGGACCAGGCTCTTGGACAGGTCGGCGGTGTCGGCAGCGTCGACATCGATCGGGGGTTTACGGACTTGACCTGCATCATTCAGACGCAGGTAGGAGAAATCGGTCTGGCAGCCTGGCCGGCCGGTAGGCTCGGGCACATGCAAACGCAGGGGGGCGTACTCGTTCATGCTTTTTACGCTCGCTCGGGTGTTGTTTTTGTGAGCTCTGAAGCGGTCGCCGCTGAGTACCGGCTTGTGACTGGTAGGTCAGCGTCAGTTACATAGTAGTGACAGCCCGGGAGAATTTTTCTCTCAAGTTGATTGCCTTTAACGCGCACTGCAGATAAACATTCTGAATAAACACAAAAAACCGGTGAATTTGTCTCATGCGCAAACTCGATCGTACCGATATCGGCATTCTCAACAGCCTGCAGGACAACGCTCGCATCACCAACGCGGAGCTGGCGCGTTCGGTGAACCTGTCGCCCACGCCCTGTTTCAACCGGGTCAAGGCCATGGAGGAGTTGGGGGTGATTCGCCAGCAGGTGACCTTGCTGTCGCCAGAAGTGCTGGGGCTGGATGTCAATGTGTTCATCCATGTCAGCCTGGAGAAGCAGGTGGAGCAGGCGCTGCACCGCTTCGAGGAAGAGATTGCCGAGCGGCCGGAAGTGATGGAGTGCTACTTGATGACGGGCGACCCGGACTACTTGCTGCGGGTGTTGCTGCCGAGCATTCAGGCGCTGGAGCGGTTTCTCGACTACCTGACGCGGTTGCCGGGGGTGGCCAATATTCGTTCGAGTTTTGCCTTGAAGCAGGTGCGGTACAAGACGGCGCTGCCGTTGCCTTCGAACGGGATGACGTTGCGGGAATAGCGGGTGGCAGTCGGCTCCCACACTGGATCTGTGGTGTCCCCGGTCCCTGTGGGAGCCGGCTTGCCGGCGATAGGGCCAGTGCAGGCTGCTTGATATTTTAAACACCCCCAGCCTATGTTGTTGCCAGCTGATAACAACAAGGACAAGTGTCATGACCAGCGCCGCCCAACGCCCCCTCGCCGAGTACCTCAAGGGCATCGACCAGATCGAATGCATCACCCCCGACCTCAACGGCGTGCCCCGCGGCAAGGTGATGACCGCCGAAGGCTTCCTCGAAGGCCGGCGCCTGCAGATGGCCCGCGGCGTTCTGCTGCAATGCATCATGGGCGGCTACCCGCCGGCGCGCTTCTACGGCAGCGACGATGGCGACCTGGCGCTGGTGGCAGAGCCCACGCAAATCCACCGGTTGCCGTGGAGCGAAGAGGGCCTGGCCCTGGCCATCTGCGATGCCGTCGAACTCGATGGCAGACCTTCGGGGCTGTCCACCCGCGGCCAGCTCAAGGCGGTGATCGCCCGGTACGCGGCCCTTGGCCTGGCGCCGGTGGTGGCGACGGAGCTCGAGTTCTTCGTCTTCGCGCCCAACAGCGACCCGCAGCAACCGTTCCAGCCGCCGCTCGGTAAGGACGGCCGCCGCGAGCTTGGCCACTCGGCCTTCAGCGTCAGCTCCAACAACGGCCTGCGCCCGTTCTTCCAGGAGGTCTACCAGTGCATGGCGGCACTGGGCCTGCCGCGCGATACCTTCATGCACGAGATGGGCGTCAGCCAGTTCGAGATCAACCTGCTGCATGGCGACCCGCTGCTGCTGGCCGACCAGACCTTCCTGTTCAAGCACCTGCTCAAGGAAGTGGCGCTCAAGCATGGCCTGATCGTGGTGTGCATGGCCAAGCCGCTGGCGCACACGCCCGGCAGTTCCATGCACATTCACCAGAGCCTGGTCGATACGGCCAGCGGGCGAAATGTGTTCAACGACGAACACGGGCAAGCGACCGAGACCTTCCATCATTTCATTGGCGGCCTGCAGGCGTGCCTGGCCGACTTCACCGCGTTGTTCGCCCCCAACGTCAACTCGTACCAGCGCCTGTGCCATCCCTATGCCTCGCCGAACAATGCCTGCTGGTCCCATGACAACCGTGCCGCGGGCTTGCGCATTCCGGCCAGCGCCCCGGTGGCGCGGCGCGTGGAGAACCGGCTGCCCGGTGCCGACGCCAACCCCTACCTGGCCATTGCCGCCAGCCTGGCAGCTGGCCTGCACGGTATCGAGCAGCGCCTGCAGCCGGCACCGGCCATCCAGGGCGAGTTCGAGGTGCCGGAGAATCTGAGCCTGCCTTGCACGCTGCACGCCGCGCTGGAACGCCTGAAGCGCAGCGCACTGGCGCAGCAATTGTTCGGCAGCGAATTCGTCGAAGGTTACGTGGCCAGCAAGACCCTGGAACTGTCCGACTTCTTCGACGAGATCACGCCCTGGGAGCGGCGGGTGCTGGCGGCACAAGCCTGATCGCGACACGAGCGCTACTGGACGCGCCCCTGGCGAAGTATTTCGCCTTGGGGGGCCTGCGCCACGGCGCATTTGCTTTTATGCTTGCCAGGTCAACGCCACCTGACCAGGGAGCCCGAGGGGACGTATGCGAAACATCTGGAAGCCCTTTCAGTCGCTGTATTTCGCTGCCTTGATGATGCTGATCGGCTCGGGCCTGCTCAGTACCTATCTGGCACTGCGCCTGGCGGCCGACCATGTCGACAGCCTGTGGGTCGGTGCGTTGATGGCGGCCAACTATTTCGGTCTTGCCGTGGGCGGCAAGGTCGGCCACCGGCTCATCGGACGGGTAGGGCACATCCGCGCCTATGCCACCTGCGCCGGTATCGTCGGCGCGGCGGTGCTTGGCCATGGCCTGACCAGCTGGCTACCGGCCTGGGTCGGGCTGCGGATGATCGTCGGCCTGGGGATGATGTGCCAGTACATGGTCATCGAGAGCTGGCTGAACGAGCAGGCCGATGCCAAGCACCGTGGCGCGGTGTTCAGTGGCTACATGATCGCCTCCTACCTGGGGCTGGTGCTCGGCCAGTTGATCCTGGTGGTGCATCCGCAGTTGGGGCCTGAGTTGCTGATGCTGGTCGCCATGTGCTTTGCCCTGTGCCTGGTGCCGGTGGCCATGACTCGGCGCATCCACCCGGCACCGTTGCGCCCGGCGCCGATGGAACCGAAGTTCTTCATCAAACGGGTGCCGCAGTCGCTCAGTACGGTGCTGGGTTCGGGGTTGATCGTCGGTTCGTTCTACGGCCTGGCGCCGCTGTATGCCTCCAGCCAAGGATTGACCACCGAGCAGATCGGTCTGTTCATGGGCTGCTGCATCTTCGCCGGCCTGGTGGTGCAGTGGCCGCTGGGCTGGCTGTCCGATCGCTACGACCGGGCGCTGCTGATCCGCAGTGTGGCGGTGGGGCTGGCGCTGGCCTCGGCACCGTTGGCATTCCTGCCCAGCGTGCCGCTGGAGCTGCTGTTCGGCATCGGCTTTGTGGTCTCGTTGCTGCAGTTCTGCCTGTATCCGCTGGCGGTGGCGTTTTCCAATGACCATGTGGAAAGCGAGCGACGGGTGTCGCTGACCGCCATGTTGCTGGTGACCTATGGCGTGGGCGCTTGTATCGGGCCGCTGGCGGCAGGTGTGTTGATGAAGGTGCTGGGTGCGCAGATGCTCTATGCCTTTTTCGCGTTCTTCGCCCTGGTGCTGGTGTGGCGCATTCGGCCCAAGGCGGTTACCGGGCTTCATCAGGTGCAGGACGCGCCGCTGGGGCACGTGGCGATGCCGGCGGCGGGTTCGCCTTTGTCGGCAGCGCTTGACCCTCGGGTGGATGAGCAGACCGTGCAGGATGTGATGCAGACGCCGGTGGCGGCCGAGGATACCGAGGTGGAAGAGAAGGCTGAGCCGGCAGAGGCTGCAGAGTCGGTCGAGCTGAATCGAAACTAGGGTTGCCTGTACCGGCCCTATCGCCGCGGTTCGTCGCCACGACAAGCCGGCTCCCACACTGGATCTGTGGTGTCCCCGGTCCCTGTGGGAGCCGGCTTGCCGGCGATAGGGCCGCTACAGACACAAACAAAAAAGCCACCCCATGGGTGGCGTTTTTTTACATCCAGCAGCCGATCAGTAATCGTCTTTATCGAACCGCCGCGCCTCACGCTGCAGCTGGTACACGAAGCTCTCGATCTTGCGTTGCGCCTGGCCACTGAGGTTGTGAAAACGCACGCCCGCGAAGGTGGTGTTGATGCGCTCTTCATAATGCAGGTGACGCAGCTCGACCATGCAGTCCACCAGGCCCAGCGGGCTACCCGCCTTGAAACGCTCGTACACCTGGCCCAGCTGCAGGCGCTCTTCGACATTGCCGTCAAAGCGCAGCTTGCAGCCGGTGGCGGAGATGTCCAGCAGCTTGCCACGCAGGGCGCCGTTGCCCTTGAGGTGGCTGCCGTCGAGAATGATGTCGACCAGTTGCGACAGCTTCAGCGCGGCGCGAAAGGCATTGCGGCGCTGGTGGTAGGTCACTTCTTCCGGCAGGGCGCCCCGGTACGAGCGGTGGCCGTCGACCTCGGTGATCTTCAGTTCGTGGTTGCATTCCCAGGCGATGCGCACGCCATCGTGGAAGCCTTCGACACGGAACGCTTCACCGTTCTCGATGAATTTTTCACCATCGCGCGGAATCATTTCGTCCAGCGCCAGGGTGTTGCTCTCGCGGTCCACGTGCACCACATAGCTCTGGAACCGCTGGCTGCGCTCGTGGAAGGTGATGATCAAGGGATCATGGCTCTCCTGCAACTGGCGCAGGTTGGCGGCGATCTCCATAGGAGTGTTCAGCACCTTGGGCGGCTGCGGAGCATCGGTTTCATTGAACACGGGTTATCAATCTCCAGGCAAAAACGACACACGCAAGTAACGGCATTTTGCCAGTATGTTCTGTGCCTTGAATAGGAATAATCAAACTTGGCTGAGCGCCCGGGGCTTGGCCAGTGGCGAGGTGGCGCCACGGTTGTCGTAGAGCGACGGAGAATCGCCGCCCATGAGGATTCTGACCTGGTTGGCCGTGACGTGCTGTTGCACCTGGATGATCCGGCCATTGGTCTCGTTGACCTTCTGGCAGGCATCCATCAGCTGGGTGAGCACATTGAGCTGTTGCATGATCACGTCGCCGTTTGGCGACTGCGCGGCCACCGCTTGCACCCCGGCTCGATCGGCGCTGAGGCCGAGGCTGGCGAGCAGGTTGTTGCGGCGCAGGCCTTGCTGCTCGAGCAGAACGATCAGCGACTGCTTGCGGGCCAGGATGCCTTCCAGCGGCGCCAGGTCACGACTGTGCAGGGCCACGGCCTCTTTTTGCAGGAGGTCGAGCAGTTCCTGGGTCGGGGCGAGGTCGTCTTCGATCAGTTGCAGCAAAGTGATGTCGTGCATGGCTAACTCTTGGCTTTTATAGCGTCCGTGAAGTCAGCGCGCCGAACGGTCAGCGCTGAGCTTCGAAATCGAGCAGTTTGCTGGCGACCCGGCCGGCATCGACCTTGTAGCTGCCATCGGCGATCGCCTGCTTCAACTGTGCCACGCGGGCACTGTCGACAACGGGCTGGTCGCGCAGCTTGTCGCTGATCTTCTGCAACTGCTGGGCCTCTTGACTGAGGTGTACCGCTTCTCCGCTGGCGCTTTTCGGCGCTTCGACCGGCTCGCCAGCCTTGTCGGCAGTGCCCGGCGCGGCATTGCCGCGAACGCCGCCGGTGACCGACGGAGAATTATTCAAACGACTGAAGTCGATGACCATGATCAGAAACCTCTGGGTATTTGGACGCTTGCCTTGTTTTCGGCCAACCCGAATAAAACTTTAGGCACAAATGCACAGCCGCCTGTCGGCAAGCCCGTGTACCCGTTTCCGACACAGTTTAGGAAAACCGCCCGCGCACCGCCAGCCCATTTACATGGCCACCTCGACCTGGCCGGGGCCGGTGACGCGTGCCTTGACCACCCGTTTGGAATTGAGATTGCGCACCCGAATCTGCTCGCCCTGGCCGCCCTTGGCCAGCGCCTCGCCCGGCATGCGCACGCTGAGGCTGCCGCTGCGCGCGGTGATGACCACGTGATCGCCCTTGCGCACCACCTCGGCTTGCTCAAGGTGCTGTGGGGTGAGCACCTGGTCGATCACCGTGGAGCGCACCATCTTCATGCCCACCGCCTGGTCGAGGTCGTTGAGAAAGCCCTGGGTCAAGGTGCCCACATCGCGCTCGCGCAGGGCCACGTCGCCTTCACCGATCACGTTGTCACGCTTGAGCGGGCGGGTAACCACGACCACATCGCGAAACAGTCGCACCGTCGCCGGTACGAACAGTGTCCAGGGTGCGCCGCCATCGCAACGCACCCGCACGGTCACTCGGCCCACCGGTTGCGACGGGCTTTCCAGCGAGGCGTCCAGCTGCTGGCTGCACAGCGGCATGCGCAGGCGAGGGTCGAGCGGGCTGACCTGGATTTCGTAGCGTCCGGCCGTCTGGGTGGTGGCCAGGTAGTCCTCGACGGCAAATTCAAGAAACCCTTGGGTGACGCCGATAAGCTGTTCAGGCAAGGTAACCGCGTCCGCTAGCGTGCGAACGCCGGGTGCCAGCAGGCACAATGCGGCCAGCGCAGCGCTCAGCAGCGGCGTCAGTCGTCGGAAAATTGTCGTTTTCATGTACATGGCGCTCAAAAAAGCAAAGCCCGTGCCGACTCGCTGATCGAGTCGCTACCAACAGGCAAAAAACAGAAGGAGTCAGGCATGGCGGGGGTAATGGATTCAGTCAACCAGCGCACTCAGCTGGTTGGGCAGAATCGCCTGGAATTGCTGTTGTTCCGCCTCAATGGCCAGCAGCTCTACGGCATCAACGTGTTCAAGGTTCGCGAAGTGCTGCAGTGCCCGGCTTTGACCGTGCTGCCCAAATCGCACCCGGTGGTGCGCGGCGTGGCCAACATTCGCGGGGCGACCATTCCGATCCTTGATCTGTCGATGGCCACCGGCCTGCCAGGGCTGCAGGAAGAAACGCGCAACAGTTTCGTGATCATCACCGAGTACAACACCAAGACCCAGGGCTTTCTGGTGCATTCGGTCGAGCGCATCGTCAACATGAACTGGGAAGAGATCCATCCGCCACCCAAGGGCACCGGCCGCGACCACTACCTGACGGCGGTCACCCGGGTGGACAACCGCATGGTCGAGATCATCGACGTGGAGAAGGTGCTGGCCGAGGTGGCGCCGTCTTCCGAGCAGGTGTCTGCGGGTGTGGTGGATGCCGAGGTGCAGGACAAGGCCGTGCTGTTGCGGGTGCTGACCGTCGACGATTCGTCGGTGGCACGCAAGCAGGTCAGCCGCTGCCTGCAGACGGTGGGCGTGGAAGTGGTGGCGCTCAACGACGGTCGCCAGGCACTGAACTACCTGCGCAAGTTGGTGGAGGAGGGCAAACGGCCGGAAGAAGAGTTCCTGATGATGATCTCGGACATTGAAATGCCAGAAATGGACGGCTATACGCTGACCGCGGAGATCCGCAACGATCCGCGCATGCAAAAATTGCACATCTGCCTGCATACTTCCCTGTCCGGGGTATTCAACCAGGCGATGGTCAAGAAGGTCGGTGCCGATGACTTCCTGGCCAAGTTCAAGCCGGACGACCTGGCCCAACGCGTGGTCGACCGGATCAAGGCGGCGCATTGAAGCAGCCGGGGGCGCGCTCCCGGCACCAGAGATTGAAAAGAGGCGGCAGTAGTGTCTACGGGTAATTTGGAGTTCGAACAGTTCCGGGTCTTCCTGGAGAAAGCCTGTGGCATCCTGCTGGGGGAGAATAAGCAGTACTTGGTTTCCAGCCGTCTCAACAAGCTGATGGAACAACAGGGTATCAAGAGCCTGGGCGAACTGGTGCAGCGCATCCAGACCCAGCCGCGTGGCGGCTTGCGCGAGCAGGTGGTCGACGCCATGACCACCAACGAGACCCTGTGGTTTCGCGACAGCTACCCGTTCGAAGTGCTGAAGAACAAGGTCATTCCCGAGTTCATCAGGAACAATCCCGGCCAGCGCCTGCGCATGTGGTCGGCGGCCTGCTCGTCGGGCCAGGAGCCGTATTCCATTTCGATGGCCATCGATGAGTTCGAGCGCAGCAACCTGGGCCAGTTGAAGATGGGCGCGCAGATCGTCGCTACCGATCTCTCCGGTTCGATGCTGAACAACTGCAAGACCGGTGAGTACGACAGCCTGGCGATTGCCCGCGGCTTGTCCCAGGAGCGCCTGCAGCGTTACTTCGACCCCAAGGGGCCGGGGCGCTGGGCGGTGAAGCCGGCGATTCGCAGCCGGGTCGAGTTCCGCTCGTTCAACCTGCTCGACAGCTACGCGGCGCTGGGCAAGTTCGACATCGTGTTCTGCCGCAATGTGCTGATCTACTTCTCGGCCCAGGTGAAGAAGGACATTCTGTTGCGGATTCACAGCACGCTGAAGCCTGGGGGGTATCTGTTCCTTGGGGCGTCCGAGGCGCTCAACGGGTTGCCGGACCATTACCAGATGGTGCAATGCAGCCCGGGGATTATCTACCAGGCCAAGTAAGCCAAGAGGCCGGCAGCGAAAGTTGCCGGCCTTTTTGTTGTCTGCACTGGCCTCATCGCCGGCAAGCCGGCTCCCATAGGTGCCCCGCTGGGTTTGAAGTTGCGGTGTAGCTGTGGGAGCCGGCTTGCCGGCGATGTCCGCGAAGCGGACCCCATCGCAGTTGACGTCAATTTTTTGTTTTGCCGCTTTTGCCACCCGCCAATTGCCGCTTTCCCATGGCCAGGCGGAAGCACTTTGCCGCTTTTCTGGCATGACCCTCGCTCACACCGCTCCCGCGGCCCCGCATTCACGGGCTTTCAAAACCTTGGCACAGCCCTTGCTATACCTTCGCCAACGACATTCCGGTCAACCTTCGAAGGTTTCCCCGACATGAGCATCAGTTTCGACAAGGCACTTGGTATCCACGAAAAAGCCCTGGGCTTTCGCGCCCAGCGTGCCGAGGTACTGGCCAACAACATCGCCAACGCCGACACGCCCAACTACAAGGCGCGTGACATGGACTTCTCCTCGGTGCTCGCCGCCGAAAGCCAGAAGCAGCAAAGCGGTGGCCGCTTCGCCATGGACCGTACCAACAGCCGCCACATCGAGGCCGAAGGCCTGGCGATGAACGACGAGACCCTGCAGTACCGCACCCCGACGCAGCCGTCGATCGACCAGAACACCGTGGACGCGCAGATCGAGCAATCGAACTACACCGAAAACGCCATCGGTTTCCAGGCCAGCTTCACCTTGCTCAACAGTAAATTCAAAGGGCTGGTTTCGGCCCTGCGCGGAGAATGACCATGTCCCTTGCCAGTGTCTTCAATATCGCCGGTAGCGGCATGAGTGCGCAGAACACCCGCCTCAATACCGTGGCCTCCAACATCGCCAACGCCGAGACCGTGTCGTCGAGCATCGACCAGACCTATCGCGCCCGTCACCCGGTGTTCGCCACCACCTTCCAGGACGCCCAGGCGGGCAGCAGCCAGTCGCTGTTCGAAGA
>Ga0182747_1002939_pt1 | contig 11692 bp, 9 predicted proteins | sample eDN3rd30CBELigBY_FD_128526 | JGI IMG/M metagenome (GOLD analysis project Ga0182747, IMG submission 128526) | Enriched backyard soil microbial communities from Emeryville, California, USA - eDNA 3rd pass 30_C BE-Lig BY (version 2) (version 2) | ecosystem: Environmental > Terrestrial > Soil >...
AAGACTTTAATAAATATACGCCCTTTGATTATAACCAAATAAAAAATAACGAACTTGTTCATAGATGGATGAGACCTCTTTCCGCTAACCTGATAGAAGGTCAAACATTAAAGGAAGCCATTCATTTACTAGATATGCACGGTATTGAGGGGTTACCTGTTGTTTCCGCACAACAGAAAGTTATAGGGGTGCTGACAACTCCGGAATTATTGAGATCCTTAACTGGATGCCACTCACTAAATACCAAAGTTGAAGAAGTTATGAAGCCTTCAATAAACAGTGTTAGTCCTCATGACTCTATTGACACAGCTTGGAAAATACAAGGAGGGATTTTACCTGTTATAGATGAAAAAGAAAAATTGGTCGGGTTATTAACTAAAACGGATATTCTTCATTCGTATTCTTTCTATTTAAAGCATCTCCAAGAAAATCCTTATGCTGTTGAAACATTAGACGCTGTTCTAGAAAGCGCTTACGAAGGTATTGTTATTGTGGACACAAATGGAATTATTAAGGAGTTTAACGCGGCCTACTGCCGTTTTTTAGGAAAAAAACGTGAAGAAGCTATTGGAAAACATGTCACAGAGATTATAGAAAATACCCGTGTGCATATCGTTAGTGAAACGGGGACAGATGAAAGAGGTTATGTTCAACGTATCCAAGGTCAAGACATGATTGTTCATCGTATTCCGATTAGAAAGGAAGAGAAAATTGTAGGAGCAATTGGCATGCTTATCTTTGAAGGCGTCAGTGAGCTTTATAATATCTTAGGTCGTATGCAGGAATTGTCCCGAAAAGTAACAGAATCTCATTTGCCAAATCCTGAACAAATAGAGAATAACAATCATTTTGATCAAATTATTGGAGAAAGTCCCGCAATACAAACCGTAAAAGAGATTGCTAGAAAAGCAGCAAAAACACCTTCTACCGTATTAATTACTGGAGAAAGTGGCACCGGAAAAGGATTATTCGCAAAAGCAATTCACTATTCTAGTCCATTTTCAGAAGGACCCTTTGTTAGTATCAATTGTGCCGCTATTCCTGAACAATTACTTGAAGCAGAGTTATTTGGCTATGAGGAAGGAGCATTTACAGGAGCACGCAAAGGAGGAAAGCCAGGTAAATTTGAACAAGCTCATAAAGGTACCTTATTTCTAGATGAAATTGGAGACATGCCCCTACTTATGCAAGCTAAGATACTCCGAGTATTACAAGACAGAGAAGTGGAGCGAGTCGGAGGAATGAAAAGTCAACATGTAGACGTACGAATTATTGCTGCTACTAATAAAAGGTTAGAAGAGCTAGTTAAGAAGGGAGAGTTCCGTGAAGATTTATATTATCGTTTAAACATTATTCGTTTGAGTATTCCGCCACTTATAGAAAGAAAAGAGGATATTCAAATATTACTCATACACCACCTTAAAAATTTTTGTGAAAAGTTTGGAATCATTAAAAAAAGCTTTTCTTTTGAAGCAATGCGGTATTTACAAGAATATCAATGGCCAGGAAATATACGGGAACTTGTCAATACGGTGGAAATGTTAGTAAGTCTAGTAGAAAATCAAGAAATTACGGAAGAAGACTTACCTGCTCATTTTCGAAAAAAAGATACAAGCTCTTTTATAACAGAAAAAAATAGTGATACAAACAGACTCTTAAAAAAGGTAAGAGAAGATATTTTATCTAGTGAAAAAGACACTATTTTGAGAACGCTTGCTGACGTGAACGGTAATAAGGCTGCTGCCGCGAGAATTCTTGGAATTCAGCGTTCTACTCTTTACATAAAATTAAAAAAATACGGATTATAGTTCAAGTGTCTGTATAATCGGACATATATCAAACACTTATGTATTTAAAAATGGACACTTTAACTAAAAGAAGCCTTTGGAATTAAGCTTTTATAATTGGCACGGTTCTTGCATTAATAACAGTGACGTTAATGTAAGGAGGGATTTTATGAAAGGGTATTCAAAATTTTGTATGCCTAACTCAGTCTTTTATGGGGAAAATTCTTTAGCTCAGCTTGGAGAGCAAGTGAGAGCTTATGGAAAGAAAGTACTTTTAATTAGTGATCGTGTTATGGAAAAAATAGGACATGTAAGAAGTTGCGAAAAAATACTAGAGGATTTAAATGTTTCTTATGCTGCATACTTAGATGTTAATACAGAGCCTACGGATTTACACGTTAATGAAGCATTAAACCTGTGTCTAAGAGAGCAATGCGGTGTTATTATCGCAATAGGTGGAGGAAGCTGCATTGATGCTGCCAAAGCTGTAGCTGTAGTAGCAACCAATGGTGGTTATATTGGTGATTTTGCAGGCGGAAAGTCTCCAATTACAGAAGATCCTCTTCCGCTTATTGCAATTCCAACTACGGCTGGAACGGGTTCAGAAGTAACAAATGTTACCGTAATTACGAATACTAAGGAAGATATAAAAATGATGATTAAACATCAAGCATTTCTTCCGAAAGTAGCGATTGTAGATCCAATTTTCACAATTTCTACTCCTCCACAAGTTACAGCAGCAACGGGAATTGATGCACTTTGTCATGCTGTTGAAGCTTATATATCACGTTTATCTCAACCGTTAACGGAAACATTGGCTCTTTCATCGATAGAAGCTATTTTGAACCATTTAAGAAAAGTTTATCAAGATGGAGAGGATTCAGACGCAAGGGAAAAAATGGCCATTGCTTCTATGGAAGCTGGACTTGCTTTTAGTAATGCTTCTGTGACGCTAATTCATGGAATGTCCCGTCCAATTGGTGCTTTATTTCATGTACCTCATGGTATTTCAAATGCAATGTTACTTCCAGCGGTACTTGAATTTACAAAGGAAGCTGCTATCGATTCGCTAGCAAAAATAGGACATCTAATTTATCCAGAATCGAAATCATTAAACAAAGAAGAGCTAGCTGATGTGGCTATTGAGAAAATAAAGCAACTTTGTTGTGACTTAGATATTCCTAATATGAAAGCATGGGGAATAGATGAACGAGAGTTTCAAAAAGTAGTTGATAAAATGGCAACGGATGCACTAGCAAGCGGCAGTCCTGGAAATAACCCAAAAGTGCCTACTCATCAAGAAATAGTGGATTTGTACTATTACTGCTATAACTACAATTTTTCAAGAAGCAAAAATACTGTTGAATCTTAAAAATCTACTAGTTTATCTAAAAGGAGAATGGAAAATGGAAACTACAACTAATACAAAAGTAATTCAAAACTATATTGCCGGTGAATGGGTAGAGTCATCTACAAGGATTAGAGAGAAAGTCTATAACCCTGCAACTGGAGAAGTAATTGCAGAGGTGCCTCTTTCAACAAAAGAAGATGTAGATCAAGCTGTCCGAGCTGCGAATGAAGCATTTAAGGGCTGGTCCAAGACAGCAGTTCCAAAACGGGCGCGAATCTTATTTAAGTATCAACAGCTATTAGTAGATAACTGGGATGAATTAGCAAGGTTAGTGACGATTGAAAATGGAAAAAGCTTTAATGAAGCACATGGTGAAGTACAACGTGGTATTGAATGCGTGGAATTTGCTGCGGGCGCTCCTACCTTAATGATGGGGAAACAGCTTCCTGATATTGCGACAGGCATTGAATCTGGCATGTACCGCTATCCAATTGGCGTAATTGGAGGGATTACACCGTTTAACTTTCCAATGATGGTTCCTTGCTGGATGTTCCCTCTTGCGATTGCTTGCGGTAATACATTTGTCTTAAAACCATCTGAGCGTACGCCGCTTTTAGCTGCAAGATTAGTAGAATTATTTGAAGAAGCTGGATTGCCAAAAGGCGTATTAAACATTGTAAACGGCGCGCATGATGTGGTAAATGGTCTTCTTGAACATAAATTAGTGAAAGCTATTTCTTTTGTTGGTTCTCAGCCAGTAGCTGAATACGTATACAAAAAAGGTACAGAAAATTTAAAGCGTGTTCAGGCTTTAGCCGGTGCAAAAAATCACTCAATTGTACTAAATGATGCTGACTTAGACGTAGCAACAAAGCAAATTATTGGTGCTGCCTTCGGCTCGGCAGGTGAGCGTTGTATGGCCGCTTCTGTTGTAACGGTACAAGAGGAAATTGCAGATAAATTAATCAATCGTTTAGTAGAAGAAGCAAACAACATCGTCATTGGAAACGGCCTAGAAAAAGATGTCTTCTTAGGACCCGTTATTCGTGAAAATCACAAAGAGCGTACGCTTAGCTACATAAAATCAGGCATAGAGGAAGGAGCTCGGTTAGTTCGGGATGGCCGTGAAGATAGTGCAGTAAAAGATAAAGGCTATTTTGTAGGGCCAACTATTTTTGATCATGTCACACAAGAAATGAAAATCTGGCAAGATGAGATTTTTGCACCAGTATTATCGATTGTACGTGTAAAATCACTAGAAGAAGCAATTGAGGTAGCGAATAATTCCCGATTTGCAAATGGTGCTTGCATTTACACAGATAGTGGTGCAAGCGTCCGCGAGTTCCGTGAAAATATTGAGTCAGGCATGTTAGGAGTCAATGTAGGAGTGCCAGCTCCTATGGCGTTCTTCCCATTCTCGGGCTGGAAAGACTCTTTCTACGGTGATCTTCATGCAAACGGCACAGATGGCGTAGAGTTCTATACAAGAAAGAAAATGGTTACGGCTCGTTACTAAAAAGATATTTAGAGACAAAGGGGAAGCTTCAAGTAATTCTCATTAATATTGTCCAAAAATAAATGTGTTTGATATTAATGCAAGTGAAATAAAAATCACATAGTCGCAAAGACCTTTTCCACTAAGGCTTTGCGACTTTTTTGTGTTTTAATAATATTATAGAGACATTTGCCTGAAAATTGAAATGTCACGGGATTATTTTAATTCCTCTTAGTATTTATTAAACCACTTTTTTATTACCTTTTCTCAAAAAATGATAATAATAATATAATAGTCAATTGTTAAAATAGAGAAATATCTATAATATAAATATATCTAGTCTAGTTATTAACGAGTTTTTATATTAAGAAAACGTACTATAGAGGGAACAGGGAGAGGTAAATATGAAAAAAAAACAAATTAATGCAATAGAAGTGGCTAAGTTAGCTAATGTATCACAATCGACGGTTTCTAGGGTATTTACTCCAGGTGCCAAGGTGTCTCCTAGGACACAAAAACGCGTGTTAGAAGCTGCTCAAAAAATAGGATATCGCCCAAATGCTTTAGCAAGAGGATTAATAACTAATAAGACTAATATAATTGGACTTGTAATGGGTAATATTCAAAACCCTTTTTATCCAGAAATCCTTGATGAATTCACAAAAAGTTTGTACGAAAAAGGGTATCATGTACTTTTTTTTCATACAAAGAATGATGCAATTACCCAAGATGAAGTATCTCAATTTCTTGAATACAATGTAGAGGGTGTGATAGTGACAGACGTTTTGCTATCTTCAAATGTTGTCTCCAAACTTTCTACACATGATATACCTATTATCCTTTTCAATCGATATACCCAAGATTCTACCTGTCATTCTGTATGTTGTGATAATTATTCAGCGGGCATGAAAATCGGGGAATATTTATTTAAACAAGGTCATCAAAAGTTCACTTATATTACCGGTCGTACCAATACATCAACGAGTCGTGATCGTGAGAGGGGATTTGCTGAGTTTCTTTTACAAAAAGGAATAAAACCGGTAATTGAAGAAGGTGATTACACTTATGAAGCTGGTTACACTGTAGCAATGCGTGTACTAAAAAATAGAAATCGTCCGGATGCTATTTTCTGTGCAAATGATATTGTAGCTTTAGGAGTAATAGATGCTGCTAAAATATTAGGAATATCTATTCCAAATGAATTGTCAATTGTAGGATTTGATGATATTTCAATGGCCTCCTGGCCTCCTTATTCTTTAACAACTTGGCAGCAACCAGTAAAAGAAATGATTGAAGCAACTATTAATATGTTATTAAATACAGTGGATGGAGAAGCGACCAAGCCTCAATCTCTACTTTTTTCAGGCAAGCTTCTTGAGAGAAAGTCTGTAAAACTTCTCAAAAATAGTTGACAATGAAAGGGCTATCATTTATGATTTAGTAGACACAATAGTGTGAATTGTGTAAATAATAGGTTTTTTCTAAAAGGGATACATAATATCTCTTTTGTAACTAAAAATGCATACGTATGCAAATAGCTTTTTATTAAAGTTAGGAAGCTTACTATTAATTGAATTAATACTACTATGATTTAAAATTCTGTTTCAAAATGCATACGTATGCATTTTGGGAATGTTGTTAAATGAAGCATGAATTTAATGCATACGTATGCAAATAAAGGGAGAGATTTGTCATGGCGAAAGTTTTTAAACAGGGGAAAAGTCAGGAAGAAATTAATCAAAATGATATGCAAGTATCAGCAATAGTAAGTCAAACCATTAAAAAAATTGAGGACGAAGGAGATAGTGCAGTTAGAGAACTATCAAGAAAATTTGATAATTGGTCTCCGGAAAATTTCAGATTGAGCAATCAACAAATCATTGAGATCGTGAATAGTGTACCAGAGCAAACAATTGAAGATATTAAATTTGCTCAAAATAATGTAAAAAGATTTGCTGAAGAACAGAGAAAATCTATGCTAGACATTGAAGTAGAAACATTACCTGGTGTTATTTTAGGCCATAAAAATATTCCAGTTGGAAGTGTTGGATGTTATATTCCTGGTGGACGTTATCCTATGGTTGCTTCTGCACATATGAGTGTACTGACAGCAAAGGTAGCTGGAGTAAATCGAGTGATTGCTTGTACTCCACCTATTGGAGGAGAAATTCCATCAGCTACAGTAGCAGCCATGCATTTAGCAGGAGCCGATGAAATCTACATTCTTGGGGGAATTCAAGCAATGGCTGCCATGGCTGTTGGTACGGAAACAATTGAACCTGTAGATATGCTGGTAGGGCCAGGTAATGCTTATGTGGCAGAAGCAAAACGTCAATTATACGGTCGTGTTGGAATTGATCTCTTTGCAGGCCCTACAGAAACATTAGTTGTAGCTGATGAAACAGCAGACGCAGAAATGATTGCCACTGACATTTTAGGACAGGGAGAACATGGACCAACTTCACCGGGAGCATTAATTACAACATCTGAAAAGTTAGCTCAAGAAACTGTAGAAGAAATTGAACGTCAGCTCGAAAAGCTCCCAACAGCTGATGTAGCACGTGTTTCATGGGAGGATTACGGAAAAATCATAATTGTAGAAAATGAACAGGAAGCTTTAATAGAAGCAGACAAATTAGCTTTTGAACACGTTGAAATCTTAACTGAAAATCCAGATTATTTTTTAGAAAACATGAATAATTACGGATGTTTGTTTTTAGGTCCTGAGACAAATGTAGCTTACGGTGATAAAGTCATTGGTACAAACCATACGCTTCCAACAAAAGGAGCTGCACGCTATACTGGTGGACTGTGGGTAGGTAAATTTTTAAAAACATGTACTTATCAAAAGGTTACAGAAGAAGCTAGCGCGCATATTGGGGAATATGCAGCACGCCTTTGTCAACTAGAGAACTTCTCTGGGCATGCTGAACAAGCTTTACTTCGCGTACGTCGTTATGGAAAAGTAACAGCAAAATAACCAATAAAAGGGATGCATAAACTTTTTATGTATCCTTTTTCAGTAAGTTTTTGTTCTTTAGATGAATTACTGATTATCCCTATTAAAATATTGAAAGCGTTTGCTTTTAGAGGGCTGGCGGTAGAATTACTAGAGCTTAATATGGTTTAAAGGCTAAAAATTTAAACTAAGAAAGAAAATATAATAAGTTGCGACGAGAAATATAGGGGGAGAAACAATGGATTTAGTCATCATTATACTTGCTTTGGGGCTCTTAATGCTTATTGCTTACCGAGGTTTTTCTGTCATTCTTTTTGCGCCTCTATGTGCATTACTTGCGGTTATATTAACGGAACCTAGCTATGCTTTACCTTTCTTTTCTAATATTTTTATGGAAAAGATGGTCGGCTTTATTAAGAACTATTTTCCAGTCTTTTTATTAGGAGCAGTTTTTGGAAAGTTAGTTGAAATGTCTGGAATTGCTGAATCTATAGCTAAAACAATCATAAATTTAGTTGGTCGAAAACGAGCTATTTTAGCTATCGTTCTCATGTGTGCAATATTAACTTACAGCGGAGTCAGTTTGTTTGTAGTAGCGTTTGCCGTTTATCCATTTGCAGCGAACCTTTTTCGAGAAGCTAACATTCCTAAGCGACTTATTCCTGGAACCATTGCTTTAGGAGCTTTATCTTTTACAATGGATGCTATGCCGGGAACACCTCAAATTCAAAATGTAATACCGACTTCTTTTTTTAAGACAGATATTTATGCAGCTCCTATATTAGGAATAACTGGATCGCTCTTTGTACTTTGCCTAGGACTTCTTTATTTGGAAAGACGCCGTAAAAAAGCTCAAAGTGCAGGTGAAGGTTATTTTGGTTTTAATGGTGCTGGGGAAGAGATAGCTGTTGCTGCTGAAACAGTTAATATGTCAGCTGCTCCTTCTACTAATTCTGCTAGTATTGGGCGTCAGGTATTAGCATTTGTTCCTCTGATTTTAGTTGGAGTGGCCAATAAATTTTTCACTATATCTATTCCAAAGTGGTACCCAGAAGGTTTTGATTTTTCTAAGTTAGGTTTAGAAGCCTTTGGAAAAGTAGACTTAGCAACAGTAACAGGAATTTGGTCGGTAGAGCTAGCTTTAGTGCTAGGTATTATTACAGCACTTGCCTATGACTGGAAGCGCGTGACTAGTGGATTTCAACAAGGTATTAATGCCAGTATTGGCGGAGCTCTGCTAGCAGCTATGAATACAGGTTCTGAATATGGTTTTGGTGGAGTTATTGCATCTCTTCCCGGATTTGCAACTGTACGGGATAGCATCTCACATACTTTTACAAATCCACTTATTAATGGAGCTGTTACAACAAACGTATTAGCTGGAATCACGGGTTCAGCATCTGGCGGAATGGGGATAGCACTGAGTGCTATGGGAGATAAGTATATACAAGCTATTACACAATATAATATTCCTCCTGAAGTTATGCACCGTGTCGTAGCGATGGCATCGGGTGGGATGGATTCCTTACCTCATAACGGAGCCGTAATTACCCTACTTGCTGTTACTGGATTAACCCATAAACAAGCTTATGGAGATATCTTTGCAGTGACTATTTTTAAAACACTCGCATGCTTCTTTGTAATCCTTGTTTATAGTTTAACTGGTTTAGTTTGATAATAGAATCTATGAATCTAATAAAAGGAGGATTATAGTGACTTATTTTTCTGAACTCAAAGGAAAAAAAGTGCTGGTTACTGGAGGTAGTAAAGGAATTGGTAAGGATATTGCTTTGGCGCTCGCTAAACAAGGGGCAGACGTAGTCATTACAGGGCGTAACGAAGCTGATTTAGTGTCGACTACAAATAAATTAAAGCGGATTCATCCCAATTCTTTCTACTTAAAAGCAGATATACAAGATATACAAAGTGTGCATGAAATGGTAGATAACGCAGTTTCTACATTAGGTAATATTGATATACTCATAAACAATGCAGGCATTAATATTGCAAAACCAGCACTAGAAGTAACCGAAAAAGATTGGAATCAAGTCATAGACACCAATCTTAAAGGAACCTTTTTCTGTGCACAAAGAGTAGGCAAACATATGATAGAACAAGGAGGAGGAAAGATTATTAATATGGCGTCCCAAATGGCTTTTGTAGGGTATATTAAGCGCTCTGTCTATTGTTCTAGTAAAGGCGGCGCAGTTCAGTTAACAAAAGCACTTGCAGTTGAGTGGGCACCCTATAACGTAAGAGTAAATGCTGTGGCTCCTACTTTTATCGAGACAGATTTTACGAAAGAAATGTTTGAAGATGAGGAATTTTATCAGGATGTTGTTTCCCGTATCCCTTTAGGAAAATTGGCTCAGCCCTCCGATGTTACAGGAGCAGTTCTTTTTTTAGCTTCCGATTTAGCTCAGTTTATAACAGGAGAAACAATTAAAGTAGATGGAGGGTGGACAGCAATATGAGTGTTTCTAAAGAAGAATTAGCAATTATAGGTTCTGGTACAATGGGGCATTCTATCGCTTTATCTGCATCTATAGCAGGCTTCAACGTGAAAATTTGGGGAATAGATGATAATGATATTCACCGTGGGAAGCAAGGTATTGATGAAAAATTGAATTTGTTGACAACGTATGAGGTAGTGGATTCTAATGAGATAAAAAATATAAAAGAACGTATCTACTTTACAAATTCATTAAGAGAGTGTGTAAATAATGCGAGTTTCGTGATTGAAGGAATTCCAGAAAACTTATACTTAAAACAAAAAATGTTTCAAGAGTTAGATGAATTATGTTCCCAAAATGTAATACTTGCGAGTAACACATCCGGTTTGAGTCCAACTGATATTGCTGCTCTTACATCATATCCGGAAAGAACAGTAGTTACACATTTTTGGAATCCAGGACATTTGATCCCTCTTGTAGAAGTAATACGGGGAGAGCAGACGTCAGAACAGACTGTTAATCGATCGCTTGAATTACTTGAAAACTTGAATAAAAAGCCTATTGTGGTTCAAAAAGATATCCTTGGTTCAATTGGAAATCGACTGCAGTATGCTTTATTCCGTGAGGCTCAATATATTCTTGAGCAAGGGGTGGCCTCAATCGAGGATATTGATAAAGCTGTTTGTTACAGTATAGGTAGACGTTTGTCGGTGACAGGCCCATTTATGACAGCTGATATGGGAGGACTAGATGTATTTGATTCTATATCAGCCTATCTATTCCCCGATTTAAGCAATCATAATAAATCGTTTAGCAAGATAAAAAAACTTGTAGATGAGGGAAATTACGGACAAAAAACGGGAAAAGGATTTTATGAATGGTCACAGCAGCAATCAAAAAAAATGAACAAAGAACGTGAACAACAACTTATTTATTGGCTGAAAAGAGATTTAGAAGAGGAAAAAGAACAAAAATAAGTTCCTTTAATGAATAAATGAGCAAGTAAACCTTGAGAGGAAGTTATGAAAAAGAAAAGGATGATCCAAAGGGCCATCCTTTTCTTTTATTTTGATACTAGAAGAGGCTTTGAGGTTTTCGGTTTTATACTGACAAGTATTATACTGAAAATGACTAATAAGAGACCTACTAGTAGATTCATTGTAATTGGTTCTTTTAAAAATAATGAACTTGCTGTAATAGAAATAATAGGGATTAAAAAAGTATAGGTGGAAACTTTGCTTGCTTCTCCTGAACTAACAAGTGTAAAGAAATCAAGCCAACCCAGAGCAATGACGAACACAGATATGAACAACAATACGGCGATAAAAGCCGGATTCCATGAAATAGATGACCAGTTTTCTGTAAGTGTTCCGGAAGCCATTAAAAATAATCCACCAATAATAATGTGCAGTGTAGTAAGCCAAATTCCATCAACTTTATTAGAGGTTTTTTTCATAAATACAGTACCAAAAGCCCAACTTAAAGCAGAACCTAATGCAAGACAAATGCCTGTAATAGAAATATGGCCTTTTAAACCTCCAAGACAAATGACAAGAACGCCCGCAAATCCTAAAATAAGACCTAATATTTTGAAGGGATACATTGATTCACCAAGCCAAATCCAAGAAAATAATCCCATTAAGATTG
>Ga0182747_1002940_pt1 | contig 11691 bp, 10 predicted proteins | sample eDN3rd30CBELigBY_FD_128526 | JGI IMG/M metagenome (GOLD analysis project Ga0182747, IMG submission 128526) | Enriched backyard soil microbial communities from Emeryville, California, USA - eDNA 3rd pass 30_C BE-Lig BY (version 2) (version 2) | ecosystem: Environmental > Terrestrial > Soil >...
AAGCTGATGCCCGATCCCCGCACCCTGCCCCAGTCGATATCGCCCTGATAGCGCGAGATGTCGATGCCATGGACCGGGTGGTCATAGGGATGCCCCCCCACCCAGGCGTGGGGGGCGGAATCCCCGAATTGCGGCCCCTCGCCATAGCCGACCGTCACCGCCGCAGGGCCGCGACGACCGCCCCCGCAGGCCGCGAGGCCGATGACCAGCACCGCGCATAGTATCTTGCCCAGAATATTCATCACTGCCCTCTGCCCCATGCCCGCATTTTTCGGGCTTTGGACCTTTATCGCAAAGGCACAGGGTTCTGTCACGATGGCGTGACAGTCACGATGCTGTCAGGCGATCACGATTGACCTGTTGCAGGACTGTCGCACTGCCCCGTCACTGCCCTTCAGCAAGGAAGTCGGCCAGCAGATCGGACAGCGGGCCGGGCGCCTCCATCGGGATCATGTGGCCGGAGGGTAGGATCTCCAGCCGGGCGCCGGGAATGGCCGACGCCATCTCCTCGGCCTCGGCGATGCTGCGCAGGCGGTCGCGGTCGCCGGCGATCACCAGTGTCGGGCAGGTGATGGCGGAAAGCAGGGCCATGTCCCCCTCGCGGCGGAACATGGCCTGCCGGCGAAAGGTCTCGCCCCCCAGCCGCGCACTCATCGCATGGATGCGCCCGATCAGGGCCTCGTCCCCTTCCCGCTCGGGGGCGAGTGATTGCGCGATCGAACGCCGGGCGATGCCGCGAAACGCCGAAGGGTCTGCGGACGAGGCGACCGCCCGCCGCCGCGCTTGAATCTCGTTGTCGCCCCGCGCCGAGGTGGCGATCAGCACGAGACGCGAGACACGACCCGGCGCGACCCGCGCCATCTCGCGCGCGACATAGCCGCCCATCGAGAAGCCGATCAGCCCGAACCGCGCGGGGGCGGCGTCGAGCGTATCGCGCGCCATCCCGGCGATCGTCGTCGCCCTCGCCGGGTCGGCATGGGTCAGCGGACCGAACCGCTCCAGCGTCGGGGCGATGTCGGTCCAGAGGTCGCGGTCCAGCATGAAGCCGGGAACAAGCGTAAGCGCCATCCTCGGATCAATCCGCGTCGGGGATCATCTTGCCCGGATTCATGATGTTCTCGGGGTCGAGCGCCTGCTTGATCGCGGCCATCACCCCAATCGCCTCGCCATGCTGGGCGCGCATCAGGGGACGCTTGCCGACGCCGACGCCATGCTCGCCCGTGATGGTGCCGCCGACGGCCAGCGCGCGTTCGGCCATGCGGGTCGCGACGCGCTTGGCGGCGGCAAGCTCCTCGGCATCGCCCGGCATGATCAGAAGTTGCGAGTGGAAGTTGCCGTCCCCGACATGGCCGACCATCGGGCCCAGCAGACCCTCGGCCGTGATGTCGGCGGCGGCGGCGGCAACCTGCTCGGGCAGTTGCGACATGGGCACGCAGACATCCGTGACCACGGCGGTCGCACCGGGGCGCAGCGCAAGGCAGGCGCGATAGGCGCCGTGACGCATCCGCCACAGCGCCGCGCGTTCCTCGGGCGTGGTGGCCCAGTCGAAGCCCTCGCCGCCGAACTCGGCCGCGAGTTCGCCGAATTTCTGGGCATCCTCCTTGACCGAGGCGGGCGAGCCGGTGAACTCGACCATCAGATGCGGCTGCTCGCGCATGTGGCTGCCGGAGGACTGGTTGAAGGCCCGCGCCGCGTCGCCATCGACGAACTCGATCCGCGCCATGGGAATGCCCGACTGGATCGTCGCGGTCACGCATTCCACGGCCTGCTCCAGCGTCGGGAAGGCGCAGACGGCGGCGGCGACCTCCTCGGGCTGGCCATGCAGGCGCAGCGTCAGTTCGGTGATGATGCCGAGCGTCCCTTCGGAGCCGACGAAAAGCCCGGTCAGATCATAGCCGGCGCTGGATTTCGCGGCGCGCGTCCCGGTGCGGATGACGCGGCCATCGGCCAGCACCACCTCGAGCGCCAGCACATTGTCACGCATCGTGCCATAGCGCACGGCGGTGGTGCCGCTGGCCCGCGTCGCGGCCATGCCGCCAAGGCTCGCGTTCGCGCCGGGATCGACCGGGAAGAACAGGCCGGTCGCGCGCAATTCGGTATTCAGCGCCTCGCGGGTGACGCCGGGCTGAACGCTCGCCTGCAGATCCTCGGCCCGGATATCCAGCACCCGGTCCATCTTCATCAGGTCCATGACGATGCCGCCATGGATGGCCAGCGCATGCCCTTCAAGCGAGGTGCCGGTGCCCCAGCCGATCACCGGAATGCGATGCCGGTGGCAGATCGCCATGATCGCCGAAACCTCGTCGGTCGAGACCGGCCAGACCACGGCATCGGGCGGGGGGGCGCGGTGGAAGGTCTCGGATGCGCCATGCAGGTCGCGATCGGCCTGAGACTGGGAAAAACGCGCGCCAAGAAGCTGGCTCAGCGCCTCTGCGGCCAAGGCGGTTATCGGCATGGTGTTCCCTCCTGATTGCCAGGCGGTTGATAATCCCGCCATCGACCCAAGGGCAAGCGCATGGCTGGCCTGCGGTGCCTTCAGGCCTCGGCCTTGCCAAACATGCCCTTCACCGCGCCGATCATCGGCCCGACGATGTGGTTCGCGACCGGGATGAGCACGAAGCCGAGGATCAGGCCGAAGATCCCGTCAAGAAAGGCCGTCGTGGCCCAGCTTGCCGCGCCCGGCGCCCATGGCAGGGTGTGGGCCGCAACCTCGGCCCGGTCACGGACCCATTCATAGGGCTGGTGGAAGCCCAGATCGTGCAGGCCGTGGACGATGATTTGCCCGCCGACCCAGATCATCGCGGCGGTGCCAACGATGGTCAGCACCTTCATGAAGCCCGGCATGAAACGCACGAGGCCGCGTCCGAATCCGGCCAGCATCCCGCCTCGACGGGCAAGGTGCAGGCCGAAATCATCTGCCTTCACGATCAGCGCGACAAAGCCATAGACCGCGGCTGTGATGCCGACGGCAACGACGGCGAGGATCAGCGCCTCCATCCAGATCGGGTCGCCATCGGGAATGGCTGCAAGCGCGATAGTCATGATCTCGGCCGAGAGGATGAAATCGGTCTTGATCGCGCCCCTGACGCGCTCCTCCTCCAGCCCGGCGGCGCCTTCCTCGGTGGTGCGCAGCTTGGGTTCGTTGACCTTGTGATCACCAAGCGCGTGCAGGACCTTTTCCGCCCCCTCGAAGCACAGATAGGCCCCGCCGATCATCAAAAGCGGCGTGATCGCCCAATCCGCAAAAGCCGAGAGCAGCAAGGCCACCGGCAAAAGGATCACCAGCTTGTTCACGATCGAACCGCGCGCGATCCTGAGGACGATCGGCACCTCGCGCGAGGCGTCGAAGCCGTGGACATATTTCGGCGTGACCGCGGCGTCGTCGATCACCGCGCCTGCCGCCTTGGCCCCGGCCTTGGCCGCCTGCCCCGCGACATCGTCGATCGAGGCCGCGGCGATCTTGGCGATCCCCGCCACGTCATCCAGAAGCGCAAGCAAGCCGCTCATCCGTCATCCCTTCGTCCTGCGGCCCGATCACGGCCCGGTGATCCGATTTCTGGCGAAGGAACGCCAAAGGGGCAAGCCCGGTTCATCCGCGAAAGATTGCGGCCTATCGCGACGCGGCCCCGACCGGGGCGGCGCTGCCTTGGGTATCGGTTGACCCAGCCGGGGGCGCGATCAGCGCAAGCACGACCAGCGCCGCGACAAGGGAATGCAGGATGATTGACTGCGGCTGAACCTTCATAGCCCCGTGTTCTCCGATGGCCGGACGCTTTCAATCGCGCCCGATGCTCCAGTCACGAGGGCCGTGGCGGAAAGGTTGCGCCCGCCTCGAGGGGTTCACGCGGGTGTGAGAGGGGCGATGGCAAAGACCGGCCCGGTGGCCCGACCCGTGGGCGAGCCGCCGGCCGGCTCGTCCGAGAGCGCGATCCGCACGCCCTCGACCATGTCGGTTCCCGACGGCAGGGTCGTGCGCATCGGCCCCTCGCGCGCGACGAGGCCCAGCGAGATCGGGGCCGAGCCGTCGGGCATGAGGAACCAGACCTGCCAGTCGCGCCCCTCGGGGACGGTGCCGTCCATCAGCATCACCTCGACCTCGCGCCCTTCGACGCGGGCATCGACGCGCATCGTGGCATCGGCCGAGACCAGTTCCGCCCGATAGCCCGGCAGGTCGCGGCCGTTCAGGACCGGCATCAGCAATACCAGCGCCAGCGCCAGCACGGCCGCCACGCCCGAGAACAGCGCCCATGGCCGCTGCCACCAGCCGATGCGGCTGTCGATCACCTCGCTCAGCGGCGCATGGACATGGCCAAGATCCTCGCGGATGCGCTGGCGCGCCCGTGCCGGGGGCATGACCGGGGTAAGTTCATCGGCAAGGCCCGCCAGCCGCTCCTGCCAGTCGCGCACGCGCTGCGCAAATGCCGGATCCTCGGCCAGACGGGATACGCCGCGCTGCGCATCCTCGTCCGAGACGAGGCCAAGCGCCATTTCGGCGGCGAGGACTTCGTCCTCCTCCTCGGGCGTGAGGGGCGGGGGAAGCTCATCGCTCATCGGCTCACGCAGTCCTTCAGCCGCAACAGACCACGGCGCAGCCAGCTGCGCAGGGTATTGACCGGAACCCCCTCGCGCGCGGCCAGCTCGGCATAGGTCAGCCCCTCCAGATAAACCGCCCGGACCGCGCCGGCCTGCGCCTCTCCCAGTTCATCGAGACAGGCGGCAAGCAGGCTTTGCTGCTGCGACCGGATGGTGGAAAGTTCGGGACCGGGATCGGGCGAGGGCACGACCGCCGCCGCCTCGGCCGGGGCGAATCCGGGCCTTGCCTCGCGCGCCCTCAGCCGGTCGATGGCGCGGTTGCGGGCAATGGTGATCAGCCAGGTCATAGGCGAAAGCCCGTTCGCCGAATAGCGCCCGGCGCTGCGCCAGATGTTGATATAGACCTCCTGCAGGGTTTCCTCGGCCTCGGGCCGGTCCCGCAGCAGCGAAATGCAGATCGCGTGCAATTTGGCCGAGGTAGCGTCATAGAGCGCATCGAAGGCCGACCGGTCGCCAAGGGCGACACGCGCGATCATCTCCTCCAATGCGACCCGCCGGGCGTCGTTCAAACCGGTCCGGTCCTTTCGCTGCAACTGATGAAAGCTTAGAAACTGCCCGGGCGGGCGTCAATGAAGCGCGCCGGCGAAGATCCGCCATGCGCGGGAGCTTGCACGCGCTGCCCGAATGCGCAATCAAGGCATGGTTGCGAGAAAAGGGCCTGAGCTATGCTGGACGTGAACGCGAAACCCACCGAAGAAATCGACCTGCGCGAGGTGTTCGGCCTCGAAAGCGACATGAGGGTCAAGGGCTTTGCCGAACGGACCGACCGCGTGCCCGAGCTTGACCCGACCTACAAGTTCGATCCCGACACCACGATGGCGATTCTGGCGGGCTTTGCCTATAACCGCCGGGTGATGATCCAAGGCTATCACGGCACCGGGAAATCCACCCATATCGAGCAGGTGGCGGCGCGGCTGAACTGGCCCTGCGTGCGTGTGAACCTCGACAGCCACGTCAGCCGGATCGACCTGATCGGCAAGGACGCGATCAAGCTCATCGATGGCAAGCAGGTCACGGTTTTCCATGAGGGCATCCTGCCCTGGGCGCTGCGCAATCCGACCGCCATCGTCTTTGACGAATATGACGCCGGCCGCGCCGATGTGATGTTCGTGATCCAGCGCGTGCTGGAGGCCGACGGCAAGCTGACGCTGCTGGACCAGAACGAGGTCATCACGCCGAACCCCTATTTCCGCCTGTTCGCCACCGCGAACACGGTGGGTCTGGGCGACACGACCGGCCTTTACCACGGCACCCAGCAGATCAACCAGGGCCAGATGGACCGCTGGTCGCTGGTCTCGACGCTGAACTATCTCAGCCACGACGCCGAGGCCGCGATCGTTCTGGCCAAGAACCCGACCTACAACACCGAGAAGGGCCGCAAGATCATCAACCAGATGGTGACGCTGGCCGACCTGACCCGGACCGCCTTCATGCAGGGCGACCTCTCGACGGTGATGAGCCCGCGCACGGTGATCACCTGGGCCCAGAACACCCGCATCTTCGGCGACAATGTGGGCTATGCCTTCCGCCTGACCTTCCTGAACAAATGCGACGAGCTGGAACGCCAGACCGTGGCCGAGTTCTATCAGCGCCTGTTTGACGAGGAGCTGCCGGAAAGCGCGGCGGTCAAGGCTGGCTGATGTCACGGCTTGCCACTCTGATCCTGATCCTATCGGCAACGGCAGCCTCGGCCGTCGAGGCGCCCAAGCGCTATGATGTGGGCAACCGCCCGCATCATGACGCGACAGCGGGAAATGCCGTCGTCTGCGCTGCGGTCTGGCAATTCATGGCCGAGAACCGGATCGCGGTCGCGCCCCCGGAATCGGGTGCGTTCTTCGGCGCGGCCGCCCCGGCCCTACCGGCTGCCGCAGGCCGGCTCGACCCGGCCATGACCGTCGAACGGTTCGAGGATGGTGCAGAGACGATCCGTCAGAAGATCGCATCCGAATACGGCAAGAGCCGGGGGAATGCGCAGCAGGAAGCCGCCTTCCAGACGGCGCTCGACAACCAGTATTTCGGCTGCATCGGCATGATCGACGATCTGGTCGGCAAGGGGCTTCTCCAGACGAACTGAGCTGCCCCGACGCAAGCCTCGGCCCCCGACGGCAAACCGGTTCCACGGCATCCGCGGGAGCCGCCGCGCCAGCCGTTGACCGCCGCCATGGCCCGGCATCGTCCCGATCAGACCGGTCAGCCTGCCGACATGCCGCTTCGGCCCGCTGCCCCCCTCGACAGCGGCAGGAATCTGGCTCAGAAACAAGGCATGAAAAAGTCCGACAACCCCGCCGATCCGTTCAAGAGGGCTCTGACCGAGGCGACGCGCGCGCTGGCCGAGGAGCATGAGCTGAACGTGACCTTCTCGGCCGATCCCCCCGGGGTTTCGGGCGATACCATGCGCCTGCCGCAGGTCAGCCGCCGGTTGACCCGGGACGAGGTCTTGCTGGCGCGGGGCACCGCCGATGCGCTGGCGATGAAGCTGCGCCACCACGACGCCGCGACACATGCGAAATACACCCCCGCCGGACCCATGGCCCGCGACCTCTACGAGGCGATGGAGACGGCGCGTTGCGAGGCGCTGGGTGCGCGGGACATGCCGGGCGCGCTCTCGAATATCGACGCGAAGCTGGGACAGGAGGCCGAGCGCAAGGGCTATGGCCAGATCAAGGCCCCGGCCGATGCGCCGCTGGCCGTCGCGGCGGGCTATATCGTGCGGCAGATGGCGACCGGACGCGCCCTGCCCCCTGCCGCCCAGCATGTCGCGGACCTCTGGCGGCCCTTTGTCGAGGCGCAGGCGAGCGCGGATCTCGAGGAGGTGAATACCGTCCTTTCGGATCAGGCGGCCTTCGCGCGGATGGCGCGGCGGGTGATCTCGGACCTCGGCTATGGCGACCAGCTGGGCGAGGACCCGGACGAGCCGCAGGAGGACGAGGCCGAGGACAGCGCCGAGCAGGACGAGGAATCGGGCGACAACCAGTCCCGCGACCAGAACGAGGACGAGGAGGCCGAGGCCGCCCCCGAACGCACGCAGGAGCAGACCCAGGACGAGCGTCAGGCCCAGGTCAGCATGGACGACCAGTCCGACGAGGAAATGGCCGACGAGGCCGAGATGTCCGAGGCAGAAAGCCCGCCCGACATCCCGCCGCCGGTCAGCGACGCAAGCCCCGACTACCGCGTCTATACGCAGGAATTCGACGAGGAGATCCGGGCCGAGGATCTGGCCGAACCAGCTGAGCTGGAGCGGCTGCGCGCCTATCTCGACAAGCAGCTTGAGCCGCTGCGCGGCGCGGTCTCGCGGCTGGCGAACAAGCTGCAGCGCCGCCTGCAGGCGCAGCAGAGCCGGAGCTGGGAGTTCGACAAGGAGGAAGGCGTCCTCGATGCCGGACGCCTTGCCCGCGTCGTCGCGAACCCAACCATGCCGCTCAGCTTCAAGGTCGAGAAGGATACCGAGTTCCGCGATACCGTGGTGACGCTGCTTCTGGACAATTCCGGCTCGATGCGCGGACGCCCGATCAGCATTGCCGCGATCTGCGCCGACGTGCTGGCCCGCACGCTGGAACGGTCGCAGGTGAAGGTCGAGATCCTCGGCTTCACCACCCGCGCGTGGAAAGGCGGCCAGAGCCGCGAGCAATGGCTGGCCAATGGTCGCCCCGCGCATCCCGGTCGCCTGAACGACCTGCGCCACATCATCTACAAGGCGGCGGATGCGCCGTGGCGGCGCGTGCGCCCCAACCTTGGCCTGATGATGAAAGAGGGGTTGCTGAAGGAGAATATCGACGGCGAGGCGCTGGAATGGGCGCATCGGCGGCTGACCCGCCGGCCCGAGGCGCGGCGCATCCTGATGGTCATTTCCGACGGGGCGCCGGTCGATGACTCGACCCTGTCGGTCAACCCCGCCAACTATCTCGAGAAGCACCTGCGCGACGTCATCGCCATGATCGAGAAGCGGCGGCAGGTCGAGTTGCTGGCGATCGGCATCGGCCATGACGTGACCCGCTATTACCAGCGCGCCGTCACCATCACCGATGCCGAGCAGCTTGCCGGCGCGATCACCGAGCAGCTTGCCGCGCTTTTCGAGGCCGACCCGCGCAAGCGCGCCCGCGTGCTTGGCGCCAACGCATTGCGGCGGGCCTGAGAGAGCGGCGACTGCGCGCGAAGCTTGCTTGATTTGATGTCGCGGCCTGTGCGACCACTTCGGCATCCTTGGAGGCGTGTCGTGTTGAAGATTGGCTTTTTCATACCGGAGTTTCCCGGCCAGACGCATATTTTCCTCTGGCGCGAGCGGCAGGCATTGGCCGAGCTGGGGATTGAGGCGGAACTCGTCTCGACCCGGCCGCCGCCGCGTGCGGTCGCCTCGCATAGCTGGACGGCCGAGGCGCAGCGCCAGACCCGCTATCTCATGCCGATTTCGGGCGGCCAGCTTGCCGGCGCTGCGGTCGAGATGATGCGCTCTCCGCTTGGCGCCGCGCGGGCAATCGGCGCGGCGCTTTCGGCCGAGACCAGGGGCGGGGCAAAGCAAAGGCTGCGCATGCTGGCGCTGGTGGCGATGGGCGCGCGGCTGAAGCGCATCGCGCGCGAGGAAGGTTGGGATCACATCCATGTCCATTCCTGCGCCGACAGCGCCAATGTCGCGATGCTGGCCCAGCGCCTCGGCGGTCCCGGCTACAGCCTGACGCTGCACGGCCCGACGCTGGAGGGTTATGGCCCGAACCAGCGCCAGAAATGGCGCCATGCGCGCTTTGCCACCATCATCTCGCGCCTCCTGACCGGCGTGGCCGAGCGCGAGATCGGCCCGGACCTGCCCCCGGTGGTCAATATCGCCCCGATGGGCGTCGACCTCGACCAGATCCGGCGCAGCACGCCCTGGCAGCCCCCTGCCCCCGGCGAGCCGCTGCGCATCTTCAGTTGCGGGCGGCTGAATGCGATCAAGGGCCATGACCACCTGATCGAGACCGTGGCCATGCTGCGCGAACGGGGCATCGACGCGCGGCTGGAGATCGCGGGCGAGGATGAGTTGGGCGGCAGCGGCTATCGCCAGCACCACCTTGAGGGGCTGATCGCGCGCATGGGTCTTTCCGATGCCGTCACGCTGCTGGGCGCGATCAGCGAAGGCGCGGTGCGCGAGGGGCTTGAACGGGCGCATGTCTTTGCGCTGGCCAGCCTGAACGAAGGCATCTCGGTCGCCATCATGGAGGCGATGGCGATGGAAATGCCGGTCATCGTCACCGATGTCGGCGGCAATCACGAGCTGATCACCTCGGGCCGCGACGCCGTCCTTGTCCCGCCCGAGCGCCCCGACATCATGGCCGATGAGATCGCGGCGCTTCTGGCCGATCCCGAACGCGCCGGACGGCTGGCCCATGCGTCGCGGGCGCGCGTCGCCGAGGAATTCCATCACCGCCGCAGCGCCGAGGCCGTCGCCGACGGCCTTGCCCGGACCATGCCCGGCGCCGAGGTCCGGCTGCGGCGGGCGAAAACTGCCTGAGAACCAAGACGAAGAGGTTAAGATGTTCCAGAGTTACGAGAGCCATTCCGACCCGGCCCAGCATGTGCCGCGGCTGGCCGCCCTGCGCGGCGAACTGGCGCGGCGCGGACTCGACGGGTTCATCGTGCCGCGCGCGGATGCCCATCAAAGCGAATATGTCGCAGGCCACGACGCGCGGCTGGGCTGGCTGACCGGCTTCAGCGGCAGCGCGGGCTTTGCCATCGTGACGCCGGAACGCGCCGGAGTCTTTGTCGACGGCCGCTATCGCGTTCAGGTCAAGTCGGAAATCGACCTTGGCCATTTCACCCCGGTCGACTGGCCCGAGGTCAAGGCCGCCGAATGGCTGCGCGAGGCGCTGCCCGAGGGTGGCCGCATCGGCTATGACCCCTGGCTGCATACCCGGCGCGAGATCCGCGAGATCGAGAAGGGCCTGCATGGTTCGGGCATCGCGTTGATCCCGGTCGAGACGAACCCGGTCGATGCGATCTGGCCGGACCAGCCCGCCCCGCCGGTGGGTCAGGTCCGGCTCTGGCCCGACGCGCTGGCGGGCGAGACGGCGGGCGAGAAGCGCGCGCGCATCGCCGGTCTGCTGCGCGAGGCCGAGGCGCAGGCCGCCGTGCTGACGCTGCCCGATTCGATCTCGTGGCTTCTGAACATCCGCGGGGCGGATGTGCCGAAGAACCCGGTCGTCCTCTCCTTCGCCATCATCGAGGAGGATGGCCGCGTCGCCGTCTTTGCCGATCCGGCGAAATTCGGACCCGAGGTCAGGACGGCGCTGGGGAATGAGGTGACCTTGCTGCCGCCCGACGCGCTGGTCCCGGCGCTGACCAATCTTGCCGGGCCGGTGATCGTCGATCCGGCGACCGCGCCCGACAAGGTCTTTGCCCTGATCGAAAGCATGGACACCCCGATCCGCGAGGCGCAGGACCCGGTGATCATGCCGAAGGCCCGCAAGAATGCGGCCGAGATCGCGGGGATGCGCGCCGCGCATCTGCGCGACGGGGCAGCGGTCGCGGATCTGCTCTGCTGGCTGGACGGTCGCGCGCCTACCCTTGCGACCGATCCGCTGACCGAGATCGACATCTGCAAGAAGCTCGAGGAGTTGCGCGTCCAGCGCGGCATCATCGATGTCAGCTTCGACACGATCCTCGGCTCGGGCCCGAATGGCGCGATCAACCATTACCACGTCTCGGAGCAGAGCGACCGGCGCATCCTGCCGGGCGACATCGTGCTGATCGATTCGGGCGGGCAATATTCCGACGGGACGACCGACATCACCCGCACGCTGCCGATGGGCGATTTCGACCCGGCGATCCGGCGGCCCTATACCCGCGTCCTGCAAGGCATGATCGCAATGTCGCGGGCGCGCTTTCCCAAGGGCGTCGCCGGGGCTCATCTGGACGCGCTGGCGCGCGCGCCGCTCTGGTCCGAGGGCATGGATTACGACCATGGCACCGGGCATGGCGTGGGCGCGGGACTGTCGGTCCATGAGGGGCCGGTCAGGCTGTCGCGGATCTCGGACATTCCGCTGCAACCGGGCATGATCCTCTCGAACGAGCCGGGCTATTACCGCGAGGGTGAATACGGCATCCGCATCGAGAACCTGATCGTGGTCG
>Ga0182747_1002942_pt1 | contig 11688 bp, 10 predicted proteins | sample eDN3rd30CBELigBY_FD_128526 | JGI IMG/M metagenome (GOLD analysis project Ga0182747, IMG submission 128526) | Enriched backyard soil microbial communities from Emeryville, California, USA - eDNA 3rd pass 30_C BE-Lig BY (version 2) (version 2) | ecosystem: Environmental > Terrestrial > Soil >...
CGGGATCAGCGTGGCGCGCAGATTACGCAAAAACAACAGGATAACCAGGATAACCAGCGCAATCGTCAGCAGCAGGGTGATGTTAACGTCATGAATCGCCTGGCGAATTGACAGGGAACGATCGTTGAGCAACTGCATTTTTACCGAAGGGGGCATCTGCGACTGCAGGCGCGGAAGCAGCTGTTTTATCGCGTCGATGGTCGAGACAATATTTGCTCCAGGTTGACGGTTAATGCTCAGTACAATCGCCGTATGACCATTGACCGCGCTATAGCTCAGGGCGTTCTCAATACTGTCTTCGACGCTGGCGACATCGGAAAGTCGCACCGGCTGGCCGTTGCGGGTCGCGATAATCACACTGGCAAAGTCTGCGGCATTTCTCAAATCCCCCTGAGTCTGTAGCATCATCATCTGCCGTCTGCCGTCCAGTTCACCAACCGGTGAATTCGCATTGGCCGATTTCAGGGCCGACTGTACATCGGTCAACGTCAGGTTCGTCGCCGCCAGGCGGTCGGGATCAATTTCAACCCGAACGGCATAGCGTTTTTGGCCAATGACGTTCACTTCCGCCACCCCTTTGATGGTCGATAGCGCCGGTGAGATAAGATCGTCGCTGTAGCGGTTCAGGTCAGAGAGCGTCATTGACGGTGAATCGATACCGATCGTCGCAATCGGCGCATCGGCCGGGTTGACCTTGCGAAACGACGGCGGCGTAGTCATCTGAGCAGGTAGATTCTTCATCGTCTGATACAGAGCCGACTGAACATCAACGGCCGCGGAGTCGATATTTACCGAGGGATCGAACGCCAGCACGATGGTCGTCGCGCCCTGCAGGCTGGTTGAGGTCAACAACGACAGGCCTTGAATCGTCGCGAGGTTCTTTTCCAGCGGTGTCGCTACCGATGAGGCCATCGTTTCAGGACTGGCGCCGGATAGCGAAGCGTTAACGCGAATCGTTGGCATATCAAACGACGGCAGCGCCGCGACCGGCAGTTTTGTCCAGCAGATAGCACCGGTGACAATCACCGCCAGCCATAGCAACATCACTGCAATCGGTCGAGACAGACAGACTTCAGCCAGCTTCATTGCACACGCTCCGCCTGCCCCGCCGCCTTCGCTACGGCGACGTGCACCCCAGGACGCAGGTTATTGCTTCCTTCAACCACTACCCGGGTCCCCTGACTCACGCCTTCGACCACCGCCATCTGCTGCTGAATACGCAGCAGATTCACCGGCTGCGTCGCCGCCTGACTGTGGCTATCAATAAGGTAGACGAAGTGTCCCTGTGGCCCGTTCTGGATCGCCTGCGGCGGCAGCACCACAACCTGCTGCGTTCCGGCCTCGACGTTGACATGCTGAAATGTCCCCGGCCACAGCAGACGATCCGCGTTGGCAAAACGCGCCTTCAGCGCAATGGTTCCGCTCTCGGTGCTGACAGTGTTGTCGATAAAATCGAGGGTGCCGGCAATTTTTACACCTTTCGCGTTATCGACCAGCACCCTGACAGGGCCCTGGGTCTGCGCCGCCAGTACGGCATTGAGATCATTTTCCGGGAGCGTAAACGCGACTCCCACCGGATCAAATTGATTCACGGTGACCAGCGGTTGACTGCTGCCCGGCTGCACCAGGCTACCGGGATGCACATTGAGCGCGCCGGTTTTGCCGCTCACCGGGGCATAAATCCGCGTATAGCCCAGCTGCGCTTCGGCACTAAGAATATCTTCCTGTGCCGCCTGCACCTGGGCCGCATATTGTTGCCGGGTACTGAGCAAAGTGTCCCAGTCGGAGGCAGAAATATAGTTCTGCGCCTTCAGCGCACGTCCGCGGGCCAGATCCCGCTGCGCTTTGTCCAGCTGCGATTGCGCCTGCATCCGGGACGCCTGGTCCCGATGCAAGGTTGCCTGTTGCGTGGAATCATCAAGAGTAAACAGCAGCTGTCCCTGCTGGACAAACGCCCCTTCCTGAAACGCCACGCGCTTAACCGTTCCGGTAATTTGCGATTGAATATCAACCTGATTAAGCGAGACCACATGTCCTTGCGTCGTCAGACTCAGCGGAAGCGAGGTAAGCTGCGCCGATGACAAACTCACCAGCGGCGGCGGCGCGTTTTTCGCAGAGGCCGACAGGGCATTCTGGCGGAAAAAAAGCAGATATAGCGCCAGGGCGCCAGCCAGCAAAAGGATGACCGGAAAGAGTCTGATGCGTAATACGTTCATGGCTATATGCCGTCAGAAAAACAGTCATACCAGTCTACTCATCGCCGCCCGACAAAAAGGCGCCAGCCGAATGACAATTTTGTCATCTGCGTGCAGCATCCCTGCTTTCCGAAATCGGCAAAAATGGATAACGCGAGCGGTTTTTATACCCGTTTGATAAATGCAATAGACGCATAAAAAAGATAATATTAATCCCCTACATCAGAACGGTCTTAGGCCGGATGTAATATTTAATCGCCGCAGAGCGAACCTGCAATAACCATCGCATTACCGTTTCAGGCAAGGTTTAACAAATGAAAAAAATCATAGTAATAATTCTGGTTGCCGCGTTTGGCGTCATGTCGGTTTCTGCAATCGCCTGTCCGAAAGGCACCCATCCGCATGGCGGAACAGGTTCACATCATGCTGGCGGTACCTGTTATTAATCATTATGGCGACCGTGGTCGCCATTTTTAATAACGACAATTCTGCGTTCGCTTACTGAAATCGACTAACAAGTTAATAAAATCATACATCTCCCCAAATGCATCTCCCTATATTTTTCCATGGTCTGACATTGACTATTTATCATGCAATGTTGATTCTTGAGGGTTCTCATAATGGACCAGTGCAAATAACTTTACCCGGATGGCATTTAATCAGGAAAAATTCATTACGGATTAAATCTGGGGTGAGCTCATTCAGATAATCAATTTCATGTACAGTGCTGAAGGTAAGGAATCTGAACACAACCAGGCTCTGGATTGCTGGAGAACAAGGTTGATGCCAATCCGTCCGACCTCATCGACTGGCCTACTGATGAGGAGGGTATGATTCTACATATAACGTTCAAACTGCCACGCTGCGATGGCCACCAGCATGCACAAAACGATGAGGACAACGCCCAGCACCCTGCGTCTCAAACAGAGAGCCACCCCTGCAGAAAGACCAAGTAATGTCAGCGTGACGGGCCAGCCAGCAATTGCCGTCAGGTAGGCCACAATCAGGTAGTCCTTTATCAATTCACTTTCCTCTAACTAGATTGTCTGGTCGAACCGATGGCCGCCAGTTGGCTAATTCAGTCTGGCGTTCCGCTTTCTGTTCTACAAGCAGTGGGAACACGTAGAGATGATACGCAAAGATGCCACCTGACACCTCACCATTTCACGGAGCTGAGCGATAAATTGACGCCATTTTTGCAGAAGATGTCCCAAATATGTCCCACGAGGAAAAATCAGCGACTGGAGGAAGTTGATAACTGTTGATTTTGAATGGTACGCCCTACAGGGTTCGAACCTGTGACCTACGGCTTAGAAGGCCGTTGCTCTATCCAGCTGAGCTAAGGGCGCACTGAAATGCGGATGCTTCGACGAGTGAAACCGCCTGGAATTATACGGTCAACGCTCAGTGAGTCAATGCATTTTGCCATCAAACTGCGGCAGCATAACTAACTTGCCTACATATAAAACAAAGGTTGTGCAAAGATCGCCCGGCGCCGGTTTTCAGTACTGATACATCGGCGATAACAATAAAGAGTCCTGACGCCCCCAAAATGCCCCCAATAGCCCTTTAAACAGCGGTGTTTTTAGCCCTGAGTTTGCTCAAAGAGGGATAAAAACTCAAACGAGGACTGACAGCGAGGCTGGCTTCTGACAAAATATCCGCATCCCCCTTTCGATACGATACAGATGGAATCCTCTCTCTGATGGCAGCAAAAATTATTGACGGTAAAACGATTGCGCAGCAGGTACGCTCTGAGGTTGCGGAAAAAGTGAAGGCCCGCACTGCGGCCGGAAAACGCGCCCCAGGGTTAGCCGTTGTACTGGTCGGCAGTAACCCGGCGTCGCAGATTTATGTCGGCAGCAAGCGCAAAGCGTGTGAAGAGGTGGGATTTGTCTCCCGCTCATACGATCTCCCGGAAACCACCAGCGAGGCGGAATTACTGGAGCTTATTGATACGCTGAATGCCGATACCACTATCGACGGTATTCTGGTACAGCTGCCGCTGCCTGCCGGAATTGATAACGTGAAAGTACTGGAGCGTATCGCCCCGGACAAAGATGTTGACGGTTTCCACCCCTACAACGTCGGCCGCCTGTGCCAGCGCGCCCCGCGTCTGCGCCCGTGCACACCGCGCGGAATCGTCACTCTTCTTGAGCGTTACAATATCGACACCTATGGCCTGAACGCCGTGGTGATTGGCGCATCGAACATCGTCGGCCGTCCGATGAGCATGGAACTGCTGCTGGCGGGCTGCACGACTACCGTGACCCACCGCTTCACCCGGAATTTACGTCAGCATGTCGAAAATGCTGACCTGCTGATTGTTGCGGTCGGTAAACCGGGCTTTATTCCGGGCGAGTGGATCAAAGAAGGCGCCATCGTTGTGGATGTCGGTATTAACCGTCTGGAAAGCGGCAAAGTAGTCGGAGACGTCGTCTTTGACGATGCCGCAGAACGCGCGTCATACATTACGCCAGTCCCGGGCGGCGTTGGCCCGATGACCGTTGCTACACTGATTCAAAACACGCTACAGGCGTGCGAAGAATATCACGACATTCAGGAGGCCTGAGATGGCGAATTTTTCTCTGGGCAAACACCCACACGTTGAACTGTGCGATCTGCTGAAGCTGGAAGGCTGGAGTGAGAGCGGCGCGCAGGCAAAAATAGCGATTGCCGATGGCCTGGTGAAGGTGGATGGCGCGGTAGAAACCCGTAAACGCTGCAAAATCGTCGCCGGTCAGACGGTGAGTTTTGAAGGCCAGAGCGTCACCGTTACCGCCTGATCCTGCTTAATGAACGATCGCCACCTCCACAGGAGGTGGTTTAAGATTGATCATAAAAACGCCCGGCAAGCCGGGCGTTATTTTATTGCTTACTTCCGGCGCCAGGTGGTTCCCTGCGGGCCGTCCTCCAGCACGATCCCCATCTCATTGAGACGGTCACGCGCCGCATCCGCAGCGGCCCAGTCTTTCGCTTTACGCGCATCCAGACGCTGCTGAATCAGCCGCTCGATTTCCGCAACTTCACCGTCGTCAGCCTGCGCACCGCTTTGCAGGAAGACATCCGGCTCCTGCTCAAGCAGCCCCAGCACGCCGGAGAGCTTGCGCATATGTGCGGCCATGGCGTTAGCCGCGGCGACATCTTCCGTCTTCAGGCGGTTGACTTCACGCGCCATATCGAACAGCACGGAATAGGCTTCCGGGGTATTGAAATCGTCATCCATCGCTTCAATAAAGCGCGCTTCGAAGGCGTCGCCGCCGGCCGGCTCTACCGATTTGTCGGTACCGCGCAGCGCGGTATACAGACGCTCCAGCGCAGAACGCGCCTGCTTGAGGTTTTCTTCGCTGTAGTTCAGCTGGCTACGATAGTGGCCGGACATCAGGAAATAGCGAATGGTCTCCGCATCGTAGTACTTCAGCACGTCGCGTACGGTAAAGAAATTGCCCAGCGATTTTGACATTTTCTCGCGGTCAACCATCACCATCCCGGAGTGCATCCAGTAGTTAACGTATTCCCCGTCGTGAGCACAGGTGGACTGGGCTATTTCGTTTTCATGATGCGGGAACATCAGATCCGAACCGCCGCCATGGATATCAAAATGGTTGCCCAGCTGTTTGCAGTTCATCGCCGAACATTCAATGTGCCAGCCAGGACGACCGTTGCCCCACGGCGACGGCCAGCTTGGCTCGCCCTCTTTCGACATTTTCCACAGCACGAAGTCCATCGGGTTACGCTTGACGTCAACGACATCCACGCGGGCGCCGGCCTGCAGCTGGTCCAGATCCTGGCGCGACAGCTGCCCGTAATTCGGATCGGTCGGTACCGAGAACATCACATCCCCGTTGTCCGCCACGTACGCATGACCGCGGGCGATCAGTTGTTCAGTGATTTCAATGATCTCGGGAATATGATGGGTGGCGCGAGGCTCCATATCCGGACGCAGAATATTCAGCGCATCGAAATCATTGTGCATTTCGGCAATCATGCGATCGACCAGCGCGACAAAGCTTTCGCCGTTCTCATTAGCACGCTTAATGATTTTATCGTCGATATCGGTAATGTTGCGCACGTACTTCAGCTTATAGCCGAGAAAACGCAGGTAGCGGGCAACCACGTCAAAAGAGACGAAAGTACGGCCATGGCCGATGTGACAGAGATCGTAAACGGTAATTCCACACACGTACATGCCCACTTCCCCGGCATGGATAGGCTTAAACTCTTCTTTTTGGCGCGTCAGTGTATTAAAAATTTTTAACATCGAAGATTCCGTGTAGACGTGTGTGAATATCAGGTCGCGTATTCTAACCTTAATTCAACCCCGAAGCAGCACACAATGCAAGGTGATCGAACCCGACGGTTATGCTATAACAGCCCCCTATGTCACGCCCAACTTTGGGTTTAAGCACCACAATCATCGGAACAGGATGCAAAAATGGTTACTTTCCACACTAATCATGGCGATATCGTCATCAAAACCTTTGACGACAAAGCGCCGGAAACAGTTAAAAACTTCCTGGATTACTGCCGCGAAGGTTTCTACAACAACACCATTTTCCACCGTGTTATCAACGGTTTCATGATCCAGGGCGGCGGCTTTGAGCCAGGCATGGAGCAGAAAACCACCAAATCCCCGATCCAGAACGAAGCCAACAACGGTCTGAAAAACACCCGCGGTACTCTGGCCATGGCCCGTACTCAGGCACCTCACTCCGCCACCGCGCAGTTCTTCATTAACGTTGTCGATAACGACTTCCTGAACTTCTCCGGTGAAAACCTGCAGGGTTGGGGCTACTGCGTATTTGCCGAAGTGGTTGAAGGTATGGACGTGGTCGACAAAATCAAAGAGGTGGCTACCGGCCGCAGCGGCATGCATCAGGATGTGCCGAAAGAAGATGTGGTGATCAAAAGCGTCACCGTCAGCGAGTAATTCGTGGCGACACTTTTTATTGCGGATTTGCATCTGCAAACAGAAGAACCGGCGATCACCGCCGGTTTTCTACGCTTTTTAGCCGGCGAAGCCCGCGAGGCGGACGCGCTGTATATCCTTGGCGATCTGTTTGAAGCCTGGATTGGCGATGACGATCCGAACCCGCTGCATCAGCAAATCGCCTTGGCAATCAACGCATTAACTCAATCCGGCGTGCCCTGCTATTTTGTTCACGGCAACCGCGACTTTCTCGTGGGCCAGCGCTTCGCACGCGCCTGCGGGATGCGGCTGCTGGCGGAAGAAAACGTGCTCGATCTGTATGGCCGTCGGGTCCTGATCATGCACGGCGATACGCTGTGCACCGACGATCCGGGCTATCTGGCTTTTCGTGCCAAAGTCCATACACCGTGGATTCAGCGTCTGTTCCTTGCCCTGCCGCTGTTTATTCGCCGCCGTATCGCCGCCAGAATGCGCGCCGACAGCAAAGCGGCCAACAGCAGCAAGTCGCTGGAAATCATGGATGTCAATCCGCAGGCCGTGGTCGACGCGCTGGAAAGACATCAGGTGCAGTGGCTGATTCACGGTCACACGCATCGCCCTGCCGTCCACCCGCTAGAGGCCAACGGCAAACCGGCATTTCGCGTCGTCCTCGGCGCCTGGCACAGCGAAGGGTCGATGGTCAAAGTCAGCAAAGACGACGTTGAGCTAATCGCATTCCCGTTTTAATTTCCAGCGCATTTTCACCCCATCACCGGTGACGCAACCGTTTTCCTTGCCGAAAGATCATGTTATTCTCTGTGGCCTCTAAAGCAGTGTGAAGCACACCCACAGGAGTTTTAAGACGCATGTCTTCCCGCAATAATTCGGCGCGTATCGCCATCGTGATGGGGTCCAAAAGCGACTGGGCTACCATGCAGTTTACCGCAGAAATCCTTGATGCCCTGAACGTTCCGTACCATGTTGAAGTGGTCTCCGCACACCGGACGCCCGATAAGCTGTTTAGCTTTGCCGAAGACGCGGAAAGCAACGGTTATCAGGTGATTATTGCCGGCGCGGGCGGCGCGGCGCATCTGCCGGGCATGATTGCGGCGAAAACTCTGGTGCCGGTATTAGGTGTGCCGGTGCAAAGCGCGGCGTTAAGCGGCGTAGACAGTCTCTACTCTATTGTTCAGATGCCGCGCGGAATTCCCGTCGGCACGCTGGCCATCGGCAAAGCCGGTGCCGCCAATGCGGCCCTGCTGGCGGCGCAGATTCTGGCGGTGCACGATGCCGAACTGCATCAGCGCCTGAGCGCCTGGCGCCAGGCCCAGACCGATGAGGTGCTGGAGAATCCGGATCCGCGGGGTGCGGCATGAAGCAGGTTTGCATCCTTGGCAACGGCCAGCTAGGCCGGATGCTGCGCCAGGCCGGTGAACCGCTGGGTATCGCCGTCTGGCCAGTCGGTCTGGAAGCCGATCCTGAAGCGGTGCCGTTTCAGCAAAGCGTGATCACTGCCGAAATCGAACGTTGGCCGGAAACGGCGCTCACGCGTGAACTGGCGCGCCACCCGGCGTTTGTTAACCGCGATGTGTTCCCGATCATTGCCGACCGTCTGACGCAAAAACAGCTGTTTGATAAGCTGGAGCTCGCCACCGCGCCGTGGCAGCTGCTGGCAGATAAAAGCGAGTGGCCGGCGGTATTCGCACGTCTGGGCGAACTGGCTATCGTTAAGCGTCGCGTGGGCGGTTACGATGGTCGCGGCCAATGGCGACTGCGCGAAAACGACATTGCGCAGCTGCCGGATGAAAACTATGGCGAATGTATTGTTGAGCAAGGCATCAACTTTTCCGCCGAAGTGTCGCTGGTTGGCGCCCGCGCGCAGGATGGCAGCACGGTGTTCTACCCGCTTACCCGCAACCTGCACCAGGAGGGCATTCTGCGTACCAGCGTCGCCTTCCCGCAGGCCAATGCCCGCCAGCAGGACCAGGCGGAAAGCATGCTTACCGCCATTATGAACGAGCTGAACTACGTGGGCGTGATGGCGATGGAGTGTTTTGTCACCGCTGACGGCCTGCTGATTAACGAGCTGGCGCCACGCGTGCACAACAGCGGTCACTGGACCCAGAACGGGGCCTCGATCAGCCAGTTCGAACTGCATCTGCGGGCGATTACCGGCCTGCCGCTGCCGCCGCCGGTAGTGAACAGCCCTTCGGTGATGATCAACCTGATCGGTAGCGATCTGAACTACGACTGGCTGAAGCTGCCGCTGGTGCATCTGCACTGGTACGACAAAGAAGTGCGTCCGGGGCGCAAAGTGGGTCACCTTAACCTGACCGACAGCGATACCGACCGCCTGAGCGCCACGCTGGAAGCCTTAAAACCTATTCTGCCGCCGGAGTACGCCAGCGGTATCTTCTGGGCGCAATCCCAGCTGGCTTAACCCTCCTGACACATTCTGGCGCCCGGCGCATCCGCCGCCTGTGCGCCCGAATGAAAACGGCTATTTGCCGGGGAATTGATCTTCGCCCTTCCCCGGCAGACATTCAGGCGCGTAGAATCCCCTCCTTGCTTTAAAGATTTTCTTATTTTAAAGACGCTTTCAGTTTGACTTCAGAAGGATGACCCATGAAAAATGGGACGGATTACCGCACCATTCTCACGGCGGACACGCCAATCATTGACGTCCGCGCCCCGATCGAATTCCGCCAAAGCGCACTTCCTGCGGCACTGAATCTGCCGCTGATGGACGACGCCGAACGCGCCGCCGTCGGCACCTGCTATAAACGACACGGCGCGGACGCGGCATTAGCGCTGGGCCATCAGTTAGTCAACGGCGAGGTGCGGGACAAGCGTCTCGCCGCATGGCGTGATGCCTGTTTACGTTATCCGCAGGGCTATCTGTGCTGCGCCCGCGGTGGCCAGCGTTCGCACATCGTGCAACAGTGGCTACATGAGGCCGGCATCAAGTACCCGCTGATCGTCGGCGGCTATAAGGCGCTGCGCCAGGCCGCTATCCAGTTCACCGAAGAGCTGGTCCAACGCCCGATAGTGCTGATCGGCGGCTGTACCGGCAACGGCAAGACCCAGCTGGTCTGCTCCCGACCCGACGGTATCGATCTGGAGGGGCTCGCCCACCATCGCGGCTCATCGTTCGGCCGCACGTTGCGTGACCAGCACGCCCAGGCAACATTTGAAAACCATCTGGCGGTGGCGATGTTGAAAAAAGCCGGGCAGCATCGTCGCTGGGTGCTGGAAGATGAAGGACATATGATCGGCGCGAACCACCTGCCGGAATGCATGCGTGAGCGCATGGCGCAATCGCCGCTGGCGGTAGTGGAAGACCCGTTTGAGATCCGCCTGGAGCGCCTGCGGGAAGAGTATTTTGACCGTATGCACCGTGATTTTATTGATGCTTACGGTGAAGAGAAAGGCTGGCAGGAGTACAGCGAATACCTGCATCACGGTCTGTTTGCCATTCGCCGTCGCCTGGGACTACAGCGTTTTGCCCAGCTCACCGCCCTGCTTGACGAGGCGCTGGCTTCGCAGCAGCGAGATGCTACGACCGATGCCCATTTTGCCTGGCTGGTGCCGCTGTTGAAAGAGTACTACGACCCGATGTATCGCTATCAGCTGAGCAAAAAAGCGGAAAAAATTATCTTTCGCGGCAGCTGGAATGACGTCGCCTCCTGGTTGACGAAGTAATCAAATTCCCTACAGCCCCGGCTTGCGGCGTCGACGCCTTAGCCGGGGCTACGGGTGAGCCTGTAACCCCGGTAAGCGCAGCGCCACCGGGGAGTCGCAGCCGCTTAGAAGTCGTAGCGCAGACGCACCAGGTTCATATCGCCCAGGTTGTCGGTGCTGGACGTAAAGACGTGCTCATAATCAACGCGGAAACCGTAATCCAGCTGGAAGCTGATCCCCAGCCCGTTATCAATTCGCTGATAGTTACGGCCGTTGACGTACTCCAGGCGATCGCCCATAAAGTACGGCTGAATCGTTTTCACCGCGTACTGACCAATCGGGAAGGTATAACCGGCGAAGTACTCAATCCCCCAGGCATCCCCGGCGAAATAGTCGTAAACATCGGTTTTCTTCGTGGTCATAAAGTTCTGATACCAGCCGCCACCGAAGGAGAAGGTCCAGTTATCCGGTTTCCAGCTCAGCGCCGTACCGAGGATATTCTGATCATAGGTTTTGTTGTCTGCTGTTGACGGGTCGCGCATCTCGGCACGGGTGTAGTTCCACGCGGTCCCCCAGGTCAGGTCCTTAGTGATGTGATAATCCACGCCCACGGAACCGCCGCCTTTACGTTTATAGCGCAGGCCATTGCCCGGCAGATATTCATTATCTTCAAACAAATAAGAAGCATAGAGGTCAACGTCACCCGCCGTTTTCTTATATTTCAGCATATTACGGGAACGATACGAACCATCGTAGTCGCCGTTAATGCCGTTACCCGGTGCCTGGGCGATCATGTCGTAATCCCAGATATCGGTTTTCGCCCCAACCACATCGTAGTAAATACTGTTTTGCTGACCGTAGGTTAGTGTCCCCCAGGTGTCGCTCTTCAGCCCGGTGTACAAC
>Ga0182747_1002943_pt1 | contig 11685 bp, 12 predicted proteins | sample eDN3rd30CBELigBY_FD_128526 | JGI IMG/M metagenome (GOLD analysis project Ga0182747, IMG submission 128526) | Enriched backyard soil microbial communities from Emeryville, California, USA - eDNA 3rd pass 30_C BE-Lig BY (version 2) (version 2) | ecosystem: Environmental > Terrestrial > Soil >...
CGACGCTCGAGGTCCACCCGGATCAGGTGCCGGTCGGCAGCCGTGTGCTGCTCCTCGACGACGTGCTCGCGACCGGTGGCACGATCGGCGCGGCGGCGACGCTCGCCGAGCGGGCCGGCTGGCATGTCGCCGGCATCGCGGTCGTGCTCGAGCTCGAGGCGCTCGGCGGCCGTGCGCGACTCGCGCCGCGCGAGATCACGTCACTGCGCGTCGTCTAGCAGGTCGGCGTCGCCGCCTCACCCGCAAACCGCGCCGTCGTCCACGCCATGAGCTGGGGGAGTAGCGGTGAGTCCCCCGTCACGACCCCCATGTGGTCGAGCCCGGCATAGGTGCGGTAGTCGATCGCCTGACCTGCCTGGCACCGTGCGTCCACGTACTCCTGCTGCGCCTCCGGCGCGATGAGCGGATCGGCGAGGCCCTGCGCGACGAGGACGGGGAAGTCGATCGGCAGCGTCGGCACGTTCTCGATCGCGCGCTGGCCGAGCGCACCCGTCGACGGGTCCTTCGACCACACCGGGCCGCCGGACAGTCCGGCTTGGAGCGCCGACACGAGGGTGCCGGGATCGCTGAGACACCGGCTCGCGACCGCCTCGATCGACAGCCGCCCGGAGGGCCGGACGTAGTCATCGACGCGCACGTCCGGGTACGCCGCGTCATAGCCGGCGAGCACGAACCCACCGAAGAGCAGGCTCAGCGACTGGTCCGCGAAGGACTTGAGCAGGTACGGCAGGTTCGACGCCGGGGCCATGGCGGCGACGCCGAGGAAGTCGAGCTCGGGTGCGTACTCCGCCGCGAGCCCCGCTGTCCACAGTGCCGCGTGGCCGCCCTGGGAGTGCCCCCAGATGACCGTCTCGTCGGCGAACTGCGGTCCGTCGAGCTCACGGGCGGCGCGCAGCGCGTCGAGTGCGGCATGTCCGGCGGGCTCGCCGACGACGTACTGGTGGCGGGTCGGTGTGCCGAGCCCGATGTAGTCGGTCGCGACGACCGCCCAGCCCGCGTCGAGCGCCTCGGCGAGGTCGGGCATGGCGCCGTTGACGAACGGCTCCGGCAGCAGTGAGGGGGCGCAGCCGGTCGCGACGCCGGTCGTGCCGTGGGTCCAGGCGATGACCGGGTGCGGGCCGCCGCCGCCCGGGACCACGACGAGTCCGGAGGCGATCGCGGGGGTGTCACCCAACCCGGTCGTCGTGTAGAGGATCCTCCAGGCCTGGGCGCCGTCCGGGACGGACCGGGTGAAGGGCTCCGCGCGCAGCAGCCTGCCTGGTGCGTCGGGCACCTCGTCGGGGGCGCTGTAGAAGGCGTCCGGCACGGGCGTCGTCGAGAAGTGGATGCCGGCGGCCGCGACGGCGAGTGCGGCGAGTACCGCGATGCTCGCGAGGATGCCGCGGAGCACGAGCCGACGCCGCGGCGATGCGGTGCGTGCCACCACACGCTGCCGCAGCAGCGGCGTGAGGGCGGTGCGAATCCCGATGGCACCGAGCCAGACGCCGAAGAGCACGCCGAGCACCCAGACGGTGACGTCGGGCCAGGCGAGGATCGTCACCCCGATGACGAGCCCAGCGATGCCGAACAGGATGCGGCTGAATCGCTCGCCGGCGCCCGACTCGCGGGCGGCGATGACGAGGTCGCGCACCCCGGCGACTATCGGCAGCAGCCCGGCGAGGAGGACGAGGAGTTCGACGGTGAGCCCCGGGAGGATCGCGATGAGCAGTGCGAGGACGAATGCGGCGCCCGCGATCGCCAGCCGCAGCCAGCGCGGTGTCTGGTCCGGCCGGATGACGGTGAGCACGGCCTCGGTGATCGCGACGGCGACGAGGCCGGTCACGAGCAGGATGAGCAGCCAGTTCACGGAGGCGAATGGATGGAGGACGAGGGCGGCCCCGATGGCGAGCAGCAGGGCGCCGAAGGCCACGCTCAGGATCTGGCGCCAGCGAGTCGTCATACCTGCACGTTATCGGGAAATCACCGCGCTCCGTGGACCGTCAAGGGCATCATCATCCTCGTATTACCCTTCTCAGCGTGCCTGTGCTCGCCCTCGTCATCGCCAGTCTGTTTTGGGGCACCACGGGCACGGTCGCGAGCTTCCTGCCGCCGGAGTTCCCGCGCGTCGCGGTCGGGGCCGCGACGATGGGCATCGGCGGCGGCGTGCTCTTCCTCGTCAATCTGCGCCGCGCGGTCGCGGTGATCCGCGATCGTGCCGCCCGGCGGTGGCTGGCGCTCGGGCTCGTCGCCGTCATTGCGTATCCGCTGACGTTCTATCCCGCCATGGAGCTGGCCGGTGTCGCGATCGGCAATGTGCTGTCGATCGGCACGGGCCCCGTCTTCGCGGTCATCATCGAGTGGCTCATGGAGCGTCGGCGGCCGACCGGGGTATGGCTGATCTCAGGGGTCGTCGCCACCACCGGCATCGGCCTGCTCGCTGTCGGCGGCGAGGGGTCGTCGGCGGGCACCGGCGACCTGCTCCCCGGGATCGCACTCGGCCTCGTCGCCGGCATCGCCTACGCGGCCTCTGCGTACAGCGCTGGCCGCATCATGCGGCTCGGGCACGCCTCGCCGCCGGTCATGGGCGCCACCTTCGGGCTCGGCGCCATCGTGCTCCTGCCGATCCTGTTCGTCACTGGTGACGTTCTGCTGAGCTCGCCGTCGTCGCTGGGGATCGTCGCCTACCTCGTGCTCGGTCCCACCCTCATCGGCTACGTCCTGTTCGGCATCGGGGTGCGCGCGCTCGCCACCTCGACGGTACTGCTCATCACGATGCTCGAGCCGGTGGTCACGACGGTGCTGGCGGTGGTCGTCGTGGGCGAGCGCCTCACCGTGGTCGCTTGGCTCGGCATGGTCGGCATCCTGGTTGCGATCGCCTGCATCACCGTGGCGGCACTCGGGCGGTCGTGGCGCATGGCGTCGCGATCACGGGCCGACTCGGCGGCACCGGCCTCCCGCATTCGTCGACGAATAGACTGGCGCGATGGCCACGACCCTTCGCGACCTCCACATCGCCGCGACCGCACTGTGGCCGCTGGACGCAGTGGCGGACTGGGACGTCGTCGGGCTGACCGTCGGCGCGCCGAGCGACGCGGTGACGCGAGTGCTCCTCGCCGTTGACCCCGTCGCGGCCACGGTCGACGAGGCGGTTGCGGGCGGCTACGACCTGCTCCTCACCCATCACCCGCTGCTGCTGCGCGGTGTGCACACGCTCGCAGGCGACCGCGTCAAGGGTGCGCTCGTCACGAGACTCATCCGCGGCGGCTGTGCGCTCTACAGCGCGCACACGAATGCGGACTCCGTCGACGCTGGTACGTCCGGGGTGCTCGCGGCTCGCCTCGGGCTGCGTGAGGCGCACCCCTTCGACCAGTTGGCCGGCGCACGCGATGATGCGGCCGGTGACCTCGGGATCGGCCGCGTCGGCGACCTCGCAGAGCCGACGACCCTCGGCCAGCTCGCGCGGCAGCTCGCGAGCATCCTGCCGTCGACGGCGGCCGGGGTCCTCGGCAGCGGCGACTTCGATCGGTCGGTGCGCCGGGTCGCGATCTGCGGCGGTGCCGGCGACGCCTACCTCGCGCACCCCGCCGTGCTCGGTGCCGACGTCTACATCACGGCGGACCTCAGGCACCACCCTGCGCAGGACGCGCGAGAGCAGGCGGCGCTCGACGGCGGCCCCGCGCTCATCGGGGTGTCGCACTGGGCGAGCGAGTGGGTGTGGCTCGACGCCGCAGCCGAGCAGCTGCGGGCGGCGCTGCCGAGCGTCGAGTTCGTCGTCAGCGAATTGCGGACGGATCCGTGGGATTTTACGGTCGTGCAGTGAGCGCCCGCGGTAAGGATGTGGCATGAAGGCGGCACCAGGCGACCAGGAGCTGCTGCTCGACTTGCAGCACCTCGACACGCGGCACGCGCAGGCGACGCGGCGAGAGGCGCAGCCGGCCGAGGCTGAGGCGGCCGCGGCGGCACGGGCGGAGCGCGATCGGGTGCGGGCCGATGCCGGCACCCTCCGCGACGCGCTTGAGGACGACGAGCTTGAGCTTCGCCGTGTCGAGTCGGACGTCGAACTCATCACCCAGCGGCTCGCGCACGATGAGGAGCGGATGCTCCGGGCCACGGATGCGAAGCAGGCCACCGCATTCGAGCACGAGGTCGCCTCGCTGCGGCGGCGGCGAGCTGACCTCGAGGAGGTCCAGCTCATCGTGATGGAGCGTGTCGAGGCGCACGAGGCCGCGGTGCGGGCGGTCGAGGCTGACCTTGCGGCGCGGGAGCGAGCGGTCGCCGAGGCGGAGCAGGCGGTCGCGACCGCCGTCGCGGCGCACGGCGCCGAGCGGGTCGAGATCGAGCAGGAACGGGCCGAGCTCGTGGGGCGACTCCCGGCCGACCTCGTCGCACTGTACGAGAAGCAGCGGGCCCGCTACGGCTTTGGCGCCTCGCGGCTGCGCCGGGGCGTCTCGGAGGCGTCCGGGGTCGCACTCCTCGCCGACGAGCTCCACACCGTCCGCTCGGCGGCGCCGGACGACGTCCTCATCTGTCCCTCGTCGAATGCGATCCTGGTGCGGACCGCGGAGTCGGGGCTGTGACCCGCGAGCTCATCATCGAGGCTGACGGTGGATCCCGGGGCAATCCGGGGCCATCCGGCAGCGGTGCGGTCGTCGTCGATGCCGCGACGGGCGAGGTGCTTGCCGAGATCGGCATCTGGGGCGGTGTCGCCTCGAACAACGTCGCGGAGTACCGCGGGATGATCGCGGGGGTCCGCCGCGCGCTCAGGATCGACCCCGACGCCGTGCTGACGGTCCGGATGGACTCGAAGCTCGTCGTCGAGCAGATGTCGGGCCGCTGGAAGATCAAGCACCCCGACATGGCGGAACTTGCCGCCGAGGCCCGGGAAGTGCTCACCGGGACGCCGGTGCGATTCGAGTGGGTCCCGCGGGAGCGCAACTCCCGCGCCGACCGCCTCGCGAACCTCGCGATGGACGCGGGCGCGGACCTCCCCTGACCAGGGTGTTGTGCGACGTGAAGGAAGAACCGGCCGCTCACGCGCATAGCGCACGCGAAGGCGCCGAATCGCCTTCACTTCGCACGGGTGGCGCGAGAGGCGGTACCGTTATCGCGGAACGGGTCGGCCAGGCGACCGCGTCGTCCGCGCAAGCGGGCGCCGAGGAACGTCCGGGCTCCGCAGAGCAGGGCGGTGGGTAACACCCACCCGGAGCAATCCGCGAGCAGAGCGCAACAGAGAGTAGACCGCCCGTCGGGCAACCGGCGGGTAAGGGTGAAACGGTGGGGTAAGAGCCCACCAGTGGACCGGGTGACCGGTCCAGCTGGGCAAGCCTCGCCCGGAGCAAGACCAGACAGGGGACGATGACGCGGCTCGCCGAGTCCCCGGGTAGGTCGCTGGAGCCGGATGGCAACATCCGGCCGAGATGGATGGTCGCCTCACCGGTCCGGTGCACACCGGATCGGTCAGACAGAACCCGGCGTATCGGCCGGCCCGTTCCCTGTCTCGCGGCTCAGCCGCGCGCCGACCGCGTGACCGCGCTGTCGGCGGCCAGTGCCGCCGCGCCGAGGATCCCTGCGTTGTTGCGGTGCACGGCCGTCAGGATCGGCGCTTGCAGGTCGAGCAGCGGGAGGAACTCCTCCGACTCCTTCGAGATACCGCCGCCGACCACGAAGAGGTCCGGGGAGAAGACCCGCTCGAGATGGGTGTAGAAGCGCTGCAGGCGAGTCGCCCACTCCTCCCAGCTCAGGCCCTCGCGCGTCTTCGCCGACGACGCGGCGCGCGCTTCGGCGATCTCGCCGTCGAGCTCCAGGTGGCCGAACTCGGTGTTGGGCACGAGGACCCCGTTATAGATGAATGCGCTCCCAATCCCGGTGCCGAGCGTCGTCATAATGACGAGGCCGTCGACATCCTTCGCGGCACCGAACCGGAGCTCGGCGTGGCCCGCGGCATCGGCGTCGTTGAGGAAGAACACGTCGCGGCCGAGGGCGTCCTCGAATCGGGCCTCCGCGTCGTAGTCGATCCAGTGTGCCGAGATGTTGCCTGCCGACAGCGTGCGGCCGTGCTTGACAATCGTTGGGAAGGCGATGCCGACGGGGAGGTCCGGTGCGTCCGCGCCCGGGATGCGGTCGAGGAGTTCGAGCACGGTCGCGATGATCGGTTCGGGCTCGCCCCCGGCGGGGGTGCGGAGCTTCTCGCGCGGTGTGGTGAGCTCCCCCGCGGCGGAGTCGACGATTGCACCCTTGATGCCGGTGCCGCCGATGTCGATGCCGAGTGCGGTGCCCACGATTCGACTCTAAGCCAGCGTCAGGATCTCCGCGCCGGACTCGGTGACGACGATGGTGTGCTCGAACTGGGCGGTGCGACGCCGATCGCGCGTGACGACCGTCCAGCCGTCGTCCCATTCATCCCACGCGATCGTGCCGGGCTCATCGGGGGTTCCGATCGTGAGCATGGGCTCGATCGTGAAGACCATGCCGGGCACGAGCTCCTCGTCGTGCAGCGGCGCGGCGTCGTAGTGCGGCACGATGAGCCCGGTGTGGAATGCCCGACCGACGCCGTGGCCGGTGAACTCCCGGATGACCCCGTAGCCGAATCGTTTCGCATACGACTCGATCGCGCGGCCGATCAGGTTGATCTGGCGACCGGGCGCGACGACCTTGATGCCGCGGTGCATCGCCTCCTCGGTGCGGGTGACGAGGTCCATGGTGTCCTGGTCGGCGTCGCCGACGATGAAGGTGCGGTTAAGGTCGCCGTGCATGCCCTCGCGGTACGCCGTGATGTCGACGTTGATGAGGTCGCCGTCCCGCAGCACCGTGTCGTCGGGGATGCCGTGGCAGACGACCTCGTTGAGGCTCGTGCAGCAGCTTTTCGGGTAGCCGCGATACCCGAGGGTGGAGGGGTACGCGTCGTTGGCCACGAGGAATTCGTGTGCCACCCGATCGAGTTCCTCGGTCGTCACGCCGGGACGAATCGCTTCGCCGACTCGCTCGATCGCCTGCGCCGCGATCCGCCCGGAGCGCCGGATTCGCTCGATCTCCTCCGCGGTGTACACGTCGCCGCCGGTGTAGGCCGCAGGTGCGGGTCGGCCGGCATATTCCGGTCGAGGAATGCGTGGCGGCACGGCGCGCTGCGGTGAGACGACGCCGGGAATGAGGTGACCTTCATCGTCCCAGGGCATACCATCAGCCTATGACTGACCGTACTGAGCGCCCTGACGAATGGTGGTTCAACGAGCGAACCGGTGAGGTCGAGCACGGCCCCTGGTCGCTGGGCACGGACCGGCTCGGTCCCTTCCCGTCGCGGGAGAAAGCCGAGCGCGCGCACGAGGCGATCGCCGAGCGCGCGCGCCGCTGGGCCGAGGAGGATGCGGCCGAGGAGGGCCGCTAGCCGAAGCGCCGGGGCAGGCCGCCCATCGCCATGTCGCCGAGGCCCGCGAAGATGGCGCTCATGGCGATGCCCCAGAACGTCATGAAGAGGATGACGCCGATGACGAACAGGCCGACCATCACGTAGCCGGCGACCAGCCCGACCATGGCGAAGGTGCGGCCACTCGGCTCCTTGCTGAGCCCGATGTGGCCGAGCACGATCGCGGCGATCGACGGCAGGCCGGGGCTGATGATGCCGACGAGGCCGAGGGTGAACGCGACGATGCTGAGGTAGTGCGGGCCGGTGGCCGCGGGAGCCGGTGTGTCGACGGTTTGGTCGATCGCCGGCTCCGTTGGCGCGGTCGCCTCGTCAGCGGTGTGGGGGTCAGTCATCGCGGGGTCCCTACTGTTCGTCGTATTCGTGCTCGGCCGCAGGATAGCTGCCCGACACGACGTCTTCGCGATATGCCTGTGCGGCACTGCGCAGGGTGCCGCGAAGGTCGGCGTACTGCTTGACGAACTTCGGGACCCGCCCGCCCCCAAGTCCCGCCCAGTCGGTCCAGACCAGGATCTGGCCGTCGCAGTGCGGGCCCGCGCCGATGCCGATCGTCGGGATCGTGAGCGCCTCGGTCACCCGCCGGGCGATCTCGGAGGGGGTCATCTCGATGACGACCGCGAATGCGCCCGCTGATTCGACCGCGTGCGCCTCCGCGAGGAGTTGCTCCGCGGCCTCGCCGCGCCCCTGGACGACGTGCCCGCCGAGCCCGTGCTCGGACTGCGGGGTGAAGCCGATGTGGCCCATGACAGGGATACCCGCCGTGACAAGGCGCTTGATCTGCTCGGCCGAGCGGACGCCGCCCTCGAGCTTGACCGCGTGCGCACCCGTCTCCTTCATGAAGCGCACGGCGGTCGCCAGTGCCTGGTCGGGGCCGGATTCATAGCTGCCGAATGGCAGGTCGGCGACGACGAATGCACGGCGTGTCGCGCTCGCTACGGCGCGCGTCAGCGGGATGAGCTCATCGACCGTGACGGGCAGCGTCGTGTCGTAGCCGAGGACGGTGTTGCCCGCGGAGTCGCCGACGAGGAGCACGTCGATGCCGGCCTCGTCGAAGATCTGCGCGGTCTGGACGTCGTAGCTCGTCAGCGCGGTGATCTTGATGCCATCGGCCTTGGCCTGGAGGAAGTGTCGGGTGCGGACGCGCTTCGGCGTCTCGCTCACATCAGCCATGGCCTCAGCCTAGACCCCGGGGGTTCAGGGCGTCCGGCGGACCGTGATCGGCAGTCGGCGGTCACGTCCAAAGGCCATGCCCGAGATCTTCGGCCCGATCGCGCCCTGGCGCCGCTTCCACTCGGCGCGGTCGACGAGGTCGGCGACCCGTTCGACGGTGGCCGCGTCAAAGCCCGCGGCCACGAGGTCCGCGCGACCGAGGCGGCGCCCGACGTAGCCGTCGAGGATCGCGTCGAGGAGCTCATACGGGGGCAGCGAGTCCTGATCGACCTGGTCGGGACGCAGTTCCGCCGAGGGCGGTTTCGTGATCGAGGCCTCGGGGATCGGCGGGGTCTGACCGCGCACGGCCGCCGCGGCGTTGCGCCAGCGGGCGAGCGCCCACACGAGTGTCTTCGGGACGTCCTTGATCGGGGCGAACCCGCCGACCGAGTCGCCGTAGATCGTCGAGTAGCCGACCGAGAGCTCCGACTTGTTGCCGGTCGTCAGGACGAGATGGCCGGCCTGGTTCGACTTCGCCATGAGGATGACGCCGCGAGCACGCGCCTGCACGTTCTCCGCCGCGACGCCCTCGAGCCCGAGCTGCGTTTCGAAGGGCGCGACGAGGTCGGCAATGGGCTCCGTGCTGTAGTGGAGCCCGAGCCGCTCGGCGAGGTCATCGGCGTCGGACCGGGAGTGCTCGGAGGACCACCGCGACGGCATCGAGACCCCGTAGACGCGGTCCCCGCCGATCGCGTCGACGGCGATCGCTGCGCACACCGCCGAGTCGATGCCGCCGGAGAGCCCGAGGATGACGGAGCCGAAGCCATTCTTCTCGACGTAGTCCCGCAGCCCGAGCACGAGCGCGCCCCACACCTGCTCGAGGTCGTCGTCATCAGCGACGAGTGCCGGGTGATCCGCGCCGGTGCAGGCCGCATTCGTGGCCTCATCCTCCGGTGCGGGAGGAATGCGGATCTCGGCCAGCAGCAGGTCCTCACGAAAGCGCGGCGCGCGCGCGAGCAGACTGCCGTCGACGTCCATGACGAAGGAGTCCCCGTCAAAGACGAGGTCGTCCTGCCCGCCGACCAGGTTGACGTAGGCGACGGGCACGGCGAGCTCCGCGGCGCGGCGCGCCGCGAGCGGCAGGCGGAGGTCGTCCTTGTCCCGCTCAAACGGGGAGGCGTTGAGGACGAGCAGCAGGTCGGCGCCCGCACCGCGGGCATCGGCGACGGGACCGGCATCCAGCCAGAGGTCTTCGCAGATGATGAGCGCGACTCGAGCCCGGGCGGGCTCCGAGGCCGAGTCCGCGAGCGCGACGTCGAAGGTCGTGAGCTCGTCGCCGGGGATGAAGGTGCGGTACTCGTCGAAGACCCCGTAGTTCGGCAGGTGGTGCTTGACGGCGCGGTGGATGACGCGGCCGCGATGCAGCACCGAGGCGCAGTTCTGTGCGATGGCGACCGGCGCATTCCTCCCGTCTGGTGATGCCGGATGCGGCCCGTCGGGGTGACCGACGACGACGACGAGCTCGCCGAGGCCCGCGGCTGCGAGGCGCGCCGCGAGCGTCTCGACCGCCTCGGCGGCCGCCCGGAGAAATGCGGGCTGCGCGGCGAGATCCTCGATCGGATAGCCGCTCAGCGCCATCTCGCCGGTCGCGACGACCTGGGCGCCCGCGGCTGCGGCGGCCCGTGCCGCCTCGAGCACCTGGTCGGCGTTGCCGACGAGGTCGCCGACGATCGGATTTGTTTGCGCGAGCGCGAGACGGAGACTCACCACACTCGATAGCCTAGGGACGTGAGTTCGATGGACAAGCAACGCGACTTCGTGCTCCGCACCATCGAGGAGCGGGGCGTGAAATTCGTCCGGCTGTGGTTCACCGATGTCCTCGGCACGCTTAAGTCGGTCGCCATCGCGCCCGCGGAGGTCGAGGGGGCCTTCTCCGAGGGGCTCGGCTTCGATGGCTCGGCCATCGAGGGCTTCACCCGGGCCTACGAATCGGACATGCTCGCCTACCCGGACCCGAACACGTTCCAGATCCTGCCGTGGCGTGGCGAGGTCGACCCGACCGCTCGGATGTTCTGCGACATCATGACGCCGGATGGCCAGCCGGCCGCGAGCGACCCCCGGCACGTCCTCAAGCGCGCGCTCGAGAAGGCCGCCGACCGGGGATTCAGCTTCTACACGCACCCCGAGATCGAGTTCTATCTGTTGAAGTCCTCAGCGCCGGGACCTGATGGTCGCCCGATCCCGGTCGACTCCGCCGGGTTCTTCGACAGTGTCCCCGGCGGCACCGCGCATGACTTCCGCCGCAGTTCCGTGCGGATGCTGGAGGACATCGGCATCTCCGTCGAGTTCTCCCACCACGAATCCGGGCCCGGGCAGAACGAGATCGACCTGCGCTACGCCGATGCCCTGACGATGTCGGACAACATCATGACCTTCCGCACCGTCGTGAAGGAGGTCGCGATCGAGCAGGGTGTGTACGCGAGCTTCATGCCGAAACCATTCAACGACGAGCCCGGCAGCGGCATGCACACGCACATGAGCCTCTTCGAGGGCGACACGAACGCCTTCTTCGACCCGAGCGGTCACTACCAGCTCTCGGCGATCGGTCGCCAGTTCATCGCCGGGCTGCTGCGGCACGCACCCGAGATCACCGCGGTGACGAACCAGTACGTCAACTCGTACAAGCGCCTGTGGGGCGGCGACGAGGCACCGGGGTACATCACCTGGGGACACAACAACCGCTCCGCACTCGTCCGCGTCCCGCTATACAAGCCCGGCAAGGGCCAGTCGGCGCGCGTCGAGTACCGCGCGATCGACTCCGCGGCGAACCCGTATCTCGCCTACGCGCTGCTGCTCGCGGCCGGGCTCAAGGGCATCGAGGAGGGCTACGAGCTGCCGCCGGAGGCGGAGGTCAACCCGTGGGACCTCACCGAGCTCGAGCGTCGCGCGCTCGGGTACCAGCAGCTGCCGGTGAGCCTCGACCAAGCGCTCCAATTCATGGAGGAATCCGAGCTCGTCGCCGAGACGCTCGGCGAGCAGGTCTTCAACTACGTGCTCCTCAACAAGCAGCAGGAATGGGCGGACTACCGCAGCCAGGTCTCGGCCTTCGAGATCGAACGGAACCTCTCCACCCTGTAGAA
>Ga0182747_1002949_pt1 | contig 11672 bp, 10 predicted proteins | sample eDN3rd30CBELigBY_FD_128526 | JGI IMG/M metagenome (GOLD analysis project Ga0182747, IMG submission 128526) | Enriched backyard soil microbial communities from Emeryville, California, USA - eDNA 3rd pass 30_C BE-Lig BY (version 2) (version 2) | ecosystem: Environmental > Terrestrial > Soil >...
CACTGGCACATCGTAGGCAATGATATTGGCTGCCTCAATCAGGAGATCCCGCCGCTTTTCAGGATCGAGCTCCTGCCGTTGCGCGTCGTCCAGCTTGTCGTATTCCGGATTGCAATACTTCACTTCGTTGTATCCGGAAGGATAGATCGAGTCGCAGCGGAAGAGAATGCCCTGATTGCCGGTCGTATTCAGGGTGATGCCGGTCAATGCTGCGTCGTAATTCCGCTTGTTGAGTTCTTCCTGCTGCGCCGGGAAAGGCATCGCATGCGGTTTCATCTCCAGCCCCACTTCAGCCCACGCCTGTTGCACGTAGGGAATCAATTGGGCGTAGGTCGCGCTGTCTTCCTCGTACGTGAAGTCGAATGAGAACGGGACTCCGTCCTTCTCGCGAAGACCTGAATCGCCCATCACCCATCCTGCTTCGTCGAGCAGGGCATTGGCCTTCTCGACATCTTGCAGGTAGATCGTCGTTATTTGGTCTGGTGCGTAACCGGGTGATAGCGGCGGTTGGGGGCCATCGGCTCGTACCGCGTATCCCTGGAAAATAGCCTGCGCGATCAGGTCGCGATCCATTGCATACATCATTGCCTGGCGAACCCGGACATCAAGGAAGAATTGACATTTCTCCTCATCCATGTTGGTTTCGATATAGGTGATGTGTGCCCGGTTGTACTCATGGACGTTGAAGTTCGGATTGCTTTCGATGAAGGAGGGTGCCAGGGCCGGGGTGATGCTGGAGATATCGGATTCCCCTGTCTGCAGCGATTGCAGTGCGGACGATGATTCAGGCACAACCCGGTAGATGTACCTGTCGATCACCGGAATTTCGTCCGGAAGCCAGTAATTGTCGTTGCGGCTCACCGTGATATGGTCGCCGGGAACCCATTCGTCAAAAACGAATGCGCCGCTGCCGATAACCCGGGATGGATCTTGACCGGTGGAGCCGGGATCTGCGTTCCAGTCCGCCGCCGGCACAGATTCCCAAATGTGTTTCGGCATAATATCCAGTGTCACGGCGGTGTCTTGCAGGAAGGTGGAGCTTGGCTTTCGGGAAACGAGTTCGACCGTGTGGTCGTCCACTTTCTCGTAGCTCGCCAGCGCGCGATCGACGGTGCCCTGGGAGGGGGCCAGGCCATCAGGATCGAGGATAATATCCAGCGAGTAGATAACATCGTCGGCCGTCAGTGGGGTACCATCGTGCCACGCCGCGTCCGGATTCAGGTGGAATCGGTATCGCACGCCGTCGCTGCCAAGTTCCCACCAATCCGCAATGCGTGGGATGTAACTGCCATCAACTGGATTGACACCAATGAGACTTTGGTACACAAGCCCCGTGATATAGCTCGACGCCAGGTCTTGCGCCATCATCGGATTCAGCATCGTGATGTCAGAGGTGAACACCTGGATCACATCGCCACCGGTCTGCTCGGGCTCTTCGAACTCGTGCGTTTCCCGCATCTGCGCCATCACGTCCTCGCGGGACGACGAGATGCGCTCGAAGGTTGCATCTGGATCGGCCGGGACATCGGCCACGGGTGAGGCAGCAGCCTCAGCTTCCGGGGATGCCTCCGGTGAAGCGCTTTGCGCAACCACGGTTCCCAATGTGGAGACTGCCGCCAGTCCACCCGCCAGCATGCCTGCGCTTCGGGCCAGGTTACGACGACTAATCGTGCGCTCTGCTGCCTCGTCACACGCTTCGCATGCGAATTCACCGTGATGTCTGACCTTGCCCTGATCCATGAATAAACTCCTGCAGAGTGCCAGGCTACGCCGGCCGCATACCAATGCATTGAGAGTGCAATATGCCTCTATTATCATGGATCGGGAGCGGACTGGCCATCCGATCCCGCAATAACGATCCCGAATTTAATGATTCGAGTTTTCGGTAATTGGAGAGTACCGTCAATTTCGCGTTGATTGGATGGTTGCTGGTGTGCCGGTATTGATGTACAGAAAACGGGAGAGCGGCGTGTAAACGCGGCTCTCCCGTTATACTTCACCGTCCCGAATACATTAATCGCCTGCCGATGATGCGATCTGCTCGCGTACCCGCTTCGTGGCCTCAACCATGTTTTTCAGCGCTGCAGTGGTTTCCGGATCCTTACGGGTCTTGAGACCGCAATCCGGATTCACCCAGACCTGGTCCACATTCAGCACAGTCAACGTGGCTTTCAGGTTCTCGGCGATCTCATCTGTTGGAGGAACACGTGGGCTGTGGATGTCGTAGACTCCCGGCCCCACGCCCTTGTCGTATCCCTCACTCTTGAATGTCTCCAGCAGTTCGAGACCGGAGCGGGCATTCTCGATCGAGATCACATCCGCGTCCATGTCGCTGATCGCCTGGAAGATGTCGCCGAATTCTGAGTAGCACATGTGAGTGTGCACCTGGGTTTCCGGACGGGCCCCCGACGCCGTGATCCGGAAGCTCTCAATCGCCCAATCGAGATATTCCTGCCAGTCCTCCCGGCGGAGAGGCAAGCCTTCCCGCAGCGCAGCTTCGTCGATCTGGATCATCCTGATCCCGGCGGCATCAAGATCCGCAACTTCATCCCGGATCGCCAGCGCAATTTGCTTGCATGTCTCGGAACGCGGTTGGTCATCCCGCACGAATGACCAGTTGAGGATTGTGACCGGACCGGTCAGCATGCCCTTCACTGGCTTCTCGCTGAGGGACTGCGCGTAGGTCGCCCAGCGGACTGTCATCGGCGCCGGCCGGGAGACATCGCCGTAGATCACCGGTGGGCGAACATAGCGGGAGCCGTAGCTTTGCACCCAGCCGTTGTGGGTAAAGGTGAAGCCATCCAGCTGCTCGCCGAAATACTGCACCATGTCATTGCGTTCGGGCTCACCATGCACCAGGACGTCGATTCCAAGCTCTTCCTGGTGATCGATGACCGCCTTGATCTGGCTCTCGATGAAAGCTTCATACTCGGCCAGGGAGAGATCGCCCTTCTCGAACTTCCGCCGGGTCTTGCGGATATCCGGCGATTGCGGGAAGGAGCCGATCGTCGTGGTTGGCAGTTTGGGCAGGTGGAGCCGCTCCGTCTGAAGCTTCGCCCGTTCGGCAAACGGTACCCCTCGACTGTCGACGTCGTCTGGCAGGTTGGCCAGACGCTCCTGTACGGCGGAGCTGTGCCGCCGCTGGGATTGACCGGCCTGCGCCATCAGGTCGGAGTTGGCCTGAAGTTCACCGCGTATGGCATCCTCGCCCGTGTTCAGTCCCTTGGTCAGCGTCGCGACTTCAACCAGTTTCTGCTCGGCGAAGGCCAGCCAGGTACGCACCTCGGAATCGAGATCGGTTTCCACGGTGACATCGTAGGGCACATGTTGCAGCGAGCAGGATGTGCTGACCTGGATGCGATCGGTGTCCACATGGGTGGTCAGTTGATTCAGGAGTCCCAGGGCTGCGTTGAGGTTTGCCGTCCAGATATTCCGGCCATCGATAACCCCCGCGACCAGCACCTTGTCTTGCGGGAACCCCTTCTCAGCGATGAGATCGGCGTTCTTCGCGCCACGCAGGAAATCGAATCCAATGCCGTCGACCGGTAAATTGATGAGTGTCTCGTAAGCATCTCCGACGTGGTCGAAGTACGTCTGAACCACAATCTTTGTCTGACCCTTGGCAGTGGCGATTTGCGCGTAGGCGTGTTTCAGGGCATCCAGCGCAGCCTGGTCCACCCCGGTAACGAGGATGGGTTCATCGATCTGGATCCATTCCGCACCTTGGTCGGCCAGTTTACCGATCGTCTCCACATAGACCGGAACCAACTGGTCCATCAATGAGAGCCGATCGAATGCCTCGTTCTGGGATTTGCCGAGAAGCAGGAAGGTGAGCGGGCCAACGAGGATAACCTTGCCGGATATCCCGGCCGCCTTTGCCTCCGCCAGCGCGTCAAATGGTTTGCTGCTGGCAAGCTTGAAGGTCGTCTCTGGGCCGAGTTCCGGAACGATGTAGTGGTAATTCGTATCGAACCACTTCGTCATTTCCATCGCCCGGACGTTGTCGTCACCGGTCCGGCCACGGGCCATCGCGAAGTAGGTGTCGAGGTCGACGTCTTCGCCGCTCCACCCATAACGTTCCGGCACCGCGCCGGTGAGGGCGATGGTGTCCAGCACCTGATCGTAGAAGGAGAAATCGTTCACCGGCAGCAGATCGATACCTGCGGCCTGCTGGGCATCCCAATTCGAATGCCGGATGTCCGCCGCCGTCGTGAGCAGGTCGGCTTCACCGATCTTGCCTGACCAAAAGCCCTCAAGGGCCTTTTTGAGTTCCCGGTTTTTGCCGATCCGGGGGTAACCTGGAATAGTCGCGATTGCCATGCACAACTCCGTGAGTATGCCTCCCCGTGCCCGGCACCATACCGGGATCGTGAAGAGGCCGTGAAGGCTCGCAGCCTGATCGAACGATCGGGCCGCATGATTGAATGGTCCCGTGGATAGGGATGTCCCATGAGTATAGTATCGGATCGTTGAATGAAAAGGATTGCGGGCTTGGTGTGCGCAAGAATCGGGTTCACCCCCCGCGCCAGAGTCCATGGCAGGGGTGTATACGCTCCCGCGATCAGTCAGGGATTTCCGCTTCCGCAATACCCATCTCGCCGGTTCTTACGTGTCCCAGCCATCCGCCATGCTTGAGGTCGGCGATGGCGAGGAGACCCCCAATGACGTTCGCGCTGACCGCAATCAGGAGGAGCAATGATGGCGACGCGCCGCTGATGATCCCCGCGAGCGCCGCCCCGATGGCGGCAGCGGTTGTCTTGATGCTGGTCGAGAGGGTGAAAACCTGCGTCCGCACATTGGTTGGGGAAAATCGGTCCCGCACGGAAAACTGTGCCGTGCCTTGCGGTCCGCCCAGCGCGCCTGCGAAGGCAAACAATGCCAGTGCGAGGACGGTGGATGTTGTCATCGCCAGGATAGCGATCGGGATCGCGGTCGCGATGCTGATAAACGGGACCAGGCTGTGGGGATTTTCGGTACCGAAGGGCTTCACTGCATAGGAGAGCGACCCGATCAGGCTCCCGATGGCCATGGTGGAAAGCATCACACCGGCATTGACCGAAAAAGTCTCCATCGCCAGCATGGTTGCTGCCACCGGGATGATGCCGACACCGATACTGGAAAAACTGGTGGCAACCACCGTGGAACGTAGCGGAGCGATCGTAGCGATGGCCTTGAATCCATCTGCCGGTGAAGGCGCGGCAATCAGGGCCCGGTCCTCATGGTGTTTGATCGGCAACCGGAGGACATTCCCTGCCGCGCCCAGCATTAGGATCGAAAGCAGCAGGAGGGACGCGAGGGGAGAAACGAGACCGGCGATAGCTGCCACGATGGCAGGTGCCAGGATCGCCGAAACGTTGTAGGTCACCACATCGAGAGCGTATCCCTGATGCATCAACGGCTTCGGGACGATTGCTCCCACCAGCGAAGACAGTCCGCCCTGCATCAACGGCCCCACCGAGCCGCCAATGGCTGCCATGATGAGGATGATTGCCGGATGCACCGCACCCAGCAGCAGCCCACACAGGGCGATGACGATGCCGTTGAACGCGAACGCCATGGCATAGAGACGGTTCGGGTTACTGCTGATATCCGCCAGCCGCCCCACAAATGGCGCGGCCACGACTGATGGGATGAGGAATGCCGCAACCAGCAATCCACCCAAAGTGAGCCCCGCGGGTGTTGCGGCGGCGGCCAGAATCAGTGCGAGCCGGAGTCCTTCATTCGCCAGGCGTGCCATAACGGCGGTAGAGAAATACGTTGAGAAACCTGGAGCTTCGCGATGGAGATCGCGGAACGAAGACGACATGTGGAATATTTGCCTTGGCGACGATAGGAATGAAGATCGGGGTGCCGCAATTCGCGAGTCACCCCGGTAAATCGTCCACTAATGGCTGCAATTGGTCAAGGCGAGTCCTCATCAATTACTTCGTAATACGAGGTACAGTGCGAGGGCTGACTCTACGAAAGGAAATGCGGTCGTATCGTGGATTTCTCCACCGGATTCGCACCGTCTTCCTGCGGATTGCATTATCCTCCCGCAATCGCGCCCACGATCCAGAATGGCTCTTCGCCACGTACCACTTCGTCAGGTAACGGGGCGTCCAGAGGTACGTGTGAGAGATCCTGCTCGGAAACGAAGAATCGCACCATCGGGCGCCGCTTTTTCGTCTGATGATCCCGGATCGTCCCGCGCAACATCGGGTACGCGCGCTCGATCGCGTCCACAACGCTGCGTTGGGTAACGTCACCATCGACGTCGACCTCAATGTCCTTGCCGACGCGAGCCAGGTTTTGTAAATGTGACGGCAGGATCACGCGAATCTTCACAGTGTCTGAACCTCAACCGACATCACGGCGGGCAGATCATGCACCAGCGTCTGCCATGTGTCTCCTGAATCGGCAGACGCGTACACCTGGCCGCCAGTGGTGCCGAAGTAGATGCCACATGATTCCAGGCGATCGATCGACATCGCATCCCGCAGGATGTTCACATAGCAATTTTCCTGGGGCAGCCCCGCAGTCAGCGCTTCCCACTCATTACCGCCATTGCGCGATCGGTAAACACGGAGCTTGCCTTCCGGCGGGTAGTGGTAACTGTCGCTCAGGATCGGCACCACGTATATCGTTTCCGGCTCATGCGCGTGGACGACAATGGGGAATCCGAAATCGCTCGGCAGGTTGCCGCTCACCTCGTGCCACTGGTCGCCGGCGTTGTCGGTTCGCATCACATCCCAGTGCTTCTGCATGAACAACGTTTCCGGTTTTGAGGGGTGCAACGTAATGTTGTGAACGCAATGCCCAACCTCGGCATCCTCGTCCGGGATGTATTCAGAGCGCAGCCCCTTGTTGATTGGTGTCCACGTCTCACCACCGTCATCCGTCCGGAAGGCACCGGCGGCCGAGATCGCGACGAAGATACGATTCTCATTCGTGGGATCAAGCAGGATACTGTGGAGGCAAAGCCCGCCTGCGCCAGGCTGCCAGGTATTGCCGGTGCTGTGCGTCCGCAAGCCCTTGAGCTCATTCCAGGTCTGTCCTCCGTCTACGGATTTGAACAGCGCTGCATCTTCCACCCCCGCATAGACGGTGGCCGGATCGTGGAGCGAGGGCTCCAGGTGCCAGACGCGTTTGAAATCCCAGGGGTGTGGCGTGCCGTCGTACCATTGGTGGGTTTCCGTTGCGCCGTCGTAGGCGAATTCGTTACCAACCGTTTCCCAGGTCAGCCCGCCATCATCCGATCGATGCATGATCTGGCCAAACCAGTCGCTCGCCTGGGAGGCATAGATGCGATTCGGATTGGCTGGTGAACCCTTCAAATGAAAGATTTCCATGCCTGGAAAGTGAGGTCCGGAAATCTCCCAATCCTCACGTGCTTCGTCAGATGTCAGGATAAATGCACCCTTGCGCGTCCCGACGAGAACTCGTACTCCGCTCATTTCCCGCTCCTTCTTGCATGTTTCGAGATAGGTGTTGTCAGACATTTGCCTGGTGAATGACTTCGGACAAGAGGCTGAACGTACAACGTAGCGTGATAGTAGCAGGCGTGAAAAAGCGACGCTTCTTCAATGTTGCGCACAGAGCGAAAAACGCCGTGGCGTTATTGGGCGTCGGGGCAAATGCGTTGCTGGTGGTCAGTCATGGCTCACTTGCCGGGCACGTCTGGCGTTTCTCAGGAGGGGCGACCACACTTGTCCCGTACGGGCGATGCCCGTCATCGCCCTGCAGCTGCGACCGGATTTCCGCGCGCGCGTTTCCCTTCCCCGCCCCGGAAAACCGTCATGTCGAGCTCAGTTGAGGCACCCATGTCAAGCATCCCGAAAATGGCTGCAGGTACTGAGGGCGTGAGGATAGACTTGGCCGGAAGCGGCACTATCTCATTGGGCACCGGTTAACTCTGACGGTGCTCGGCCGATGACTGGCTACGGCTCGATCCGCTCAACGCCAGGATAACGATCCATCTTCTTGTCGAAGGTGTAGATCCGCGTCATCCCCAGCTCCTTGGTCAGGGCCAGATGATAGCAGTCTGCAAACGAAAGCGGTCCTTGCGTTCGCCACAATTCGAGTGCTTTGATCAACGCATTCGCTTGATCAACGACGACTCCCGCAAAATCCAGGATGTCGAGGAGCAAGGGAGCCAGCACATCGTTCGGCACTTCGTACGCCGATTGACACGTGTACACACATTCAAAAAAGACGGTCACCGGTATGTACGCCGACTCTTCATCAGCTCTTAGCCGACGAAAAAGTTTAGAAGACCGTGCCGACAAATCTTCACTCTGTCCCAGGAGATGATAGATCAGCACATTGGTGTCAATGACTCTCATAGTCTTGGTCGATTTCTCTGAGAGTTGCCAGATTCTCTTCTGCAATCGCAGCGGTAGAAGCTTCTTGCATCTCGGAAGGAGTCATGGTGGGCATGTTCCTGGCATACTCGGCCAATGCACCCGCAGTACGGTCCTTGAGCACATTGGGTTGGATAAGAACCCATTCATTCCCACGGCGCTCCAACAACAGTTTGCCCCCGTCATTTACGCCTAATTCATCTCGTATATCTGCCGGAAGGGTGATCTGCCCCTTGCGGCGAACGTTGATTGCACGCACAGTCATGTCGTACCTCCTAATCATTTGTATGACTTGTATTGTATCAGTACGACGTCTCTACAGAAAGGTGAATTTCTTTGAGTATGTATGATGCCGACTCCGGGAATTGGACCGGATATCGATCTGACCATTCTATGCTGCGCCAAAATACCTGTCATCCCGAGCCGGGGCGACGAGCGCAGCGAGACGCATCCGTGTCGAGGGATCTTTGTGTCTGCCCTCATCCAGTCCAGGCGGTGCGTTCCGCAACATAAACATACCCACGGCTCCCATAACACCAACTCCCGCCAATCCGTTGAAAGTGATGTCGGGGCAGTCGGGCGTCGTGAGTTGGCATTAGCCATCGAAGAGTGCAAGCGGCCCGGTAGGGTGAGGTCACCTCGTGACCGAAAAGCGAGAGCGACCCCAGTGTTGCCCATCGGCGCCAGCCTGTCTTGAGCGAGCATCACGATTCGAGCGGATCGATCGTCAGAGGCTGGAGTGAATTCCGAAAAAAGTACCTGTAGCGAAGGCCTTGAACGCGCCACCCACGCGGCTACCAAGGTGTAGGTTGCGTTGCGTTCAATGTCCTCCTTCATCCGCCAGGACTTCCATCAATGAGGCACAGCATTCGTCAACCGCTGTAGGCTGGAGTGCTCATCCGTATTTCGTATGAGCTGAGCGCTACATTCGCCTGAGTGCTTCTGCGGTTGCCTCGTCTCGTGGGGTGAATTGCAGGACCGAAAGATGCTCGGCGCCCACAACCTGGCTGATCGTCTGGTACAACCGCAGGAGCCCCACCCGTGGGTGGAGGAACTCCTTCTCCGGGGATGGTAGGAACTCTGGTGACGCCTCGTCCCACCATTGGGCAAATTCCGGACTCTGGTTGCTCAGGTCGTGGGCCAGCTCCTGAATCGCCATCCGGTAGGGTGGCACACTGCTCATCATCATGCGGAGTCCCGAGACCATGATCCGCGCATTCGTCTCCCAGTTCATCCACCAGGTTCGCATGTCGGGAATGGAAAACATCGTGATCACGACATTGCGCATCGTTGTTGGTAACGCACCGAAATCTACCATCAGCCTTGCGGCCGGTTCGTTCCAGTAGACGATGTCGAACCGGGGCGTGAGAATCAAGGTTGGGTTATGCCCGGCGGCGTTGACGGTTGCTTTGACAAAATCGGGAACTTCCGGGTAAGGATCGACAAGGGTTTCCACCGGAGCTTCCAGCATCCGAACCACGTACTGCTCATCGTCCCGCGAAAGTCCGAGCGCCTGGCACAGACGAATCAGGACGGGGGCATTGAGATTCTGGTATCGGCCGGATTCCACCTGCCCGATCAGTACCACGGATACCCCGGCCATATCCGCGAGTTCTTGCTGGGTGAGATAGGGGCGATGGCGCTTGCGGTCTGATTTGTAAAATGCCGGGGCCCTGGTGTTCATGCGCTGCACCTTCAGGAACGCGCCGATTTCCCGCATTTCGAATGTCCGTGTCTCTTTCATTTCACCCCATCCACCCAGGCACAAGAAAGCCATAGGAAATCTTTGTTCTATTCCTCATCAGGCGTGGGTAGTATGAAAACACGGGGTTGGGAACATACCCCGGAATACCTCGGCCTCATCGCCCCACACGTGTTTACCGTCCTCGGTGTTAAGCAAGTGTACCCGCTGCCAGCCAGCGGGATGAGGCCAATACCACGGTTTCACCCGCATGTCTCCCTTTGGTCCCCCAGCTGGAGGAGAGAATCGGGTGAAACCGCACCCATCAGGTACTCAAGGATTCCCGATAAGACGCTCGATGGTTCAAACTGAAGTTTGACCGATCCGATGTCTGGCCGGTCAAGATATCTCCCCATCTGATACTTCCGGACCTTTGCTAGGATGGTGCAATATCCTGGCCTGTTGTTTGTCAAGAAGATCGGGGATCACCCATGTATCAATTGCGATTCGGTTTCAAGACAGCCCAACATCAATCGACGTATGAAGAGATTTTGGCAGTGTGGAAAGAGGCGGATGAGATTCCGTCTCTCGAACATGGCTGGTTGTTCGACCATCTTAACCCGATCGACAACCCGGAAGGCATCGGACCCTGTTTCGATGGCTGGACCATGCTGACGGCATTGGCCACCCAAACAACCCGTCTCAGGCTCGGTCTGTTAACGGGATGCAACACCTATCGGGATCCTGCCCTGCATGCCCAGATCGCAGCGACGGCGGATGTCATTTCCGGCGGTCGGGTTGATTTCGGTGACGGTGCAGGCTGGAATGAGTTTGAACATCGCAGCCGGAATATCCCCTTGCCAGCACCCGGTGAACGTCTGCGGCGTTTGGATGAAGCCGTGACCATTGCAAAACGCTTATGGACGGAAGAAACGGTTGATTTTGAGGGGAAATACTATCAGCTGTATGGTGCCCGGCTGGCGCCAAAGCCGATCCAGGAACCCGGATTACCAGTCCTGATCGGCGGCAGCGGCGAGCAACTCACGCTGAAAGTCGTCGCCAAACACGCCGATCTCTGGAACTATTCGGGCGGTGACGTGGATACCTTCTTGCACAAGGTGGAAGTCCTGAAACGGCACTGTGATACGGTCGGTCGAGACTTCGCGGATATCGAGCTTTCTGCCCAGCGTCGGATCGATCTTGACGATCTTGATGGGACCATCCGCGATGCTCAGGCATTCATTGATGCTGGTGTCACCCACCTGGTCTTTTATCTCTCGCCGCCATATCAGGTTGGCATGCCAACAACGCTTGCGGAAAAGGTAATCCCGAAGTTGGTCTCTCGATAGTCTTATGCCGAATTCGGAAGATGCGTTGGGGGCGGTATAGATGCAGACGGGCGGGATGGATGCCGTCATCGTGATCGTGTAGGAGGGACCGCCTCTCGCAGAGAGCTGATGGGTAGACATCGGCTCTCTGCGCCAGCACCGCGAGGCGACTGGATCGATCCTCGGGGAGAACCTCGACGTGTTCGCCCGGACTCCGTATTAATCTCCCGCAGCTGCCACCGGTGCCGGATCTGCGTCTGGCGATCCACCCGTTCGCAGCAGGGCAAAATACTTCGCATCCGGGTGATGCACCACGATGGC
>Ga0182747_1002951_pt1 | contig 11669 bp, 7 predicted proteins | sample eDN3rd30CBELigBY_FD_128526 | JGI IMG/M metagenome (GOLD analysis project Ga0182747, IMG submission 128526) | Enriched backyard soil microbial communities from Emeryville, California, USA - eDNA 3rd pass 30_C BE-Lig BY (version 2) (version 2) | ecosystem: Environmental > Terrestrial > Soil >...
AGGGCTTCAGCGCCTCGATCAGCCTGGAGCCGGGCGGACAGTTCGAACTGTCGGGCGCTCCACTGAGGGACATCCACGACATCTGCAACGAGACCGGCCAGCACCTGATGGAGGTCAAGCAGGTCGCGGACCAGCTGAACCTGGGTTTCCTGGGACTGGGCTTCGACCCGATGTGGCGGCGTGAGGACATCCCCGTCATGCCCAAGGGCCGCTATGACGTCATGCGCGCCTATATGCCCAAGAAGGGCAGGCTGGGCCTGGACATGATGCTGCGCACCTGCACCATCCAGGCGAACCTCGACTTCGACTCCGAAGCCGACATGGTGATGAAGTTCCGCACGTCGCTGGCGCTGCAGCCCATCGCCACCGCCCTGTTCGCCAACAGCCCCTTCACCGAAGGCAAGCCGAACGGCTTCCTGTCGGCGCGCGCCAACGTCTGGACCGACACCGATCCGGACCGCACCGGGATGCTGGACTTCGTCTTCGAGGACGGCTTCGGCTATGAGCGCTACGCCGACTATGCGCTGGACGCGCCGATGTATTTCGCCAAGCGCGGCGAGACCTATGTCGACCTGTCGGGCCAGTCGTTCCGCGCCTTCATGGACGGAAAGCTGGACGCCCTGCCGGGCGACCGGGCGACGGCGCAGGACTGGGCCGACCACCTGACCACCCTGTTCCCTGAAGTGCGTCTGAAACAGTATCTGGAGATGCGCGGCGCCGACGGCGGGCCGTGGAGCCGCATCTGCGCCCTGCCCGCCCTGTGGGCCGGAATCCTGTACGACGCCCCGTCGCTCGCGGCGGCGTGGGACCTGTGCAAGGACTGGGACATCACCGATCACGAGCGCCTGCGCCGCGACGTGACGCGGCTGGGCCTGAAGGCCGAGGTCAACGGCCGCAGCGTGCGCGACATCGCCGTCGACATGGTCAACATCGCCAAGCAGGGCCTGAAGAACCGCGCCCGCTTCTCGGGCGGCATGGTGGACGAGCGCGGCTACATCACCGAACTGGAAGACATCGCCGACAGCGGCGTGACCTCGGCCGACCGCCTGCTGGAGCTGTATAACGGCGAATGGGGCGGCGACATCAGCCGCGTCTATCGCGATTGCGCCTACTGAAGCTCTCCTGAGACGCGAGCCGCAAGGCGCCCTTAACCGGCAGACGCTAGGATAGGGTCCAGCCTGCCTTCAGGACCGCGCCTCAGGACCGCCCATGCCCTTCACTCCGGCCGCCGCCCCTTCATCGACGGGACAGCCGCAGCCGCCTCCTGACGCCGTGGTCGATCTGGCGACCTTTTTCGACGTCTCCCTGGACCTGCTGGTGATCCGCGACCTGGAGGGGCGTATCGTGCGGGTCAGCGCCTCCTGGGCCTCGACCCTGGGCTATCAGCCCCAGGAGCTGGTCGGCCTGGCCATACTGACCCTGGTCCACCCCGACGACCTGCCCGGCACCCTGGACAGCGTGACCGAGGTCGAGACGCGCCGCCCCGGCGATCCGGTGCTGGGCCACGTCAACCGCTATCGCCACAAGGACGGCGGCTACGTCACCCTGGAATGGCGGGCGCAGAAGTTCGGCGACCGCATCTACGCCGTGGCCCGCGACGTGACGGCCAAGGCGGCGGCGGAGCGCGCCCTGCTCGAGGCCAAGGCGGCGGCCGAGGCCGCCAACCGCGCTAAGTCCGATTTCCTGGCCAATATGAGCCATGAGATCCGCACGCCGCTGAACGGGGTCATCGGCGTCATCGACGCCCTGGCGCGCACGCCGTTGTCGCCGCAGCAGGCCGAAATGGTCGAACTGGTCCGCAGTTCCGGCGTGACCCTGGAGCGGCTGGTCACGGACATCCTGGACGTGTCGCGCATCGAATCCGGGCGAATGACGCTGGAGGTCCGCCCCTTCGACCTGGACGACGCCCTGATCCCGACCATCGCCCCCCTGCGCGGCCTGGCCGAGGAGAAGGGCCTGATCTTCCGCATCGAACGCGCGGAGAGCGCGTGCGGCGTCTTCAACGGCGACGTGGTGCGGATCCGCCAGATCCTGGGCAATCTGCTGTCCAACGCCGTCAAATTCACCGCACAGGGCCAGGTTTCAGCCCATATCGACCTGCTGGACAGGGGCGACGACGCCGCCCTGCTGACGCTGGAGGTGCGCGACACCGGCATCGGCTTCGGCGCCGACCATGCGGCGCAGCTGTTCCAGCGGTTCAGCCAGGCCGACGCCTCCATCACCCGGCGGTTCGGCGGCGCCGGGCTGGGCCTGTCCATCTGCCACGCCCTGACGGAGATGATGGGCGGACGCATCGAGGCCGAGTCGGCCCTGGGCGAAGGCAGCCGTTTCCGGGTCGAACTGCCGCTGACGCGCATCCCCGTCCCCGCGCCGTTCGAGACGGCCGGCGGCGAAGAGGCGGCGTCAGACCTATCGCCTTCCCGCGCCCGCCCCCGCGTCCTGCTGGCCGAGGATCACCCGATCAACCAGCGGGTGGTGCAGCTGATCCTGGGCGACAGCGTCGAGCTGACCCTGGTCGAAAACGGGGAGCAGGCGGCAGCCGTCTTCGCCGCTGAGCGGTTCGACCTGGTGCTGATGGACATGCAGATGCCGGCGATGGACGGGCTGAGCGCCACGCGCGCCCTGCGCGAGATCGAGGCCGCCGATCCGGCGCGTCCGCGCGCGCCGGTCATCATGCTGAGCGCCAACGCCATGGCCGAACATCAGGAACAGGCCGCCCAGGCGGGCGCCGACCTTCACCTGGCCAAGCCCGTCACGGCCGAGGCCCTGACCGGCGCCGTCCGCAAGGCCCTGACCCTGGGCGGCCGCGCGGCCTAACCCAGCCAGCCGGCGATCATGGCCCGCAGCGGGTTGGCCGGATCGGACAGCAGCCGCGCCGTCATGGCCAGGGAGATGACCACCAGCAGGGGCCGGATCAGCCGCGGCCCGAAGCGCATGGCCGCGTGCGAGCCCAGGCGGCCGCCGATGAACTGGCCCACCGCCATGATCCCGGCCAGCACCCAGACAATGTGGCCGCCGACCGCCAGGACGACGATGCCGACGACATTGCTCATCAGGTTCAGCGCCTTGGTGTGCGCCGTCGCCCGCGTCAGCCCCATGCCCAGCAGCATGACGAGGCTCAGCGCGAAGAAGGACCCCGTCCCCGGTCCGAAGAAGCCGTCGTAGAAGCCGATCCCGCCCGCCACGACGGCGTAGGCCAGCGGCGTCAGCCGGGCGTGGGCGTCCTCGTCGGCCGCCTTGGGGCCGAGCAGGAAATACAGGGCGATGCCGACCAGCAGCACGGGCAGCAGGATCATCAGCCAGCGCGTGTCCACCAGGGTGACGGCGAAGGCGCCCAGCCCCGCCCCGATCGCCGTCAACAGCATCGGCCAGCGGATCAGGCGAAAATCCACCCGCCCCTTGCGCCAGAAATTCCACAGGGCCGAGGCCGTGCCGACGCTGCCCTGAACCTTGTTGGTGGCGATGGCGGCGACCGGGTTCAGCCCCACCGACAGCAGGGCCGGCAAGGAGATCAGCCCCCCGCCCCCGGCGATGGCGTCGATGAAGCCGGCGATCACCGACGCGACGCCCAACAGGGCGATGATCTCAGGCGTCAGTTCAAACACGCGCGCAGCACTCCGGTCAGGCTGGCGCTATAGACCCGCGCGTTGCGGACCGCCACCGCGTCGAGGTGAAGATGGACGCACGAGCTCAAGCCGATGTTTCGCGTTAAGGCGACGGAGACGGCGCCGCATCATCCTCGACTGTGAGCGGCAGTCTATCAATTATGCCAGTTCACAGGGTCCGCGGATGTTCTCAATCGCTTCGCTTATCGAGCTCAGCACCTGAGGGAGCCGTGGCAGATTGCTGGCGTCAAGCTGCACTGAAGACTTATACTGTTCATCCAGCGAGACGATCTGGCACCAGATGAGTGGAATTTCAGGCCCATAGTCCCGGCATTGCGTGAGCCTCCGACCATCTACATAACCATATGGATAGGATTCTGAACTGATCTTCACAGCCCAAAGCGTCGGCGTTCCAATAGTGGGTGGTGTCGGAGTTTTGCGGATTGAGGCGCCCACCGCTGCAGGAGGTCCAACGACCCACGATTCCAAATAGTCTTTGTCGGGATTGGACCAGCCGACAACAGAAACCCAGACCCGTCCGTCCTGCGGGCGCCCATACCAGTCCTCATTGCGACCCGGCACCTCGTAGGGTGAAATTCCTACCGCGTCGCCATCCGCAGCAATGAGAAGAGCGGGATTCAACGGGTCTATCGGATGGAGGGTCGCAGTCGCCCACGGGCGCGACACTCGCTTGCTGTCTAGGCACGTTCCGTCGCGCAACTTGATGGCAGTTGGGCTAAAAGCTTGGGTATTCAACTTTGCCCAAGCCGTGATCTCCGGCCCAATATCATCGGCTGTTCCAGCCGGACGTTCCGAGCACGCCCCTGCCACAAGGAAGAGCGACGCGAATGCACTTTGGGCTAGCCGTGGGAACATGGGCTCACAATGCCCGAGCCAATGTCCGCTAACCACCCTAAGCGGACGCGCAGCCAGCCTTTAATCGCACCGCACGTTGGTAGGCAGCCCCATCGCTTCGATAACGCTCTGCAGCTTTGCACCAAACTCAATCTGTATGTCCCCCACCCCGGTCGGGACCGGCCCGACCATATCAGGCTTCGCCGACACGCCATCACAACAGAAGCAGATGGCGATCTCCCCGACCTGTTGACCGGCCCGGTCGTAATATCGAAGGAAGTGATGGGGAACAAAACACGCCGCCACTGCGTGGGGTGCTCGGTCATAACCGACGACGGTCAGAGCTTCCTCGAACACCTTACGTTGCTGTTCCGATAGCCTGCGTCCAGCTGGTTCGATGAACTCTTTATCAGGATCGTTGAAGTCCCCGACATGGACGAAGAGCCGAGCCGAAGCCGCCTCTGGCGGCGGGACAATGGCGCGGCGCAAGACTTCGCGACGTGGGGCAGTATCTGGGGCTGGCGATTGCGGCGCATACCGCTCCTGCCCTTGTGGAGGCCGCTCGCAGCTTCCCAGTAGCAGCGCCCCCATTATGGCCACCCCGGACCAATGCAGCGTAGGCATTGCGATCCCTGCCGATTTTCGCAGCCTATATTAACTTGCTGGGATGGGAACCTACCGTCCGCTTCCCATAGCGACGGCCGGGGATTTCTGCGATCAAGGAGGCCTGCATTCAGGAGGCGCAGCCATGACAGGGTCCATCCATATCGGCGTCGGCGGCTGGACCTTCGAGCCGTGGCGCGGGGTCTTCTATCCTGAAGGGTTGGTGCAGAAGCGGGAGCTGGAGTTCGCCAGCCGGGCGCTGACCTCCATTGAGATCAACGGCACCTACTATTCGACCTTCAAGCCCGACAGCTGGGCGAAGTGGCGCGACGAGACGCCCGACGGCTTCGTCTTTGCGGTCAAGGCCAGTCGCTACTGCACCAATAGAAAGGTTCTGTCCGACGGCGCCGAGAGTTTCGAGCGGTTCCTGTCGCAGGGGCTGTCGGTGCTGGGCGACAAGCTGGGGCCGATCAACTGGCAGTTCATGGGGACGAAGAAGTTCGAGCCCGAGGATTTCGAAGGCTTCCTGAAGCTGTTGCCCAAGGAGAAGGACGGGGTGCGGCTGCGCCACGCGCTGGAAGTGCGCAATCCTACCTTCGCCACCGAACAGTTCTATGATCTGGCGCGCAAATACGGCGCGGCCGTCGTCTATGCGGTCGACGACGAGGAGCCGACCTGGCCCCAGATCGACGAGGCGACGGCGGACTTTACCTATGCGCGGCTGATGTCCAGCCGCGAAGACGAGCCGACGGGCATGACCTCAGGAGAGTTGGACGCCGTGGCGAAACAGGCGCGCGGCTGGGCCGAGCGCGGCGACGTCTTCGCCTACTTCATCTCGGGGGCCAAGGTGCGGAACCCGGAGGCGGCCCAGGCGCTGATCGCCAAGCTGAAGGACTGAACCCATGCCCATCGCCACGCGCGCCTTCGCCGCGACCGCCGCCGACCAGCCGCTGAGCCCCTACAGCTTCGAGCGCCGCGATCCCGGCCCGGACGACGTGGCCATCGAGATCAAATACTGCGGCGTCTGCCACTCGGACCTGCATGTGGTGAAGAACGACCTGGGCGGGACGCGCTATCCCATCGTACCGGGCCATGAGATCGCCGGGGTGGTGACGGCGGTCGGCGCGAACGTCACCCGGTTCAAGGAAGGCGACCGCGTCGGCGTCGGCTGCATGGTCGACAGCTGCCGGACCTGTTCGGCCTGCCGCGAGGGGCTGGAGCAGTATTGCGAGCCGGGCATGACCCAGACCTACGGCTCGCGCGATCCCAAGGGCGCCGGCGTCGGCCAGACCATCACCCAGGGCGGCTATTCCGACCGCATCACGGTGGACCAGGCCTTCGTGCTGAAGATTCCCGACAGCCTGCCGCTGGATGCGGCGGCGCCGCTGCTGTGCGCGGGCGTCACCACCTGGTCGCCGCTGAAGACCTGGGGCGTGGGGCCGGGGTCGAAGGTGGCGGTGATCGGCCTGGGCGGCCTGGGCCATATGGCGGTCAAGCTGGCCGCCGCCCTGGGCGCCGAGGTGACGGTGCTGTCGACCTCGGACCGCAAGAAGGCCGACGCCGAGCGGATGGGCGCCCGGCATTTCCTGATCAACTCGGACGCCGAGGCCATGAAGGCGGCGGCCGAGCAGTTCGACCTGATCATCAACACCGTCTCGGCCACGCATGAGATCGCCAGCCACGTCAATCTGCTGGCGCGCGACGGGACCATGGTCATGCTGGGCCTGACGACCGAGGGGCTGCCGGTCTTCGCCATGCCCCTGCTGTGGCGGCGTCGCCGCATCGCCGGCTCGCTGATCGGCGGCGTCCGCGAGACGCAGGAGATGCTCGACTTCTGCGGTGAACACGGGATCGTGTGCGATATTGAGGTGATCGCCCCCGATCAGATCAACCAGGCTTATGAACGGATGGAGCGGTCGGACGTGCGCTACCGCTTCGTCATCGACATGGGCCGCATGACCGCAACGGCGTAACCCCGTCTTCTCGTTCGTCTCCAGCCGCGCTAAGGCTGTCGGCAAGGGAGGCGGACGGCGTCGCGACCACGACGGCCGCCGCACAGGACAGGGAGAGGTCATGACGCGTACCGCATTCGTCACCGGGGGCACCCGGGGCATCGGCAAGGCGATCGTTCAACGACTGAAGGAAGACGGACTGCAGGTCGCCGCCGGCTATTCCGGCAACACCGAGGCCGCAGAGGCCACCGCCCGCGAACTGGGCGTCATGGTGGTGAAGGGCAACGTCGGCTCTTTCGACGACTGCGCCCGGGCGGTGCAGGAAGTCGAGGCGCAGTTCGGTCCCATCGACGTTCTGGTGAACAATGCGGGCATCACCCGCGACGGCTTCTTCCACAAGATGAGCGCGGACCAGTGGTCCGACGTGATCCGCGTCAACATGGACAGCGTGTTCAACATGACGCGCCAGGTGATCAACGGGATGCGCGACCGGGGCTTCGGCCGCATCGTCAACATCTCCTCGATCAACGGCCAGAAGGGCCAGATCGGCCAGACCAACTATTCCGCCGCCAAGGCCGGGATGATCGGCTTCACCAAGGCGCTGGCGCTAGAGAACGCGCGCAAGGGCGTGACCGTCAACTGCATCGCGCCGGGCTATATCGACACCGAAATGGTCGGAGCCATGGACCAGAAGGTGCTGGACAGCATCGTGGCCCAGATTCCGGTCGGCCGCCTGGGCAAGGGCGAGGAGATCGCCGACATGGTGTCCTGGCTGTCGGGCGAGCGTGCCGGATATGTCACAGGCTGCACCCTGTCGCTTAACGGCGGGCAGTACCTGGTTGGATAAGCCGCGTTCGCCCAAAATCCGCCGTTCGGGCGTATCACCTCTTAAATCATGAGGATTGCGGTCGAAGCCGTGGCGGAGAAGCCGCCTCTCTTCGCCGTCGCCGCGCCCAGCGCTGCGACGGGCGCCGGTCTGCGCCTGCTCTGCATCACGGGACTGGCGATGGCCGTCGCGGGTCTGGCGGGCGCCGTCAGGGCCGAGGCCCAGACCCGCTCCAACGTCCAGGCTGAACAGAGCCGCGTCATCCGCGACCAGTCGGTGACCCGCACCACCCCGCCGCCGGGACGCTATGTCTCCGAGGCGGGGCAGGCCTTCATCCTGGACCGGGCGGGGTCGCTGACCCTGCTGCGGTTCGAGCGCTCGACCGAGACCTGGGCCCTGCGTCCTTCCTCGGCCCCCCGCGGCGACACCATCTATCGCAACGACGCGGGCGATCAGGTGCTGCGCGTCACCGCCGGCGGCGGCGTCACCGTCTATACGACGCGCACGCCCGGCGGCTCGCCGGTCTCCCTGGCCGGGCCGCCGGTCAGCCTGGAGCCGCCCTCGCTGGGGCCGGTGCAGATGTTCAACCTGATGACCCGGCGCAGCAGCCTGGTCTCGGAAGCCATGGGCCGGCTGGTCCGCATCAACGTCTTCGGCGAGGAATCCGAGGCCCTGTGCATCGAGGCGCTGATCGTCACCACCGACGCCGTGGTCCGCATCGCCCGCTCGCCCAGCGCCCGCCCCTTCCTGGACCGGCTGCGCAGCATCACCGTGGTCGAGGGCCAGCGCGCGAGCGTGACCTATTCCAGCGGCGACCTGCGCGTCGTGGTCGATCCCCGGCGCGGCATCGCCGGTCGTCCGTCGTCGGCGCGCGTCATCCGGGCCGTCATCCCGCAGGACTGACGTGGACCAAAGGCCCAGGCCGCCCCATCTGCCCTTTCGCGCCCATTGGGCGTATGAGGGCCGCCATATTCACCATCAGAGAGGCTGATTTCACAGTGACCTCTTCCCTCACCGCCGTTTCCGCCGAGGACAAGGCCAGGACCCGCGCCATCGTCCCCGTGTCGATGAAGGGCTATGACGCCGACTTCCAGGCCTTCGCCGACGCCCTGGGCGCCTCGTTCGCCCGCTACGGCTTCGCCGTCATCGCCGACCACGGCCTGGACCAGGGCCTGATCGACGCCGCCGTGACCGACGCCAAGAGCTTCTTCGCCCTGCCCGAGGACGTGAAGCGTCAGTATCACCAGCCAGGCACCGGCGGCGCGCGCGGCCTGACGCCGTTCGGCGTCGAGGCGGCCAAGGGCGCCAAGGCCGTCGATCTGAAGGAGTTCTGGCACACGGGCCGCGAACTGCCGGAGGGCCATCCCTATCGCCGGTACATGCGCGACAACATCTGGCCGACCGAGGTCGCGGGCTTTCAGCAGCACGTCTACGGCCTGTACGACGGTCTGGACACGCTGGGCCGCCGCATCCTGAAGGCCATCGCCCGCTATCTGAAGCTGGACGACGCCTATTTCGAGGACAAGGTCCAGCTGGGCAACAGCGTGCTGCGCCTGCTGCACTATCCGCCGATCCCGGCCGACGCCGAGGGCGTGCGCGCCGGCGCCCATGAGGACATCAACGTCATCACCCTGCTGCTGGGCGCCGAGGAGGCCGGGCTGCAGCTGAAGGACTCGGACGGCGAATGGCTGGACATCGCCCCGCCGCCGGGCGCCCTGGTGGTCAACATCGGCGACATGCTGCAGCGACTGGTCAACCACGTCCTGCCGTCGACGACCCACCGCGTGGTTAACCCGGCGCCCGAGCGTCGCGGCTTCGCCCGCTATTCGACGCCCTTCTTCCTGCACTTCAACCCGGACTTCCCGATCGAGACCCTGCCGTCGACGATCACCCCGGACAACCCGGACCGCTATGCGGGCAAGACCATCCTGGCCGAGGACTTCCTGACCGAGCGGCTGAAGGAGATCCGCCTGATCTGACCGGGCGGGACGACTGAAAGCATGAAGGGCCGACGGAGCGATCCGCCGGCCCTTTTGCTTGCAGCGGAGCCGGCGTCAGCGCGCGATGCGCAGGCGGGTGATGTCGCGGCCGATGGCGCGGAAGGCGTCACGCAGATCCGTGCCGCTGTCGGCCTTGAAGAAATGGGTGTCTTCGTTTGTGGCGCAGGCGCGCATGACGTCCAGGGCGGTATCGACGACGCCGACTCGTCCTGTGGCGTTCCCAAGGTTGAAGCCCACCGTGTAAACGACGATGTTCTGAGCCTTCATCCCTTCGCACAGCTTCACCGACTGCTGGAAGGGGTCCCCGTTGGTGGCCGCGCAATAGATGCGGCTTGTCGAACGCCCGCCCGTATTGGCGGCGACGTCCTCACAATAGGGCGCATTGAACTCACCGTCCGTCATCAGGACCACGGCCTTGAGAGTCCTGGACGTATCATAGGGAGCCGGCTGGCCGTCGCCCGTGAAGATCGACCCGAAAGTGGGCGACACCAGATACCAACCCCAGGCGATGCCGATCTGTCCGGCGGTGTTGCCCGCAGCCCCGAGCGAATTGATACGGTCTTCGAGATCCCCGCGAACGCTGGTCAACGGCAGGATCGGCTGCGAGTTGCAGTTGGTCGCATAGACCCGCCCCACAGGAGCCACGCCAGGCGCAGTATCCTTGTAAGCATCCTCGCCGGTCCGCTCGCTCACGCAATTGGTTGCGGGCAGGCTGGACATGGAGCCTGCGGAATTCCTGAAGACGAAGTATTCACAGCCCCGCAGGGTGCAATAGGCCTGACCGTCAGCGGTTTTCACATAGGGATCGTAGTTCGGGCCGAAACGATCGATGACGAAACGATCTGCGTCGAGAATTTCGATCGGAGCGAAGTTGCCGTTGATGTGCGGTACGTTGTTGGTGCGTCGTTTCAGGCCGGAAACGCCGTCGATGTGGACATAGTCATTGCCTGCCAGACCGTGCCCTGCGGAGGTCACGACTAGGTTGCAGTCCGCCCTGAGGCATTTCGAAAACGCGCCGCCGGACCCGTTTCTGGAGTATCTGGACGTGTCAGAGCCGTTCAGACTGAAGGTATTCGTATTGATAACGGTGACGCTGAACGCGCTGTCGTTGATGTTGGTGGTGTTGGACACCCCCGAGATCGCCACCCGATCCCCCGTTTTCAGGCCGTGATTCGTCGAGGTCGTCACCCGAGCGGGACTTGCGCGCGAGACTGACGAGACAGCCCCCGCAACGTCATAATAACGTATGTCGGTGATCGCGGTCGGACCGCGCAGGTCGCCGCGAGCCGCCTTGGCCAGCGTCCCCGGCAGGGTGGCGCTGGCGTCCAGCTTCACCGCCCAGTCGTAGGGGGCCACGGCCGCGCGGGAATAGAAGGGCGACTGCTGGTCCTGCACGACGATCTTGACCAATTCCTTGGCCGCTTCGCGCAGGTCGCCGATGCTGCCGCTCATCGATCCCGTGGTGTCCAGCACCATGGCCACCTCGACGTTGCGCGACGCGCGCAGGACTTCGGAGCGGGTGCTGACCGGGAGATAGTCGTCCAGAAGCTTGCCGTAGGGGGGCAGGACGATGTTGGCGACCAGAACCTTGACGTTGACCCTGGCGTCGCCGGTGACGCGGTTATTGAGCAGGACGAAGTTGGCCGTGTCGCCCGAGGTCTCGTCGAAATAGCCGGGCATGTTGGCCTTGAGCGCCGCCAGGCCGACCTTGTTGATGTTGACGTCGTCCGTGAAGGTCGAGCGGGCGGCCGCCAGGGCGGCGGCGTCCAGCGCGTCCTGAAGCTGGGCCTTCACCTTGGAGGCCTGGTGGATGTCGATGGCGCCCAGG
>Ga0182747_1002953_pt1 | contig 11665 bp, 10 predicted proteins | sample eDN3rd30CBELigBY_FD_128526 | JGI IMG/M metagenome (GOLD analysis project Ga0182747, IMG submission 128526) | Enriched backyard soil microbial communities from Emeryville, California, USA - eDNA 3rd pass 30_C BE-Lig BY (version 2) (version 2) | ecosystem: Environmental > Terrestrial > Soil >...
CGATTGCCAGTACTGCGGTGATGCGCTTCCGTCCCTCGGGACAACTTCTTCGTTGCAGTCGCAATCCCGTCGAACCGCCTTGTGGGCCGTATAGACACGAGGCGCCTCCAGGGGTGGGAGGAGTACGCCTCGAAGGCCCTTGCCAGGGCCCCTGATTAGCGGGAGCGAGGCCATCATGCCTTTGGGAAAAAGTACCTGTCAAATGTTTTGTAGTGGTTTTTTTAACTTACTACATCTTTGGTCTGATGCGACTTGCGGGTCAGTTTCAAGGCCGTTGGTCGAGGCCTTGATTTGCCTGGGCTCAGTCGAGAAGGTCGACTTTGACACGCAACGTCATGTTTTCACCCCGTTGGGTGCTGTAGGTGCGGCTTGATGCATCTCGGCCAGCTTGGGATTGCTGGTTGTAGCCTGCCAGGGTGATCCACTCGCCAAGCCTGCCAGTGACTGTCGTGTCGGTGCTTTGCACGTTCACTACATCGGCACGTTCCCGGCTAATTCTGTCGTTATTGCTGCTTATTTGCAGACGAACCGTCTCGCCACTCAAACTCGGCGTGACGTAGAAACCCTGGGTCACGTTGCGGTATTCGGTATTGCTCTGAATGCGCCCATAACCGTCGGTGCTGGTGCTGGTCACCGGGATGCTCTGGCCGACCTGGATCAACGCCGGCTGGCCTTCGCTGGCCTGAATCTGCTGCAGACCTCCCTCACGGTTGCTGGTGCCGTAGTGGATGACGCGGGCATTGCCGCGATCGTCCTGAAAGTTGCTGTCGTTGTTGTCGACGCTGATCAACAGGCGCTTGGGGGCGGTGTCCAGTTGCAGCAGCAGGGTGCGCAAGTCGTCGATGCGCTCGGGGCTGGCGTTGACGATCAGCTTGTTCTCGAACGCGGTGACGCTGCCGTCCTTGCCGATGAAAGACTGGGCGGCGGGCAGCAGCTCGGCACTGCTGCGGTGCTGCAGCGGCACCACTTCGGTGGCCGCCTGGGCCGTCAGGCTCGCAGCCAGCAGCAGGGAAACGAAAAGAGGGCGTAGCGGCATGTCCATGATCTCCGCAGGTGGAATCAACATGATGGCAAATTTGCCATGATTATGCCGGGTGTAGATCACAAGCTTTCCTTTCTCGGCGGTGTGATCGTGCTGGCGGTGGCTGTTGTTCGACAAAATCCGTAACATCGCGCTCCTTCGTTTTTTCGTACCGTCCACCCGGACTGCGCCACAGGACATTCATGAAACCCGCCCGACTTCGCGCCGACGTGCTCGCCGGCCTGACCACGTCTTTCGCCCTGGTGCCCGAGTGCATCGCCTTCGCTCTGGTCGCCCACCTCAACCCGCTAATGGGTCTGTACGGCGCCTTCATCATCTGCACCCTGACTGCGCTGTTCGGTGGCAGGCCGGGGATGATCTCCGGCGCCGCGGGCTCCATGGCAGTGGTGATCGTGGCCCTGGTGGTGCAGCACGGTGCGCAGTACCTGCTGGCCACGGTGCTGCTGGGCGGCGTGGTGATGATCCTGTTCGGCCTGTTGCGCCTGGGCAAGCTGGTGCGCCTGGTGCCGTATCCGGTGATGCTCGGCTTCGTCAATGGCCTGGCGATCGTCATCGCCCTGGCCCAGCTGGAGCACTTCAAGCAGGGCGAGCAGTGGCTCAGCGGTGTGCCGCTGTTCCTGATGATCGGCCTGGTGGCGTTGACCATGCTGGTGGTCTACGTGCTGCCCAAGCTCACCCGTGCCGTGCCACCTGCACTGGTGGCGATCCTGGGAGTGGGATTGCTGGTGTACCTGCTCGGCCTGCCGACCCGCACCCTCGGCGACATGGCGCACATTGCCGGCGGCCTGCCGGTGCTGGCCTTGCCGGATGTGCCGTGGAACCTGGAAACCCTGAAGATCATTGCCCCCTACGCTGTGCTGATGGCCATGGTCGGATTGCTGGAAACCCTGCTGACCCTCAACCTTACCGACGAAATCACTGAAAGCCGCGGCTACCCGGACCGCGAGTGTGTGGCCCTGGGCGCGGCCAATATGGTCTCGGGCCTGTGTGGCGGCATGGGTGGCTGCGCGATGATCGGGCAGACCGTGATCAACCTCAGCTCCAATGGCCGTGGCCGGCTGTCGGGGGTGGTCGCCGGGGTCATGATCCTGCTGTTCGTGCTGTTCCTGTCGCCGCTGATCGAGCGCATTCCGCTGGCGGCGCTGGTCGGGGTGATGTTCGTGGTGGCCCAGCAGACCTTCGCCTGGGCGTCCTTGCGGGTGTTGCACAAGGTACCAGTGAGCGATGTGCTGGCGATCATTGCGGTGACCCTGGTGACGGTGTTCACCGACCTGGCCACGGCGGTGATGTTCGGCATTGTCATCGCCGCGATCAATTTCGCCTGGCAGCATGCGCGGGAGCTGTATGCCGAGAGCCATGAGGACGCTGAAGGGAGCAAGCATTACCAGGTGCACGGCACACTGTTCTTTGCCTCGACCACGGCGTTTCTCAACCAGTTCGACCCGGCGAACGACCCGGTCAAGGTGACCCTGGACTGCAAGCACTTGAGCTTTGTCGACTATTCGGCGATTGCCGCCTTGAAGACCTTGCGCGAGCGTTATGCCAAAGCAGGCAAGCCCCTGCGCGTGGTGCACCTGTCTGAGCGCTGCAAGAAATTGCTGAAGCGGGCGGGTGAACAGCACTGAATCGGTGGTGATGCCATCGCCGGCAAGCCGGCTCCCACGCCGATCGGGTCAATACTGGAGATCCCTGTGGGAGCCGGCTTGCCGGCAATCGAGGGCGAAGCCCTCGCTCGATCACTCGCCGCGAGTCTTCTTCACGATGGTATCGGCAATGCTCGCCGGCGCTTCGGCATAACGGGTGAACTCCATGGTGTAGCTGGCTCGCCCCTGGGTCATCGAACGCATCGAGGTGGCATAGCCGAACATCTCCCCCAACGGCACCTCGGCGCGAATAACCTTGCCGGCAGGTGTCTCGTCGCCATCCTGAATCATTCCGCGGCGCCGGCTCAGGTCGCCCATGATATCGCCCTGGTACTCCTCAGGCGTCACCACCTCGACCTTCATCACCGGCTCCAGCAACACCGCGCCGCCTTTCTGCGACAGCTGCTTGGTGGCCATGGAGGCAGCGATCTTGTAGGCCATTTCGTTGGAATCGACGTCGTGGTACGAGCCGTCGAACACCGCCGCCTTCAGATTGATCAGCGGGTAGCCGGCGAGCACGCCGTTCTTCATCTGCTCCTCGATGCCCTTCTGGATCGCCGGTATGTACTCGCGCGGTACCACCCCGCCGACGATTTCGTTGGTGAACTCCAGGCCTTCCTTGCCCTCATCGCCCGGCGCGAAGCGGATCCAGCAGTGGCCGTATTGGCCGCGCCCGCCGGACTGGCGAACGAAGCGGCCCTCGATTTCACAGGTGTTGCGGATCTTCTCGCGGTACGCCACCTGGGGCTTGCCGATGTTGGCCTCGACGTTGAACTCGCGGCGCATGCGGTCGACGATGATGTCCAGGTGCAGCTCGCCCATGCCGGAGATGATGGTCTGCGCCGTTTCCTCGTCGGTACGCACGCGGAACGACGGGTCTTCCTGGGCCAGCTTGCCCAGGGCGATGCCCATCTTCTCCTGGTCGGCCTTGGTCTTGGGCTCCACTGCCACGGAGATCACCGGGTCGGGGAAGTCCATGCGCTCGAGGATGATCGGTTTGTCGATATCGCAAAGGGTGTCGCCGGTGGTCACGTCCTTCATGCCGATCAGCGCGGCGATATCGCCGGCGCACACGTCCTTGATCTCGGCGCGCTGGTTGGCATGCATCTGCACCATGCGGCCGATGCGTTCCTTCTTGCCCTTGACCGAATTGAGCACGGCATTGCCAGAGCTGAGTACGCCGGAATACACCCGGGCAAAGGTCAGGGTGCCGACGAACGGGTCAGTGGCGATCTTGAAGGCCAGGGCCGAGAACGGCTCCTTGTCGTCGGCATGGCGTTCCAGGTGTTTCTCTTCGTTGTCGGGGTCGGTGCCCTTGATCGCCGGGATCTCCGACGGCGCGGGCAGGTAGTCGATGACGGCATCGAGCATCAGCGGCACGCCCTTGTTCTTGAACGACGAGCCGAGGATGGTCGGCACGATCTCGTTGGCAATGGTGCGTTGGCGCAGGGCGGCCTTGATCTCGTCGATGCTCAGTTCCTCGCCGTCGAGAAACTTCATGGTCAGTTCGTCATTGGCCTCGGCCGCGGCTTCGATCATGTGCGCGCGCCATTCGTCGGCGAGCGCCTTGAGCTCGGCGGGAATCTCTTCTTCGCGGTAGCTGGTGCCGTGGTCGTCCTCGTTCCAGTAGATGGCCTTCATCTTCACCAGATCGATCTGGCCGATGAAGTTTTCCTCGCTGCCAATGGCCAGCTGGATCGGGACCGGGTGATGCCCCAGGCGTTTGTCGATCTGCTTGACCACGCGCAGGAAGTCGGCGCCCTGGCGGTCCATCTTGTTGATGTAGGCCAGCCGTGGTACATGGTACTTGTTGGCCTGACGCCATACCGTCTCGGACTGCGGCTCGACCCCGTCGGCGCCGCTGAACACCACCACCGCGCCATCGAGCACGCGCAGCGAGCGCTCCACTTCGATGGTGAAGTCGACGTGGCCGGGGGTGTCGATGATGTTGAAGCGGTACTTGTCGGCGTACTGCTTGGTCGAGCCTTGCCAGAAGGCCGTGGTCGCCGCCGAGGTGATGGTGATGCCGCGCTCCTGCTCCTGGGCCATCCAGTCCATGGTCGCGGCGCCGTCGTGCACCTCGCCCATCTTGTGGTTGACCCCGGTGTAGAAGAGGATGCGCTCGGTGGTCGTGGTCTTGCCGGCGTCCACGTGGGCGACGATGCCGATATTGCGGTACAGCTCGATGGGCGTTGTACGGGCCATGACGGACTACCTGCGGCGATGCGGATTCTCCCAAGGTAGCAGAGCGGGAGAATCCTGCTTTACCGCCGGGCCGTCAGTCGGCCTGGGCTTGCAGCAGCCATTGGCCTTCGACTTCGCGGGCAAGGCCGCTGGCCGCCAGCAGGGCCAGCAGGCGCTCGTGCAGGGCAGCTTCGGTGAAGGTCTTGAGCGTGGTCAGGTCAAGGGCGCCGGCCAGGGTCAGTTCGGCCTTGGTGTACGACAGCCAGGCCTTTTTCAGTACCTGGGCCACGTCGCTGCCGGCGGTGCTGGCGAAGCGGCGATTCCACGTGCGGCCTTCAAAGGCGAAGTTGTGCGAGTGGCTGTAGGTGCTTTCGTCCGCGCCTTCGGCACAGCGGTGGCAGCGGCACGGGCCTTCGCCGAAGGCATTGCGCAGGTAGCTGTTGAAGTCCACGACGGGCTTGAGGGTCAGGCGTTTGTCGACCTCGAACAGGTCGGCGATCAGGGGTTCTTCGGCGCTCACTCGGTGTCCTCGTGTGGTGTGGCGTGCATCGGCGGGCACCCTACCAGATCGGGGCGGGGGAGGCCATGTGGTTATGGCAGGGCAGGCCCGGCCTCATCGCCGGCGAGCCGGCTCCCACAGGTTGAAGCTATGCACAATCCCTGTGGGAGCCGGCTTGCCGGCGATGAGGCCAGTAGAGACAACTGAGCACGGCTGCCGTACTCTACGCGCCCGCAAGCCAGCATCTAATACCTGAGGTAACCCCGCTTGAGCACCAAGTACCCGTACACCGCCACCGTGACCATCAGCGCCGAAGACCGTGGCGGCGATATCGAGGCCTCCGAGAATCCCAGCATGCGTGTCGGCCTCGAAGCGGTGACCGAAACCCTGAAGAAGGTGCATTTCGTCGGTACGCTCGCGGCACCCGAGAAACCCGCCACGCACATCTGCGTGACCCTGGAGAACGGCCTGACCTACTACGGGCCGATCGTCAATGGCCACGCCGAACTCGAAGGCGGCTGGATCGCCTTCGAGTCCGACATGCTCACCCCGGAAGAACTGGGCCTGTAAGCTTCAACCCAGCTCCGCCAGGCACTGCTCGAGGATATCCAGACCTTCCTCGAGCACTTCGGCTTCGGTGGTCAGCGGTGCCAGCAGGCGGATGATATGCCGCGCCTTGCCGCTGGGCATCAGCAGCAGCCCCTTGGCCCGCGCCGCCTCCAGCACCTTGGCCAATTGTGCCGGTGCCGGGCTGCCGTCGGCATTGACGAACTCGATACCGCGCATGGCGCCGACCCCGGTCAACCGGCCGATGCACGGGTACACGCCTTGCCAGCGCGCCACGCGGCTGACGATGGCCTGCTCCTGGCGCTCGCCCCAGGTGGCGAGGTTCTCGTCGCTCATCTGCGCCAGGCTCGCCAGCGCTGCCGCACAGGCTATCGGATTCCCCGAGTAGGTGCCACCCAAGCCACCCTTGGGCAGGGCCGCCATCAACGCCTGACGCCCGACCACCGCACCCAATGGCATGCCGCCCGCGATGCTCTTGGCCAACAGCAGCAGGTCAGGCTCGATTCCCAGTCGCGGGAAGGCGAAACGCTGGCCGGTACGACCGAAGCCGGACTGGATCTCGTCGATGATGATCAGGATCCCGTGCTCGTCGCAGAAGCGCCGCAGCGCCTGGGCGAACGTCGGGTCGAGGGCGAGAAAGCCGCCTTCGCCCTGCACCGGCTCGAAGATGAATGCCGCCACGTCCTCCACGGCCAGCTCGACGCTGAACAGCCGCTCCAGGGCCTTGAGTGCCTGCTCGCAGGTAACGCCGGTGTCGGCGCTGGGGTAGGGCAGGTGGTAGACCGGCCCTGGCAGTTCGCCGACCCGTTGCTTGTAGGGGGCGACCTTGCCGTTGAGGTTCAGGGTGGCCAGGGTGCGGCCGTGGAAACCACCGTCGAAGGCGATGATGGCGCGCTTGCCGGTAGCGCCGCGGGCGACTTTCAGGGCGTTCTCCGCCGCTTCCGCGCCACTGTTGGTGAGCATGCCGGCCAGCGGATAGCCGACCGGGACGAATTCGCACAGACGCTCCATAAGCGCCAGGTAAGGGCCGTGAGGAGCGGCGTTGAAGGCGTAGTGGGTCAGGCGCGTGGCCTGGGTCTGAATGGCCTCGACCACGGCCGGGTTGCAGTGGCCCAGGTTGAGCACGCCGATACCGCCGACGAAGTCGATGTAACGTTTGCCGTCGGTATCCCAGACTTCGGCGTTACGGCCATGGGAAAGTGTGATCGGGTGAACGATGGCAATGGATTGACTGATACTTTCCTGGTTCATGGGGCACGCAGACCTTGTTCGAGTTTTTAATATCGAAGCGCGCCCGGGTATTATTCCGCAAACGAATTATTTGATTGCGATCATTCCCTGGATTCGTGATCTTTCAGTGCTGGCCTCTTCGCGGGCTTGCCCCGCGAAGAGGCCAGTGCAGACGCGCTCATTTGCCTTCGGCCACCCGCTCGCGAATCCACTGCACGAAAGCCCTGATCTTCGGCACCTCCGCCGCATGTTCGGCATGGGCGATGAAGTGCCGTCCATTGCTCGCCACCGGGTGGTCCCAGGCCACCACCAGCTTGCCTTCGCTCAGCTCCTCGGCCACCAGGTAGCGCGGAATCAGGGCAATGCCGCAACCGGCGATGGCCGCTCGAATGCACAGGTAGAACGTGTCGAAGCGGGGGCCGTGGTAGCTGTTCTGGCTGTGCAGCCCCAAGCCCAGAAACCATTCGTGCCAGGCTTCCGGCCGCGAGGCGCACTGCAGCAGACGGTGCTCGGTCAGTGCCTGGGCGCTGTCGAAACGGTGCGCGGTCTTCAGCTGCGGGGCGCATACCGGCACCACCTCTTCGCTGAACAACTCGATGCAGGTCGCCCCCGGCCAGGTGCCCTGGCCGAAGAAAAAGGCGATATCGGCCTTGGCCTGTACCAGGTCGAACGGCTCCAGTTCGTTGCGGATGTCCAGGTGAATGCGTGGGTGGCGATCGCCGAAACCCTTGAGCCTGGGCACCAGCCAGCGTGCGCCGAACGTCGGCTGGGTGGCGATGCGCAGCACTTCGGTCTCGTCGCCGTAGCTGAGGATGTAGCGGCTGGAGATGTCGATCTGGGTCAGGATCTTGTTCACCTCGGTCAGGTACAGGGCGCCGGCGGGGGTCAGGTGCAGGCGCCGGCGAATGCGCTGGAACAGGGAGTGCGAGAGCATCTCCTCCAGTTGCGCGACCTGCTTGCTGACGGCGCTCTGGGTCAGGTGCAGCTCGTGTGCCGCACGGGTGAAGCTCAAGTGGCGTGCGGCGGCTTCGAAGCACTGCAAGGCGGTGGTCGAGGGCATCAGGCGTTTTGACATGGCAAGGGTTTACCGAGCAAAAAAGGAAGAAGTTCATTCCCGAATGGAATCATGTGCTTCGAAAAGGTCGTTTGTTGACCCGCGCCTATAGATTAATACTGACCTGGATCAACGATTACAACCGGTGATGCGAAGAGGAGGTAAGTGCACGGCCGGCAACTTCAGAACAAGAAAAAAGAGCAACACACCTACAAGAATTCTGCTCCAACTTTTTCAGCCGTCCGTGTGGCGGCCGACCCATTCGAGGGTTCTCCATGGCTTCGCTAGACAACAAGAAACAGCGTTCCCTGCAGCACGGCCTGACGTCGCGTCAGGTGTCCATGATTTCCATTGCCGGCATCATCGGCGCCGGCCTGTTCATCGGCTCTTCAAACGCCATTGCCACCGCTGGCCCGGCCATTCTCATTTCCTACGCCATGACCGGCCTGCTGGTGCTGCTGGTGATGCGCATGCTCGGCGAAATGGCCATCGCCAACCCCAACAGCGGCTCGTTCTCCACCTATGCCTCCGAAGCCATCGGCCCTTGGGCGGGCTTTACCATCGGCTGGCTGTACTGGTGGTTCTGGGTACTGATCATCCCGGTCGAGGCCATCGCCGGCGCGGATATCCTGCACGCCTACTTCCCCGGCGTGCCGTCCTGGCTGTTCGCCTTCCTGATCATGTTCCTGCTGTCGGGCACCAACCTGGTCAGCGTGAAGAACTTCGGAGCGTTCGAGTACTGGTTCGCCCTGGTCAAGGTAATCGCCATCATCGCCTTCATCGGGGTCTGCAGCCTGGCCGTGTTCGGTTTCTGGCCGCTGGCCGAGGTGTCCGGCGTGAGCCGCCTGTGGGATAACGGCGGGTTCATGCCCAACGGCTTCGGCACCGTGCTCGGTGGCGTGCTGATCACCATCTTCTCGTTCTTCGGCGCGGAGATCGTGACCATCGCGGCCGATGAAACCGCCAACCCGAAAGACAAGATCCGCCGCGCCACCAACCTGGTGGTGTACCGCATCGCGATCTTCTACCTGGCGTCGATCTTCCTGGTGGTGTCGCTGGTGGCCTGGAACGACCCGGCCCTCAAGGCAGTGGGTTCGTTCCAGCGGGTCCTGGAAGTACTCAACGTGCCAGGCGCCAAGCTGCTGGTCGACCTGGTGGTACTGGTCGCCGTGACCAGCTGCATGAACTCAGGCCTCTACACGGCTTCGCGGATGCTGTATTCCCTGGGCGCTCGCGGCCAGGCGCTGAGCATGACCAAGCGGATTTCCGGCGCGGGCGTACCGACCGTGGCGGTCATCCTCTCGACCCTGGCGGGCTTCGCCGGCTGCTTCGTCAACTATGTGTTCCCCGGCAAGGTGTTTGGCTTCCTGTTGTCCACCACCGGCGCCATCGCCTTGCTGGTGTACCTGGTAATCGCCGTGTCGCAGCTGCGCATGCGTGCCCGCGCTGACCGTGAAGGGCGGCCGCTGGAGCTGAAGATGTGGCTGTTCCCGTGGCTGACGTGGCTGGTGATCGGCACCATTGTGATGGTGTTGGGCTACATGCTGTTCAGTGATGCCTACCGTTACGAAACGTTGATGACGGCTGGGGTTACGTTGTTCATCCTGCTGGTGTCGTTGACCCAGCGGCGCGAGAAGGTGCTGGTGCAGACCGCCTGATATTTTTGGGGGGCTTCGCACCCCTTTCGCGACACAAGGCCGCTCCTACAGAGATCGCATGTTTCTGTAGGAGCGGCCTTGTGTCGCGAAAGGGGCGCAAAGCGCCCCCAGCATTCTGATTGGCGCTGACCCAGCACGGCGCTACCATCGCAGCTCGCACCTCTTCCCACTCCAACAAGCACAGGACGCGCATGAACGAGCACACTCTCTCCCTCCAGGCCCTCGCTGCCCCCGAGGGCACCTGCTACGGCTGCGGCTGCTCCCACCCCTCCGGCCTGCACCTGCAAAGCCACTGGGACGCCGATGGTATTCACCTGCTGTGCCGGCACTCTCCCGACAGCACCTTTATAGGCTGGCCCGGCCTGGTCTATGGCGGGCTCTTGGCGATGCTGGTCGATTGCCACTCCAACTGGACGGCCATGGCCTACCATTACCGCGCCGAGGGCCGTGAGCCCGGCAGCTTGCCGCGTATCGACTGCGTCACCGGCAGCCTGGGCCTGAACTACCTCAAGCCCACGCCAATGGGTGTCGAGCTGCTGCTCAAGGCACGCGTCGAAGGCGAGGTGGGGCGCAAGACCCGCGTGCTCTGCGAGGTCTGGGCAGGCGATGTGCTCACCGTGAGCGCCGATTCGGTGTTCGTGCGCGTCGATACCGAAAAGCTCAAGCTCAAGGCGCATGGCCAGGCGAGCTGACGACAGGCAGGTGATGGTCAGCCGTGCGGGATGTCACTAGAGTGACAACTTCCCAATCCCAGGCACAGGTTGACCATGATCGATCTCAGCGCATTCCCCATCACCCGCAAATGGCCGGCGAAACACCCCGAGCGCCTGCAGCTGTATTCGTTGCCCACACCCAATGGCGTCAAGGTGTCGATCATGCTCGAGGAGATCGGCCTGGCCTATGAGCCGCACAAGATCAGCTTCGACAACGACGACCAGCTGAGCGCGGAATTCATCTCGCTCAGCGCCAACAACAAGATCCCGGCGATTCTCGACCCCGATGGGCCGGGCGGCAAGCCACTGCCGCTGTTCGAGTCGGGCGCGATCCTGCAGTACCTGGCCGAGAAGAGCGGGCAGCTGCTCAGCCAGGATCCGGCCACCCGCTACCAGACGATCCAGTGGCTGATGTTCCAGATGGGCGGCATCGGGCCGATGTTCGGGCAGGTCGGGTTCTTCCACTTCTTCGCGGGTAAGGAATATGAAGACAAGCGCCCGCGTGATCGTTACGTCAACGAGTCGAAGCGCCTGTTGGGTGTGCTGGATCGACACTTGAAGGGTAGAGCGTGGATGGTCGACGAATACAGCATTGCCGACATCGCCATCTTCCCCTGGGTGCGCAACCTGGTGGAGCGCTATAACGCGCGGGAGTTGGTGGGGTTCGATGAATATAAGGAAGTGCAGCGGGTGCTGGCGGCGTTCCTCGAACGACCAGCGGTGCAGCGCGGTCTGAAGATTCCGGGTTGATGTGGCAGGTCTGGCCCTATCGCCGGCAAGCCGGCTCCCACAGGTACCCCACAGTTCTTCAACCCTGTGGCGTACCTGTGGGAGCCGGCTTGCCGGCGATAGGGCCAGACCTGTTGCAATCAGAAAATCTGGTTCAGCAGCCAGTACAGGCTCCCCGCCAGCAGCATCGCGGCCGGCAAGGTCAGCACCCAGGCCATCAACAGGTTGATCAGCGTGCGCTTCTGAATCCCCGAACCATTGGCGACCATGGTCCCGGCAACCCCGGAACTCAGCACATGGGTGGTCGACACCGGCAAGCCGAACATGTCCGCCGCCCCAATGGTGC
>Ga0182747_1002956_pt1 | contig 11659 bp, 10 predicted proteins | sample eDN3rd30CBELigBY_FD_128526 | JGI IMG/M metagenome (GOLD analysis project Ga0182747, IMG submission 128526) | Enriched backyard soil microbial communities from Emeryville, California, USA - eDNA 3rd pass 30_C BE-Lig BY (version 2) (version 2) | ecosystem: Environmental > Terrestrial > Soil >...
CCCAAGATATTTGCTAATGCGGTAATATCTATTAAATGTTGCATTTCCAGTAGATCCTGAACGACTTTTTGAATGGCGACTATCAATGCATAATCCTTGGCATTTTTAAAAATCTTTTGTTCCATTAATTGACTATGCAATGCAGTAATATCATTCATCTTAGATTCATTAGTTGCCGCTAAAGCTAATACACCCAAATAAGGATAATGAAGTTTTTTTACTTTTATCCCTCGTACCAGCAGTTCTTCTTTTAGCTTCACCACATATTGCAATAGTATTTTATTGTAGTCTGAACTATAGACTGTCATAATTTGCGCCAATGCTTGAAGATGGTTGCCCATCGTAAATTGATGTTTCCTCAATCCGCTATAGTATTTCATAATAGTATCCGCTTGCTCTTTTGGGTCTGTATCCGCCTTTGTAGTTAAAAAGACTACATAAGGAATATCTTCTTTAGCTGTTAAGATGCGTTGGTTTTGATTCATTTCATCAAATAATTTTTTCGCTCTTTGTGCGTGTTCAAAATTACTTTCATGTAAAAATATAGCGCCTAGAATGCGATAGGGGGACTTTTTAAAATTTACCGATTTTAATAAGGCATCATTTACTATTAAACGTTGAATTTCCTTTTTTATATCCTCCTGTTGGAGGAGATGGAAGGCTAATTTGTAGTTTGTTTTGTATTCCAGCCGTACGGGCAAGGCATTTGCGTGATCATCTTGAAATTGCTCCATTATCTTTTGTAAAGCAACTCCGCTAAATTGTTTTTGAGAAAGCGTGTATTTACATGCTAAAGAAATCATTAGCTGACTGTCTTGACCGCCAGTATAATTAAAAACACGATTATAATTATCTTGAAATGAGTTGATAAATTGCTCATTGCTCACAATAAACACTCCCTATAATTTCCAATACTATTCTTAGAAATTAGTTTATAGAAAATTTGGCAGCCCGCCAAGTTGATTTGCCATACTTCATAAAAAAAGAAGGGTTTTCTGCTAAACTTCTAGCAAAAACCCCTCTTACTTTCTTATATTAGCTGCGCCAGCTCTTCAGATGTAAATGCCCTAGAACGGGTGAGGAAGCGTTTTCCCTCTACACCTTCCAAAGAGAACATTCCTCCACGACCTTCCACCACATCAATAATGAGCTGCGTGTGTTTCCAATAATCGAACTGGCTTTTGTGCATATAGAATTTGGCTCCGCCGATTTCTCCGAGCAGTATATCAGCATTCCCGATGATAAGATCCCCTTCTGGATAGCACATAGGGGAAGAACCATCACAACAGCCACCTGATTGGTGGAACATAATCGCGCCGTGCTTCGACTTCAACCTTTCAATCAATTCAAGTGCGGAATCAGTAGCGGTTACACGTTCAACCACAAGACCCCCCCATTTCTAAGAAAAGTGCAAGCGCCCCGCTTAGCCCTGACAAGTGTGCTTTCCACGCGGAAAGATACCGAACCGACCTCGAGGGGATGGGCGCTGATACTAGAAACTGTTTAATATCAAAAAGCTTAATTATCTTCTAATAAGAATTAGAAGAATCCTAGCTTGTTAGGGCTATAGCTTACAAGCAGATTTTTCGTTTGTTGATAATGATCTAGCATCATTTTATGATTTTCGCGTCCTACACCAGACATTTTATAGCCGCCAAATGCCGCATGTGCAGGGTATGCATGGTAGCAGTTCGTCCATACACGGCCAGCTTCAATGCCGCGGCCGAAGCGGTACGCTGTATTCATGTCACGTGTCCAAACGCCAGCTCCTAAGCCGTAAAGCGTATCATTCGCTATTTCTAACGCTTCTTCTTTTGTTTTGAATGTTGTTACAGCAACAACTGGACCAAAGATTTCCTCTTGGAAGATACGCATGCTGTTATCCCCTTTAAATACAGTTGGCTGAACATAGAAACCATCTGCAAGGTCGCCTTCTAAAGCATTGCGGTCTCCACCAGCCAATACTTGCGCTCCTTCTTGCTTCCCGATATCTAAATAAGACAGGATTTTTTCCATTTGCTCTGAAGAAGCTTGAGCACCCATCATTGTACTTGGATCTAATGGATTTCCTGTTTTAATCGCTTCAACACGCTTTAATGCACGCTCTATAAATTTGTCGTAAATCGACTCCTGAATTAATGCACGAGATGGACAAGTACATACTTCCCCTTGGTTTAGTGCAAATAATACAAAACCTTCAATCGCTTTATCTAAAAACTCATCATCTGCATCCATAATATCTTCAAAGAAAATATTTGGAGACTTCCCACCTAACTCAAGCGTTACAGGGATAATATTTTGAGACGCATATTGCATAATTAAGCGGCCGGTAGTTGTTTCTCCAGTAAAGGCAATTTTACCGATTCGTGGATTTGAAGCAAGCGGTTTGCCGGCCTCTAAGCCGAAACCGTTCACAATATTCACGACACCTGGTGGTAATAAATCTTCAATTAGCTCCATTAATACCATAATGGAAGTCGGTGTTTGCTCTGCCGGTTTTAACACAACACAGTTTCCAGCTGCAAGTGCCGGCGCTAATTTCCAAACGGCCATCAGCAAAGGGAAATTCCAAGGAATAATTTGACCGACAACACCAATTGGCTCATGGAAATGGTAGGCAACTGTATCATTATCAATTTGGCTCAAACCGCCTTCTTGTGCACGAATTGCCCCTGCAAAATATCGGAAGTGATCAATAGCAAGAGGTAAGTCAGCATTTAAAGTTTCGCGAACTGCTTTGCCATTTTCCCAAGTTTCCGCGACAGCTAACATTTCTAAATTTTCTTCAATTCGATCGGCAATTTTATTTAAAATATTGGCACGCTCTGCAACGGATGTTTGTCCCCAAGACTCTTTGGCTGCATGGGCTGCATCCAATGCCAATTCAATATCTTCTTCAGTGGAACGAGCAACTTCTGTAAATGCTTTTCCTGTTACAGGTGTCACATTTTCAAAATATTGGCCTCTAGCAGGCGGCGTCCATTTACCCCCAATATAATTGTCATACTTATCCTTAAAATTCACTACTGCCCCTTCTGTGTTTGGAAATGCATAAGCCATTGTTAATACTGACATAATTATAGTCTCCCCTTTTCAACTATTAATCTTCCAATACCTTTAAACCGTAAAATCCCAATCTAAAAGCATTTAGTAATATATATTATTTTAGTTGCGAAAATATATCTAAAATATTCCATTTTTTAAAGAAAATTTTTCGACAAATACAATAAGTTTATTAGAAACAACTTCGATCATTAACAAGAAGCTATTAGGAATGTTTCTGCTATTTGCAGTTAACAATAGTAGAGGCTTTGAAATTGATTATTGTATACTTGAATGACTACAAGTAATAGGAGATTTTATGAGAATTAATAAATTTTTAAGTGAAACTGGCGTTACTTCGCGCCGTGGTGCAGATAAATGGATTGAAGACGGACGAATTACGATTAATGGCGAGCTTGCAACTGTAGGAAGTCAGGTGAATGAAGGGGATGTCGTTTGTGTAGATGGCAAGCCCGTTAAAAAGGAAGAACAGCTTGTCTATATTGCCTTAAATAAACCCGTGGGCATTACGAGTACTACAGAACAGCATGTAAAAGGAAATGTTGTCGATTTTGTCGGCCATTCCAAACGCATCTTCCATATAGGTCGACTTGATAAAGAATCAGAAGGGCTATTGTTACTGACGAATGATGGAGATATCGTGAATGAAATCCTGCGTGCAGAAAATCATCACCAAAAAGAATATGTTGTCCAAGTAGACCGACCAATTACAGATCAGTTTTTGAAGAAAATGGCTTCAGGTGTGGAGATTTTAGATACAAAAACATTGCCTTGTAAAGTAGAAAAGGTTTCTTCCCATGTCTTCAAAATCATTCTGGAGCAAGGATTGAACCGTCAAATTCGCCGCATGTGTTCCGCTCTAGGATATTCCGTAAGAAGACTGCAGCGAATCCGCATTATGAATATCCACCTCGGCAACTTAAAGGTCGGCCATTGGCGAGACTTAACGGAGAAAGAAAAGAATGAATTATTTACACTTTTAAATTATCAGCCGAAGAACTAGCGGAAGTTGTTCAATTATAGAAACCGCTGTCTACTCACTAAGATGCGCACTCTCTATAACGAAACATTAAAAGATAATACATTTGGGGTAATCTAGACACTTTTGGCAAGAATCTGGACATTTTCAACGTTAATCTAGACATTTCCCCCAAAAATCTAGACACTTCAAATTCTATAGAATTTTAATAGCAATGAATTAATGAGCGACAGATAAAATTTTCATCGATAAGCAAATCATAATTTATATACTTTCACCGGCAAAAAAGGGAAGCCATTTTGGCTCCCCTTTTTTATAAACCGCCCAAATAGGCTGCTTTTACTTGTTCACTTTCTTGAAGTTCCTTGGCCGTACCCGACAGAACAATTTTTCCTGTTTCTATTACATAAGCGCGATTTGCAACAGACAGTGCCATATTTGCATTTTGCTCTACTAATAGAACGGTAGTCCCTTGCTCATTCACCATTTTAATAATCTCGAAGATTTGCTTCACGATTAAAGGCGCTAACCCCATTGAGGGTTCATCTAATAATAATAGCTTCGGTTTTGCCATAAGGGCACGACCCATTGCCAGCATTTGCTGCTCCCCGCCAGACAGTGTGCCTGATGGTTGTTTGCGGCGTTCTCCCAAAATCGGGAACAATTCATAAACCTTTGCCATATCCTCTTTGATGGCTGGACGATCGTTGCGTAAATAGGCACCCAACTCCAAGTTTTCTTCTACAGACATAGTTGAAAATACACGTCTGCCTTCAGGAACATGGGAAATTCCATTTTTCACAATCGTTTGTGCAGCCTTACCGCCAATCTGTTGCGTTTGATACAACACTTCTCCCTTTTTGGGTTTTAATAAGCCGGACAATGTTTTTAAAAGAGTTGATTTTCCGGCACCATTCGCCCCGATTAATGTAACAATTTCACCTTCATTTACTTCTAAGGAGACATCTTTTAATGCATGAATGTTTCCATAATACACATCGATGTTATTTACTTTCAGCATTAATCAACAACCTCCTCTCCGAGATACGCTTCAATTACCTTAGGATTATTTCGAATCTCTTCAGGCGTACCATCTGCAATCAATTGCCCGTGGTCCAGCACATAAATACGTTCACAGATTCCCATCACCAAATGCATATCATGCTCAATCAATAAAATCGTTAAATCAAATTCTTTCCGAATAAATGCTATTAACTCCATTAAATCATGTGTTTCTTGCGGATTCATACCTGCTGCTGGTTCATCAAGCAGCAATAACTGCGGTTTCGCGGCTAAAGCCCGAGCAATTTCTAAACGTCGCTGCATGCCATATGGCAAATTTTTAGCCATTTCATCTTTATAACTATCCAAACCAAAAATCTTTAAAAACTCAATCGATTCTTCTTCCATTTTAGCCTCGCCGCTAAAGTGGCTTGGCAACCGGAATATCGAAGAAAGGATCGAATGTTTGGCGATATTATGGTTGGCAACCTTTACATTATCCAATACCGATAAGTCTTTAAATAGGCGGATATTCTGGAATGTACGACTCATTCCAAGCTTTGTCACTTGAAACGGTTTTAGTCCTTTCAAATTTCTTCCATCAAAGGCAATCGCCCCGAAGGTCGGTTGGTAAACGCCTGTGATCATATTAAATGTCGTTGTTTTTCCCGCACCATTTGGCCCAATTAAACCGACTAATTCCCCTTTGTTCAAGAACATATTAACATTTTGAACTGCTTTTAAGCCCCCGAACTGGATGCCGACATTTTCTGCTTTTAAGAGAAGGTTACTTGTCATTTTGGAGTACCTCCTTTTTTGCCAAATTTAAATAAAGACGTAATCTCCTTTGTCCCCATTAAACCCGTTGGACGATATAGCATGACGATAATCAACACAAGCGAATAAATAATCATTCTTGTTTCTGGGAAGTTTGCTAAAAATGCAGATACCACGGTCAAAAAGATTGCCGCAATAACTGATCCAGAAAGACTCCCTAATCCTCCCAAAACAACATAAATCAAAATATCAAACGATTTTAAGAAGTTAAAGGTAGTAGGTTGTATGATGAAAAAGTTATGTGCATAAATTGCTCCTGCAAGCCCTGCAAATAGTGAACCGATTGTAAAAGCCACAACTTTATAATAGGTTGTATTAATCCCCATGGCATCTGCTGCGATTTCATCCTCCCGAATCGAGATTGCACCACGCCCATGTCTAGAATTTGTAAAGTTGGAAATGACGATGATTGTGATGACAACAGCAGCGAAAGCATATGTCCATGTCGTCATATTTGTAACTACCATACCTGCTGCTCCACCGACATAATCTACATTTAAGAAGATAATGCGAATGATTTCAGCAAATCCAAGGGTTGCGATGGCTAAGTAGTCCCCTTTTAGTCTCAACGTTGGTAGCCCTACGAGTAAACCAGCTAATGCAGCAACACCCGCACCCATGATTAGCCCTACTGGAAGCGGCAAACCTAATTTCATAGTAGCAATAGCACTGAAGTATGCACCGACAGCCATAAAACCAGCATGCCCAATCGAAAATTGTCCCGTAATACCAATAACAATATGTAAACTTACAGCTAGCATAATATTAATACACATTTGTATTAATATGTTTTGATAGTATAAATCGATTATTCCACTTGAGATTAGTCCTTGAACAATTGCATAGATTATTAGCGCTAAAATGGAAAATACCCAAAATACTTTTGACTTTTTCATATACGCCTCACCTACACTTTCTCTCGGGTATTTTTACCGAATATACCCGATGGTTTCAAGATTAAAATTAAAATTAAGATAACGAATGCGGCTGCATCGCGCCATAAAGAGAAACCTAATGCACTAACAACCGTTTCAACTACACCTAAAGATAAGCCTCCGACCATTGCTCCCGGAATACTGCCAATACCGCCAAATACGGCTGCAATAAATGCTTTTAACCCTGGCAATACCCCCATTAATGGCTCAATTCTAGTGTAGTAAACACCGAATATAACACCTGCTGCTCCAGCTAATGCAGAACCAATGGCAAATGTAGCAGAAATTGTATTATCTACATTGATTCCCATTAAACGGGCTGCATCCGGATCAAGCGAAACGGCACGCATTGCTTTTCCGATTTTCGTTTTATGAACAATAAATTGCAATAAGATCATTAGAACAATCGTTACAGCTAAAATTAAGATTGAAATTGAACTAATACTTACCCCCAAGATATCAATGGATGTTTTCGGAAGAACCTCTGGATATGCCTCTGGGGAAGCTCCTCGGAAGAATATCACTGTATATTCAATCAATAACGAAACACCAATTGCTGTAATAAGGGCGGCAATACGTGTTGCATGACGTAACCTTTTATAAGCAACCCGCTCAATAATCACACCGATAACGGCACAGAGTACCATGGAAATAATAAGGGCGGGGAAGAACCCGATTCCCCAATTTGCAATTGCATAAAAACCAATAAATGCCCCTAGCATAAAAACATCGCCATGCGCAAAGTTAATCAACTTTATGATTCCGTATACCATCGTATATCCCAGTGCAATTAATGCATAAATACTTCCAAGGGATATACCATTTACTAGTTGTTGTATCCACTCCATAAGCTCTCACTCCCTTTTTCTTCAATTCTGTCAGATTAGGATTTAATAGATTTAAAATTGTAAAAAGGGGGGCTAATCTCGCCCCCCTCATTCGTTCATTCGTCTATACGCAAAATTTACGGATTAACTTTTGTTTTGAACTCTTGATTACCGTCTACGTATTCTAGAACTGTTGCGGATTTAACTGGGTTGTGTTTTTCGTCTACTGAGAATGTACCTGTAATTAAACTTAAATCTTTTGTTTCAGCTAAAGCTTTTTGGATTGCCTCGCCATCTGTTGAGCCTGCACGTTCAATTGCATCCTTGATGTAGTAAACTGTGTCATAGCCAAGTGCATGGAAAGCGTTTGGTGCCTCATTGTATTCCCCTTTAAATGCTTCAACAAATCCTTGAATTGTTTCTTCTGGATCTTGTGAAGAATAATGGTTTGTAATGAATGTGTTATTAAGTGCTTCTGCCCCTGCAAGTTCTACTAGAGTTGGAGAGTCCCAACCATCAGCGCCCATTAAAGGTGCAGTAATTCCTAATTCACGAGCTTGTTTAACAATAAGACCAACCTCTTCATAGTATCCAGGAATGAAGATGAAATCTGGATTTGCCGATTTGATGCGAGTCAATATTGATTTGAAATCCGTATCATCCGCTACATAAGCTTCTTCAGCTACCACTTTCCCGCCATTTGCTTCTATTTGCTCTTTAAATGAAGCCGCTAATCCTTTTGCATAATCCGATGCATTATCCGCATAAATTGCTACATTTTTTGCACCAAGTTCGTTAGTGGCGAAGTTTGCTGCAACAATCCCTTGGAATGGATCGATGAAGCATGTACGGAATACAAAATCATTGATTGTTCCGTCTTCATTTTCAGTTACATTCGGAGCCGTCCCAGATGCAGTAACAGTTGGGATTTTATATTGATTGGCAATTTGAGCCGTTGCAATTACATTTCCAGAAGTCGCTGGAGCAATCATTGCAGTTACTTTATCTTGTGTTGCAAGCTTAATAGCTGCGTTTGTTGCTTCTGCATTCTCTGATTTATTATCAACTTTAACTAATTGAATTTGTTTTCCATCGATACCACCAGCAGCGTTGATTTCTTCAACCGCTAATTCTGCACCGTTTGCGATAGATGAACCATAAGATGCAACCGCACCTGAAAGTTCTAAGTTTGCACCAATTTTGATTACATCGCTGCTATCACTAGAAGCACTTCCGCCTTCTGTGCTCGTCCCTTCACTGGAACTGCAACCTGCTAGTGCCCCTACGATCAATGATGATGCTAAAAATACTGATGCGAATCTCTTTAATGTTTTTCTTTCTGCCATTTTGTTTTCCCCCCGAAAGTTGTTGCATAGAATCATATGTTTTAATAATTATAATATTCAGACTTCTTAACATCAATAGGTAATCTAAATATTCTGAAATTAAACTCTGAAAATATATCTATCTTCAATTAATTGACTTTATGATTGTAAAACATTCTTTATATTTAGTCTAGTGTGATTTTTTAGTAAATTTAGACTTTTTATATTACAGAGTTATCTAGTAGTATAGACTTTCAAATTTATTTATTAGTTATATTAGTAGATTTGTTCTGGATTTCAGGCACCAAAAAATTATTGCAACATAGAAAATTTTACTTTTATCATTATACTGAGAGTTGTTATTTCTAGCCGTGTTACTCACAAACTACTGAAAGGTTTGTAAATGCATATGACTTTAATTTAAAAGAAAAACTGACTTAGAATGTCACATCCTAAGTCAGTTGATTGTTTTTATTTTTCTGGAGATACAAATCTCTGCTTTTGTAGCCTTCTTTTAGTATTTTTATCATTTCATGGCGTCGTTTTTCTTTTGTTGCTTCCTGTTTTGCACTATAAACATAGCGTCCCCAATCCTTTTGATATCCTGGTGTTAAGGATTGGTAAAAAGCTAGAACCTCTGGTACCTCTTGCAGATCAGCTTCGATTTGAGGAATCATTCCTATGTAATCATCAACACACTGGCTTGCTTTCGTGGATTTGTTATTTTTGGATTTGGAATCTTCTTTTAAACCTACTACCGTAAACACGTCATCCAACGCAACCATACGGGCGAATTTAATTGAACTTCCAATGATATAACCTTCTTTATCAGCATTTAATCCTGCGAACAAATCATCCCGATGAATAAAAGAAGGATAGACTTTATTCCCCTTTTTTGGATAGGCTAAATAAATATAGCCCTTATTATTAAGGTAATTCCCCTCAATAATCTTGTGAACAACGGATTGCAATGACTCCATATCAACTGCAAATGCAAAAATTAAATCATAGGTTTTGGAATTCATTAATTTCGTATCGTATTCAGTTAATTCTTCAAAGTATGCAGTGGCATTTGGCAACTGGAGCAACGCAACTTTCTTATACTTCTGTAATTTAAGTTTTTCAACAATACTTGGCAAATATATTCCCCCTCTACCTTGTTTTACACGGGAAACAGATTGCAACGGTTGTCCCATTTCCCTTGGCACTTTTATAATTTATGGAGCCATTGTATTTTTCTACGATATTAGTACAAATCATTACGCCTAAACCAGTCCCTTTACTCTTTAGGGAATAAAAAGGTTTACCCAGCAAGGCTAGTTCTTCTTTCGACATGCCAATTCCAGTATCAATTACCTTTATCTCAACGTGATTTCCCTCTATTTCTTTTGCTGTGACAGTTATTTCCCCTCCAGCATTTGAAGCTTCAATGGCATTTTTTATGATATTCACCAGCAATTGATGCAGCTCAATTTTATTTATTTCGATTAAACTATCAGATTCAATAAGCACTTCTATCTTGTTGCTATTGAAGAGCCCATAAGATTGCAGCAATTCTGTAACGCTGTGTATTGCTGTCCTTATATCGACACTCTCAGTTTTTAGATCCGTTGGCCGCGATAATGATAATAATTGAGAGATTACCTGTTCAGCACTTTCAAGTTCTTCAATTAATAGAGGCAGACTTTGTTTCATTGGATGATCTAATGTTGCGTCTTGCTCATAAAGTTGCAGATATCCCTTTACAACCGTTAAAGGATTGCGAATCTCATGTGCTACCGCAGCTGCCAGCTCTCCCGTCGTTTTCAATCGTTCAGCATGCTTTACTTGTTCATAGTATTCCTTCATCTTCGTTATACGCTCTGAAGTGAAATAAAAAATCAGATACAGAAATATCTGGCTGCCAATGAAAGTGGCTATATTTCCTATAGTGTCGCTTGTGACATTCGGATAAAGACTTTCTTGTCCGCTAAAAACAATGTAAGCAATCACCCCTACTATCAGTACTTGATTTAGAATAATTGAAGTGTAGAATAGCTTTTTGTCAAAAAATATTATTGATATAGCTGGAATAAAGTAGATCAATAATATGGTTGATCCTATTTCGGGATATACTAAAAACATTGCATAAAAATAAAGAGTAGCAACTAGGACAATCATCCATCTCAAAATACTGCTTCGATACATAGGATATATGATTAGGCAGGCAGAAAGTATAACTACACACAGCAAGTGCAAATTATAGCCGATATCCCCTTTTCCTAATAATGGATTCTTGTAGAATAGCCCCATTATCATGAGGGCAATCAATAAATAGATAATCAGATAATACCTTTTCAAATTCATTCTTGTTTCAGTTTCTTCCATAATTTAATTCATTTTAATCCTTCCATTTTTTTAGCCTCAATTTAAGCACTTACATACCCAAATCATTGTATCTTTTTCCAATATTTACTACAATGACATTTTCCCTATCATATTCATGCATCCACCTTCATAATATACTATTTAATTAGAGAGAATGGATTATTAAGGAGGTATGATACCATGAAAAAAGTGGCATGGAAAATGTCCATAAAGTTACTTCCCGCGGTGTTGCAATGGTTTTTAAATTTTTGCCTGATCATTTTGGCTTTCATTTTATCATTCCTTCTGCTTAAAGAAATATTGGAATTTCTCAAAATCTTATTA
>Ga0182747_1002957_pt1 | contig 11654 bp, 10 predicted proteins | sample eDN3rd30CBELigBY_FD_128526 | JGI IMG/M metagenome (GOLD analysis project Ga0182747, IMG submission 128526) | Enriched backyard soil microbial communities from Emeryville, California, USA - eDNA 3rd pass 30_C BE-Lig BY (version 2) (version 2) | ecosystem: Environmental > Terrestrial > Soil >...
CTCGGTTAGCGCCCCATTCGCCCAGACAAGCTCGTGTCGGTCCAGAATGAAGTGGAAATACTCGACCTCGTCAGGCTCCTCCGCTGCAATACCGCGGTAGCCGATCAACATCTTCGCGGGGACGAGCACCTCTTCCTGATCGAACATCCGCCGGATGATGGCAGACGAGAGGGCAAGGCGGTGTTGGGGAGATACCAACAGATCCCGTTCGGGAAAACCATCGCCCAAGGCGCCAGCAGGAATGCGCACGGGTCGAAGCTCAGGACGCGCATCAAGCGAGGCTCCATTCACTTTTCGCGACGAAATCCACCGAATAGGTTGAGCGCCGTGATCCAGCGTCTCGACCAGGTCCCCAACCTGCAGTTCTTCGACCTTCCGCAGTCCCAAAGGGGTCGCGATCAGCGTCCCGCGCGTAAAGCAGACGATGGTGGCATCCATGATCAGCTGGTTGTCGGCACCGGTCGTATCGTCGATCGGGGCGCGAACTTCCCCCTCGGTGAAGGGCTGACCATCTGTCGCGAAATACATGTTCCCGCCGGTGGTGCCGAGCCGCTCCCCCGGATTGTCCGGGTCATAGGGATAGTTGTAGACGTTCAGGCTCTGGTTGATCTTGGCCATGTGCGCGCCGCTTTGGTTGTCGCGCACCAGGGGGGAGTTGTTGTTCGGGTCGATAACCTGGTAATCAGGCGTCCCATCTCCATCGGCGTCGATATACATGGCTGTCGGCTGCGTCCCGCTCGGCACCCAGTATTCGGGCGTGCCGTCGCCGGTTACGTCGGAATATTCCAGGTCTTCGTCGGGAAACTCCATGATGAAGACGGCATTCGAGGTGTCCGTTACCCCCTCGCTTGCCAGAAAGGCGTTGATGGGAAACGAAGTGACCTGCAGTCCTTCGCCAACGTTATTTCCGGTGGCGATGGTGTCGGTATCGAACGTCAAGCTAGCCATGGCTCATGTCCTTTCTTTCAGATCTGATGCTGTCGCTGAGTTTCCATTTCCAGTCGGTTGATTTTGATCGGTCCCGGTTCTTGCGATATTGTCGCCAACGCGCGATCTAATCGTTCAGAGTGTCGATCAACATGCCATGAGATCCGCCATGCGTCATCCCTTCGGATAAAGCAGGGTGAACACCGCCCTCGCGCCCCATTCATCCGCTCCGCCCTCGGGCGCATCGGCCCAGTAGCGTGCACCGACCTGGAAGCTGACCGGCTGAGTGCCGAATTTAGTGACCTTCGACACCATCATGTTGATCGGAACGCTCCACTGCTCGTGCTTCCAGTCATAGGTGCTTTCGCTGTTCAGCGAGAAGGTCCAAGCATCCTGTGTGGTGTAGCTGACGAAGGGTTGCAGGAAGGTCGAACTGATGTCCTCCCGGTCGTCTGCCCCGGCCACCGACCAGATGTGGTTTCCGAGGGCGCCATAAGTCCATGGGCCGCTTTGCTTCAGGACGACCGCGGTGGGGCCGAGTCCCCATTTCTCGCTGCCCAGCAAATCGTCGGTGGCGGTGGGCAGCAGGAAGGCCGGGCCCACGCCCCAGATGATGCCGCCCGGACCCGGTTCCTTGGGCGAGAAGAAGAAGCTTGCCAGCACGTCGCCCAAACCCGACTGGCTGCCGGAATCGCCTGCGATGTCCTTCTGCCAGACCAGCGGCACGATCGTGCGCGAGATGACGTTCCAGTCGTCATTGAGCGAGATCGGGATGACGGGTTGGATGTTCAGTACCGTCTTTTCGCCGTCGCTGGGACCGTAGCCGCTGTCGTAGTTCAACTGCATCGGAACGCTGATCAGTGAAGCAACCGGGTTCGACAGCTGCTTGGCCAGATCGGAATCCTGGGCGAGTACCGGGGTGACGAATACCAGTCCAGGAATCATGCCCAAAGGAAGAAGGCGCTTGATTGCCATCATTTCCCTACTCCACATCTTATGCCGAAGGTGGTGGCAAGCACGCATGAGCGCGCTTGCTGATCCTCTTCAGGCGCGCGTCAATCGAGCTTCTCGAAATCTCCCGGCTTCCAGCTATAGTTGATTGCATTCTCCCCCGGACCATAGAGGCGAAGGATCGAGAAGAACCCGCGTCCGGGCGCTGTAGCCAACCAGTTGGCTTCATGACCTTCGGGTGCCTTGGGACCGATATAGATATCGGTTGTGCCATCTTCGTTCTGCACCGGCTTGTCGCGAGACCCGAGAGAGGGGAACCGCCGCGCTTCGGTGGCGAGGCCAGATGCGTTCTCGGCCTCGTAGAGCGTCAGCGACCAGAACAATTCGGCCGGCACCTCCGGCGGCAGCGTCACCTTGTAGGAGGCATCGCCGGATAATGGGGTGCCCTCGGCATCATTGAAAGCAATGACGTAGAACGCCCCCTTGCCGGGGTTTTGCGAGACCATGCCCGGACTGATCGAATAATAATCGGTGAAAAACCAGATCCGCGGCTCGATTTCGACATACCCGCCCGCCTTGTTGTTGAAGGCGAGGTCACGGGATTTTTCGGGACCGGGTTCGACCGCGTTGTTGACCGGATTGACCCAGTGACGATCCGGCCAGACCAGAAGCGACTGCCCGCCCAGTTCTTCACTCATGCCGAGGACACGACTGGTCTTATAGGCCACTCCTGCCGCGGTATCGAGGAGCGCCCGCTCTTTCTCATCCGGATCGAAGGGTTTTCCCGCGATCAGACCAATATTGGCAAGAAGCCCCAAGCCATCGGCGCTGGCCAAATTCTTGCCCTCGCGGTCCAGAAGCCATTTGATCTGGTCGAAGGCCTCGGCTGTTGTGCGCGGCAGCATGTCAGCCTCGACGCCCGACGCATTGGGGAACTCCATTGGCTTGCGCTCAGCTTCCGGCACGTTCAGAGGATAGATTTTCACCTGTTCCATCAGTTCGACAGCGGGCTTCAGGTTGCCGGGATCCTGATAGAAAGCGCGCAAGAAGATGAACAGGTTGCTGGTGGCCGACCGATAGACGTAATACCCCTCTGGTACCTCGCCATCGTAGCCCGGTGGCAGGACGAGGAACTTGCCGCCCTTGCCGGCGTCCGGCCCTGGCAGTCCGACATCCCCCGCAAACTTTCCTCCATCGACGGGGATCGGTCTTTGCCAGAAATCAAGCAAGATGCCCTGAAGATTGGGTGGGGCTTCCATCACAAGCGGGCCAGTCTCGCTCATGTCTGCATAGCCCATTGCATAGAGCACGTCCGAATTCGGCGTGGTGACCAGCGTTTTCGGATCGAGGCGGTCCTTCCAGATCGGAAGCACGTGGTAACCAGCGCCGAAAGCCTTTTCCGAACCGAACTTCATACCAAGCGTGTTGATCAGCGGAAGTGCCCAGAGATAGGCTTGGGTCGCTTGCTGGAATTCCAATTCGTCTAGCAGGGTCTGCGCAGTTTCGGGCGTGGCGCGATTTTGGGTGAAGGGGAGAGCATTCAGCGCATCGAAACGGGCTTCCTGCGCGGACACAGGCGCGGTGAAGGCCGTTGTGGCGCCAATCGCGGTGCTTAGAAGAATGGCCGAGAGTTTCATCTGGATCTCCAATACCAAGCTAGGTTTGCGGGCACGGAGGGTTCATGCCCGCCAATCACCCTCATTCCACCTTCTCGACGTCGGGCAGGGCCCATGACTTGTCGAAGAACGGTTCGGTCGGGCCGTAGAAACGAAAATAGGCGAACCAGCCCTTGTCGGTATTGGTCTGGATCCAGTTCGTTTCCTGACCCTCGGGCGCGGTGGGCCCGAAATAGACGTCGATCGAGCCGTCCTCGTTCTTCTTGATGTCTTCCTTGCGCGAAGAGATGTCGGGCCGTCCCTGATCGGTGACAGGCATCTGGCGCGTGCTTTCGTCATAGGCCGTTACCGACCAGAACCCCTTGGCAGGCGGATCAGCCGGAACATGCAGCTTGTAGGTGTTCTCTCCCGACAGCCACGCGCCATCCTTATCCTTGTAGGAGGCGATGTAGCGCTGACCGACGCCCGGGGTCTGGGTCAGCATCGCTTTCGAAATCACCACCGCCTCATAGAACCAGGCTGCACGTTCATCGAGCTGGTCGTAGGTCGACGCCCTTTGATCGACGGAAACAACAAGAGCATGCTTCCAGTTGGTGCCCTCCCAGAAGGGCGGCTCCACCCGCTTGTCGGTGGTGTTGGCCTTGGCCATCGCCTCGCCAACAAGCGCGCCGTCGGACAGAAGCTTCGTTTGCCGCTCATCCGGCTTGAAAGGCTTGCCCCGCTCGATGCCAAGGAATTTCAACTGCGCCATGACGAAGCGGTCGCGCTCCTCGACCGGCTCGCGCTGGATGACCTCGTTCAGGCTGTCCCAATAGGCCATGCCCCGCGGCGGCATCTGGCTCCATTCCTTGTCGCCGGCAGCCCGGACGCCCATCGGTTCGCCCGTGCCGTCAGGCGACCAGGTATAGGTCTTGATGAGCGGGATGAGTTCGGCAATCGCCTTTTCCTTGTCGGCATCGAGCAGCCGGAACCCGGCAAGCACGTCCCGACTGTTTGCCTGAACCACGAAATACCCGTCCGCTTCGACGGGTCCATAGCCGGGTGGAAGGATCAGATATTTGCCGCCCTTGCCCATGTCTGGGCCGACGACACCAAGGTCAGCCATCACCCGCTGCCACTGGTCCAGAATCATGCCCGCGATGAGGCCCGGCGGAACCTCGACCACCATCGGGCCGCTTTCCTCGAGGTCGATGAACGTAGCGATATAGGGCGTCGTATAGTTGGGGGTCAGGATCCCGAGTTTCTCGGCGAAATCGAGATAGGACAGCATCTCGCCGTTTTTCGCGTTGAACACGTTGTAATGCGCGCGGCGCCATTCGTTCAGCCCGACCGCCGGGATGCCCCAGAGATAGGATTGCGAGGCGCGCTGAAAATCCATCTCATCATAGAGCTTCTTGACGGTTTCCGCCGATGGGTAGCCGCTTTCAAAGGTCAACTCGCCAATGCGGGTATCGACGGTCGCATTGCCTTCAAAGGGATTACTCTCTTGCGCGATCGCTGCAACCGCGGTGGTACAAAGCAGACTGGTTGCCAAAGTGACAACTTTTCTGGTGATCCGTGGCATCCTCTTGCTCCTTGTTTTCCCGGGTCATGGCGACGTCTATGCGGAAAATATTCTGCGCCTGGCCAATTCCGCGCGTGGAAGTTGCAGGTTCGTTGTCTGAATGTTGAAGGGTCGAGCAGCATTCGTCTACGCGATTTGTGCCAAATTGCAGATCAGAGCCAATTTACATTTCGTTCAAAACGAAGCGCTCGTGTGTCCCGGGGCAATTCACCGAACAACCGGCCGTAGCGCGCCGAGGCTCGTCCGGCATCGGTCCGAAAGCCAACGCTCCCGGCCAAATCCGCAATCCGGCGGTGGCTGTCGTGGACCAGCAGATCCTTCCTCAGCGCATGGAGCCGCAGACGTGTCGCATGTGCCAGCGGTCCTTCGCCCAGAACCGCCTCGAAAGATCGAAAGAGCGTGCGGCGCGAGGTTTCGGCAGCCCGCGCGACGGCGTCCATGCTGAGCGGCGCGGCGAGATTGGCCTCGATGTAGTCTCTGGCCCGTTTGACGATGCAGGCGTGGCCCCGGGGCGCTTGGTGGATATTCCACCCTTCCGGCCTGCGCGCATAATGATGCACCAGACAGCGCAGAAATGATTTCGAGAACCGCTCGATCGCAGGGAAATCGTCGGACCCGTCACCTTCATGCAGGTGCAGAATGTAGCTTCTGAACTGCAATATCTGCGATTGCGGAATTGCGTCGGGATGCAGCCCGGTCGTGTCTGACAATCTCTGGTCCAGGACGACGCCTTGCAAGGTGGCTTCCCGGTCCAACCTCGCGCGGTCGAGCGTCAGTGCCAGATGGAGAGATGAGGATGGAAAAAGCCCCTCATATTCCGCGCCGGATTGGAGCAAACCAATATCGCCATGTGAAACCGGATCGAGCCATTGACGTGCCCCGAACGGAAGTCTCAATCCCAGGCAGAAGGTCATTGCGTCGGACGACAATATGCCGCGAACAAGCGTCGGGCTCTGCAGCAGGCTTGTGCTGAATATCAGCCCGTCATGCGCCGCGAAAGCAAGGCTCCCCCTCACCGGGGAGCAGCCCATGTGAATCACCTCCAGTTCCGCGCCAAGGACGAGGTTCTGCAGATCCTCCAATCGCCGCACAGGGTATTTCTGCCATCTCGGACAGCCATGCATCAGGACTAACGCTCCCGGATCGAGATCCAAGTAGAGTCAGTCTAGCTTCGTCGCCGGGGTGTCATCTATGCGCTGCGTGCCAAACTGATCGCGCCGGCGACGGGCCACGGTCTCGCTGGGCCGCTCTCCGAAAAGTTCGCGATACCATCCTGCCATGCGCCCCAGATCGCTCATCCCCCAGTCGTTTGCGATCAGGGCGATGGTGCAGGCGCGCTCGCCCTCGCGGGCCAGACCGTGCCGGATGCGATGCAGGCGCAAGCGGCGCACATAGGCCTGTGGCGTATCCCCCAGAAGTTCGGCGAAGGCACGATATAGCGTGCGGCGGGACGCCCCCGACGTGGTGGCCAACACGTCGATCGAGATCGGCTCGGACAGGTGTGCGTTGATGTAGTCGCGGGCGCGCACGATGATACGACCGTGCTGCCGTGGATCATCTTTCAATCGGCGCGAATAAGGTGGCCGCGCCAAGTGTCTCACCGCCTCCACGAGTATTCTTCGACCTATACCCTCATCATCTGGTGTGTTTTCTCCCGAATGCACCCGGTGCAAGGCGCGATCGAGATAAGAGATGAGGGTTCCATTCACGTTGCGACTGTGGACCCCAGTGGCGCAGGATATCCGTGTTTCCAGCACCAGCCCCTCTTGCTCAGCTTCCAGTTCAAGGCGTTCTTCGGGCAATGTGATAGCCACATAAAGCGAGCCGGGCGTGTAGAACGAGTCATGCTCGTCACCCGCCCGATAGATCCCAAGATTGCTGCTCGTGACATCATGCTGCCAATGGGTTGTACCGGCGGGTAGACGAACACCTATGCCGATGGTCAAATGCTGCAGAGAGAGAGGACCAGTCAGGATCACTCGTCCATTTATCAAGCCAGATGTCGTGACAATCCCATCATGCTCCGCAAAAGCAAGGCTACCGGTCAGACGGCCCCGGGACATCTGCGTGGCTTCCAGGCCGGCGCCAAGCACGGCATCAGCCAGGGCTTCGATGCCAGTAACAGGCACAGACTGCCATTCTGCGGCATGCCGGGTAAGTGCCATCCGCTCCCCCTCCGAGTTTGTCGCGGTAGGCCAACTTCATCATTGTAACCGATCTCCTTCAAGCCGCAGTAGAAATGTTGGCGTATTAGGCCCTTTGCAGGTTCGGAGGCCCCGCAGATCTCAAGACCGATGGCGATAGCGGCGATCTCGAATTGGACGCTTCAGGGAGCGCTGCTGCGCAGCATTGACGGGGGCCGACGGGCAACTCTGGCTCCGATGGGGTGATCCACCGCCCGAGGAGCCTATGGCCAGCTGCGCGATCAATACCGTCGCCTCGAGGCGGAGGTCGATAGATCAGACTGCAGCTTGGCCGAGCCATTCGCATACGCAGCATGGTGAAACTGGGGCTAAAGCGACCGCGTTTTGTAATGCATCGCGTCGATGTTCAACGGCAGGGAGCGGCAGAATTGTCTCAGGAGACCGATGGAAAGTCCGACGATGTTGAGGATTGCGCCATTATCGGGTGCGGGCCGGCAGGATTGACGGCGGCCATCTATCTTGCCCGGTTCTTGAGAAGCGTTTCGGTCTTCGATGGCGGGAAAAGTCGTGCGTCCTGGATCCCGAAATCGCACAATCACGCAGGCTATCCAGACGGAATCGCGGGGCATGATCTCCTTGCGCGAATGCGGCGGCAGGCTGAGCAATTCGGTGCAAAAGTCATCGAGCAGCGGGTCGCCTCGATCGCCCGCCAAGGCGATGATTTCCTGCTCACCTACGAAACCGGCAAGAGGAAATTCAGAACGGTCCTGCTGGCAACTGGTGTCATCAATCGCAGGCCGCCGATTGATGACGCGGTTCACCAGTCCGCGCTGGATGCGGGGTTTCTGCGCTACTGTCCGGTCTGCGATGCCTACGAGGCCAGGACTGCGAAGATTGCGGTGCTCGGCGCGGATGGCGGCGGGGCTGCCGAGGCCATGTTCCTCCGACGGTATTCGGACCGCGTTACCTTGCTTACCCTCAAGGAAAGCGAGCTGCAGCCGGTCCATCAGGATGCGCTGACAAAGGCCGGGGTTGAAATCGTAACGTCATCCGTCGCCGAGTTCGATTTTTCGTCGGACGCCGCAGTTACGCTAATGACCGGCGAAAAGCTTCGGTTCGATACGCTTTACCCTGCCCTCGGGACGGACCCGGCTAACGAACTTGCCCTCACGCTTGGTCTCGTGGTTTCCGCAGACAGATGCCTCATTGCGGACAAGCACCAGCGTCTTGGGATCAAGGGCCTTTATGCCGCTGGCGACATTCTGTCTGCCCTCGATCAGATCAGCGTCGCCATGGGGCAGGCAGCGATAGCGGCTACGACCATGCATAACGACATGCGCGATGAAGATGGCGAGACTTGGAAACCAGTCTAGCACTGCAAAGCGGTGCCGTGCGATCTGTCGCGAAACTGAAGTCGCGACCGAATACACCCGCCCGCCTGTGCAGGTGCGACGGGAGGCGTTCTGCATGCCGTGAGATGGTGGAAATATCACTTTGAGCCCCATGCCGACGCCTACCGGCAAGCGGGATTGCCCGGGCCCCACTGGCTGCACCCCGATCCATATCGCCGCTTTCTCATCACAGGACCGGGTGTTGAAGGCGCTGGCGGAAGTTGGTGCGGATATGAATGCGCGCGACACCCGCCGATATGGCGTGATCGCCCGCGCCGCCGTCGCCGAGCGCCGCCGCCGATCTGGGCCATGGTGAGATCGTGCTCCGCCTGATCGTCGCGGGCGCCCCTCGATCACGTCAACAATCTCGGCTGGACGGCCTTGAGGGAGGCGGTGACGCTCGGCGACGGCGGCATGGATTTCCAGGAGGTCGTGAAGGTTCTGGTCAATGCCAGCGCCGGCAAAGCGATCGGTGATCGCGACGGCGTGATCCCGCTTGAGCATGCCCGCGCGCGCGGCTACGCTGAGATCGTGAGCCTGCTTGAACCGGCTTTGTGACCGGACCGTAGATTTGAACGAAGGTTGAGAGCCCTGCGCAGTCTGTTTCTCCTCGGAGCAATTCTGATGTCCGCCGGTCACGCAAACGCCGCCGTCCTCGAAGCCGTCCTGAACGGGGACATCGCCGCGCTTGAACAGGCGCTGAGCGCCGACGCCCCTGTCGATGAACGCAATACTCAAGGCCAGACGGCCCTGCTCGTCGCGGTCTGGAGCAACGATGTAGAAATGGCGCGCCGCCTGATCGCCGCTGGTGCCGACGTGAATGCAAAGGACAAGATCAGCGACAGTCCCTACCTTGTCGCGGGCGCGCATGGCCGCGTCGAGATCCTTCGCCTTATTCTGGACAATGGCGCCGACCTGCAGAGCACCAACCGCTTCGGCGGCACGGCACTGATCCCGGCCGCTGAAAAAGGCCACCCGGAAGCGGTCGAGATGCTGATAAATGCCGGCGTCGATGTGGACCATGTCAACCATCTCGGCTGGACGGCGCTGCTCGAAGCCGTGATCCTTACCGATGGCGGACCGATGGCGCAGCGCTCGGTGAAATTGCTCCTCGATGGTGGTGCCGACCGCAGCATTCCGGATAGGGACGGCCGCACCGCGCTTGAGCACGCCAGGGCAAAAGGCTACCGCGAGATCGCTGCCATGCTCGAAAAGTAGAGCAGTCTGCCATTTGGTCGCATGACCTTCCCACCAAAAGCCAGCCGCGATTTTTTGGCGACGAAGGATCCGCCGAATCCGCTACCAAAACATACTATTGCGTCGCTAGCCCCTTGCTTCCTCCACCGCAACTCGGGCAGCGACGCTGAAAGATGTCGGAGCCGTTTGCCCCATATTCGGCACCACATCGGGGGCAGCGCAAGACGTAGACTCGTTGGTTGTGGTCATTCCACGGCAAGTCGGTTCGTTCCATGACTTCCTGTTAGTTGCGATCAAGGTAGCCGATCTGGGTTGTTTCGCGAGCTCGGCGTTGGATCTGATTAAGCCCGCGCCTCCTCGCGCTCAGCTTCGGCGCCTAGGACCATTCCACTCCGAGGATCCAGCCTTCCACCATAGCTGTCGTGGCGAACGGTTGCGGCTCAGGTGGCTGCAGGGCGTGCTGAAGGTTACCCTCCAGATCCGCCTGTTGCAGCCAGCGGGCAACCGAATAGGCATCGTGCTGGTCCGGGGTGCGCCCCTCGACCGGGTAGGCAGCGCTCCAGAGCCTCGGGTAGACCTCCGCAACTACCGAGGTGCCGGAGGTTGGCGACAAGCCGTCGAAGGGCCAGAAGTGAAGCTCGGGTCGGGCGGCACGGATGTGACGAAGCCAGGGGATCCCGGCATGATTGGATTGGGCTACCGATCCCTACGTCGAAGTGAAAGACCGATTTCGCGGACCCGGCCGCTTCTTCGGCCAAGTTGATCCGGCGCCATGGGTGGCGAATGCTCGATTTCGGTACCTTCCACTTGGCTTGGAACAGCGATCGAACTCGGCAATTGGCACATAAATTATACAGAAAAAACAGTTAGATAAAACAATTTCACCGCAAACGACTCAGGCAACAGCTTTGGAGAAATCCGCAAGCAGAGAACGGATTTCGGGCCTGAATGACCATCGTCGGTGAAGTGCCGCACGGCCATAACCCTCGAAAACAACGAGAAAATGGGAATGCCGCCCTGCAGGGAGATTGGTTTTGCCAAGCCAAGTGGCGGAGGGGATGGGCCTGAAAGACAACCTTCTCTGGAAGACCTGCCTTCTGACAGGTCGCCGTTCTGCTGTCCGAGCCAACTTGCCAGCGAGACGAGGCGCGACATCATGTCTGCGAGGCTCATGATCCACAGGTCGCGGTTGGCGATATGCCCGATCTCATGCGCCAGAACCCCGGCGAGTTCTCGGCCGTCGAGCAGGCCGAGCAGCCCATCGGTGACGCAGATGGCGCTGTCCTCGGGGCTGCCCAGGGCGAAGGCGTTCGGCAGCCGGCTCGGCACTTGATAAAGCGCCGGCGCGCGCTGCAGCCCGGCCCTGCGGGCGAGTTCGGCCAGGGGCGCGACGAGACCGGCGGCATCACGACCGGTGAGCCGCTGCGCCTGACGGGTCAAGAGGAGCAGCCGGCGTGGCAGCGCGGGCGCAAACAGGAGACCCCCGCCCATCGCGAGCGCCATGAGGAGACCATTTTCGGGTCCGGCGATCGCCGTCACCGCGATCGCGGCCATGAGTCCGAGCAGCAGCGCCGATGGCACGAAATTGAGCAGGCGGAGGCCGCGGTCATCGTGTCTCGTGGCCTCCGAGTTCGCGCCGGTCCTGATCGCGCACCAGCCAGTGGACAGCGCCGAGCGCAAGCGCCGCGCCCGCGAGTGCGGCAATCTTGGATGATTCCGTCTCGCTGAGGTCCAGGATGATGAATTTGCGCGCGATGGCGAGGAGCGCGATCAGCACGATCGTGCGGACCTGGAGGATCCCGAAGCTGCGTTCGGTCGCAACAAGAAGGGAGCGCTTGAACTCAAGCGCGATCACCACGGTGAA
>Ga0182747_1002958_pt1 | contig 11651 bp, 5 predicted proteins | sample eDN3rd30CBELigBY_FD_128526 | JGI IMG/M metagenome (GOLD analysis project Ga0182747, IMG submission 128526) | Enriched backyard soil microbial communities from Emeryville, California, USA - eDNA 3rd pass 30_C BE-Lig BY (version 2) (version 2) | ecosystem: Environmental > Terrestrial > Soil >...
AAGGTGCGCGTGCAGGTCGAAGAGGCCGACGGCACCCTGCGCATCACCTCGCGTTCCCTGGCTCAGCGCGAAGACTGGGTGCAACACGTGGTCGCGCGCCTGCCTGGCGAAGCCTGCGGCGTAATGCTGGGCGGCCGTGCGCCGGCCTTGCCGCAGCGCGCGGCGGACTTCAGCGCCGAGCAGCACCTGGCCCTGACCCGCGCGGTCGGCCTCAACTACGGCCCGGCCTACCAGACGGTGGCGGCGGCCTGGGTGGAGGCCGATCGGGTACTGGCTCAACTGGCGGTGCCGGCTGCCATCGAAGGTGAGCTTGCCGAGCTGCACCTGCACCCGGCCTTGCTCGACGGCGCCTTCCAGCTGATCACCGAACTGTTGGCCAGCCGCCCTGGCCGCAACCCGGGGCTGGCGTTCATCCCGGTCAAGCTGGGCCGCGTCGCCTTCACCAAGGCCGGTGGTGTGCCGGCCTTGGCCGAGGTGCGTCAACTCAAGCGCACGGAGCATTCGTTGTTGGTGGACGTGACCTTGTTCGATGGCAACGGCGATGCCGTGCTGGCGATCAAGGAGGCGCGCCTGCGCGCGGTGCGCGTGCAGTACGACCGCAACGGCGAAATCAAGCGCCTGGGCCACGTCGGCCTGGCCGCGCCGGGCGCGGTGGTGCCGATCGAGCGCCATGCCGTGGCCTCCACGGCGCTGGCCAATGCCTTGCAATGCCTGGCGGACGAGCCGGCGCACGTGCGTTACCTCTACGAGGTCGAGCCGCTGCTCGACGTGCTGTGCGCAAGCTTCGTGCTTGACCTGGTCGAGCAGGCCGGTGGTCGCCTGAGTGCCGAGCAGGTCGCGCTGTGGTCGCAAGGCCAGGGCGACTTCCTGGCGGCGTTGCTGCGCCAGGTCGAACAGGATGGCAGCCTGCTGCGCGGCGCCGATGGCAGCTGGCAACTGGCCGACAGTGGCGAGCGGCCGGCGTCGGAGGCGATCTGGCAGGAGCTGTTCCAGAGCTACCCCGAGTACTTCCAGATCATCCACTCGGTGGGCCGCATCGGTCGCCACCTGCCGGCGCTGCTCGACGGCAGCCAGGCGCTCGACAGCCTGCTGCCACGCGAATCCAGTGGCGCCAGCCTGGCCCGCCTGGTCCTCGGCGCGGCGGGCCAGCAGCGCCTGCTCGCCGGTATCGGCAATTCCCTGGCCGAGCGTCTGGCGCGGCTGCCGGCCGGACAGCGCCTGCGGGTGCTGGAGTTCGGCTTTGGCGGGGCGTCGTTTGCCGAATTGCTGTATGCCGGGCTGGACTTCGACCGTATCGACTACCTGTACTGCGTGGCCGAGCCAGACCTCGAACAACGCCTGCGCGACGATTGCCCGGCGCTGACGGTGCTGGCCCCCGCGCAACTGGCCGAGGCCGGCCACTTCGACTGGGTGCTGCTGCCGAGTGACCTGGGCGCCCTGGCCGCAGTCGGCGATGCCTTGCGCCAGGCGGCGGCGCAGCTCAACCCCCATGGCCAACTGGCGCTGCTGGGACAGTACCCGGCGCGCTGGGCCGACTTTGTCTTCGGTGCCCAGGCCGATTGGTGGTTGGCCGGCCCCGAGCAGTCGCTGTCGCGTCAGCAAGGCCCGGCGTTCTGGAGCCATGAACTGCAACGTCACGGCCTGAGCGCATTGCGCACAGTCGATGCATTGCCGGGCAACGCTTGCGGCAGCTACCTGCTGCTGGCCGACAAGCCGGCAACGACGGCGAGTGCCTCCCCTGAGCCTGCCGTGCAGCATTGGGCCGTGCTGGCCGAAGCCGGGCAGGGCGCCGCCCAGCGCATTGCCGAGCAACTGCGCGAAGCGGGCCAACAGGTCAGCCTGCTGCTGCCCGGTGATGCCCAGGCGCTGGCCAGCCAACTGGCTGCACTGGGCCAGGCGCCGGAGCATGTGCTGCACCTGGCTGGTTTCGACAGCGCTGCCGGCCTCGATGGCCAGGCCGAGCGCTGCCTGCAGGCAGCAGCGCTGGTGCAGGCTTGCGAGTCGCTGAACATGGCCCCGCAGTGCTGGCTGCTCTGCCGCGGTGCCGCCGAGCACCTGTACGGCGGCGACACCGCTGCCGCCATCGACGCGATTGCCGATGCCGCTTTCTGGGGCTTCGGTCGCACCTTGGCCAACGAGTCGCCGAACTGCCGCATTCGCCTGCTCGACCTGGCCTTTGACGCGCCCGTCGAGCTGGCGTTGCCGGCCTTGCTCAATGCCGATGCTGAAACCGAGCTGGCGCTCGATGGCGCAGGCCGCCGCTACGTGCCGCGTCTGCGCGTGCTGGCCAGCGGAGCCCTGCGCGGCGTTTCGGCCGAGCACTGGGTGTGCCTGGGCTTCGACCTGCCAGGCCAGCTGCGCAACCTGCGTTGGGAAGTCCGCGAGCCTCGCGTGCCTGCGGCCGACGAGCTGGACATCGCCGTGCGCGCCACCGGGCTGAACTTCCGCGACGTGATGTTCGCCCTCGGCTTGCTGTCCGACGAGGCCATCGAGAATGGTTTCTCCGGCCCGACCCTGGGCTTCGAATTCGCAGGCGTGGTGCAAGGCAAAGGCGCCGAGGTGCTGGGCGACTTCGCCCCGGGTGATCGCGTGGTGGGCTTTGGCCCCTGCAGCTTCGCCAACCGCCTGGTGACCAACGCCAACGCCGTGGCCCGAATCCCCGACGGTATGTCGTTCGAAGCGGCGGCGACCATCCCGAGTACGTTCTTCACGGTCTACTACGCGCTGCACCACCTGGCGCGCCTGGAACCGGGCGAGAAGGTGCTGATCCACGGCGCCGCCGGTGGCGTCGGCATCGCCGCGATCCAGATCGCCAAGTGGCTGGGTGCCGAGATCCATGCCACCGCAGGCAGCGACGAAAAGCGCGACTTCCTGCGCCTGCTGGGCGTGACCCATGTCTACGATTCGCGTTCGCTGGCCTATGCCGACCAGGTGCTGGCGGCAACCGGCGGGCGTGGTGTGGATGTGGTGCTCAACTCCCTGGCCGGCGAGGCGATCAACCGCAACTTCCGCGTGCTCAAGCCGTTCGGCCGTTTCCTCGAACTGGGCAAGCGCGATTTCTACCAGAACACCCGCATCGGCCTGCGCCCGTTCCGCAACAACATCAGCTACTTCGGCATCGACGCCGACCAGCTGATGAGCGAACGCCCGCAGCTCACCCGCCGGCTGTTCGGCGAAATGATGGCGCTGTTCGAGCAGGGCATCCTGCACCCGCTGCCGTTCCGCGAGTTCGACGCCAACCAGGTGGTCGAAGCCTACCGCTACATGCAGCAGGCGCGGCAGATCGGCAAGGTCGTGGTCACCTACGGCAACCCCATCGAACAGACGGTCGACACCCGCGAGCAGCCCCAGCGTGCGCTGCAGCTGGCGGCCGACGCCACCTACCTGGTCACCGGCGGTCTTGGCGGTTTCGGCCTGCGCACGGCGCAGTGGCTGATCGACAAGGGTGCCCGTCACCTGGTGCTGCTGGGCCGCCGTGGCCCGGCCAGCACCGAAGCGCAGCCGCAGCTGGCGCTGTGGCACGCCCAAGGCCTCGATGTGCAGGCCGTGGCCTGTGACATCACCGACGAAAGTCAGCTGCACGGTGTGTTCCAGCGCATCGCCGCCAGCCCGTGGCCACTGCGTGGCCTGGTGCATGCCGCGACGGTGATCGACGACAGCCTGATCCGCAACCTCGACAGCGAGCAACTGCGCCGCGTGCTGGAGCCCAAGGCCAAGGGCGCGCAGTACCTGCACCAGTTGACCCAGGGCCTGGCGCTGGACTTCTTCGTCATGTTCTCTTCGGCCACCACCCTGTTCGGCAACCCCGGCCAGGCCAACTACGTGGCGGCCAACCACTGGCTCGAAGCCCTGGCGCGGCACCGCCATGCCCAGGGCCTGGCGGCAACCGCGGTGCTCTGGGGGGCGATCGACGACGTTGGTTTCCTGGCCCGCAACAGCCAGATCAAGGATGCCCTGCAAAGCCGCATGGGCGGCGCCGCCCTGCGTGCCGAGGCGGCGCTGGCACAGCTCGAAGCCATGCTGCTCGACGGGGACAACGGCCACGGCGTGCTCGAACTGGACTTCAAGGCCTTGTCACGCTTCCTGCCAAGTGCCAACACGCCGCGCTTCGCCGAACTGGCCCGCGCCCACGGTGGCGACCAGGACGATGACAATGACGGTGAAGACATCCAGCGCATGCTCGCCGAGCTGGACGACGCGGCGTTGCTCGAGCGCTTCGCCGAGATGCTCAAGCACGAGGTCTGCGAGATTCTGCGCTTGCCGCCTGCACGCCTGGACACCCAGCGCCCCTTGCAGGAACTGGGCCTCGACTCGCTGATGAGCGTGGAACTGGTGGTCGCCCTGGAAGAGCGTTTCGGCGTTCGTTTGCCGGTCATGGAGCTCAGTGAAAGCTCCAGCATCGACAAGCTCAGTGTGCGCCTGCTGGAACTGCTGCGCGGCGACGAAGGCAGCGGCGAACAGCAGCTGGCGCAGAACGTGCTGGCCCGGCATGGCAGCGAACTCAGTGCCGAGCAGGTGGCTGAGCTGAACGCCGAGCTGGCCGATGCCAGTGTGGCGCCTAACCGTCTGATTGATTAAGAGCCTTCGATGACTGCAAGAACTCCAACCGGCCTGGCGGGCGATACCAAGCAACGCCTGATCCAGCAAGCGCTGGCGCGGCGCAGCCAAGGCGCTGCGCAAGCGGCCCAGGGCGCGACCCTGGAACAGGCGCAGCAGGCTGCATTGCAGGTGCCGGAAGCGTTCTATCGCTTCGACCAGCACCCCGGCTACCAGCAACTGCGGGTCATGCAGCAAGGCGCTGCGCGGCTTGGGTTGAGCAACCCGTTCTTTCGCATGCACGAAGGCACTGCCGGTGCCTCGACCCGTATTGGCGAGCGCGAGTACCTGAACTTCGCCAGCTACAACTACCTGGGCTATTCCGGCCACCCGCAAGTGGCCGAGGCGGCCAAGGCCGCCATCGACCGCTACGGCACCTCGGTGTCGGCCAGCCGCCCGGTATCGGGCGACCGCCCGCTGCACCGCGAGCTCGAGCGTGAGCTGGCCCGGTTGTACGGGGTGGATGACGCGGTGGTGATGGTCAGCGGCCATGCCACCAACGTCACCACCATCGGCTACCTGTTCGGCCCGCGTGATCTGGTGGTGCACGACGAGCTGATCCATAACAGCGTGTTGCAAGGTATCCGATTGTCCGGTGCCCGTCGGCTGAGCTTTCCACACAACGACTGGCAGGCGCTCGACCGCTTGCTGGGCGATCAGCGCCAGCATTTCGAGCGGGTGCTGGTGGTGGTCGAAGGCATCTACAGCATGGACGGCGACTACCCGGAGCTGCCACGGTTCGTCGAACTCAAGCGCAAGCACAAAGTGTTCTTGATGGTCGACGAAGCACACTCGCTGGGTGTGATGGGCGCGACCGGCAAGGGCATTGGCGAGCATTTCGGCCTGGCCGGGGATGATGTGGACATCTGGATGGGGACGTTGAGCAAGACCCTGTCCAGTTGCGGCGGCTACATCGCGGGCAGCACGGCGCTGATCGAACACCTCAAGTTCCTGGCGCCCGGGTTCCTCTACAGCGTCGGCATGCCGCCGGCGGTGGCGGCGTCAGCATTGGCGGCGCTGCAGTTGCTGGCCGGGGACCGCGAGCGGGTGGCCAAGGTCCAGGCGCGAGGGCAGCTGTTCCTGCGCCTGGCGCGTGAAGCGGGGTTGGATACTGCAACCAGTACAGGGTTGGCGGTGATTCCGGTGATTACCGGCAGTTCGTTCAAGGCCGGACGGTTGTCCAGCGCGCTGTTCGAGCGCGGCATCAATGCCCAGCCGATTCTGTACCCGGCGGTGCCGGAGCAGTCGGCGCGGGTGCGGTTCTTTGTGTCGTGCGAGCACAGCGAGGAGCAGATACGGCATACGGTGGCCGTGGTGGCCGAGGAGATGGCGCGGCTCGGCTGAGGCAGGGCCGACCCTATCGCCGGCAAGCCGGCTCCCACACGCGACCTCAAAACGGCGCGGTCCCTGTGGGAGCCGGCTTGCCGGCGATGAGGCCGGGACAGGCTCAGATGTAGGGCGCCTCATAGGCATTCAACTGCTCGATGAAGCGCCAATGGCTCTTCTTGTCGAACCCCATCAAGCGTTTGAGCCGCACATCCCAGCGCATGTGATGATTGGCGATCCACGGCAACGCAAACAGGTGCGCCCCACGCCACGGCAGGAACGGGTTACGCCGCAAGCTGGCATAGATCTCCACCCGGTGGCTGGCCTTGTGGCTGGCGCAGCGGGCATGGAAACCCGAGGTATCGGCGACCACCAACGTATTGGCCGGCACGGCAAAGCGCCGGGGCGCGGGCAATCCGAGGGCGGCGAGTTGAGGCTCGTCGATGCGCAACGAACCTTCCCGGTGCATCTGCTCGGGCGAACGGGCGGCATCCAGGCTTTGCCGGTACTCCCAGGCCAGGCGCTCCGGGGTCAGGCGATGCGAGCCGGGCACATAGCTGAATGGCCCCTGGTCTTCCTCCACATCATCCAGAAACAGCCACGCCTTGGCCGTCGGGTGGAAGGTGTCGGCGTGCAGCCGGGTCTGCGGATCCTGGTCGGCGCTGGCCGCATCAATCACGATCGACTGCAATTGATAGGTGATGCCACCGGTATTGGATGACGCATAGGCAATCAGGTCGCGTACGCCGCGGTCCGCCACGAATGCCGCACTCGCAGGATTTCGCGCCAGCACGTCCTGATCGAGGCTGACGCGTCGGGTCACCGCGCGGCCCTGGCGCATTTCCCAGCCGGTGCTGCGCAACTCGCCCAGCTCTGCGCGCAGGGCGGCGAACTGCTCGACGGGAAGGACGTTCTCACGGATGAAAAATCCGTTCTGCTCGAAGTGCTCGCGTTCGCCGGCATCCAGCCGCTTGGCCAGCGCCTGGCGGCGCCAGGTCGCCATGGCCATGGCCAGTTGACGGCGCTGCACGTGCAGACCCAGGGCATTGAGCCGGGCGCTGCCCAGTACGGGGTTGTTCTCGAACGATTTCGCGTGGGTGGCCAGTTGCAAGCAATGCCAAGGGAGTGCCGCGTAGCGGCCGATGTCCTGGATCGAAACAGGCATGGTTCAGTCCTTTGCTGGGAGCAACACTCGGCCGCAGCCGAGCATGGTCCGGGTGTAGTTGAGCAACGGTGCCACTCGCGGGTATTCGGCCAGCCGCGCAGGGCGCGGCATGGCCAGGCAGGCGAGGGCGTGCCAGGCATCGCAGGGCAGGGCTTGCTGGACGTCGGCATAGCGCGCATAGCGCAGCAGGGCGCCGGCTACCAACTGGTCCAGGGTCAGGCGCCGGGTTCGGCGCGGCAATGGCTGGTGGTCGCGGGTCAAACCCCAGCCGGCATAGAACGGTGTGCCATAGGTCACCACAGGCAGGCCGCGCAGCAGTGCCTCGAAACCGGCCGTGGAACTCAAGGTGTGCAGCTCATCGACCTGGCCGTACAGCTCGGCGATGTCCGCCCCGGCCACTACCTGGTCGGCCAGGCCGACCAGGTGCTCGCTGGCTACCTGTCCCTGGCGTTTGCCCGCTTCCACGTCCGGGTGCGGTTTGTACAGTACCCACGCCTGGGGCAGCGCCGCGCGCACCTGTTGCAGCAGGCGCAGGTTGCAGCCGGCACCGCCACCGCTGCACAGCGCCGAGGCATCGTCCTCGACTTGCCCGACCACCAGTATCCGGCGCTGGCCCGGTTGGCCGAGCAAGGCCGGCAAGGGCCCTTGGCGCAGGTTGAATTTGCTGGTGCCGCTGGCAACGATGCGCTCACGCAGCCGCGCCGCATCGGCCAGGCAGGCCGGGTCGAACTCGCCGTGCTGCAGCAGCTGTTCCAGGTCGCTGGCGGAAGCTGCGTCGTAATGGATGCCGCCACGGTCGAGCACCAATGACAACGCCGGGCTGTTGTTCACCCCCAGGCCGGTGGAGCGCAGGAAGCCATCTTCCACACGCCATACCGGCACCCCGGCGGCCTTGGCGCGTGCGGCCATGTCTGCCGGCTCACGCGCGGCCCACAGCAGCAGCCGGCCTTGTTCGGCAGCCACTTGCGTTACCAGTTCAGGGCTGTCCACGGCAAAGCGCAGCTGCCCCCAACGGCTGGCGAAGAAACGCCGAATGTTGTGCTGCTTGTGGCGCTTCACGCCCAACACCGTGGTATGCCCGGCAAACTCCGCATCGCGGGCCTTTTTGCGCGCCAGTTGCCGGGCTACGGTGAGGGCATCGGTGAGTGAGCCGGTCAGCGGGTCGACATATCGGCAGTAACGGATGTACGCCGCGGCCACCAGCTGCACCAGGTCAGGCCGGGCCTGGCGCCGGGGGATGGCCATGCGGTCATCGGTCAGGCCCCAGCCGGCATAGAACGGCAGGCCGAAACAGGTCACCGGTACGCCCTGGATCAACGCTTCGAGCCCAGCCTGGCTGGTGCCGATATATACCCGCCGTGCGCGCCTGGCCAGTGACGCCCAGGCCACGGGCCGCGCTTCGAGCGTCACACCACGGGCCTTCGCCGCTGCCAGCAGGCAGCTGGGCTTTTGCCCGCCCAGGCAGTCGGGGTGGATGCGCACACGCACATCGGCATCGGGGTTTTCCGCCAGGGCGATGTCGAGCATGCGCACGTAGTCCGCCTCGCACAGGCCGCCGCCGGGGATCGAATAGTCACCGGCCGTCTGGTCCACCACCAGCACCAGTGGGCGTTCACGGCCCAGCGGGTCGTCGGCGGGCAGGTCAGGGGCATTGTTGTACTTGCCGATGCCGCTGCTGCGCATCAGCGCGATCAGCTCGCGGGCGCAGGCCAGTTCAGGGGCGGTCAGCGCTTCGGGTTGCTGAAGGATGTTCTCCAGCAACGACGGCCGGTCGGCCAGGTAGTGGATGCCAATGGGATCGACCACCATCGACATGGGCGTATCACCCTCGATGCCCAACGATGAAGAACGCAGGAATCCGTCTTCCAGCGCGATATAGGGCAGGCCCCAGCGCTGGCACAAAACGCGGGCATGGGCCGACGACTGCTTGTAGCCGATACCGGCGATGGCCTTGAGCCCCTTGGGCTTGCCCGAACCTCGGCGCCACAGCCAGAACGGCGGGCCTTCCGGACCAAGGAACTGCGGCAGGTGCAGCACCTTCCAGGCCACCCACTGGGACATGACGCCGACCCAGCCCGGGCCCTCTACCAGCGCTTGCGGGGAACTCATGGCAACGACCTCCACATGCCGCGCACGGGTGGGAAAGGCACCCAGCGCTTGCGCCGCAGGGTGAATCCGTTGTGCAGGTAAAGGCGTCGGGCGCGGGGGTTATTCAGCGGCACCTCCAGCTCGATACGGGCAAAGCCCTGGCCAGCGGCATGCGCGCAACAGGCTTGCACCAGTGCTGAGCCGATGCCCTGGTTGCGCACGCTGCGGTCTACGCGCAAGCCGTACAACAAAAAACCGTAGCGCCACTCGCGCAGCTCGCTCAGGCAAAAGCCAACGAACCGCACGGCGCCATTGAAAAGCCCGAACTCACGCACGAATGGCCGCCAGTGCAACCCGAACGGCCCACGTCGGTGATGCTTGAACGCGGCAAAGCCCACCGCCCGCTCGCCGTCGAATGCCAGCAGCACGCGGTCCCAGTGGATGCCTGCGCCCAGCAGGCGCAAGCGGCTGGTGCTGTCGCCCAGCAGAAATGCCAGCGAGCCGCGCCCCTGGCTCAGCAGGTGCGCCAGTGCAGGGTCTGCGGCACGCTCGGGTGCCAGCGCCGATCCCAGGACGATATGCACCACGTTGTCAGACTACCCCAGCAGCCGCCGTGCGTGCCCGCGCGGCGGCAACTGGCGCATGGGCCTGTGCCAGCAGCGCGCTGGACAATGCCTCGACACGGATCGGACACGCGTTGCTGCCCGGCTGGCGGCGGTTGGACCACAGCAGGTAATCGGTATCTCCGGCGGGCGCCCCGATAGCCTGGTACACCTCGGGCAGAATCGGCACATGGTCGCCGAAGAAGCACAGCAGGGCCTCGTTGGGGTTCGCCAGCAGCGTTTCGCGCAGCATGCCGAGCATGCGGTCGGCATTGCCGATGTGCCGCAGGTAAGGTGCCAGGTCCTGCATGCCCGGTTCCAGCGGGCGGTCGAACCACGTGGGCAGTTCGTCTGCATCGACGGTTTCAAGGTGCAGCGGGCCGTGGTTTTCCATGGTCACCGCGTGGATGAACAGCGGCTGTTTGCGCCCGGGTGCCTGCAACAGTGCGCGGATTTTTTCCGCGACGGCGCAGTCGCCAATGAACGGGCCGGCTTTTTCCGAGGCGTTGAAGGCGCGCACATCGATGAACTCGTCGAAGCCCAGCGCTGGCAGCACCTTGTCACGGCCGTAGAAGCTGCCGTCGTAGGGGTGGATGCAGACGGTGCGATAGCCCATGGCCTTGAGGCGCGAAGCGATGCTGGGCAGGCCCTGGCGGGCGAGCACGCGGTAAGGGTTGAAGCGGTGCACGCCCAGGCGTTCGGCCGGGATGCCGGTGAGGTAGGCGAATTCGGTGCGCACGGTGTTGGCGCCCCAGGCGGCGACCTGCAGTTTGCCGTGGGCCAGGGATTCGCGGGCCAGCAAGTCGAACTGGCCGAGCACCTCGGGGCGCACGCCTGGCCACAGGTCGCGGACGTCGAAGAAGGATTCGCTCTGGATAGAGATCAGGTCGGGTAGTGGGGTTGCCTGTGCCGGCCCTTTCGCGGGGCAAGCCCGCGAAGAGGGCGGCACAGGCATTGCGGCAAACGGCGACCCCAACCCGGCCCGATCCACCTTGGCCCGTGCCGCCCAAAAGTACCGCCACAGGCTGGCCGCCAAGCCCCAGCTCAGCAAGTCCTTCTCGGCATCGAAGCTTGGCTTCACCGGCCGATGCCCCAGGCGCAGCAACCCCAGCCCCAACAGCAACGGCAGCAATGCCTCGCCCCGTGCCTTGGGCACTTCAAAGCTCAACCCGGCCCACAGGTAAACGACAAAACCGACCGCCAGCACCGCCGCCTTGGCAAACCCGAAAAACGGCAGGTACAAGCGCGGAAACTTCACCGCATCGCTGAAGTACTCGAAGTCTGCACACACGAACGGTTCGCGCAGCGAGTGGTACTTCGAATTGCTCACCAGCACGATCAGCAGCCACAGCAGCAACACATTCACGCCACTGAACAACGGCCGCGCCGTCAGCCCGTACAGCAGGCCGAAACCCACGCACCACAAACCCATGTGCAGCAGCCAGCTACTGGCCGGCCGCTGCAGGGGCGGGCGGGGCACCAGCAGGCGCTCGACCAGCACGGTCAGGCCCAGGCCGGCCAGGGCAACCGGTAGCCAGGAAACATCAATCACTGTATTTCAACCCACGCAGAATCATCGAGGAAAGCCACTGCGGGATCAGCCCCAGCAGCCAGGTGCCCAGGTTGAGCGGGAAGGGGAAGCTGATACGCGCCTGGTTCGCCGCCAGCCCGCGCTTGATACGTTTGGCTGCCTTTTCCGCCGTCCACAGGAACGGCTTCGGCCCGGGCATCTCGAAGCACATCTTCGACTCCACATAGCCCGGCACGATCACGTTGACCTTGACCCCTTCCGGCGCCAGCCAGTCGCGGATCGCCTCGCCATACACGCGGATCGCCGCCTTGCTGGCGCTGTAGGTCGGGGTCACCGGCAGGCC
>Ga0182747_1002963_pt1 | contig 11644 bp, 12 predicted proteins | sample eDN3rd30CBELigBY_FD_128526 | JGI IMG/M metagenome (GOLD analysis project Ga0182747, IMG submission 128526) | Enriched backyard soil microbial communities from Emeryville, California, USA - eDNA 3rd pass 30_C BE-Lig BY (version 2) (version 2) | ecosystem: Environmental > Terrestrial > Soil >...
CGGCGTCAACGCAGGCCGGCGCCGCTTCCTCGTAGCCGCGACATCCGTGGTCGGGGCAGCGGGGGCAGTGGGGGCTGCGGTACCGTTCGTGGGGTCATGGTTTCCCAGTGCCAAGGCGAAAGCGGCCGGGGCACCGGTGAAGGTCAATATTGCCAAGGTCGAACCTGGACAGCAGATGGTCGCCGAGTGGCGCGGTCAGCCGGTGTTCATCGTACGGCGAACGGAAGAGATCCTCGGAAACCTCAAGAAAATCACCGGGGAATTGTCCGACCCGGAGTCGAAGGCTTCGGTACAGCCGGCGTATGTCGATCCCCAGGTGCGATCGATCAAGCCGGAAATCCTGATTCTCGTTGGCCTGTGTACCCACCTCGGTTGCTCGCCGACATTCCGTCCGGAGGTCGCGCCCGCGGACCTTGGTCCCAAATGGGTGGGCGGCTATTTCTGCCCGTGCCATGGCTCCCATTACGACCTGGCTGGCCGGGTCTACAAGTCGCAGCCAGCACCTCTCAACCTGCCAGTGCCGCCACACTCTTACGAGTCGGATGACCTCGTCGTCATCGGCGTCGACCAGGAGAAAGCATGATGAGCAAGTTCATGGACTGGATTGACGCTCGCTTCCCCGCCACCAAGATGTGGGAAGACCACCTGAGCAAGTATTACGCGCCCAAGAACTTCAACTTCCTGTATTTCTTCGGCTCCCTGGCCTTGCTGGTGCTGGTCAACCAGATCGTCACCGGCGTGTGGCTGACCATGAGCTTCACGCCCTCGGCGGAAGAGGCCTTCGCCTCGGTCGAGTACATCATGCGTGACGTGGAGTACGGCTGGATCCTGCGTTACCTGCACTCCACAGGTGCCTCGGCGTTCTTCATCGTGGTCTACCTGCACATGTTCCGCGGGCTGCTCTACGGCTCCTACCAGAAGCCTCGCGAGCTGGTCTGGCTGTTCGGCATGCTGATCTACCTGGCGTTGATGGCCGAGGCGTTCATGGGCTATCTGCTGCCGTGGGGCCAGATGTCGTACTGGGGTGCCCAGGTGATCATCTCGCTGTTCGGTGCCATTCCGGTGATCGGCGGTGACCTGACCCAGTGGATCCGCGGTGACTACCTGATCTCGGGCATTACCCTGAACCGCTTCTTCGCCCTGCATGTGGTGGCCCTGCCGATCGTGATTCTCGGCCTGGTGGTCCTGCACATCCTCGCGCTGCACGAAGTGGGTTCGAACAACCCCGATGGCGTCGACATCAAGAAGAAAAAAGACGAGAACGGCATTCCGCTGGACGGCATTCCGTTCCACCCGTACTACACCGTGAAAGACATCGTCGGCGTGGTGGTGTTCCTCTTCGTGTTCTGCGCCGTGGTGTTCTTCTTCCCGGAAATGGGCGGTTACTTCCTGGAAAAACCCAACTTCGAGCAGGCGAACGCGTTCAAGACGCCTGAGCATATTGCGCCGGTCTGGTACTTCACCCCGTTCTACGCGATCTTGCGCGCGGTTCCCGACAAGTTGTTCGGTGTCATCGCCATGGGTGCTGCAATCGCCGTGCTGTTCGTCCTGCCCTGGCTCGACCGTAGCCCCGTGCGCTCGATGCGCTACAAGGGCTGGATCAGCAAGGTCTTCCTGCTGGTGTTCTGTGTGGCCTTCGTGATCCTGGGCGTGCTCGGCGTGCTGGCACCGACACCAGGGCGTACCTTGCTGTCGCAGGTGTGCACGGTGCTGTACTTCGCCTACTTCCTGCTGATGCCGTTCTACACAAGGCTCGAGAAGACCAAACCGGTTCCGGAAAGGGTGACTGGCTGATGAAAAAGTTGATTGCAGTATTTTTGCTGGCAGTGATGCCTGCCTTTTCCTTCGCTGCCGAACATGGCCTGGAGCTGGACAAGGTCGATATCGACCTGACTGACAAGGCGGCCATGCAGGATGGCGCGCGGACCTTCGCCAACTATTGCATGGGCTGCCACAGCGCCAAGTTCCAGCGTTACGAGCGTGTGGCCGACGACCTGGGTATCCCCCATGAGTTGATGCTGGAAAAGCTGGTGTTCACCGGTGCCAAGATCGGTGACCACATGAACATCGGCATGAAGCCGAACGATGCCAAGACCTGGTTCGGTGCCGCGCCGCCTGACCTGACCCTGGTGGCTCGCGTACGGGGTACCGACTGGCTGTACACCTACCTGCGCAGCTTCTACGAGGACAAGTCGCGGCCGTACGGGGTGAACAACAAGGTGTTCCCGAACGTCGGCATGCCCAACGTGCTGGTCGGCCTGCAAGGCAACCAGGTGATTGGTTGCAAGCAAGTGCAGACGGAGGTCGATGGCAAGAAGCAATTCGACCCATTGACGGGCAGTCCGCTTACCCACGAAGCCTGTGACCAGCTGACCATCACGCCGAAATCCGGTACCCTGACCACCGAGCAGTTCGACGAGAAGGTCAAGAACCTGGTGACCTTCCTGGCCTATTCGGCCAACCCGGTCAAACTGGAAAGTCAGCGCATTGGTACTTATGTGTTGCTGTACCTGGCTTTCTTCTTCGTGTTCGCCTACTTGCTCAAGCGCGAATACTGGAAGGACGTGCATTGATCACGCAGTAGTTTCTGGTTGTTGAACGCGCCCGGGGCGGCCTGGCAATTCTGCTAGGTCGCCCCGGGCGCGTTTTCATTTACAGTTTCACGAGTATCCCTTGCGAGGAGGCGCTACATGGGCGCAACCAACCGGTTAGCCTGCTACTCCGGCCCTGCCGATCATTATTCTCATCGAGTCCGCCTGGTGCTCGCCGAGAAGGGCGTCAGCGTGCAGGTCATCGACGTCGATCTCGCCCGTCTTCCGCCGAAGCTGGTGGAGGTCAACCCTTACGGCAGTGTGCCGACGCTGGTCGATCGTGACCTGGCGTTGTATGAATCGACCGTGGTGATGGAATACCTCGAGGAGCGTTACCCGCATCCGCCTCTGTTGCCGGTGTACCCCGTTGCACGGGGCAACAGCCGCTTGCTGATGCATCGCATCCAGCGCGACTGGTGTGCTTTGGCTGATACCCTACTCGACGCCCGCAGCAGCGATGCTGCCCGTGTCGAAGCGCGCAAGGCGCTGCGCGAAAGCCTGACCGGGGTTTCACCCTTGTTCGGCGAATTCGCCTGCTTCATGAGCGATGAGCAAAGCCTGGTCGATTGTTGTCTACTGCCCATACTCTGGCGTTTGCCGGTCATGGGTATCGAATTGCCGCGGCAAGCCAAGCCGCTGCTGGAATACATGGAGCGACAGTTCGCCCGCGAGCCATTCCAGGCGAGCTTGTCCTCCGTAGAACGTGAAATGCGCAAGCTTTAAGGAGCCGTTGATGAACTCCAGTCGCCCCTACCTGGTTCGAGCGCTGTACGAGTGGATCGTCGACAACGATTGCACCCCCCATATGCTGGTCAATGCCGAATACCCGGCTGTCCAGGTGCCGCAAGGCTTCGCCAGTGACGGCCAGATCGTCCTGAACATTTCCCCCAGTGCCGTGCGCAACCTGCACATGGACAACGAAGCCGTGAGCTTCGAGGGGCGCTTCAGTGGCGTGGCCCATTCGTTGTTCGTGCCGGTCGAGGCCATTCTCGGGATTTACGCCCGTGAAAATGGCCAAGGCATGGTCTTCGAGTTGGAGCCGCCGCTAATGGATGGCGACGAACTGGAAGATGAAGGTGTCGAGCCTGATGACGATGGTCCGCCAGAAGGGGGTGGGCAGCCACCGCGACCGACTGGTCGGCCAAGCCTGAAGGTGGTCAAGTAACAAAAAAGGCGATCCATGTGGATCGCCTTTTTCATGCGCGCCTGGAATTACAGATCGCTGATGGTGCGCACCTGGTCTTTGTTGATGCGGGTGCGTTTGCCGTCGAGCTGTTGGAACTCGTAGAAGCCTGTGGACTTCTGATATTTCGGCGCGTCGGTAGACTGGAACTCACGCCCGTCGTTGAGGGTGATCAGGCTAGGGGTGGAGCAGCCAGTCAGCGTGGCGAAGGCGCCAATCAGCAGGGTAGGCAGCAGAAGCTTTTTCATGCGGTGTTTCCTGGATTTCTGAAAGGTGAGGCTTTGTGCTTGTTCATGCTGGCCTCATCGCCGGCAAGCCGGCTCCCACAGGTTGTCCACAGTCGTTGAAATTGTGGGACTCCTGTGGGAGCCGGCTTGCCGGCGATGAGGCCCGAGCAGGCAACGGAATCAGTCGATGTACTCGAACAGCTTGACGATCTTCTGCACCCCGGACACGCCCTGTACCACGGCAGTCGCCGAGTTGGCCTCCTGCTGGGTCACCAGGCCGAGCAGGTAGACGATACCGTTCTCGGTAATGACCTTGATGCGCGAGCTGGGCACGCTATTGTCGCCCAGCATCTGCGTCTTGATCTTGGTGGTCAGCCAGGCGTCGTTGTTGCGTGCCAGGATGGAGGAGGGGGGCATCACCTGCAGTTCGTTGTGGACTTTCTTGACCCGTTGTACCTGGCTGGCGGTCTGCTCGGCCAGGCTCTTGAGGTCAGCGCGCGGGGTTTGCCCGGCGAGCAACACGATACCGTTGTAGCTGCTGACGACGATGTGCGAGCCCCTGTCCAGGTCAGGGCTGGCTTTGGCAATGTTGACCTCCGCCTTGGTTTCGATCATCGAATCGTCGATCTTGCTACCGATGGTGCGTGTGCCGCGATCGTCCTCGATCGGCGAATTGCGGGCCGAGGTCAGTACCGAGCTGCAGCCGGTAACGCTCAGGCACAGGGTCAGGGCCATCAGGCCGAGGCGCTTGGGGATCATTCTTCACTCCCGAACAGTTGGCTGTCGATCAGATCGCACAGGCAATGGATCGCCAGCAGGTGGACTTCTTGAATACGCGCAGTGACTGTCGAAGGTACGCGGATCTCCACGTCCTCGGGCAGCAGCAGCGAGGCCATGCCGCCACCGTCTCGCCCAGTCAATGCTACGACAATCATTTCTCGATCATGTGCCGCCTGGATCGCTTGAATCACGTTGGCGGAGTTGCCGCTGGTCGAAATGGCCAGCAGTACGTCGCCGGGCTGGCCCAGGGCGCGGATCTGCTTGGAAAAGATTTCGTTGTAGCTGTAGTCGTTGGCGATGGAGGTGAGCGTCGAGCTGTCGGTGGTCAAGGCAATGGCCGGCAGGCTCGGGCGCTCGCGCTCGAAGCGGTTGAGCAACTCCGAAGAGAAGTGTTGGGCATCGCCAGCCGAGCCGCCGTTGCCGCAGGCGAGCATCTTGCCCTCGTTGAGCAGCGCATTGACCATGACCAGGCTGGCCTGCTCGATGTGCGGTGCCAGGATGTCCATTGCCTGTTGCTTGGTGTCGATGCTGGCCTGGAACAGCCGGCGAATTCGGGATTGCATGTCCATCTGGTGACCTTAAGTGGGGCGGTGGCCTTTGCTACGCGCAACAGGGACCAGCCCGCGAAACATAGAGCAAGAAAATTGGAGTGGGTTCAGCATTCGAAGGCGTTTTTCAGCCATTGAAACGGTAGGCCTGCATGATGGCTTCCCTGCAGGGCGACAACGTCAAAACGGCAAGGGTGATTGGCCCAGCGGGACTCCTTCTGCAGGAACGCACTGGCGGCAAGCACCAGTCGTTTCTGCTTGCGCCCGTCGATACTGCCGAGGGCGCCGCCAAAGCCCGCATGCAACCGGTAGCGGACTTCGACGAATACTACTGTATCGGCGTCGAGCATGACCAGATCAAGCTCGCCACCTTTGCATCGCCAATTGCGCGTCAGCAGTTGCAGGCCTTGCCCTTGAAGGTGTTCAAGGGCTTGCTGTTCGGCGGCCTGGCCGGCGCTGGTCGATGAGGCGTCTGGCATCAGCGGGCGGTGTCCGGCAGGCGCTTGACCTGGCCACCCGAGAACTCGGCCCATGGCAGCTGGCGTTCGATGCGCTGGTTGGCATTCATGCTCAGGTTGCCGGAGAGGCCTTGTACGCGGTTGTCCGGCAATGCCTTCAGTTGGCCCAGGCGTGGTGCCAGGCTGTAGGCATCGACACCCATGGCGTACAGACGCCCCAGGCTGCCGGCGGCTTGCGGCCATTGCTGAACCACTTGCTGGCGCAGGCTGTTGCTGGTGTCGAGCAGCCACGGGGTTTCGCAGAAGCGGATGCCGTTCATGTCGTTGTACTGGTTCACGTCACCACTGGCGCTGTACAGGTTCGAGGTGGCGTAGACCGGTACATCGCCGGCGTACTGGAAATTCAGGGTTGGCTTGATCTGCTGTGCCTGTTGCGGGGTCGAGGCCAGGAAGATGAAGTCGATATCCTGGCGACGCGACGGCTGTGCGGCGATGCTGCCGCCAACGGTGCTCTGCAGGCTCTGTGCGCGGCTTTCGCTCTGACGCAGCTGGAACAGGTTGGCGATCTGCTGGGCCAGGGCTACCGGCTGCGCAATGCGCTCGGCGGCAATGATGGTGCCGCCGTGACCTTCCCAGTCCTGGCGGAAGGCGGCCAGTACACGGTCACCCCATTCGCCGCTGGGTACCAGTGCCACTGCGCGAACCATGCCATCGGCGCGGGCGCGACGGGACACTTCGCGGGCTTCGTCCTCGGCAGCGAGGCCGAACTGGAACAGCTGAGGCGGGGCCTTCTGGCCGGCGTCGGCATAGTTCAGGGCGAGGGTGGTGATAGGCAGTTGCGCATTGGCGGCGAGTTTTTTTACCAGCGGCTTTTCCAGCGGCCCGACCACCAGTTGCACGCCGTCGGCCTGGGCCTGACGGTAGAAGTCGTCGATCGAGCCGATGCGCGAGCTGTCGTAGACCTGCACGGCCGGTGCCTGTTGGCCAGCCTGCTGGGCCTGGAAGTGCGCAGCCATGAAGCCGTCACGCAGGGCACGGGCAACCCCGGCCAGCGGGCCTTCCTGGGGCAGCAGCAGGCCGATTTTGGTCAGTGGCTGGCTCGCCAGCTCCTTGAGTTTGGTCAGGGCCAATGGCAGCTGCATGGCGGCCGGGTGCTCCGGGTGCTGCTTGCGCCAGGTGTCGATGGCGGCCTGTTGCTGCTCCAGGGTACCGGCGCTTTTCACGGCCAGGGCCAGGCTGGTCCAGCCTGCGAGGGTTTCGTTGCCGGTAGGCTGCTGCAGTTGTTCCGCAGGCAGCGAGGCGACCAGCGCCCAGATCGCATCATTGTTGGCGCTGGCGGCCTGGCCGCTGAGCAGCGGGGTCAGCAGCACGCGCTGCTGGGCGGCGGCCAGTGTCTGGCCATCGGCTTCCAGCGCAGCGGCTTGCACGCTGTAGGTGCGCACTTGCTGTGCTTCCGGCAGTTCGGTGATGTGCTGCAGGCTAGGGTGCGACAGTGCAGTCAGGGCTGCCTTGGGCTGGTTGCGGCTCATCGCCAGCTCGGCGCCGAGGGTGGCGGCGAAGATTTGCTGGGCGGGCTTGAGCGTGTCCATCGGCACTTGCTCGAGAATGCGTGCGGCGCGCGGGTAGTCCTTCTGCTTGTAGGCCAGGTCGGCAGCGCTCAGGCGCAGCAGGGCGGCGTCTTCCGCAGACTTGCTGGTGGCCGCTTTTTCGAGCAGTTGCTCGATGCTGGCATCCGGCGTGCGTGGCAGTTCGCCCAGGCTGGATGAGGGCGAGCTGGCGCAGGCTGCCAGCAGGGCGGCGAGGCAGAGGGCTGTGAACAGCCGCAGGCAAGCGATCATGTAAAGGTCCTGTTACTCGATCAAGTTGGCCGGCAATTGTACCCAAGCGCTGGCCCGGGCGCGATGTTGCTGTATGCCGAACCTTCACTATAGGTGTCTCGGGGCAGGTCGTCGGCGAAGTTCTTTGCGCCCTGTTGCCGGCGCTCGGGCTACAATGGCGCCTTTGATCCGAAAGGCAGGTGTACGCAGTGACTGATGTGGCAGGGGCTTCGAAATCCACCGTGGGGACGCTGTATGTGGTCGCTACCCCCATCGGCAACCTTGACGACATGAGCGCCAGGGCATTGAAAGTGCTGGCCGATGTCGCCTTGATCGCCGCCGAGGACACCCGGCACTCGATCCGCCTGCTGCAGCATTTCGGTATCGAGACGCCCTTGGCGGCCTGCCACGAGCATAACGAGCGCGACGAGGGCGGGCGCTTCATCGGCAAGTTGCTTGCGGGTGAAGATGTGGCGCTGGTCTCCGACGCCGGCACGCCGCTGATCTCCGACCCGGGCTATCACCTGGTGCGCCAGGCCCGTGCAGCCGGCGTCAGGGTGGTGCCGGTGCCAGGTGCCTGCGCGCTGATCGCCGCGCTGTCCGCTGCGGGCATGCCTTCGGACCGCTTCATCTTCGAGGGCTTCCTGCCGGCCAAGGCCGCCGGCCGTCGTGCGCGCCTGGAGCAGGTAAAGGAGGAGCCGCGCACCTTGATCTTCTACGAGGCGCCTCACCGTATCCTCGAGTGCCTCGAAGACATGGAGCAGGTGTTCGGTGCTGAGCGTCCGGCACTGCTTGCCCGTGAACTGACCAAGACCTTCGAGACCCTCAAGGGGCTGCCGCTGGGTGAGCTGCGTGCATTCGTCGCAGGCGACAGCAACCAGCAGCGTGGTGAGTGCGTGGTACTGGTCGGTGGCTGGAGTGCGCCGGAGGGCGAAGAGGGGATCAGCACCGAAGCGCAACGTGTGCTGGACTTGCTGCTGGCGGAGTTGCCGCTCAAGCGCGCGGCTGCGCTGGCAGCTGAAATTACCGGGGTGCGCAAGAACCTGTTGTATCAATTGGCCTTGGAAAAGCAGAAAGCCCAGTAGTGGCTATTTGATATAATTTACGCTATAGCTTGTTCTTGTGCGCGCCTGCCGTTAATCTTGGCGGCGGAGAGTCGATCGGACAGTCGCTGCCTTCTTTTGTTCCGCAAAGGAAGGGGGAGGAAAGTCCGGGCTCCATAGGGCAGAGTGCCAGGTAACGCCTGGGAGGCGCGAGCCTACGGAAAGTGCCACAGAAAATAACCGCCTAAGCACTTCGGTGCCGGTAAGGGTGAAAAGGTGCGGTAAGAGCGCACCGCACGTCTGGCAACAGTTCGTGGCTAGGTAAACCCCACTCGGAGCAAGACCAAATAGGGTTCCATTAGGCGTGGCCCGCGTCGGAACCGGGTAGGTTGCTAGAGGCGTCCAGTGATGGCCGTCGTAGAGGAATGACTGTCCTCGACAAAACCCGGCTTACAGATCGACTCTCCACCTTTCCCTCCTGCTCAATCGGTAGCAGATCTCTCTTGGTAAGACCAAAAAAATCTTACTCTTGATAAATCACTTTAACTTCGAACGGTATTCGTTTGAGTGGGTTTGATTTTTCACGTTTTTTTCTTCCCCTGATACTCCTTCCCTCTTGCTCAATTGCGCTAAATCTCGGTCCTGTAAGGGTTTTCCTTATGAACGTGCCTTGACGGTGCCGCGGGCGGATTCCTATAGTGTGCGCAAGTGGCAGAAAGTGGGATGAAGTGGGTTTTCTGGCACAAAAAAGCTAACATTGTGGGGAATCGCAGCCGTGTTCCGCGGAGCCAACGCCGTCAGCCTCGATGCAAAGGGCCGTCTCGCAATGCCGAGTCGGTACCGCGACGAGCTCGATTCGCGTTGCAATGGTCAGCTGATCGTGACCATTGACGCCGTTGATCCCTGCTTGTGTGTCTATCCCCTCGATGAGTGGGAGCAGATTGAAGCCAAGTTGCGTGCCTTGCCGTCGTTGCGTGAGGAAAACCGCCGCCTGCAGCGTTTGCTGATCGGTAATGCGGTTGACCTGGAGCTCGATGGCAGTGGTCGTTTCCTGGTACCGCCCCGTCTGCGTGAGCACGCCAAGCTGGACAAGAAGGCGATGCTGGTGGGGCAGCTGAACAAATTCCAGCTGTGGGATGAGGATGCCTGGAACCTGGTTTCGGCAGCCGACCTTGCAGCTATCCAACAACCGGGCGCCGTGCCCGACGATTTGCGTGACCTGATCCTGTGACTATAGATAGCGGCTTCAACCACATTACCGTCCTGCTCGACGAAGCTGTCGAGGCATTGGCCCTGCGCGCCGACGGTTGCTATCTGGACGGCACCTTCGGGCGTGGCGGACATAGCCGCCTGATCCTCAGCAAGCTCGGGCCGCAAGGCCGGCTGCTGGGCTTCGACAAGGATCCTCAAGCGATTGCCACCGGGCAAGCGCTGGCGGCCGAAGACGGCCGCTTTGTCATTGTGCAGCGCAGCTTTGCCGAGCTGGGCGCCGAAGTGGCCGAGCGCGGCCTGGATGGCAAGGTCAGCGGTATCCTGCTCGACCTGGGGGTTTCCTCGCCACAGCTGGACGACCCCGAGCGCGGTTTCAGCTTCCTCAATGACGGTCCGCTGGACATGCGCATGAACCCCGACCAGGGCATCAGCGCCGCCGAATTCATAGCCACCGCGCCTGTGGAAGAAATCGCCCGCGTATTCAAGGAATACGGTGAAGAGCGTTTTGCCGGGCGCATGGCGCGTGCCGTGGTCGAGCGTCGCGAAAAACAGCCGTTCACCCGTACCGCCGACCTGGCCGAAGTGCTCAAGGTTGCCAACCCGGCCTGGGAAAAGGGCAAGAACCCCGCTACCCGCGCCTTCCAGGGCCTGCGCATCCACGTCAACAACGAACTGGGTGACCTCGAAACCGGCCTTGAGGCGGCGCTCGATGCCCTGGAAGTCGGCGGCCGCCTCGCGGTCATCAGCTTCCACTCGCTCGAAGACCGCATCGTCAAGCTGTTCATGCGCAAGCTGGTCAAGGGCGAGGCCGATAACCTGCCGCGCAACCTGCCCGTGCAGCACAAGGTCTTCGAGCCGAAGATCCGTCTGATCGGCAAGGCGCAGTTCGCCTCCGAGGCAGAGCTCAAAGCCAACCCGCGGTCGCGCAGCGCCGTCATGCGGGTGGCGGAGAAGCTTCGGTGAGCCGGCTATTTGCCAAACCTTTGCCAGGCGGAAGCTTCCTGATGCTTCTGCTGTTTGTCGCTGTGCTCGTTTCGGCCATTGCTGTGTCCTACAGCGCGCATTGGAATCGCCAGCTGCTCAATACCCTTTACGGTGAGTTGAGCGAGCGTGACAAGGCCCAGGCCGAGTGGGGTCGCCTGATTCTCGAACAAAGCACCTGGACCGCCGCCAGCCGTATCGAGAGCCTGGCCTCCGAGCAGCTGCAGATGCGCGTGCCGGCAGCGGACGAAGTGCGGATGGTGGCGCCATGATGAAGCTCGAAGGCGCACTCTACCCGTGGCGCTTCCGTGTCGTGATCGGCTTGCTGGCCCTGATGGTCGGTGCCATCGCCTGGCGCATCATCGACTTGCAGGTGGTCGACCGCGATTTCCTCAAGGGTCAGGGTGATGCTCGCAGCCTGCGCCACATTCCGATACCGGCGCACCGTGGCCTGGTCACCGATCGCAACGGTGAGCCCCTGGCCGTCAGTACCCCGGTCACTACCCTGTGGGCCAACCCCAAGGAAATGCAGGCGTCCAAAGAGCGCTGGCCGCAGCTGGCCGCCGCCCTCGGGCAGAACGCCCAGCAACTGACCGAGCGCCTGACGCAGCAGGCCAGCAAGGAGTTCATCTACCTGGTCCGCGGCCTGACCCCGGAGCAGGGCCAGCATGTGCTCGACCTGAAAGTGCCTGGTGTATACGGCCTGGAAGAATTCCGCCGCTTCTACCCGGCCGGTGATGTCACCGCGCACATGGTCGGGTTCACCGACCTCGACGACCACGGTCGTGAAGGGGTGGAGCTCGC
>Ga0182747_1002965_pt1 | contig 11644 bp, 6 predicted proteins | sample eDN3rd30CBELigBY_FD_128526 | JGI IMG/M metagenome (GOLD analysis project Ga0182747, IMG submission 128526) | Enriched backyard soil microbial communities from Emeryville, California, USA - eDNA 3rd pass 30_C BE-Lig BY (version 2) (version 2) | ecosystem: Environmental > Terrestrial > Soil >...
CGTGGTGGGCGATCTGCGTAATGATGCCGATGTAGCGCGCGCGGAAGGGGTGGACGGATTGATACATATCCCGCCGAATATCGTCGAGGATGAGCACGAGATCGGTTATCGGGTCGTGGCGGCCCTATCGTGTGATGGTCTGGGGCCCCGGGTGGGCCACGACGATCCGAGCCGACCGTTTCATGCTGCCAACACATGAGCAGGTGCGTGACAGCCTGATCGCCAGGGTCGAGGATTGGGATGGCTTCATTGAACGTCAGATCGCCGATCCTCATATCGTCGCCTATGCTCAGCAGGAAAACTAAACCTTAGATCACAGTCGGCAACCGATCGGCTCAGACCGCCATAATGCTCTGTTTTATGCGTCCAGCCGCGCCGCGAGATCCGCTGCTTTCGGCTTGTAGTAGACTTGTAGCATTGAAAGCGATTTGTGGCCGGTGATGGCCGCCAGTTCCAGGACGTTGGACAATTTTGGTGCCATGGTCGTCGCCGCCTCGCGACGGCTATCGTGAAAATGGATATGCGAAAGCCCGACAGCTGTCTTCGCCTCGCGAAAGAGCTTATCGAAATGTCCCGCTTGTATCGGCACGACGCGCGCCGATGGCTCGCGCGTTTCCACGATTCGCAACAATGCCGTGGCTGCCTTCGACAGCGGCACATCCCGCTCGTCCCCATTTTTGGTCATATCAAGATGTGCGTGCCGGGCATCAAAATCTATGTCCGACCATGACAAGGAGAGGATTTCTCCCTTACGCATCGCGGTCTCGAGGGCGAGGTAGAAAGCGAACGCGACCCAATGCGACGCACTCGTAGGCTGGCTCTCACCGTCCCAACCCAACTGGGAGACGATTTTCTTACGTTCCGGAACCGAAACACGCTGAGTCCGAGCCCGCGGCTTGCGAGGTTTTGTGACCTGGGAACAAGGATTCGCGGTCAACCCCAGCCGCCATTCCTTCATGGCATGGGTGAAGACAGACGAGATCAGGCACAGCTCTCTGTTCACGGTCGAGGCCGATACGCTGACCAGCCGAGTATCTCGCCAGTCCGCTATGTCCGGGCCGGTGATGGAAGTGATTAGCCGGTCGAAAAGCTGAAACCGCCGGACCAACATTTCAAGCCGTATCTTTTCCCACCGACCGCCACGCTTGTTTGGCGAAACTTCGTCAGCATAGCGCCTCAAGGCGTCGGCCGCTGTCACCTCCTCAGTCGTTGTCGGCTCATTCAGGATCACCTCAGGAGCAATTCCCGCGATGATCTTACTCTCGGTTATGATAGCCCAACCCTCGGCCTCGGCCTTGGTATCGAACGTGGCGCTCATCGTTTGACCGTTGCGCCGAACCTGAACCCGCCAAGCCTTTTTGCGCTTCTGTATGGTAGCCATAGTCGTGCCTTTCTTGCCGTTTGAAGTGGCACAATCTTGCTAGCGGCCTTGGCACAAATGGCACAATGGGGGGTCAGGACTAGTAGTTCAGGGCGAAATTCTGTAAAATAAAATATAGTTATTTCATATATTTAGTTGCAATCCCGGCGCTTTGAATGGCATCTCGACCGCACCATTCAATCTTCATGGGAACGGGAGCTTCGCCTTCGGGCGATGTGAGAGCGCGCATGGAGCGTTGAGCCGGTCGGCCGGATCGGCAACCCAATCCAGCGCCAGATGGCGCCGCATGATATGGCGGAGGGGATCGGCTTAGGCCTGGTTCACAACCGGCCTGCGGTTCTCGACATCATAGCCCCATGGCTGGATCAGCGCCCGAATTCCCGACCATCCTGAACAGCCTGCCTTGGGGTAGGCAGCGCACGGGGCATTTCAGCCGAGAAATATGCTATAGCTCAATGCAAGGACGCGACGAGAGCGGCCGCCGAGGAGAGAGCGTTATGCGAGAGGTCAAGTCCTTCTGCCGGTTCTGCATGCCGTTTTGCGGCACGCGCGTGACGCTCGACGACGAGGATCATGTCGTCCAGGTGCGTGGCGACCGGGATGACCTGATGACCACGGGCTATGCCTGCATCAAGGGTCTGGAGGCTTCCGCCGCCTATTACGCGCCCGATCGCGTGCTGCGACCGCTCAAGCGGCAACCGGATGGCTCGTTCGCGCCGATCGCCTGGGAAACCGCGCTGGACGAGATTGCCGCGACGATCCGGGCAACCGTAGCGCAATATGGCGGGGAATCCATCGGTGGCTTCCGGGGCACGGGCGCCTTTCTCAACGCATCCGCGACCAGCATGTTGCCCGCATTTCTGACGGCGATCGGATCGCACAAGCATTTCACCACCTATACGATCGATCAATCCGCCAAATCGGTAACGGCGGGGCGGATGGGCTTTTGGAACGCGCCGCGCCATCCGCTGCGCGACAGCGACGTACGCATGATGTTCGGCGCCAACCCGCTCGTGTCGCTGACCAACAGCTATTTCGACATGACCAATCCGACCAAGCGGATGAAAGAGGCGCGCGCGCGCGGCATGAAACTGATCGTGATCGATCCGCGCCGGACCGAGACGGCGGCGTTCGCCGATATATTCCTCCAGCCCTATCCCGGCGAAGATCCGACGATCGCGGCAGGATTGATCCGCATCATCCTGCACGAAGGCTGGGAAGACGCGGCCTTCTGCCGGGATCATGTCGCGGATCTCGAAATCCTGCGGACGGCCGTGGACCCGTTCACCCCCGATTATGTGGCCACGCGCGCGGGAATCGATCCTGCCGATCTGCGCGCGGCGGCGCGGCTGTTCGCGGTCGAATGCCAGCGTGGCGGAGCCTATGCCGGCACAGGGCCGAGCATGGCGCCGCATTCCAACCTGTCCGATCATATGATCGAGGCGCTGAATGTGATCTGCGGGCGGTATCAGCGGGAGGGCGAGCGCGTCGTGAACCCCGGCGTGCTCCGCGCGCGCGGCGATCCGCGCGCCCAGGTAATCCCTGCCGGGCGCAGCTGGGAGCAGGGCTTCAAGAGCCGGGTGGGTGGCTATGGAATGCTCGGAGACGAGATGATGGGCGGCATCATGGCCGACGAGATCCTGGCGCCTGGCGCCGATCAGGTCCGGTGCTTCATCAGCCACGGCTCCAATCTGGTGAATGTCATTCCTGATCAGCAAAAAATGCTCCGCGCGATCGAGACGCTCGATCTGCTCGTCAACATCGAGCCTTTCATGAATGAGACTTCAAGACTGGCCCATTACATCCTGCCGCCAAAAATGGGGTATGAGCGCGAGGATCTGACGATGTTCCTCTATGAGAGCCTGTATGCCGAACCCTATGCTCGTTACACGCCCGCGATCGCGGCGCCACCGGCGGGTTCGGACCTGATCGACGAGTGGGAGATTTATTGGGGGCTGGCCAAGCGGCTGGGGCTCGATCTCGTCTATGACGGCGTGCCGCTCGACATGGCCACCAAACCTACAACCGACAGGCTGCTCGCTATCGTCGCGCGCCATGCGCCCGTCCCCTTCGCGCAGCTCAAGGCGGATGAGATGGGCGGCATTTACGAAGGCACGCCGCAATATGTCGGGCCAGCATCGGACGGGCATAGCGGCCGCTTTACGGTGGCGCCGGATGACATCGTCGCCGAACTTCGCCAGATTCTCGACGAACGGGACAGTCATGGCGCCTATCACAGCCATGGCGCCATCTTCAGCCACAGATTGACATCGCGCCGCATCCGCGACGTGCAGAATTCCGCGCACCGCAACATCCCGGCGATACGCAAGCGGATGCCATACAACTTCGCTTATCTGAACCCCGCCGATCTCGCCGCGATGGACCTCGTCAATGGCGACCGGATCGAAATCAGTTCGGACGCGGGCATGATCCCTGCCGCGGTCGAGGCGGACGCCGGGGTAAAGCCGGGCGTCATACAGATGACGCACGGTTGGGGCGGGCTTCCCGGCGACACCAGCTATGATCGCGACGGCGCCAATACCGGATTGTTGATCAGCACGGATCGCAATCTCGAACCGATCAATGCGATGCCGCGCATGTCCGCCGTTCCCGTCAACATCCGGCCGGTTCGGGCGCGGGTGGCGGAAGAGACCGATCATGCAGGGGGCAGCTGAAGCGTCTCGCTCCTCTGGAATAGCGAATAATAGTATATTGCGAATCATTTGCATATTAAGGTAAGTGCCCGCCGATTGTCACATTGGAGACATTCGAAGGGGGTATCGTGGTTCGTTCTGTTATTCCGGCTTTTCGGTTCGCTTTGCTGACGGCAAGTTTTCTTTCAGCGCCGGCTTTCGCGCAGGAGAGCGCGGAGAATCGCAACGAAAGCGGGTCTGGAGACGGCACCATCATCGTTTATGGCAGCGGAACGGACAGGAATGCCGCTGCTACCGGGCTTGACCTGACCCCGCGTGAAACGCCGCAGTCGCTCACGATCATCACGCGCGAGCAGATTGACGACCAGGCGGCATCGACCGTTGCCGATGTGCTGGAATATACCACCGGCCTATCCGTCAAGCGCGTCGACCGGGGCCGCAACCTGCTGTCGGCCCGTGGCTTCGACATTACCAATTTTCAGCTCGACGGTTTGCCCTTCGCAACAGGGAATATCGGGCTGGAGGAAAGCAGCACGGTGATCTACGATCGCATCGAAGTCATTCGCGGGTCGGTCGGCCTGCTGCAGGGCGCGGGTGAGCCATCGGCCTCCATCAACATGGTGCGCCGACAGGCTGACGCACGCGAATTGACAGGTACCGTGACGCTTGAAGCGGCATCGTGGGACCATTTCTCGGCAACGGCGGATGTCAGCACACCGCTGACCGGCGACGGATCGGTGCGCGTCCGTTTCGCGGCTGAAGTGTACCAGCAGGATGCCTTCGTAGACCTGGAAAGCAGCAAGGGTTTCACTCTGTACGGCGTGATCGGCGCGGATCTGGGGCCGAACACGCGGCTGCGCGCGGGGGCGAGTTACCAGAAGGATGAGCGCAACGGCGTGATGTGGGCGCAACTGCCCTATTGGTATGCCGATGGCACGGTCGCAAAATGGTCCCGCTCGAAGACCACGGGCGCGGATTGGAACGCCTGGGACACGGCCGAAACCTCTGCCTTCCTGACGATCGAACAGGATCTGGCGACCGGCTGGTCGTTGAAGGGCGATGTCTCCTATTTCCAGCAGACCGAAGATTCCAAACTTATCTGGCTATGGGGCAGCCCGGATCAGGCCACAGGCATCGGCATGAATGTCTGGCCCTACTGGTATCTCACCAAGCCCAAGCAGTGGAACCTCAACCTCCAGCTAAAAGGCCATTACAGCCTGTTCGGTCGCCAGCATGAACTGGTTGTGGGCGCGATGTATAATCACCTGAAGACGGGCTGGACTAACCGTGATCCAGATCCCGCCACAGTCGCGCCGGTCGGCGATTTCAACGCATGGGACGGCAGCTATCCTGAGCCGACATGGGGACCGCGCTTCCGGATGAGTGGCATCGGCACGACAAAGCAGACTGCCCTCTACGGCGTGACGCGGTTCCAGCTGTTGGACCCGGTAAAGCTGATTATCGGCGGCCGACTCAGCACCTGGGTGCGAGACGAGGAAGAAGCGCTCTACACGGCCGAGCCATACCGCCTGAAGAAAAAGAATGTGTTCACGCCCTATGCCGGGGTGATTGTGGACCTGAACGATTTCCTGTCCGCTTATGCGAGCTACACCAGCATCTTCAATCCGCAGACCGCACGCGACCGCAACGGACGCTATCTCGATCCGCTGGAAGGCGCCAACTACGAGGCGGGACTGAAGGCGGACCTGATGAACGGTCGGCTGCGCCTGTCGGGAGCGGTCTTCCGCATCGAGCAGGATAATTTCGCCATTCCCGACATCGGCTACTTCGTGCCGGGCACCACGGATGTGGCGTCCAAGCCCGCGATGGGCACGGTGTCGAAGGGCTATGAATTCGAAATGCAGGGTGAGGTGCTGCCGGGCTGGGACATCAGCGCGGGCTGGAGCCACTTCAAGGCAACGGACGCGGATGGCAATGACGTACAGGCACATCAGCCGCGCAAGGTGTTCCGCATGGCAACGAAATATGAGCTTGGCGGCGCGTTGCGCGGTTTCAGCCTCGGCGGCTCGGTTCGCTGGGAAAGCCGCCCGCCCCAGACGGCGGAAAATCCTGGCACTGGGGAGACGGAAAAGGTGGGGCAGAAGGCATATTGGCTTGTCAATCTGATGGGCGCCTACGACATCACCGAACAGCTATCGCTCCAGATCAATGTGAACAACGTCTTCGACAAGCGTTACTACAACACGAACAGCTGGTTCGGGGGCTATATTTATGGCGAGCCGCGCAATGTCCGCGCGACTTTGAAGTACGGCTTCTAACCCGCAAGACCGATCCGGGCGGGAGCCTACCTGCCCGGATCGGCTGTTTGGCCATGCATGGTCTTAATGGACTCTGAAGTGGCTATTCCGGCCATCAGCGATGCCCCCGTTCAACGATGCGCCCGCCCTTTCGAGCGCGAGCAGACCTGAGACGCCGCTGTCGAGCGATCCGATGGCGATCGATCCTGATCCGGCTGGCGAATATTGCCGCCACCGATGCCGGTGATGCCTGTAAGCGGTATCCGCCCGTTCCCCACCTTATCCGGGCGCTGGGCCGGACCGCGAAGATGGGCCTGCGCGCTTGACGTCGGAACGCGCCAACCATAGCGTCCGTCCCAAGTTTGTGTGGCAGCCGGAGACCTATCCTCATGGAAGAGATCGCCAATGAGCGTCCTCCCGGATATCGATATTCGCGGCGTGGCACGTTGGCGCTGATCCGGGAGCTTTCCGTGATCGACAACCGCCGTAACGCACTGCTGCTCGTCCTGCAGTGGGTGATAATGATCGCAGCCGGCGCGATCGCGATCCATGTCGATCGGATTCCGGTTTACCTGCTGGCCGGTTTCGTCATCGGATCGCGCATTCAATGCCTGGCGGTGATGATGCACGACGCATGTCACGGAATGCTGTTCAGCAATCGCCGCCTCAACGATCTGATTGGCGACATTTTCGTCGCTTATCCGCTCGGCTTCAGCATCGATCTGTACCGCGCCAACCACATGCACCACCATCGCTACACCAACACCCTGCGTGATCGCGACTATCGCGTCCAGCGGAGGGACCCCGACCAGCATTTTCCGAAAACTGGCGCCGCCATGACCTGGTTGCTGGTCCGCAGTGTGATCGGTCTCAATTTTTATCGCATGGCGCGCGACAGCCGGGTCTGGGCACCCTTCGCCAATTTTCACAATCCGAAACGCTTCGGTTTCGATTTTCGCCTGGCTCTGCGTATCCGCTATGTGGTCTGGGCCGTGCTGTTTTACGGGTTGATCCTGTGGTCGCCCTTTCGCTGGCAAATACTGGGCCTTTTGATGATCCCGCTTTTCATCTGGGCCAATGTCTTCAATCGGATTCGGGCAATGGCCGAACATAATGGCGTCGCCGACGAACGGGAACTCAACGGCACGCGCACCGTCATCCCCACATTCCTCGACCGGTTTCTGATCGCGCCCTTCAACGTGAGCTATCATCTGGAACATCATCTGTTCCCGTCAGTGCCCTGGACCAATCTGCGCCGACTGCACGCCCATTTGATGACCGACCCGGCCTATGCGGCGGACGCGCATGTTACGCGGGGCTATTGGGGCGTGATCAGGGAGTTGATGCCACCACCCGCATCGAACGGGTTGGTCACGCGCTCTGAGGTAAAGCCGTAACATCAGGCGTTCAATGCATGGCCCGGGCTGCCGAATGCGGCAGGATTGTCCGTGGTCGCGAATGGCGATGCGCGACCCTTGCGCGCGAACACCCAGATCGAGCGGCTGAAAACCCCTCAACACGATGCGCGCGCCAGATGAGATCGGCGCGCAGCGACCGGATCGCCGCGGCAGATCGGCCACGAAGCGCCGTTCCGGTCATTCAGGACCGGTCCGGGGTTCGCCGAAGCAGACCCGAAGATGCACCGGCGAATGTTTGGGACCGGGAAGCATAGTTTCCATTTTCCTTGTGCGCTGAGGCCGTTCGTGTGGCGCAATCTACATCAGTTCGCCGCAAGAGGTGCTCCAATTACCCCCGCGGCGCCCGGCGTTACTGGCGGCGTTCATGCGCTAGAAAGGTTGGTCCGAACACGCAGGAAATCCAGGTCGTTCAAGTGCGGCATCGATGCGGCGCATCGTACGCAGCAAGGGTCAAAGGGAGTCTGAGAGTTGGACACGCCATCGCGGGAACGACGGTCGGACGAGAACGGCGATCATGCAGGCACGGCCGGTCGAGTTTGAAGGAGTATCGCAATGATTGTCGTTTCCAAGACCCCAAGGGCTCTCTTGTCGCTGGCCATGCTTACCGCCACGGCGTCCGCCAGCCTGGCCGCGCAGGAATCGCAGGACCAGTCCCAGGCCGACCTTTCGGCGACGGTCCATATGCCGCCTTCGCCTGAAACGGCTGAGTTGGCCGAAGGGCCGGAGATCGAAGGCATTATCTCCGCGCGCAGCGGCGACAGCATACAAGTCACCGCCTCTGACGGCACCAACACGGCTATCGCCGTTAATGATGCCACCCGGATCAAGGCCAGCGGGGGATTCCTGGGCCTCCATCGCAGCAAGCTTGCCGCGGAATCGCTGCTCAATGGCCTGCCGGTCACCATCAAGACGGTGCAATCGGGCAGTGGCCTGCTGGCAAGCCAGATCGATCTTAAGAACAAGGATCTCAAGACCGCATCCATGATCCATAACGGCACCGCACAGGGTTTTGCGGAACAGACCGCGGCGACAGAGGCGCTGCGCGGTCGCGTGGGCGACATCGATCAATATAATATCAAAAGCACGACCAATGTGAACTTCGATACTGGCAAGGCCGTGCTGTCTGCTCAGGCGAAAAATGATCTCTGCGCCACGGCAACCGCTGCTGAGGGGATGGACAACGCCCTGCTGCTTGTCGTGGGTTACACTGATTCTACCGGAAGCTCCGACTTCAACCAGGAACTGAGCGAAAAGCGAGCCGGTCGCGTCGTCAATTATCTTCAGCAGGTGTGCGGCTGGAAGCCCTATCGCATGCTTACCCCGTCCGGGATGTCCGAAGCGGACCCGTTGGCGAGCAATGATACCGTCGAAGGCAAGTCGCAAAACCGCCGTGTTGCGGTGAATGTCCTGGTCAGCAAGGGCCTTGACGGTCTGTAAAATCGCCAGACGGGTGGGTCAGGCTGGAAGCGGCCTGTTCCACCCGGGCCGATCCCGCGCCCTCGCCCCCCATGTAGATTCGTGCATGCCTCCTTTCGCGAAAAGGGGCATGCACGAGGCGAATAATCTCACGGCAGCTAATGCAAATGATCCGGGAAGGCTATCGCGCCTGCATGCTGCTTAACGCCTGCTGCCAGACGGGATCGGATTGAGCAGCCATCCATATTTTCGTCTTGGCCAGGAAAGCGGGCGTGGCCGTCTCCGACATTTTCGCAAGCCAGAGCCGCGCGCCCGCGATGTCGCCACCATCGATCAACATGCGGGCATGATTGAACTGGCCGCGAAAATCGCCGCCCTTGGCCGCCATTTCATAATAGCGGGCGGCCTGCCGGATATCGCGCTCGACGACCCAGCCATCCTCATGAAAGCTGCCGATCATGTTCATGGATTTGGCATGGCCGAGCGCGGCCGCCTGCTCGAAGAGACGCAGGGCTTCCGGCCTGTCTTCGCTGACGCCTTCGCCCAGCGAATACAGCGTCGCGAGATTGTACATGGCCCAGTCCAGACCGCGTTCCGCTGCGGACCCATACCATTGAGCGGCCAGGCTCTTGTCTATGGCGGCGCCCCAGCCATGCTCGCAACAGCGCCCCACCATGTTCATGGCCATGACGTTGCCGTCCTTGGCCGCGATGCCGAACCATCGAAGCGCCTCGACCGGATTGCGTTCCACGCCTTTGCCATCGAGATAAAGCTGCCCGATGAGCAACTGCGCCTCCGCATGGCCCGCCTCGGCCGCCTCCAGCAGCAGGGCGGCCACCTCTTCCGGCGGCCCGGCGAGCGCGGCGGCGCGATCCGCTTCGTTCATGGCGATCAGTTTCGGATGGGGCGACATGCATTGACTCCCGTGAATATGGCCCACCCCTTGCGGGGCGGGCCATCTTGCCTTCCGAGGAGAGCAGGCAAGCTCAATATTTGATGTTGAGCGTCGCGATGGCGGTCCGGCCCGCTGCCTGATTGGCATAGTGCGCCGCATAAGCCTTGTCATAATAACGCTTGTTGAAGACGTTGTTGACGTTGACCTGAAGGCTGACCGCATCATTGAAGCTGTAGGATGCGTTAGCGTCGAACCGCCAGTAGCTGGGCACCATGCGCGCCAGCGACTTGGTGATGACCACCGCGTTGTTCTGAATGGTGCGGGTGTCGGAATAGCCGCCATAGACCTTGCTCATATAGATCGCGCCGCCGCCGACAGTGAAGGCAGGCGTGATCTTGTAGTTGGTGAAGGCCGTCAGGCTGTGCTTGGGCGTGTTCGGGAACTGCCGGCCCGTGCTGGCGGCGGGCGCGTAGAGCGTGACGCCGCCGACCGTCGTGGCGGTATAGCCCGCGTCCACGATCCTGGAGTCCATATAGGTGTAGCCGCCGAACACGTTCCATTCCGGCGTGATGTTGCCGTTGAAGCCGAATTCGATGCCCTTGATCCGCCGTTCGCCGATGAACGTGACCAAGCCGTTTTCGGCGGTCGCGCGGGCATTTTTCGTCGTGGTGCGGAAGGCGGCGAGCGTCAGTGCCAGACTGTCGCCGAACAGATCCCACTTGGTGCCGATTTCATAGGAGCGGGTCTTTTCAACCTTCAGGTCGTCAAGGCTCGCCAGCACTTCCGAGCGACCCGCTGTCAGGCCGTTCGATTCGCTGCCCTGACCCAGAAAGGAGCCGGGCGGCGTGGCGGCAGTCGACGTCGAAACATAGATGCTGCCATTCGAAGCGGGCTTGAACACAAGGCCCGCCTGATAGGTCCACAGATCGTCCTTGCGCGAGATCCAACTACGGTTGTCGGTCGAATCCACGGCAAGGCCGGGGCTTAGCTTCGTTTCATAATGGTCATAGCGGCCGCCCAGATTGATGAGCAGCGCGTCGGTGATCGTGATCGTATCGAACAACGACACCGCCTTGGTGGTCGTTTCGCCGATGGTGCGCGTCTTGGGCAGGCTCTTCTCTATCGTGGCGAGCACGCCCGACGTGTCGCTGGCATAGCTGACCCACGGGTCCGACGCGTTCGGCGCGTCGACCGTCGTGCAATTATAGCGCGCGATCATCTCCACCGAGCAGCGCGGCGTCAGAGTGGAGCCGGTGGCGATCGGCGCGCCGGTGGCGGCGTTGGAGACATAGCTGCCATAGGCGGTCTTTTCGGTGCTGAATTCGACACTCGCCGCGAAGCTGTGCTTGATGCCGCCGGTGTTGAAGGTGCCGAACAGGTCTGTCTGGTTGATCAGACCTTCCGCATAACCATTGCGCGTGTTCGTGCGCCGCCACACATAGCCGCCCGCCGTCGCCGGATTGGCGGCGTCAGTGCCGTAGACATTGCCCTGCTGATCGTCAGGCTGGGTCCAGACATAGCCCTGCGTGCTGCGACCATAGCGCGACGTGTTGCGAAGCGTCACGCCGCCGAAGTCATGTTCCGCGCGGATGGTGAAATTGTCGACATCCGTCTTGCGGAAA
>Ga0182747_1002968_pt1 | contig 11639 bp, 8 predicted proteins | sample eDN3rd30CBELigBY_FD_128526 | JGI IMG/M metagenome (GOLD analysis project Ga0182747, IMG submission 128526) | Enriched backyard soil microbial communities from Emeryville, California, USA - eDNA 3rd pass 30_C BE-Lig BY (version 2) (version 2) | ecosystem: Environmental > Terrestrial > Soil >...
CGAACGCGCCGCACACCGCGGAGTCGGTCGTGGCGGGCGAGTGGTCGCATCCGTACTCGCGCGAGACCGCCGTCTACCCCGTGCACTCCCTGGTCCGCACGAAGTACTGGCCGCCGGTTCGCCGCATCGACCAGGCCTACGGCGACCGGAACCTCGTGTGCGCCTGCCCGCCGATCGAGGCCTTCGCCTGACGTCGGCCCCTCGTCCGTCCCGCGTCCCGGCCGGCGGCTCCCGGGCCCCCGTCCCTCGCCGGTGAGACTTCATCTGGTCGCCGAAACTGCGGCCGTCACCCACGGTCTCGGCGACCAGATGCAGTCTCACCGGCTGAGGCGCGGTGCGGGGGAGCGGGCGAGACCGAACGCCGCAGAGAGAACAGCTGCGCTGTGTGCTCAGGACCGACGGGAACCAGACCGTGACCGAGAAGGAGCGAGCGAAGCGGATCCACTGTCGTCGCATCGATCCACCCCCAGTGGGCGATCGAGCGCACATGGTGAGCGCGCAACCGCGCGTCCCGCTGACGCTGTGCCCCCAGAAGCGTCCGGGGATCCCCGAATCGTCCGTCGAACTTGAGGTCTCCGTCCGCCTCCCCGATGAGCGACGAACCGGCCCACACGAAATCGCCGCGATCGATCTGCCCGCCTGGCGTGCGGAAGGACACCTGGAGCGTCGGCGGAGCGAAGCCCAGCCAATGGACGACGGCTCGGCTGATCGACTCCAATGCGGTCTCCGACATCGCCGTTGCCGAAGCGAGGGGCCAGCGTGCGAGAGCGCGGCCACGCTTGCTGGTCCGCGCTTCGTTGATGAGGAGGAGTCGCTCGGCTGTCAGCGTCGGCTCGGTGCGAAGCGCTGCGTCGGCCATTGCGAGGCCGATCGCCGCGTGCCGCGACCGCGCCAGGTCGACCGCGGTGTCGGCGGGAGATGTCGCCATCATCCCTCCCTGCTCGACGATCGCGCGATCACCGTGACTGGTGTGCACGCGGATGCCCGCGACCATGCGCGCCGTGCCGTGGGCGGGAACCACCACGTGCACGATGCGTGGATTGCCGAACACCGGCATCCCGAGCAGTGCCGCCGCGGATTCGTGGCTGAAGACCGCGTCCGGATGTATCAGCGCCGCCGCGAACACACGCCCGAGGTATCGCTCCCAGGGGGCAAGCGCCTTCCATTCGGCCGCCGCGGCGTACACCCCGGGCCTCACCTTCACGAGGGTGCCGCCGAGGACCGCCCGTTCAGGATGCCGCAGGTCGGAGAATCGGAGAAGCGCGACGGGCGATCGGATCGGGGTCAGCGGCGGCATCCCTCACTTTCGCCCGACTTCGGCGCGCGCGCCCGCCGAGACGCCGCATCCGTGGATGAAGGCGTCGATGCCCGCGCTGTGGAGGAACCGCCTCGCCTCTCCGTCTGCTTTCCCGTGCGGTTGCTCGCCCCACCCTTACCTCGCCCGTGAGACTGCACCTGACTGCCGAGACAGCGGCCGTCAACCGCTGTCTCGGCAGTCACGTGCAGTCTCACGGGTGGGGACTGTGGGGACTACGGGGACGGGGTGGAGGTCGGGGTGGGCGTGGGAACCGGTGCGAAGACGCCGGGCCACAGCGCCGCCGCGAGGGGGTAGCCGACGAAGGCGACGACGTCGAGCACGGTGTGGGCGATCACCAGCGGCATCACCCGGCCCCAGCGGCGGTAGCACCAGCCGAAGACCAGGCCCATCACGAAGTTGCCGACGATCGCGCCGATGCCCTGATACGCGTGATAGGCGCCGCGAAGGGCGGCGGAGCTCAGGATGATCGCCCAGTCGTTCCAGCCGAGCCGGCGGAGCCGGTCGAACAGGTAGGCGATGAAGATCACCTCTTCGGTGAGGCCCGCGCGCAGCGCCGAGAGCACCAGCAACGGCACCGTCCACCACGCCGCGTCCAGGGGGGATGCGACCACTGCCACGGTGATCCCCAGGGCGCGGCCGGCGGCGTAGAGCGCCAGGCCCGGCAGTCCGATGATCGCGGCGAGGAGGATGCCGCGGCCGAGGTCTCCTCCGAACCTGGTGAAGTCGAGCCCGATCCGCCGAAGCGCATTCCCGCCGGGCTCCCAGAGCAGGTAGACGACCAGCGCCACCAGGGCCAGCGCGAAGAAGACGGCGAGCAGCTGGTAGACGACATCCCAGACCGCCTGCGCGTCCCGAGAGGGGTTCACCTGCGTCTGCTGCTGGCCCAGTGGAACAGGCGCGAGGAGCTTGCGAACGAGCGAGAGGACGGAGTACAGCGCGGACTGGCCGACCGTGATCGCCAGGACGATCCAGACCTCCCACGTCACGCGTCGGCGATCGTACGCGGTGAGGGGCGACAGACTAGTGGGATCCCTCCGGCCCGAGGGCCGGTTCGGCGGCGTCATCTTGTCAGATTGTCACACTTCGCGTCGATTGAGTTAAGGCTCTGTAACGTTTTCACCGATCGTTTTGACCATCTCACAACCGGTGCTTATCGTTTTCCCATCCGCGCGCAGGTCCGGTTCAGGCCGGATTCGCGCGCATTACCCTGCACAGGAGGAGACACAGTGTCTGACAAGACGACGTGGCGCATGCGCGCACTCGGAGTCGCGGCGGGCGTCGGAGTGACCGCATTGGTCCTCGCCGGATGCTCGACGACCCCGCCCGAGGCGGAAGAGCCCACCACGACCGACACGGCCGTGACGATCGCTGAGGTGAACGAGTTCACGGGTACGAACTCGAACAGCGACAACGGCAACCTCGACATCAACGGCAAGGTCAACTACCTGACCCGCGCCGGCTTCTACTACGTGAGCGACAGCTACGAGGTCGTCCCGGACGAGTCCTTCGGCAAGATGGAGGTGGTCAGCGAAGACCCCCTCCAGGTGAAGTACACCCTCAACGACGGCCTCGAGTGGTCCGACGGCGAGCCCATCACGACCGACGACCTCATCTTCGGCTGGGCCGCGACCTCGGGCATCTTCGACGACGCCACGCTCGACCCCGAGTCGGGTGAGCCGGTCAGCGGCACCAAGTACTTCGCGTACGCGGGAAGCACCGAGGGCGTCAACGCCTCCACCATCACGGATGTCGCCGACGACAAGCTCTCGCTCACGCTCGAGTACGACGTCCCGTTCGTGGACTGGAACATCATCGGTCTCATCGACCAGCCCGTGCACGTCGTCGCCGAGAAGGCCGGCGTCGACCAGGCCGAGCTCATCGACACGATCCTCACCAGCCCGCGCGGTGACGCCGCTGCTCCGGCTCCGGTCAACGAGACGCTGAAGGCTGCGGCCGACTTCTGGAACTCGGGCTTCGACATGACGTCGCTGCCGGACGACCCGTCGCTCTACCTCTCCAGCGGCCCGTGGATCATCGACTCGTGGGAGCCCACGCAGTCGATGACGCTGAAGATCAACGACAAGTACACCGGCGACCTCAAGCCGCAGTTCTCCGAGATGGTCATCCGCTTCATCGGTGACGCGCAGGCTCAGGTCACCGCGCTTCAGAACGGCGAGGTCGACGTGATCGCGCCGCAGGCCAGCGGCGACACGCTCACCGCGCTGCAGGGCATCGACGGCGTGGAGGTCCTCCAGGGCGACGCGCTGAACTACGACCACCTCGACCTGACGTTCGCCGGCCCCTTCGCCGAGCAGAATGTCCGTGAGGCGTTCCTGAAGACGATCCCGCGCCAGCAGCTCGTCGACACGCTGATCAAGCCGGTCAACCCCGAGGCCGAGGTTCTCAACTCGAACCTCTTCATCCCCGCGCAGAAGCCGTACGAGGACGCTGTCGCGGCCAACGGCTCGGACGCCTACAACGAGGTCGACATCGAGGGCGCCAAGGAGCTCCTCGCCGGTGCGACCCCGACGATCCGCCTCATGTACAACATCAACAACCCGAACCGCGTCGCGGCGTTCGAGGCCATCCAGGCCTCGGCTTCGCAGGCCGGCTTCGTGATCGAGGATGTGGGCCGTGAGGACTGGAGTGCTCAGCTCGGTTCGGACATCTACGACGCCGTCATCTTCGGCTGGATCTCGCCTGGTGTCGGCAACGGCACCATCCCGCAGATCTTCGCCAGCTTCGGTGGCAGCAACTTCAACAAGTACGCCAACGACACCGTCGACGAGATCGCTCGCACCATCCCGCAGACGCTGGACACGGACGAGATCGACCAGATGACGATCGAGGCCGACACGGAGCTGTTCGCTGACGCGTACGGTCTGCCGCTCTTCCAGGGCCCCGGCCTCGAGGCGCACACCGACCGCGTCGAGGGCATCACCTTCATGGGGAACCAGACCGGTGTGTTCTGGAACTTCTGGGAGTGGACGGTCGCCGAGTAATTCGGTGAACGACTGAAACACCACGCCATGGGGCGTCGGGTGCTAACGGCCCGGCGCCCCGTGCGTGTGTCTTCCCGTCCACCGCGGGCGAACCCGACGCCCGGCCACTGCTGCCGCCGTCGCCCGCCTGCTACCTTTTCTGCATGAAGGGCCAGCCCAGTGCTTAGCTTTGTCCTGCGGCGCATCGGGGTCTCGATCCTGATCCTCATCGCCGCATCTTTCTTGATGTACACCCTCGTGGCTCTGGCAAAAGATCCGCTCGAGGACCTGTACGCCTCCAACAGCCCGAACCGCGACGCACTGATCGCGCAGCGGATCGCGTGGCTGAACCTCGACCAGCCCATCCCCGTCCGCTGGTTCAACTGGCTCCTCGGCGCCGCCCGGTGCGTCATCCCGTTCGGCGGATGCGACCTGGGCGTCACGATCCAGAATCAGGACGTCACGGTCGTTCTCGCCCGCGCCATGGGCGCGACCCTCCAGCTCGTGACCGCCTCGACGATCCTCGCCATCGTCCTCGGTGTCCTCATCGGCATCATCTCGGCGCTGCGTCAGTACAGCGCGATCGACTACTCCTTCACGTTCGCCAGCTTCCTCTTCTACTCGCTGCCCTCCTTCGTGATGGGCGTTCTGCTCAAGGTCTTCGTGGCCCTCGGCTTCAACGACTGGCTCGACAGTCCGGTGTTCACGTGGCCGTGGATCATCGCGCTCAGCCTCATCTCGGGAATCTTCTGGCAGGCGATCATCGGCGGGAACAGGCAGCGTCGCCTGGTCGTCTTCGCAGCATCGGTGATCACCACGGGAGCGATGCTCTACGGCATGAGCATCACGGCGTGGTTCCTCAACCCTTCGCTCGGGCCGATCCTGACGCCGCTGCTCATCGCCGCCTTCGCGGCGGGCATGGTCCTCATCATCGCCGGCGCCCGCGCACGCTATGCCTGGCGCACCGCGGGCGTGACGGCGATCGTCCTCGTCGCGGCGTACTTCGTGCTGCAGCCCTTCCTCAAGTCGTTCAACGGCTGGGGCGTGTTCGCACTGTTCGTCGCGGCCGCATTGGTCGGCGCGGCCGCGGGGTGGTTCCTCGGCGAGTACGACAAGGGTCAGGCGATCCGCATCGGGGTTCTCACGGGCGTCCTCGGCATGGGCGTGATCGTTCTCGATCAGTTCATGCAGAACTGGAACTCGTACGTGAACAACCCGAAGGTGAACGGACGCCCGATCGCGACGATCGGTTCGCAGACGCCGAACCTGCAGGGCGACTGGTGGATCCAGAGCATCGACACCTTCACCCACCTGCTCCTGCCGACGATCAGCCTGATGCTGATCTCCTTCGCCGCCTACACGCGCTATGCGCGTGGCGGCATGCTCGAGACGCTCAACCAGGACTACATCCGCACCGCGCGGGCGAAGGGCCTCCCCGAGCGCACGGTCGTCGTACGCCACGCGTTCCGCAACTCGCTCATCCCGATCACCACGATCGTCGCGGCCGACGTCGGCGCGCTGATCGGCGGTGCGATCATCACGGAGCGCATCTTCGCGTTCAGCGGCATGGGCGCCCTGTTCAACCAGGGACTATCGCACGCCGATCCGAACCCGGTGATGGCGTACTTCGTCGTCATCGCCGTGGTCGCCATCACGTTCAACTTCCTCGCCGACCTCGCGTACTCGGCGATCGACCCGAGAGTGAGGGTCAAGTAATGTCCATCCCGATCGATCCGGCCCTCGAGCCGCCCACCGCACCCTCCGACGGCGGAGCGCACGTCCAGACCGCCGACGAACGCGGCGTCAGCCAGGGACGACTGACGTTCCGACGGTTCATGGCACACAAGCCCGCCGTGGTCAGTGCCGTCCTCTTCATCCTCATCGTCGGCTTCGCCGTCTCGGCGACCGGCATCGGCCCGCTCCCCGGCTGGTGGAAGTGGAACTACGAGGAGCTGATCCCGATCACCAACGCCGGCAAGCCGACGCTGACGCTCTGGCCCTTCGCGCTGGGCGACCACCCGTTCGGGCAGAACACGGTCGGCAAGGACTACTTCGCCATGGTCATGCGTGGCCTGGTGAACTCGTCCTACATGATGTTCATCATCGGCTTGATCGGCGCCTTCCTCGGCGTCATCGTCGGCGCCCTCGCGGGCTACTACCGTGGCTGGGTCGACTCGGTGCTGATGCGTCTCACCGACATCGTGATCGTGATCCCCGTGATCGTGATCGGCGCGGTCGTCGGCTCTGCGGTGGGAAACCTCGGCCCGCTGCTCCTGGCGCTCTTCCTCGGTTTCTTCGTGTGGACCGGCATCGCCCGACTCGTGCGCGCCGAGTTCCTCACGCTGCGAGAGCGGGAGTTCGTGGAGGCGGCCCGCGTCGCCGGCGCCTCAGATGCTCGCATCATCTTCAAGCACATCCTCCCGAACGCGATCGGCGTGGTGATCGTGTCGACGACGCTGCTGATCGCGGCCGCCATCATCCTCGAGACGTCGCTGTCGTTCCTCGGTTACGGCGTGAGGCCGCCCGACGTCTCACTGGGTCTGCTGATCTCGGCGAACGAATCCGCGTTCCAGACCCGCCCGTGGCTGTTCTGGTGGCCGGCGGCGTTCATCGTGATCCTGTCGCTCCTGGTCAACTTCGTCGGCGACGGCCTGCGCGACGCGTTCGACCCGCGGCAGAAGCGCATCGTCTTCCGCAAGGTCAAGGAACTGCCGGAGGATGCCGTCATCGTGGCAGGAACGACGGCGGACGTGCCCGAGGGTGCTCTGGTCACCGCCGGCGGTGCGGCGATCGTCGAAGGCGTCACGAGCGATCGTCCCGAGGACGTCCTCGACGAGGAGATCGCGCCCGACCCGGATCGCCGCGGCTGATGTGCGCCGGGCTCTCAGCCGGTGGCGATGATCAGCGCGATCGCCGCTGCCGCGAGCAGTGCCGAGACGGCGAGGAACGTCACATGCCAGTGACGTCGCACGGGCGTCGCGTCGGCCACGCCGAGTTCCACCTGACCCGCGTCGAGGCGCCGGCGCCACGTCTCGCGGATGACGAGCGCGGCATTGCCGGAGTCGGTGCCCATGCGGTCGCTGGGGCGGGCCTCGCCGCCCGCGGCCGCCGCCTCGCGGCGGGCCCGCGCGTTGCCCATCATCGTGGTGAAGAAGCCGGGCGCCGGCGCCGACCAGGCCGTGAAGCGGCCGGACGGCGTGTGCAGCGTCAGGGCACGCGCGGTCTCGACGTGGACGAGCGCCTCCCAGGGGACGTCGACGTCGTGGCTGACGTTCTCGATCCGCACACCGTGATCCGACACCACGACGCTGGGACGCCAGAGGGCGGCCCAGGCCAGCAGCGCGGCCAACGGCGCACCGGCGTACACCCATACCAGGCGCGGATCCGCACTCCACACGGCGGTGATCACTGCGAGCGCCGCAAGACTCCAGACGATGACGGCCGCGATGCGGTTGAAGCGGGAGTCGATACGGGTCGCTCGGTCGGTCACCCCCTCATTCTCTCAATCGATCCCACAAGGACCATCCAATGAACGCGTCCCCCAACCCCGTTTCCACCGGCAGCGCGCTGCTGGAGGTGAGCGGCCTGTCCGTGGACTTCGCCGTCGACAACTTCTGGGTGCCGGCAGCGAAGAAGCTCGACTACTCCGTCGAGTCCGGCAAGGCCCTCGCGATCGTCGGCGAGTCCGGCTCGGGCAAGAGCGCGAGTTCGATGGCGATGCTCGGGCTGCTTCCGTCGAACGCCCGAGTCACCGGAAGCGTCAAGCTGGGCGGTCGCGAGATCCTCGGTCTGCGCGCGGACGACCTGCGCCGGGTGCGCGGACGAGAGATCGCGGTCATCTTCCAGGAGCCGATGACGGCGCTCAACCCCGTGTTCACGGTCGGGTTCCAGATCATCGAGACCCTCCGCATCCACCAGGGCATGACTCCGAGCGCCGCGCGCGTCCGCGCGCTGGAGCTCCTCGACATGGTGGAGCTTCCCGACCCGCTGAAGGCGTTCAACTCGTACCCGCATCAGCTGTCGGGCGGTCAGCGCCAGCGCGCCATGATCGCGCAGTCGATCTCTTGCGACCCGCAGCTGCTCATCGCCGACGAGCCGACCACGGCACTCGATGTCACGGTGCAGGCAGAGATCCTCGACCTCATGCGGGACCTGCGCCACCGCCTCGACTCGGCGATCCTGATCATCACGCACGACATGGGCGTGGTGGCCGACATCGCGGATGACATCGTGGTGATGCGCAAGGGCGAGATCGTCGAGCGCGGGTCGGTCGACGCTGTGTTCAACCGTCCGCAGCACCCCTACACCCAGCAGCTGCTCGCCGCGGTCCCGCGTATCGGCGACGCGCAGGGCGAGACGATCGACACCACGGCGGCACTGGCGGGGGACACCTCGGTCATCCGGCTGGCCGATGTCGCCGCCCGCGAGGACGAGGAGCGCCGCAAGGGCCTCGGTGCTCCGGTGCTCGACTTCGCCGACGTCGCGATCGACTATCCGAAGAAGGGGCGGGTGCCGGCGTTCCGTGCGGTGGAGCACGCGAACTTCAGCATCTATCCGGGCGAGGTCACCGGCCTGGTCGGGGAGTCGGGCTCGGGCAAGACGACGGTCGGCCGTGCGGCCATCGGGCTTCTGCCGATCGCCGAGGGACGGGCCGAGGTCGTCGGGACCGATATCTCGAAGGCCGACCGCCGCCTGCTTCACAAGGTGCACAAGGACGTCGGCATCGTCTTCCAGGATCCGTCGTCGTCCCTGAACCCGCGTCTGCCGATCGGCCAGTCCATCGGCGAGCCGATGCTCCTGGCGAACATCGCCAAGGGCCGTGAGCTCGATGTGAGGGTGCAGGAGCTGCTGGATGCCGTCGAGCTGCCCCGCTCGTACCGCAACCGCTACCCGCACGAGCTGTCGGGCGGTCAGAAGCAGCGCGTCGGCATCGCCCGCGCGCTGTCCCTCCAGCCCAAGCTGCTCATCGCCGACGAGCCGACTTCCGCGCTCGACGTGTCGGTGCAGGCCACGGTCCTGCAGCTGCTGCGGCAGCTGCAGGCCGACATGGGCTTCGCCTGCCTCTTCATCAGTCATGACCTCGCGGTCGTGGACTCGCTGGCCGATCGCATCATCGTCATGCATCACGGCAAGATCGTCGAGCAGGGTGCGACGGGGCAGATCCTCCGCGCACCCAAGGAGGACTACACGCGCCGGCTCATCGCCGCCATCCCGGTGCCGGACCCCGAGGAACAGCGCATCCGCCGTGAGGCCCGCGCCGCGCTCATGGCGGCCGGCCTCGAGGGCTGATAGCCGGCGAAGACGATACACAGCAGCGCCCAATAGAATGGGGATGCCGGCATTCCGGCATCCCCATACTTTTCAAGGATTTCTTCATGGCGCGCGCCCTCCGTCCGGACCTCCGCAACGTGGCTATCGTCGCTCACGTCGACCACGGCAAGACGACCCTCGTCGACGCCATGCTCCGCCAGACCGGCTCCTTCGGAGAGCACGCTCACGTCGAGGAGCGCGCGATGGACTCGAACGACCTCGAGCGCGAGAAGGGGATCACGATCCTCGCGAAGAACACCGCGATCACGTACAACGGCGTCCACACCGACGTCCCGGTCACGATCAACGTCATCGACACCCCGGGCCACGCCGACTTCGGCGGCGAGGTGGAGCGGGGGCTGTCGATGGTCGATGGCGTCGTGCTTCTCGTCGATGCGAGCGAGGGTCCTCTCCCGCAGACGCGCTTCGTGCTCCGCAAGGCACTCGAGGCCAAGCTCCCCGTCATCCTCCTGGTGAACAAGACCGACCGGCCCGACGCGCGCATCGCCGAGGTCGAGGAGGAGGCCCACGACCTGCTGCTGGGCCTGGCGTCCGACCTTCACGAGGACGTGCCCGACCTCGACATCGACGCTCTGCTCGATGTTCCCGTGGTCTATGCCAGCGGGCGTGCGGGTGCGGCATCCCGCAACCGCCCGGCCAACGGCGAGCTCCCCGACAACGCCGACCTCGAGCCGCTGTTCGGCGCGATCCTCGAGCATGTGCCGGCGCCGGCGTACGACGACGAGGCGCCCCTGCAGGCGTGGGTCACCAACCTCGACTCGAGCCCGTTCCTGGGCCGCCTCGCCCTGCTGCGCGTCTTCAATGGCACGCTCAAGAAGGGCCAGACGGTCGCGTGGGTGCGTCACGACGGCTCGCACTCGAACGCCCGGATCACCGAACTGCTGAAGACCCGCGCCCTTGAGCGCTACCCCGCGGAAGAGGCCGGCCCCGGCGACATCGTCGCCATCGCGGGCATCGAGGAGATCACGATCGGCGAGACGATCGCCGACCCCGAGGATGTCCGCCCGCTGCCGGCGATCACCGTCGACGACCCCGCGATCTCGATGACGATCGGAACGAACACCTCGCCCCTGGTGGGCAAGGTCAAGGGCCACAAGGTCACCGCTCGCATGGTGAAGGACCGCCTGGACCGCGAGCTCATCGGAAACGTGTCGCTCAAGGTCGTCGACATCGGCCGACCGGATGCCTGGGAAGTTCAAGGCCGCGGCGAGCTGGCGCTGGCCATCCTCGTCGAGAACATGCGCCGTGAGGGCTTCGAACTCACCGTCGGCAAGCCGCAGGTGGTCACCAAGAAGGTCGACGGCAAGGTCCACGAGCCCTTCGAGCACCTGACCATCGACACGCCGGAAGAGCACCTCGGCGCGATCACGCAGCTTCTGGCGAACCGCAAGGGTCGCATGGACAACATGATCAACCACGGCACCGGCTGGGTGCGCATGGAGTTCATCGTCCCGTCGCGCGGCCTCATCGGATTCCGAAGCGAGTTCATGACCACCACGCGCGGCACCGGCATCGCGAACGCGATCTCGCACGGCTACGAGCCCTGGGCTGGTTCGATCACCACGCGTCAGAACGGCTCGATCGTCGCCGACCGACAGGGCGTCGTGACCCCGTTCGCGATGATCGCGCTGCAGGAGCGCATGTCGTTCTTCGTGCAGCCGACGCAGGAGGTCTACGAGGGCATGGTCATCGGCGAGAACTCGCGCGCCGACGACATGGACGTGAACATCACCAAGGAGAAGAAGCTCACGAACATGCGTGCCGCGAGCTCGGACTCCTTCGAGTCGATGACGCCGCCGCGCCAGCTCACGCTCGAGGAGAGCCTCGAGTTCGCCCGCGACGACGAATGCGTCGAGGTGACTCCTGAAGTCGTCCGCATCCGCAAGGTGATCCTCGACCAGACGATCCGCGGCCGCGAGACCTCGCGCATGAAGCGTCAGGACGCGAACGCGTAACACCTCATTCCGTCGAGGCCCCCTCCGGCCGCCGACGCCCCGCTGACGTACGTC